>Ga0172382_10003283_pt1 | contig 25807 bp, 21 predicted proteins | sample Leawel138RmetaG_FD_122245 | JGI IMG/M metagenome (GOLD analysis project Ga0172382, IMG submission 122245) | Leachate microbial communities from a municipal landfill in Southern Ontario, Canada - Leachate well 138R metaG | ecosystem: Engineered > Solid waste > Landfill > Unclassified | place...
CGAGGCGGGGCAGTGGTACTTCCAGCGCTATGTCCCGCACCTGCCGACGCGGGGGCACATCGTGCTGTTCGACCGGAGCTGGTACAACCGCGCCGGGGTCGAGAAGGTCATGGGCTTCGCCAGCGCGGAGCAGGTCGACGCCTTCCTCGACCAGACGCCCCGGTTCGAGAAGCTGCTGGCCGAGGACGGCATCCTGCTGTTCAAATACTGGCTGACCTGCGACCAGGACGAGCAGGAGGAACGCCTGCGCGAGCGTGCCGAAGACCCGCTCAAGCGCTGGAAGCTCTCGCCGATCGACCTCGTCGCGCGCGAGAAGTATACCGACTACACCAAGGCGCGCGAGGCGATGCTGAAGGCGACGCATACCAAACATGCGCCCTGGACGCTGGTGGATTTCGACGACCAGCACCGCGGCCGCCTGACGCTGATCCGCGACTTCCTCGACCGCCTGCCGGACTTCCACGTCGACGCGCCCGACGTGGCGTTCGAACCGCTGGGGCACGATCCCTGCAAGGAGAAGTTCGGCGAGCTGAAGCCGATAAAGCCCTATCCGGTCGATTAGGCCTATCGGTCGATTGGGCCGCCCGGTTGTTTAGGCCTGTCCGGTTGCTTCGGGCTATGCGGTTCGGGGGCAGGCCGGGGACGACGTCAATCCAGCCGCCCGACGCGTCCCTTGCGCGGGAGCGCGGCAACCTCGCCCTTCTCCTCCTCGGCGGCGATCTGCTCTTCCAGATAGCGGCGCGCGTCGCGCAGGTGCTCGCGCATGGCCTGCTCGGCGGCCTGGGGATCGCGGCGTTTCAGCGCGGACACGATGGCGCGGTGCTCCTGCAGCACTTGCGCCGCGCGGCCGGGCCGGGGGCTGGCCTTGTGGCGATAGACGCGCAGCAGATAGTGGAGGTCGCCGGAAAGCATTTGCGTCAGCCGCTCGTTGCCGCTGCCCTCGATGATGCTGAAGTGGAAGTCCAGGTTCTTCGTTTCGTGGTAGTAGCCCTTGTTTTCCCGGACGCTTTTCTGCTTCCCGTGATCGTCCAGCATCTTGTCGAGCGCGGCGATCGCCGCGTCGGGCATGTTCAGCGCGGCCAGGCCGCAGGCCAGGCCTTCGAGCGCCTCGCGGACCTGCAGGATCTCGTTGAGGTCCTGCAGCGAAAGCTGGGCGACGCGCACGCCGATGTTGGGCGTGCGCTCCAGCAGCTTGCGGCCTTCCAGCCGGCGGATCGCCTCGCGCAGCGGCCCCCGGCTGACGCCCATGGATGCGGCAAGCGCCTGTTCCGACAGCCTCGAGCCGGGCTGGAGCTGGCCGGAGATGATCGCGGTTTCCAGTCGCTCGGCGACGACATCGACAAGCGACTGGACCTGGACCTTGTTATCGAAAGCGGTTGCCATGGGCGCGGCTTTAGCCGTTATCCCCCCGCTTTGGAAAGCAGCCCGGCGTTCCTGCCCGCAAGCCGGCCGAAGACCGAACCGTTGAGCAGGCCGGTGCCGCCCGGATAGTTCTGGTAGAACAGGCCGCCGACCAGTTCGCCCGCGGCGTAGAGGCCGGGGATCGGCTTTTCGGTCAGGTCGAGCACGCGGCCTTCGGTGTCGATCTTGAGACCGCCGAAGGTGAAGGTGATGCCGCAGGTCACGACATAGCCGTGGTAGGGCGCGGTATCGATCGGCAGCGCCCAGTTGGACTTGGGCACGGCGAGGCCCTTGGTCTTCACGCCGTCGAGGATCGAGGGGTTGTACTCGCCCGGCTGGCAGGCGGCGTTGAACTCGGCGATCGTCTTCTGCAGGCCCTCGACGTCGATATCGAGCTTCTGCGCCAGTTCCTCGATCGTGTCGGCGCTGGCCTTCGTCACCTCGCGGATGCGGTATTCGTCGCGGACGTTGTCGTGCGTCTTGGCGTCGAAGATCTGCACCGCCGCGCGCTGCGGCTGCTTCATCACTTCCTTGCCGTACTTGGCATAGGTGTGGTTGCGATAGTCCGCGCCCTCGTCGATGAAGCGCTCGCCGTTGAGGTTCACGACGATGCCGATCGGGTACGAGTGCTTCTGGAAGTTGTCGAGGATCACGCGGTCGCCATAGGGCGGGGCGGAGATGTCCCACTGCACGGCGTGCGCGCTCGACCAGCCGCCGTGCGGCCGCGCGCCGATCTTCAGCGCGGCGTTGATGCCGTCGCCGGTATTGTGCTGGGTGCCGCGCACGCGGCACAGCTCCCAGCCCTGGCCGAGATAGCGCACGCGCATTTCCGGGTTGGATTCGAAGCCGCCGCAGGCCAGCACCACGGCCTTGCCCGGGATGTTCTCATAGCCGTTGGGGCCGAAGGCGCGCACGCCCGTCACCTTGCCGCTTTCGTCCTGGATCAGCTCGCGCAGGCCGGTCTCGTAGCGGATGGTGATGCCCATGCGCTCGCAGGCCTGGACCAGCATGTCGACCAGGCCCCAGCCGCCGCCGACCGCCTCGATGTTCACGCCGCCGTAGAAGTGGTGCTTGCCGTCGATCTTGAAGCTCTGGCGGCCGAACATGGGAATGAAGCGGATCTTGTGGCCGCGCATCCAGCGCATCGTCTCGCGCGAGCGGCCGATCAGGATGCGGCCCAGATCCTCGTCCGCCTGATGCTCGGTGATGCGCATCAGGATTTCCATGAACTGCTCTTCGGAAAGCGGCGGCAGGTTGCCGATGGAATCGTATTCGCCCGGCGTCATGTCATCGAGGATGTCGGTGCGCAGGTCCTCGACGCCATCGTGGCAGAAACGGAAGCCGCCGGCGGTGAAGGTGGAGTTGCCGCCCCGGTCCTCCAGCGTGGCCTTCTCCAGCACCAGCACCTTGACGCCCTGCTCGGCCGCCGAAAGCGCCGCGCAGAGCGCCGCGTTGCCGGCGCCCACGATGATCACGTCCCATGCTTCCTGGGCCAATGCTTCCTGGGCCAATGCTTCTTCGGCGGCCATTGTTCGCTACTCCTTCGATTGAATTGTGAAATGCGCCGGCTGCGGCGTGCGGCGGATCGCCGTGGGTCAGGCGGCCTGCCCCTTGCGCCATGCGATCAGCCGGCGGATGCCGTCCTCGACGCTCACCTCGGGCTCCCAGCCGATCATCGCCCCGATCTTCTCGCGGCTCAGCTTGAGCGCGGGGCTGCTGGTGGCCTTCACCGCGCCGGCCTCGTCGGCGTAGACCGGCTTGAGGTCGCTGCCGGCGATGTCCAGCACGATCTCGGCGATGCGCTTCACCGTCGTCTCGACGCCGGTGACGACGTTGAACACCTCGCCCGTCACCTCGGCGGCCATGGCCATGACGTTGGCGCGGGCGACGTCGGCGACGTGGATGTAGTCGTGCACCTCGCTGCCGTCGCCCGGCAGCACCGGCGCCTCGCCGCGCATCACCTTGTCGTAGTTCTGGATGATGTAGAGCGCGTTGACCCCGCGATAATGCTGGCGCTCGCCGTAGACGGTCGCATAGCGCAGCGCGACGCCGTCCACGCCGTGCTTCGCCGAATAGAGCTTGCACAGCGCCTCGCCGATCAGCTTGGTGCACGAATAGAGCATCGAGCCCGGCTGGTAGCCGGCGAGGTTGGCGGGGGAGGTCTCGTCGATCAGCTCGTCCCCCGGCTCGCCATAGGCGGCGATCGACGAGGAGAAGACCACCTTCTTCACCCCGGCATAGCGGCAGGCTTCGAAGGTGTTGACCTGGCCCTCGACGTTGACCGCGAGGCCCAGCGGCGGGTTCTGCGACAGCGGCAGCGTCAGGAACCCGGCGATGGCGAAGACGCCGTCGGCGCCCCGGAAGGCGTCGTAAAGCTCGTTGATCCGCAGGATGTCGCCGCGCACCAGCTTGACGCGCGCGTCGCCGGCAAGGTGGGCGACCGTCTCGGGCGTGCCCAGCGCGAAGTTGTCGAGCAGCACGACCTCGCGCGCGCCCTCGGCCAGCAGCCGGTCGGCGACGTGCGAGCCGATCAGGCTGGCGCCGCCCGTGATGACGAATCGACCACCGGAAATCTGCATAGCGGGCATCCTCCCAAGAATGGCGGTGCTGTGGACCGCGATCCTCAAACTGTCAACAGTTGACTGATGACCGGAATGGCGCCCACCGCCCGCATCGCCTCTCGCCAGCCTTGCCCGGCTTGTCTATGCTGGCCGCCGACAACGGGTTTTCCGCGAAGGAGAGGATATGCGCAAGTTCACCGCCGACCAGATGCTCGCCGCTTTTGAGCTGCAGCAGATGCTCTACGATTTCGCCTACGAGCTGGACCACGGCGCCAGGGACGTCGGCCGCTTCTATGCCGAGGACGGCGCATTCCGGACCGGCGGCATCAACGTGGAGGGCCGCGCGGGCGTCCAGGCGTTCTACGACACGCGCAACGAGAACGTGAAGAAGTACCAGAAGGGCGGCGAGCGGACCGGCCGGCATATCTTCACCAACGTGCGCGTCGTCTTCGACGGGGCCGACGCCGGCGCTGAGCCGACCAGGGCGACGATCCATTTCACCAACATCAACTACGCCGGCGAGGGGCCGGCGCCGGTGCAGGGCCTGGGCAGCCCCTCGGCCATCGCCGACGGCGTGATGGAATGCCGCCGCGAAGCCGACGGGCAGTGGCGGTTCACGCTGTTCGCGCCCAAGCAGGCGCTGATCGGCGAGGATGATTTCATGAAGCTGATGCTGGCGCTCAACGCGAAGAAGTAGGCCGGGAAGAAGGGGGAAGGGGGCAGGCGCCGCTTCCCCCCGCCCGCAGGCGCCGCGGGCGGGCTCTTATGCCGGCTCCAGCTTGTCCAGCCACCAGGCGACCATCGCGCGCGTTTCTTCGTGGCCGCCGTGGATGCCCAGCGTGGTTTCGATCCCGACGTTGCTGCCGATCGCCGCCAGCGCCTGCGTCACCGCGAAGGCGGAGAACATCTCGCGCCCCGCGGGCGTGGCCTCGATCAGCGCGGTGACGCGGTCCAGCCCGATGCGGCGCAGCCGCTCGCCGAACGTGATCGTCTCGGCGCGGATCGCGTCGTTGTGGTTGGCCATCGCCATGAATTCCATGTTGAGCCGTGCGTCGTGCGGGTTCGAGCACACCTCCCAGAAGGCGTGCAGCGGCCGCGGCTGGCGGAAAGCGTCCTCGATCTGCTGTTCCACGCGGGCGATATGGCGCTGGTAGGTCGCCATCAGCAGGTCGTCCATCGTCTGGAAATAGTAGTAGACGAGCTGGTGCTTGAGGCCGGCGCGCTCGGCCACGCTGCGCGCGGTCAGCGCGGCGTAGCCGTCCTCGCGCATCACCGCCTCGACGCCGTCCATCAGCGCCGTGCGCGAGGATGAGCTTTCGAGCCCCAGTCTGCGCGTGGCTGCCATTTCGCGTCGTCTCCTCGATATCTGCCGCGGCCGGTGATGCGCCCTGCTACAGCGCGCGGATTGACATGACCAGCCCTCGTGCTAAGGCCTTGGTCAGCACGCGCGGAGGCGCGGCGGAGAAGGATGTGCCGATGCCCACCCCCGACCAGCTCGACCTGCCCTACCTCGAAATGGACGATCCCGCGTTCGGGGAGAATCCCTGGCCCCGGTTCGCCGAGGCGCGCGCGAAGCATCCCTGGCTGGCCAATTCGAAGTTCGGCCTCGTCATCACCGAATACAAGGCGATGCGCGAGCTGTTCGGGCGCGACGACCAGTTCCGCCCGCCCTATCGGGATGTCGTCGGCATGCTCGGCATGGAAGGCACGCCGTGGGGCGATTTCACCGAGCGGCAGATGATCTCGCTGCCGGTCGAGACGCACAGGTTCCTGCGCGACACTTTCGCCGCCAAGTTCACCCCGCGCAACGCCAACGAGCTGCGCCCGCTGATGCGCCGGACGATCTCGCGCCTGCTCGACGAATGGGCGCCCAAGGGCGAGTTCGACTTCGAGTATTTCGCCTCGCATTTCCCGATTTCGGTGATGTTCGCGCTGGTCGGCGCGCCGCAGGAAGGCATCGCGCTGCTGCGCGACGACCTCGAGGTCATCGGCCTTGCGCACAGCTACAACCTCGATCTCTTCCCCCGCATCCAGGAAGGCATGGTCCGGATCGACGAGTTCGTGCAGAAGTGCATCGCCGAGCGCCGGGCCGCGCCGCATGACAGCGTGGAGGATCTGCTCGACCTGCTGATCGTGACCGCCGACGACGGCAAAGTCAGCGCTCGGCAGCTTGCCGATCTCATCATGTTCTTCTTCATCGCCGGCTACGACACGTCGAAGAACGTGCTGACCTATACGATGTACACGCTGCTCGATCATCCCGAGATCTACGAGCGCTGCGCGACCGATCACGAATACTGCCGCAAGGTGATCGAGGAGGCGCTGCGCTGGTTCAACCCCAGCACCGTCGCGCGCTATGTCGACAAGGAGTTCGAGTATCGCGGGGTCACGTTCCCCAAGGACCAGATGCTGTTCTTCCCCCTCAGCGTCTCCGGCCGCGATCCCGGCACTTACGAAGAGCCCGACCGCTTCGACCCCGACCGGCCGATCGATCCGCAGAAGCGGCAGATCGCCTTCGCGCTGGGCAAGCACATGTGCCTGGGCCAGTACATCGCGCGCGCGCAGTTGCAGGAAGCGCTGCACCAGGTCGCACAGCGGCTCAGGCACCCCCGGCTCGCCGGCGAGATCGGCTGGCGTCCGTTCTACGGCGCCTGGGGCCTGAAAGGCCTGCCGATCGCGTTCGAGCCCGGTGAGGCGAAGGTTCTGGAAAGCGCGTAGGACTCCCGGCATTATCGCGTTCGCCCCGGTCTGACCGGGGCGGCGTGCCGAGGGGAGCCTGGCGTCCATGACTTATTGCTGCGGCATCATGCTCGATCGCGGGCTCGTCCTGATGAGCGACACGCGCACCAATTCGGGCGTCGACAACATCTCCACCTTCCGCAAGATGTTCCACTGGTCCAAGCCGGGCGAACGCATCATCGCGCTGATGACCGCGGGCAACCTCGCCACCACCCAGGCGGTCGTCAGCAAGCTGGAGGAACGCGACAAGACCCCGGCCGAACGGCACAACGCGCTGCTCGAGGCGCCGACCATGTTCCAGGTGGCGGCCATCGTCGGCAGGCTGCTGCACCAGACCATCCACCAGCAGGAGGTGGACAACGCCGGCGCGGGCGCGGGCACCTTCACCGCCTCGATGATCGTCGCCGGGCAGATCAAGGGCATGGGGCCGCGGTTGTTCCTGATCTATCCCGAAGGCAACTTCATCGAGGCGCAGCCCGACACGCCCTTCTTCCAGATCGGCGAGACCAAGTACGGCCGCCCGATCATCCTGCGCGCCTACGATCCGGCGATGAGCTTCGAGGACACGGTCAAGCTGCTGATGGTGAGCTTCGATTCGTCGATCAAGGCCAACCTCTCAGTCGGCCTGCCGCTCGACCTGCTGGTGCTGGAAAGGGACAGCTTCCAGCCGCTGCACGAGCGCCGCATACCGGGGACCGACCCCTATTACGGCGCCATCTCCTCATATTGGGGCGAGGCGCTGCGGCGCGCGTTCGACTCGCTGCCCCCCTACAGCTTCCACGACGCGCCGGCCGGCGAGGGCGGATAGCGCGGCGTTCGGGGCCCGATGCGGGACCAGCGTATTTCGCGATCCAATCGATCGCAACGCGCAACCGACCGCCCCCCAACCCTAACCCCGCTCAGCCTGAGCTTGTCGAAGGCTACGCGCTACGACCGCGCTTGGTCCCTCGGCGCTTGGGGCGAATGGAAACGCGTGGCCCCTTCGGCGAAGTTCAGGACATGCTTCGACAGGCTCGGGCTGAGCGGATGTGGTGTTTACACCCCTCCGTCAGCGGCCGCGCCTTGATTGCGGCTGCACCTTCGCCATCCCGACTCGGTGGAGCGGGCATTTCGCGCTTCCCCCAATGGCGTTCGTCCGGCAGATTCGAGCCAGCACGTCTCACAAAAGGGACGGCAGGAAGGATGCACATGCAGGCGCTCGCCGATCTGGATCTCTATCACCTGCACTGGGAGGAGCCCGCCTTCGCGGCCGATCCGCTGCCCGAATTCGCCAAGGCGCGGGCCAGGCATCCCTGGATCGCCCGGTGCGACGCGGGTTATGTCGTGTTCGCCTATCAGGCGATCCGCGACCTTCTGGTCCAGGACGACAAGCTGCGCCCCTCGTTCGACGGCATCGTCGAGATCATGGGCGCCCAGGGCAGTCCCTGGGGGCGCTTCACCGACGAGCAGATGATCGCCCTGCCGGAGAAGGAGCATGCGCTGATGCGCAACACCTTCGCCGCCAAGTTCACCCCGCGCTATGCCAACCAGCTTCGCCCGATCATGCGCGAGACGATGGACCGGCTGCTGCGGGAATGGCTGCCCCGGCGGCGCATCGATTTCGAGGAGTTCGCCTCCTACTATCCGGTCGCGGTGATCACGCAGATGATCGGCGCGCCGCTTGAGGCGATCCCGGCGCTGCGCAAGTCGATGGAGGCGATCGGCCTCGGCGTGTCGATGGACCCGACGCGGCTGCCCGAGCTGGACGCGGCCGTGCTCCATCTCGAGGCGTTCAGCGAGGAGCTGATCGCCGGCCGCCGCGCCAATCCGAAGCCCGAGGGCGCGCCCGAGGACCTGCTCGACATGCTGATGACGGCGAGCGACGAGGGCGGCATCTCGCACCGGCAGCTCGTCGACCTGCTGATCTTCCTTTTCGTTGCCGGCTACGACACCTCGAAAAATGTGTTCACCTACATGATGGCGCTGATGACGCGCCATCCGGACATCTACCGCCGCTGCGCGGAGGACCACGAATATTGCCGCAAGGTGGTGGAAGAGGCGCTGCGGGTGTTCAACCCCAGCTCCACGTTCCGCTTCACGCGGGACGAGATCGTCTATCGCGACGTCGTCATTCCCAGGGACACCATGCTGTTCTTCACGCTGAACATGTCGGGCCGCGATCCCACCGCGTTCGACCGGGCCGATGATTTCGATCCCGAGCGCGCGATCGACCCCAACCGCCGCCAGCTTGCCTTCGGCATGGGACGGCACATGTGCCTGGGCCAGTATATCGCCCGGGCGCAGCTTCAGGAGGGCATCCACCTCGTCGCCCGGCACATGCGCGATCCGCGCATCGCGGGCGAGCCGGGCTGGCGGCCGTTTCCCGGCGTATGGGGCATGAAGGGGCTGCCGATCGAGTTCACCCCGGCATGATGCATGCCGGCGCGACCCGGCTCCAGCGTGTCCGCGCGCTCGGGCCGACGGTCGATGCCGCTGCCGCCGCCGATCCCGCCGCGACCGAGCTTTCGCGCGATGTCGTCGCCGCGCTCGATGCGGCGGGGGTCTTCGCGATGATGGCCCCGCGCGAGGTCGGCGGGGCGGAGGCCGATCCGCAGGAGCTGATCGACGTGATCGCCGAGCTGTCCTACTGGGATGGCTCGGCCGGCTGGTATGCGCATGCGGTGATGACCGGCGGCGCGGTCGCCGGGGCCTACCTCGGCGACCGGGCGGTGGCGGCGATCTTTCCGGAAGGCCGGTACCTCCACGTCGCGGGGCAGGCGGCGCCGACCGGCACGGCGGTGCGCGAGGGCGACCATTACCGCGTCTCGGGGCGCTACAGCTTCGGCTCGGGCAGCCCCGGTGCGCGCTGGATCGTCGGCGGCTACGTGCTGCACGAGGGCGGCGAGCCGGTGCTGGGGGCGCAGGGCCAGCCGGTCATGCTGATCGGCGTGGCCCCGCGCGAGACGGTGCGGTTCCTCGGCAACTGGGACGTCCTCGGCCTGCGCGGCACCGGCAGCTACGATTACGAGGTGGCCGGGCAGCTTCTGCATGCGGACTTCTTCCACGATACCGCCGCGCCCGTGCAGCATCGCGGCGGCGCGCTCTACCGCATGGGCTTCATGGCGCTGCCCTGCATCTCGCACGGCGCCTTCGCGATCGGCGCGACGCGGCGGGTGCTCGACGAATGGCTCGCCTTCGCCAGGGGCAAGCCGCGCGGGAGCGGCCGGCCGATGAGCGGGATGGAGACCTTCCAGCGCGATTTCGCGCTCGCCACGGCCGACCTCAACGCGGCGGAAGCCTATCTGCGCGGGACTTTCGCCCGCCTGTACGCGGCGGCGGGCGACAGCGGGGAGATAACGGCGGCAATGCGGCGCGATGGGCGGCTGTCCACCAGCCATGCTTTCGTTGTCGCGATGCGCGTCGCGCAGGCCGCTTTCGCCTCGTGCACGACGGCCGCGATACGCAGCGGAAGCGCGCTCCAGCGCGCTTTTCGCGACATCCACGCCGGCAACGCCCACTTCCTCACCGCCGAGCAATCGCTGGTCGACGCGGGCAAAGTGCTTGCAGGGGCGGAGGGAGCCATGCTCATCTTCTGACGCACGCAAACAAAGGGGGAGAGCGCCATGAAGATCGAACGCGTCGCCACGCACCGCTGCCGGGTGGGCGAGGGCGCGGTGTGGGACCATGAGGGCAAGGCCCTCTATTTCCTGGATATTTACGGGAACGCCGTATTCCGTCACGATCCCGTGACGGGCACGACGCAGAGCTGGCCGACCCCCGGCCACGTCGGCGCCCTGGCGCTGCGCGAAAGCGGCGGCGCGGTGCTGGCGCTGACGGATTCGCTGTATACCCTCGACTTCGCCACCGGCGCCACCGCAAGGATCGCCGGCCCCGCCTTCACCAACCCGCGCGTCACCATCAACGACGGCGCTGCCGACCGCGCCGGCCGCTTCGTCTTCGGCGGCTGCAGCGCGGGCCTGGAAGACCCGCAGCCGGTCGGCGGTCTCTATGCCCTCGGCGCCGACCGCCGGATCGTCGAACTGGACCACGGCACGCACCAGTCGAACAGCCACTGCTTTGCGCCCGACGGCCGCACCCTCTACGCCGCCGACAGCTTCGTGAAGACGCTCTACGCCTACGACTACGACCCGGCGACCGGGCAGGTCGCGAACAAGCGCGTTTTCGCGGAAACCTCGGATCTGGGCGGCGTGCCCGACGGCTCGGCGGTCGATGCCGACGGGGTGGTCTGGGTGTCGGTCTTCCAGGCCGGCAAGGTTGCCGCCTATCGCCCCGAGGGCGGGCTGGAGCGCGTGGTCGACCTGCCGGCCAAGCTGATCTCCAGCGTCGCCTGGGGCGGGGATGGGCTCGACCGGCTCTACGTCACGACGATCGATCCGGCGGCGTTCGGCTGGGCGGCGGAAGCGGGCGGGGGGCACGTCTACGTGGTCGACGGCCTCGGCACGCGCGGCGTGCCGGAAGGCCGCTATCGCGGCTGAGGCCCCCTTTCGCTACCAGCCGCGACGGTCGTACCCGTACCCGTACCCATAGCGGTCGCGGCGCCAGTCGCGCCGGGCTTCGCGGCGGGCCTGCGCGATTTCGCGGCGGCACTCGCGCAGCTCGCGCTGATATTCGCGGCGGCTGTCGGCCCGGCGCAACTCGCGCCGGCATTCGCGGATTTCACGCTGGACCTCGCGGTCATAGCCGCCGCGATGGTGGCCATAGGGCTGGGCGGACGCGCTGGTGGCGGCCAGCGGCGACAGCAGCGCCGCCATCGCGGCGCCCAGGACAAGCATGCGCATCGAAACCTCCTCGGGTTGCGTGGTCGATGCGCCGGTGTCGTCCCCGCCGCCTGAATAGGTGCGGAGCGTGTCGTTCAGCAGCCGGCAAAACGCGATGAATGGAGAGTGGCGCAGGGCGAGGCGCGGCTCCTGCCCGCCCTTTACCGTGCGTTTACCACGCCGGTTTACCCAGGCGGCATGCGGCCCGGCGTGATGCCGGGGCGGATGGATTTGATGCACTCTCTCCCGTCTTTCCCCGGCTTTGCGGCCGGCGGTTTTGTCCGGGACCCGGTCTTCATGCGGTTGCCGGGTGTCGGGAAAAAGGGGTGGCGAAAAAATTTCGAAGTTGGCCTGAAAATTCTCGATGTTTCGAAAACCACGGAAAATCAGGGATGTCAGGGCGGTTTACCTCTTCTTTCGAGGCTCCGCATGGGGGAAATTTAAGTCGCCGGTAACCGAGGGCCTTAACTTTATCCCTTAGCAACCGCTCTTGCTGTTGGCAGTCGCTCGAAGGGTCGGGCGGCACCCCTCGGGAAACCGGGGACAGTTACAGGAACTGATCATGGCTGTTATCAACACGAACATCGCCGCCATGAAGGCGTCGAATGCTTCGACCTCTGCCAACAGGCTGCTTGGCCAGGCGATGGAGCGTCTTTCGAGCGGCAAGCGCATCAACAGCGCCAAGGACGACGCGGCCGGTCTCGCGATCGCGACGACGATGACGTCGCAGGTCCGCGGCATGAACCAGGCGATCCGCAACGCGAACGACGGCATCGCGCTGGCGCAGACGGCCGACGGTGCGCTCAACGAAGTCACCAATATGCTGCAGCGCATCCGCGAACTGTCGATCCAGTCGAAGTCGGGGACCTACAGCTCGACCGACCGGACGAACCTGCAGGCGGAAGTCACGCAGCTTACGGACCAGATCGACGACATTCTGACCAATACCAAGTTCAACGGGGTCACGCTCTTCTCGAAGACTTCGGGCACCGACACGACGATCACCATCCAGGCAGGCGACGCTGCCGCCAGCACGATCAATCTCCAGATCAGCGGCGTCGACGGCACCAAGCTGGACAGCACCGCGCTCGACGTGACGGACACGACGAAGGCGGCGACCACGATCGCCAACGTCGACGACGCCCTGGCCTCGATCAACACGACGCGGGCCGCGCTCGGCGCCGGTCAGAGCCGGCTGGAATCGGCGGTCAACAACCTGACGACCAACATGACCAACCTGTCGGAGGCCCGGTCGCGGATCGAGGACGCCGACTACTCGTCGGAAACGACCGCGCTGGCCAAGGCCCAGATCCTGAGCCAGGCGTCGACCGCCATGATCTCGCAGGCCAACCAGACCCAGCAGAACGTCCTGTCGCTGCTGAAGTAACGGCCTGAATCGGAACCGCCTGTCCCTTCCAGGCGCGCCCGACGGTCCATCATGGGCCGTCGGGCCCTTCCCGCATGTGCGCGGGACGGCATGAAGGGTGACGGCGGCACCTTCCCGATCGCGGTCTCGCCGGCGGGACCATCGCGCGCATAGGACGATTCATCGCATCCTCTCCCCGCTTCCTGCGGCCATCGCGGACATCCAGATCCGGTCGCGGTGTATTCTCGCGCATTTGGCCCGTGCCGTGCGGGCGATCGCCATGCCGGGTGCGATCATGGCGATTGCGCAGCAAGCGCTTGGTCCGTTAGGCTGCGCCAGGTGGCATCCGGCCGACATGCCGCGAAGAGTTCGAAAGACGAGCCTGGGAGAATAGTGGATGAACGGTGTGTTCGCCGGCGTACGCGTGATCGAGCTTGCGCAATACGTCTATGTTCCGGGCGCGGGCGTGATGATGGCCGACCAAGGCGCCGAGGTGATCAAGATCGAGGCGATCGAGGGTGACCCCTACCGGACGCTGCAGGTGGGCGCCTCGCGCAACCTCGGCACCGTCAACATCGCCATGGAACAGAACAACCGCAACAAGAAGAGCGTCGCGCTCGACCTCAAGAGCGAGGAGGGCCGGGAGGCGCTGCTCAAGCTGGTGGAGACGGCGGACGTGTTTCTCACCAGCCTGCGTCCCAAGGCGATCCGCGCGCTGCGGCTCGACGTCGGCGACCTGCGCGCGCGCAATCCGAAGATCATCTACGCACGCGGCAACGGCGTGGGCTTTCGCGGGGCCGAGGCGGACCGCCCCGGGTTCGACGCCTCGGCGTTCTGGGCGCGCGGCGGCGCCTGCCATGCTTTCACCCGGCCCGGCGCGCAACCGACCAGCCCGCGTCCGGCCTATGGCGATCACACCGGCTCGCTGGCGATCGCCTACGGCATTGCGGGCGCGCTGTTCCGGCGCGCGATGACGGGGGAGCCTTCGGTGGTCGAGAACTCGCTGCTGGCGACAGCCTGCTGGGTGCTCTCGGGCGACCTCACGATGAAGCAGCTTCCCGGCTATCAGACGCATCCCGAGCGGCAGATCCGCCGACCGCTGACGTATGCCTACGCCACGCGCGACGGGAAGATGGTGCAGTTGATGATCCTCAACCCGCAGCCGCGCTGGGCGGCGCTTTGCGGCGCGCTGGGGCTGGAGGAGATCGTCGACGATCCCCGCTTCGCCACCGACGAGGCGCGCAACGCCGATCCCGATCCGCTGATCGCGCTGCTGCAAGCGGCGTTCGCCAGCCGCGACTTCGCCGACTGGCGGCCGCTGCTCGAAGCGATCGACATCCCGTGGGAACCGATCGCCACGATCGAGGACGTCGCCGCCGATCCGCAGGTCCATGCCAACGGCATGATGCAGAAGCTGGCGGTCGAGGGGCGCGAGATCGATATCGTCGCCGGCCCGACGGCATTCGATGCCGAGGCGATCCACGGCACCCCCCGTCCCGCCCCCGAGCTTGGCGCGCATACGGAGGAACTGCTCAAGGAAGTGGGCTACGCCGCCGAGGCGATCGCCGATCTGCGCGCGCGGACGGTGGCAAGATAGCGGCGGGATATACGCCGTCCCGGATCAAGCCCGGGACGGCGTTATGCCATGGCCTGCTGGACGGCCGGCCGGAAGCGCGGCAGGCCGAGCAGCAGGAAGATGGCGCTGCCGATGAACGAGGCGGCGGCGGCGATGAACAGGTAGAGGTCGAACCGGTCGGTGATCTCCAGCACCATGCCCAGAATGACGTTGCCCAGCGCCATCGACAGGCCGATCGAGGCCGAGAGCAGCCCCATCACGGTACTGAAGATCGCCATCTTGAAATAGCGCGTGACGAGATAAGGGATGACGTCTCCCTCGCTGCCGAAGGACAACCCCATCAGCAGGATGGCGAAGCCCACCACCGCGGTCGAATCGAAGGGCGATGCCAGCAGCAGGAGGCCGACGAAGGGCAGGCCGAAGCCGATCGCGGCGATGAAATGGCCGGGCAGGGCGTCGAGCGCCACGCCGGCGGCGAAACGCCCGACGATCGAGCCGATGGCGAAGGCGGATACCATGATCGCCGCGTTGGCGTCCGAGATGCCCTGGTCGAGCACTACGATCTTGATCTGCGAGGTGGCCAGGGTGAAGGGCAGGTTCACCAGGAAGCAGGCGCCGAACATCATCCAGAATGCCGGCATCCGCGCGATGTCGCGGTAGACGCCGCCGCGTCGCGGACGCGGCGTGGAGGGGGACGCCGGAGCCGGTGCGGGTGCCGGTGCGGGTGCCGATGCTGGTGTTGGCGGCTTGCCGCGCGGCAGCAGCGCGAGCGTTGCCACGGCGCAGACCGCGCTGAAGATCGCCATCGCCACATAACCGGCGCGCCAGCCATGCACTTCGACGAAGGCCGTGATCAGCGGACTGCCGAGCGCCGCGATGAATGGCGGGCTGCTGCCGGCGACCGCCAGCGCCAGGCCGCGCCGGATGGAAAAGGCCTCGGCCACCACGCGCGCGTAGACGGTCGCGGTCGTTGTCGAACACAGAATCGTCTGGGCGATGTAGATGGCCAGATAGACCCGGATGTCCCCGTTCATCGTCGCGATGGCGAGGAGGAACAGCGGAAAGCTGAGCGCGCCCACCGCCGCTACCGGCCGGACGCCGAACAGGTCGGTCAGCCGCCCGGCCACCGGCAGGCAGATCAGCACGAGCCCCTGGACGATGCCGAGCAGCGCCCATTGCGAGCGGCTCCAGCCGAATTCGCCGATCAGGTAGGGCGCGAAAGTGCTGAGGATGTAGCTGTTGAGCGACAGCGCCGATCCCATGCCGAGGAACGCGGCGGTGAGCGGCCGCCAGTGGCGCCGGAATTCGCTGAAATCGTGCATCGCTCTCCCCGGCCACCTTTGTGCGGTCTATCGAGCGCCCCGGCCCGAACGGCAAGGGGGGCGTCCCCATCCGGCGCGAGTTTCCTTGACTTTTGCCCAGTCAATCCTTAGCTGCACGGCCTTCCCGCAGATTCCTGCCAATGGAGTGCCCATGGCGCGCGTTACCGTCGAAGATTGCGTCGACAAGGTTCCCAACCGTTTCGACCTCGTCCTGCTCGCCGCGCAGCGCGCGCGCGAGATTTCGGGGGGAGCGGAGCTGACTCTCGATCGCGACCGCGACAAGAACCCCGTCGTCGCGCTGCGCGAGATCGCCGAGGAAACCGTGCGTCCGCCCCAGCTTCGTGAGGCGCTGGTCAGCTCGCTCCAGCGCGTGCTGCCCGAGGACGACGACGAGGTCGACGAGATCGGCTCGCTCAGCCAGTCGGCCGAAGCCCTGCGCATCACCGCCGCGGCGCCGGTGCGCAACACCTCGATCGGCGGAGACTACGAAGGCTGAAGCCGGTAGTCATTGCGATAACGAAAAAGGGCTCCGGGTTTCCGGGGCCCTTTTTCGTGCAAGCCGGCCTCTTTCGTGCAAGCCGATCGCCAACCGCAAGGCATGTGAACGATCGACCGATCGAGGAGATTGGCTTGCGGCTTGAAATAACAGGAAGGGCGAGAGCCGGATACCACTCTCGCCCTTTACGGTTCAGCCCCTTTCGGGTGCGGCCCCTTGCCCGTCAGGCTCCCTGCGGGGAGGTGTCCCCCGAGAAGCGCTTGCCGGCCTTGGGCACGGCCGAGCCGCGGACCGGAGTCGGCGCGCCGGGGCCCTTGGGCGTCTCGGGCCGGTCGAGCTTGCCGTTGTCGAGCAGTTCCTTGATCTCCTCGCCGGTGAGCGTCTCGAACTCGAGCATGGCGTTGGCCAGCAGGTGCAGTTTTTCCTCGTTGGCCTTGAGGATGTCGGTCGCGCGCTGGTGGGCGCCGTCGACCAGGCCGCGGATCTCCGCGTCGATCAGCTTGTTGGTCTCGTCCGAGGCGAAGAGGCGGTGCGCGCCGCCCATGCCGAGATAGCCTTCCTGCTGCTCCTCGTACTGCAGCGGCCCCAGCTTGTCCGACATGCCCCACTTGGTGACCATGTTGCGCGCCAGGCTCGTCGCGTACTGGATGTCCGACGAGGCTCCCGAAGACACCTTGTCATGGCCGAAGATGATTTCCTCGGCAACGCGGCCGCCCATGCTGACCGACAGGTTCGCGTGCATCTTGTCGCGGTGGTACGAGTAGTTGTCGCGCTCGGGCAGGCGCATGACCATGCCGAGGGCGCGGCCGCGCGGGATGATCGTGGCCTTGTGGATCGGGTCGGAAGCCGGCTCGTTGACCGAGACGATCGCATGGCCCGCCTCGTGATAGGCGGTCATCTTCCTCTCGTCCTCGGTCATCACCATGGAGCGGCGTTCGGCGCCCATCATGACCTTGTCCTTGGCGTCCTCGAACTCCTGCATGGCGACGAGGCGCTTGTTGCGCCGCGCGGCCAGCAGCGCCGCCTCGTTGACCAGGTTGGCGAGGTCCGCGCCCGAGAAGCCCGGCGTGCCGCGCGCGATGACGCGCGGGTTGACGTCGGGCGCCAGCGGCACCTTTTTCATGTGGACGGCGAGGATCTTCTCGCGCCCGTCGATGTCGGGGATCGGCACCACGACCTGGCGGTCGAAGCGGCCGGGGCGCAGCAGCGCCGGGTCGAGCACGTCGGGCCGGTTGGTCGCGGCGATGATGATGATGCCCTCGTTCGCCTCGAAGCCGTCCATTTCGACGAGGAGCTGGTTCAGCGTCTGCTCGCGCTCGTCGTTCGAGTTGCCGAGCCCGTGGCCGCGGTGGCGGCCGACGGCGTCGATCTCGTCGATGAAGACGATGCAGGGCGCGTTCTTCTTGGCCTGGTCGAACATGTCGCGCACGCGCGATGCGCCCACGCCGACGAACATCTCGACGAAGTCGGAGCCCGAGATGGTGAAGAACGGCACGCCGGCTTCACCCGCGATGGCGCGGGCGAGCAGCGTCTTGCCGGTACCGGGCGAGCCGACCAGCAACGCGCCCTTGGGGATCTGGCCGCCGAGCTTGGAGAAACGCTGCGGATCGCGTAGGAACTCGACGATCTCCTCCAGTTCCTCGCGCGCCTCGTCGATGCCGGCGACGTCGTTGAAGGTGACGCGGCCCTGCCGCTCGGTCAGCAGCTTGGCCTTGGACTTGCCGAAGCCCATCGCACCCGAGCCGCCGCCCTTCTGCACCTGCCGCAGCGCGAAGAAGGCGACGCCCAGGATCAGCATGAAGGGCAGCGCCTGGACCAGGATGTAGAGCAGCAGGTTGGGCTCGTCCGGCGCCTTGCCGGCATACTTCACGCCGTTGTCCTGCAGCAGTTGCGGCAGCGTGGTGTCGTTGGGGATCGGGACCGTGCTGAAGCTGTCGCCGTTCTTGTACTTGCCGGCGATGCGGTTCTCGCCGACCTGGACTTCGGAGACGCTGCCTTCCGCCACCTTGGTGCGGAAGTCCGAATAGCGAATCGAGGTGCCCACATCGGCGCGGGTCCCGAACATCGACACCACCATCAGCAGGGCGAGAAAGATGCCGCCCCAGATCAGGAGGCTCTTGACCCAAGGGTTACCGTTCGGCTGGTCGTCGTTCATGTGCGTGAGAAGTCCTTTTCCGCTGCCAATGTAGGCGAGCAGGTCTGAATGGCAAGTTAGCGGCGGCGATCGGTGTGATCGGCCGGGCCGATGAGGGGCAGGCGACGACGCCGGACGAGACAGCGGGGCCTTCCCGCGCTATTCCGCCTGAAACGATACAAAAAGGGAGAGGCGCATGCCTGTGTCGACGGACGACTATGTCGCGGTGTCGGACCATCTCGCCCGTTATTGCTGGGCCATCGACGACGGGGATGAGGAGGGCTGGATCGCGCTCTGGACCGAGGACGGCGTGTTCACCGGCCTCGCGCCCGAGCCGATCGCCGGGCGCGAGGCGCTGCGCATGGTTGTGCGGATGGCGCAGGCCAGCGGCCCCCGCAAGACGCGGCACATGGTTGCCAACCTGGCCTGCGACTATCACCAGGGCGCCGATCTCGTGCTCGCCCGCTATTACAACTTCGTCACCAACTGGGCGCAGGGCGCGCGGATGACCGTCATGGCGCTGTCGCAGGTCCTGCTGGTGCGCGACGGCAACGGCTGGCTGATCCGGCGCAACGATACCGAGGTGCTGGCCGGCTGAGCGGGAAAACGCCGGCGGTCGCCCGCTGCAAGCGGCGAAAGCTCAGTCCTTCGTCAGCATCGCCTTGCCGCCCGGGCGGACGTAGCGCGGCATTTCGATGCCCTGGGCCCTGGCGACCTGCAGGATCATGTCCTCCATCGAGCCGGCATGGCTGGTGTCGATGTAGTTGCCTTCGTCGTCGAAGTTGATGTTGACGCCGTGCACCACCATGAACCCTTCGGTGCCGTCGCTGTCCTCGGGAATGGTCAGCGAGTGGACCGAGCCCGGCGGCTCGTAGAGGTAGCTGCCCTCGGTCTGCACGTCCTCGGGATATTCGGCGTACATCCAGCGGCCCCTGGTGGTGAAGAAGTGGACCTGCCCGGTGTGGAAATGTCGCGGAAAGCGCGTGCCGGCGCCGTACTTCGCATAGAGCACCCAGATGCCGTTCTCCGGATCGAGGAACAGCGGCCAGAGCTTCATGCCCGGGCTGTATTCGCCGAAATCGATCCCCGGCTCCTCATGGATGTTGACCGTGAGCAGGCGGTTCTGGTGGTTGATCTGGCTGGGCAGCGGCATGGATATTCCTTGGGTCTATACTGAGCGTGACGGGGCGGTGCGGCGGTTGCCCGAATTGGCCGGCAGGTCAACCCTGTCGCGCCTGGCACGGCGGCGATCGATACCTGCTGCGAGTTCCGCCAGCGCTATCGAGTCGGCCTGGTCCGGAAGGTCATGGCTGTCCGTTTCGATGTCCCGGCTGACGAAGTTGCCGGTTGACGAAGTTGACAGAGTTGACGGTGTCCAGAAGAAGGAACCGGCGCCCTCGCGCCGGCCTGCAACCGGGCGTCATCCGATGCGGCCGCACCGCCGGCTTGCAGGATTTCGATGAGACATGGATTTGCGCCATCCTTTCCGGATAGCCGATCCGGTCCCTGTAGGAAATCGGGTTGCGGATGGATGACGGGGAAGGCGGCGCCTTCCCCGTCAACGTATCAGAGCTTCACCAGTTCGTAATCCCCCGCATCGTCGACGCGGGCCTTCCAGCCGGGGTAGACGACGATCGTGGTGAAGGTCTCCTCGATGATCGCCGGGCTCGGCACTTCGGTGCCGGGCGTAAGGTCGCCGCCCTGGTAGATCGGGGTTTCGGCGAAGCCCTGGCCCAGGTTCGCGCGGCGGGTCTTGGCGGGCCGGGGCGCGGGTGCGGTCTTCGTGAAGCCGCCCCCGGCCGCGGGCGAAGGCGTCGCCACCTGCGCCGAGAGGCGCACGCCCGAGATTTCCGGAACCTCGTGCTCGCGGACGTGGTTGTATTCGGCCATGTGCCGCTGGTTGAACAGTTCGCAGGCTCGCGCGCCGAAGTCCTCGCCGATGAACGACAGGTCGTGGAGCCGGCCGTTGTGCTGGTAGTCGAAGGTCAGCGAGAAATTCTGCCCCGGATAGCGCATGTTGAGCTGGTAGTTGACCAGAAGATCTTCGGTCCGAAAGCCAGCATCGCGGAAATACTTGTCCGCGCGGACGGCGATTTCGGTCCACAGCGCGCGGATCTTGTCCAGGTCCGCCTCAGTGGCCTTGGCGATGTAGGAGCGTTCCTCGTCGATCGTCGGATTGGCGACAAGCGTGCCGAGCGCCGAGAACGTCGGCGAAGCCTTGGGCACCAGCACCTTGCCGATGCCGAGGTCTTCGGCCTGGATCGCCGCGAAGGCCGGGCCGTTGCCGCCGTAGGCGAGCATGACGAGGTCCTTGGGGTTGATGCCCTTGCCCGCGGTGGTGCGGCGCACGCCCTGGCTCATGTTGGCGTTTACCACGCGCCAGGAATCGAACGCGGCCTGCTCAGCCCCCGCCGTCGTCGCGCCCACGCCCATCTCCCCGCCGATGCGGGCGAAGGCTTCCTCGACGCCCTCGCGCTTCAGGCGGAAGCTGCCGCCGGCGAAGCCTTCGTCGGTCGAAAGGATGCCGAGCATGACGAGCGCGTCGGTCACGGTCGGCTCGGTGCCGCCGCGGCCGTAGCAGATCGGGCCGGGCTCCGAGCCGGCCGACTTCGGCCCGACTTCGAGCGCGCCGTTGTTGACGTGGCAGATCGAGCCGCCGCCGGCGCCCAGCGTCTCCACCTTCACCATCGGCACGCCGATCAGGTAGCGGTGGTGCATGTTCCAGCCGGCCTCGGCGGGCGCCTGGCCGTCGATCACCACCGACATGTCGTAGGACGTTCCCCCCATGTCGACGCAGAGCAGGTTCCGGTGCCCCTTGGCGACGCCGACGTGGGCCGATCCGATGACGCCGCCGGCCGGGCCCGAGGCGAGCACGCGAATCGGTGCGCCGTCGATGTATTCCTTGGTCATCACCCCGCCCGAGGCCTGCATGACCATGAGCTGGTTCCTGTAGCCGCCCTCGGCGAGCCGCGAGACCAGCCGCTCGAGATAGCTGGTCACGCGCGGACCGACATAGGCGTTGACCACCGTGGTCGAGGTGCGGTCGTACTCGGGCGCGCGCGGCAGGACCTCGTGGCTTGCCGAGATGTAGGCGTTCTGGATCTCCTGCGTGACGATCTCCTTCGCGCGCTTCTCGTGCGCCGGATTGACGAAGGAGAACAGGAACGAGATCGCCACCGCCTCGACGTTCTGCAGGCGCAGCTTGCGGCAGGCCTCGCGCACCGCCTCCTCGTCGAGCGGCTGGTGCACCGAGCCGTCGTGGAGGATGCGCTCAGGCACCGTCAGGCGGCGGCGGCGCGGGGTGATCTGCTTGGGCGGATCGAGGCGGACGTCCCAGATGTCCTCCTTGAAGCCGCGGCGGTACTCCAGCTCGTCGCGGAAGCCCTCGGTGGTGATGAGGCCGGTGAGCGCGCCGTTCATCTCGATCAGCGTGTTGTCCGCGATCGTGGTGCCGTGGACGATCGCCTCGCAGCGGCCGAGGAAGTCGGCGAGCGGGAGGCCTTCGATCTCGGCCAGGCGGCCCAGGCCCTCCATCACGCCGACGGAGCGGTCCTCGGGTGTCGACAGGTTCTTGTGGAGGATGACCTCCTCACCCTTGAGCAGTGCGAAATCGGTGAAGGTGCCCCCGATGTCGATCCCTACGCGATAGTTCATGCTGGTTCCTCGATCCCCGTGAAATCCTCCCCCGAACGGGGAGGTGGCGGCCCGCAGGGCTGACGCAGGGGGCTCGCCTCTTGCCGCGGCGCCCAGCCGATGCCCCCTCCGCCGCCTTCGGCGGTTCCCCTCCCCGTACCGGGGAAAGACTGCCTGTTTACTCCGCTGCCTCCTGCAGCTCCTCGAGGCCCATGTCGCGGCGCAGCGCCGAAGTCGCTTCCCAGTCGACCGCGAGGTCGTAGTTCTCGAGCGTGCCGGTCAGAACCACGCCGTACTTGGCCCGCGCGGCCGCCGGGCTGACATACTCGTCGAGCACGTCTTCCTTCACCGCCTCGGGATCGCGCAGCAGCGGCAGGCCGAAGCCGGCGCCGCCGCCGTGCTGGTAGGCGATGACGGCGCCTGCCGGCAGCAGGTCCTGCGCGGTGTGCTCGATCTTGCGCTCGTTGGGCGAGCCGACCTCGAAATGGTTGGAATAGGGGATGGCGTCGTCGCCGCCGCACATGCCGCGCAGCGGATGGTCGGCCGAGACCATCCAGGCCATCGCCGAGGTGGGCTTGAGCACCTGCTTGACGTTGAGGCTGCCCGGCGCACCGCGCCACTGGCCGGCGCCGCCGCCGTCGGTGGTCATCTCGCGGCTGATGTTGAGGATCGGGAAGCGGCTTTCCGCGTCCTCCGCCTCGGAAAGGATGAGATTGCCCAGCGCGTTGGGGCAGGAGCCCCAGCCGTCGATGCCCTTGATCGCGGAGACATCCATGGAGCGGCAGTCGACGCCCTGGTCCATCCACATCATGCCGTCGTCGTCGAAGCCGATGACGGCGTTGGGCATGCCGATCTTGTAGAGCTGCGGCTGGGCGCGTTCGGGCGCCACATGGCTGAGCGCGATGCAGACCGCCTCGGTGATCTCGCAGGCTGGATGGAACGAGCCGAGCGCGGCCGGCTTGTTCGGCGGCGGCTGGGCGATGCAGCCTTCGGGAATGATGATCTCGACCGCGTTGAACATGCCCTCGTTGCGCACGATCGTCGGGTCCATGTGGGTGATGACCTGGGTCATCACATAGCTGCGGCTGTTGGCAAAGGTGTTCCACACGCCGACGAGGTCCTGCTGGTCGTCGGTGCCGGTGAGGTCGACGGTAAGCTGGTCGCCCTGCACCTTGCAGGCGACGTGGACCTTGATGTCCTTGGTGCCGGCGGTGTCGTGGTCGATGAGGACGGTGCCTTCGTAGGTGCCGTCGGGCCACTTCGCCACTTCCTCGCGCACCCGGCGCTCGGTGTGGTCGATCGACTGGTTGATCGCCGCCTTGATCGTGTCCGAACCCCACTTGGCGATCAGGTCATCCAGCATCCGCACGGCATGCTGGACACCGCCGATCATCGCCGCGATGTCGCCCGCGAACGTGGCGAAGCGGTTGTTGCGCACGACGAAGTCGAACACGTCACGGCGCAGTTCGCCGCGGTGGACGAGCTTGAGGCACGGATAGATCACGCCCTCGGTGAACACGTCGGTGGCTTCCAGGGTGAAGCCGCCCGGGTCCTTGCCGCCGGTATCGCCCTGGTGCGCCTGCAGCGTCTGGATGCAGATCAGCTCGCCCTTGTCGTCGTAGACCGGGCCGTAGACGCAGTAGTCGGGCAGGTGGCCGCCGCCGTGATCGGGGTCGTTGCCCAGGAAGATGTCGCCGGGGCCCCAGTCGTAGCGCTCCTGGTTCATCAGCCCCCAGCGCGTCTCCATCTGGTTGACGAAGGTGAGGTGCGGGGTGCCGATCGCGCCCATGGCGAGGCGGCCGTGGCCGTCGACGATCGCCGCGTTGCGCTCGTTCGACTGGTTGATGATCGGCGAGGAGGCGGCGCGGCCCAGGAAGGTCGCGCTTTCGAAGCAGACGGTCTCGAAGGCGCCGCGGATGATGTCGGCGGTGACCTGGTCGATCTCCATCGTGGTCGGCAACGGATCGCGCCTTGCGGCAAGCTTGCGGTTGAGTTCGTAGGACATGGGCGGTGATCCTCTCTCCCGGGGCGGAATCCGCCCGCGAGCTTGTGTCCGGCGCATAACCGGCATGTCCGCCGCGCTCTCGACAAACCGCGCGGGCCGGCAGGCAGAATGTGAAGGGGCGGGCGACCAGGGGCGGGCCACTTTGCCTTTCACGCCCAGCCGCTGTAGCCGGTGGGAACCCAACTGCGAGGACTCCCGTGGCGCACGTGCACCCCGTCTATGCGGCGATGGAAACGACGATCTTCGAGCATATGTCGGGCCTTGCCCGGCAGCTCGGGGCGATCAACCTGGGGCAGGGCTTTCCCGACGAGCCCGGCCCGCCCGAACTGATCGCCGCCGCCGCGCGGGCGCTGGCGGAAAAGTCCAACCAGTACCCGCCCGGCGCCGGCCTGCCCGAGCTGCGCGCAGCGGTCGCGGCGTTCTACCGGCGGCGGCAGGGACTTGAGATCGCGCCTGAGGACGTGATCGTCACCTCGGGCGCGACGGAAGCCATCGCCGCCGCGATCCTCGCGCTGGTGCAGCCCGGCGACGAGGTCATCCTGTTCCAGCCCGCCTATGACGCCTATGGCCCGATGGTGCGGCGCGCGGGCGGCGTGCCTGTCTCGGTGGCACTGAGCCCGCCCGACTGGCGCTACGACGCGGCGCGGATCGAAGCCGCCGTCACCGGGCGCACCCGGCTGCTGATCCTCAACGATCCGCTCAATCCCGCGGGCACCGTCGCGAGCGAGGCGGAGCTGGCGGCGATCGCCGGAATCTGCCTGCGGCACGATCTCTGCGCGATCTGCGACGAGGTCTGGGAGGGCGTCCGCTTCGACGGCGCGCGCCACCGCTCGCTGGCGAGCCTGCCGGGCATGGCCGGCCGTGCCGTGAAGATCGGTTCGGCCGGCAAGATCTTCGGACTGACCGGCTGGAAGATCGGCTGGATGTGCGCGCGCGGCGAGATCGGCGAGATCGGCAAGGGGCTGGCGCGCGCGCATCAGTTCCTCACCTTCACCTCGCCCCCCGCGTTGCAATGGGCGGTGGCCGAAGGGCTGGCGCTGCCCGACGACTGGTTCGCCGCGCGGGACGCGGTCTGGGCCGCCTCGCGCGCGCGGTTGCGACGGGGGCTGGAAGGGGCCGGCTACCGCGTCCTGCCCAATGCGGCGACGTGGTTTCTCTGCGCCGACCTCGCCGCCTCGGGCATCGCGCTCGACGACCGCGCTTTCAGTGAGCGTGCCTTGCGTGAGGCGGGCGTCGCCTCGATCCCGGTGTCCGCGCTGTTCGAGGGTGCCGCCGCGCCGCGCCACGTCGTGCGCTTCTGCTTCACCAAGGCCGATGCCACGCTCGACGAGGCGGCGGCGCGGCTGGCGGAGTTCCGCGCCGCAAACTGATCCCCGAAGCGGCTCTACGCGTTCAGCCCGCCGTTCACGCTGATCACCTGGCCCGTGATCTTCGCCGCGCCCGGGCCGCAGAGGAACACGGTGACGGGCGCGATGTCGGCCGCCGTCGGCAGGCCGAGGCCGGCGCGCCGCGCGGCGGTTTCCAGCCGGGTCGAGCCCATGGCGGCGGCCGTGCGGCTATCGCGGACGTAGCTGGGCGAGACGGCGTGTACGCGGATGCCGTCGCGCGCGGCCTCGACGGCGAGGTTGCGCACGAAGCCGATGGTCGCGGCGCGCGCGGCGCCCACGATCGTCTGGCGCGGCGCGGCGAACCGGCCGGCGTCGGAGACGAAGGCGATCAGCGTGCCGCCGCGCGCCGCCAGATGCGGGTAGGCGGCATGCGCCAGCCGCTGGAACCACGCGGCGGACAGATCGAGGAAGGCGGCGAAGCGTTCGGGC
>Ga0172382_10003284_pt1 | contig 25798 bp, 26 predicted proteins | sample Leawel138RmetaG_FD_122245 | JGI IMG/M metagenome (GOLD analysis project Ga0172382, IMG submission 122245) | Leachate microbial communities from a municipal landfill in Southern Ontario, Canada - Leachate well 138R metaG | ecosystem: Engineered > Solid waste > Landfill > Unclassified | place...
AAGCGATCTATTTTGATTTTTGATGCAGGAAAATCATAAAGGTTAGATAGTGTAGAATAACCCGTTCCAAAATCATCTATCGCAATTGAAAAGCCATTTGCTCTTAGTTCTCTTAACTTGTCATAATTATCTACTAATTGTATTGATTCTGTTATTTCTAATTCTATTTGATCATCCTTAATTTTACCTTTGTTTTTTAGATCAATCATTCTTCGTACAAAGGTAGGTTCGCTTAAGTTCTTAGCTGATATATTTACAGAAAACTTCATACCAATACCAGCTTTATTAAATTCTTCAATTTTACTTATAACTTTATTTAATACCCAAATAGAGAGCACATTAATTAAATTAGTTTGTTCTAGAAAAGGAATGAATAGATCTGGGCTTACCTGACCCATTCTTGGATGCTTCCATCGAATAAGGGATTCAAACATATTAATTTTATTATTCTTTAGATCAATTATTGGTTGATAGTCTAAATATAGTTCATTGCTATTTAGTGCGTGTTCAAAAGAACCGATTATTGTGAATTCTTGTTTTGTATTAATTTTAGAAGCATCAAACTCTTTAAAAATCACTTGGTTTTTAAAAGCGTATCTAGCTGCTATATCTGCATTTAAGAAAGCTCTATTATCAATAAAGTCTTTTGGAGAATTTGTGTGGTTAATACCTATATAATATTCTATATAAAAGCTTACATCTTCAATAACTAGATTGTTATGTAAAATTTGATAGATTTTACTAGCTACTATATCTGTATCAGTTTTATCAGCAACTATCCAGAGTTTATTATCATTAGGTTTAATTATCACGGAATTCTCAAATAAAGGCTTTAGTAAATTTGCAACTTTGATTAAGATTTTAGTATAGATAAAGAATCCAAAGATATCTAAAAGTACCTCATAGTTATAGATATGAAAAGCTATAACAGTTTTTGGTGATGTGTTATTCTGTTCTGCTTCGATTAATTTATAGCCATATAAATTAATTAGTTTAGTGTCTTGATCGAGTGAAAATAAATCGATTATTTTAACTGAGTCATCTTGAATTTTTGAAATCAAATAGCCACTAAAGAAGCCGATTGAGGTAAAACTAAAGAGTCTAAATATCCAATGAATAACTTTTTGAGCTTCGCCAGTTTCAACGGAAAAAGGAATTAATGGACCGAGTGCTATTCCACCAATAAACCCAACGAGTGTGGAAAATTTTAAATCCAATGCGAAACTAGCATAAATAATTGGTATATACATAGCATGGGCATAGACTTTGTCATCTGTAAAGTAAACTAATAAATAAATAGCAATCATCATTACAGGTATCACTATAAAATGATGAATTTTTTTGTTTTGAAAAGTACGATATTTTAAATATTTCCCTATTTCCTTCTTTTGCATACAAACTCCTCTTCTTAATATAACTAAATTATAGCATATGAGTTTAAACCTTGTATACATTTTTATAACAAACTTTTTAGATAATCAATAATTTATAAATAGTTATAACATTTTGTTATTTATCTTTATAGAAGAAAATGGTATAATATCTTTATGAAAGGGTGAATAAATTGCGGATTAAAGAACATCCAATACTAGACTTTAGTGAAGACAGAAAAAGGATTAACTTTACTTTTAATAATCAATCTGTCTATGGTTTTGAGGGTGATACTATAGCAGCAGCTTTGCATGCTTTGGGTATTACTAAGTTAAGTGAAAGCGCTTCCTTAAAAAGAGCGAGAGGATTTTATTGTGCTATAGGTAATTGTGCATCATGTAATATGATTGTTGATGGTATACCTAATGTTAGAACATGTATTACAATCTTAAAAGAAGGTATGAAGGTTGAATCTCAACTGAATAAAGGTGAACTAAATGTTAAGTAAAGATTTAGTTATTATTGGTGGGGGACCTGCTGGTTTATGTGCTGCAATTAATGCTGCAAATGCTGGAGTTAGTTCTCTTATCATTGATAGGAATCCTATGTTAGGTGGGCAGTTGATAAAACAAACTCATATGTTCTTTGGTAGTGAAAAACAATATGCGAAAACCAGGGGTATCGATATAGCGAAAAGGTTAATAAAAGAAGTTGAAGAAAATCCATTAATTGAAGTGTGGAAAAATTCAACTGTTGTCGGTCTTTATAGTGATAAAGTAATTACAGTCCTAAAAGAAGAAGAGTATTTAAAAATTCAAACAAAAGCAATAGTTGTTGCAACTGGAGCAAGTGAAAAATCATTAGCGTTTGAAAACAATGATCTACCAGGTATTTATGGAGCTGGGGCTGTCCAAACTTTAATGAATGTTTATGGTGTTAAACCAGGAAATAAGATTTTAATGGTTGGTAGTGGAAATATAGGTTTGATTGTTAGTTATCAATTAATGCAAGCTGGTGTAAAAGTACTTGGTGTGATTGAAGCAGCAGGCAATATCGGTGGATTTAAAGTTCATGCTTCTAAGCTAAGACGTTATGGTGTACCAATTTATACAAATACTACAATTAAAAGAGCAATTGGTAAGGATAAGGTAGAACAAGTAGAAACAGTAAAATTAAATGATAAATGGGAAATGATTGCAGGTAGTGAGGAAATATTTGATGTAGATGCCCTCTGTATTGCAGTTGGCCTAACTCCTATGACTTCATTATTATCAATGATAGAATGCGATATGAAATATGTTAGTGAACTTGGTGGCTTAGTTCCTGTTTTAAGTGGTGATAATGAAACAAGCATCCCAGGAATTTTTGCTTGTGGGGACGCGTCATCAGTAGAAGAAGCTAGTAGTGCAATAGTTGAAGGTAAATTAGTTGGTTTAGTTGCTAGTAAGTATTTGGGCGGAATTCATCCTGATTATGAAAAATTAAAACAAGAATATTTAGCTGATCTAGATAATTTAAGAAGTGGTCCATTTGGAGAAAAAATCAGGGTGGGTTATCAGAAATTAGGAGGACCTAATCATGCTTAATAAAGATGGTGTAGCAATTAAAGAGCAAGTAATGTCTAAGTTTCCAAGCATTGAAACTTTAGTAAAACCAAAAGCGATTATCGAGTGTTATGAAAATATTGCTTGTAATCCATGTAGTACTAGTTGTCCTTTTGAAGCTATTGCAATTGGTGCAGATATTAATACAATCCCAGTTGTTGACTTTGATAAATGTACTGGTTGTGGAATCTGTGCATATAGCTGTCCTGGCCTAGCGATTATTATAGGTAGAATTAAAGAAAACAAAGCTTTATTTAAAATTCCTTATGAATTTCTTCCTGCGCCTATTAAAGGTGAAGTTTGGCATGCAATCAATAGAGAAGGGAAAATAATAGGAGAAGCTTTAATTGAAAAGGTAGATTCTAATCTAAGACAAGATAAGACTCTTTTAGTTCATGTAGAAGTGGATCGTAATTTACTATATGACTTTGTAACTATCAGGAGAAAAGAAGATGAATAAAGAAAATATTATTATTTGTAGATGCGAAGATGTGACTCTTGCAGATATTCATCATTTATTCGATTTAGGTTATACAGATATTGAAGAAATAAAAAGAATCTTAAGAGTTGGTATGGGGCCATGTCAAGGTAATACATGTAATCTTTTAATTCAAAGAGAGGTTGCGAAATTCTTAGGTGTTAAAGTTGAAGATGTGAAAACGCAAAAAGTAAGACCACTTGTTACAGGGGTTAAATTAAAAGCAATAAGGGATGGTGCAGTAGATGAGAGCTAATTACGTGATTATTGGTGCAGGAATTAGTGGTTGTAGTATTGCTTATAATCTTGCTCTTAAAGGTGTAAAGGATATTGTTGTTTTTGATAAATCCTATTTAACAAGTGGAGCAACTGGAAGATGTGGTGCTGGTGTTAGGCAACAATGGGGAACTAAAATGAACTGTGAACTTGCAAAAGCAAGTATTGACTTTTTTGAAACAGCAAAAGAAACTCTAGACTATCCTGGTGATTTAGAGTTTAAACAAGATGGTTATTTGATTCTTGCAGTTACTGAAGATGAAGATAAAGAATTTAGTAAAAACGTTGTTCTTCAAAATAGTTTAGGGATTTCTTCAAGAAAATTAACAAAAGAAGAGGCAAAGAAAATAGTTCCTCACCTTGATACTTCAAAAATTATTAGTGCAACATTTTGTCCAACAGATGGTCATCTTAATCCATTTACGACAACAGATGCATTTTATAATGCAGCTAAAAGACTTGGAGTTAAGTTTTATTTTAAAGAAGAAGTTAAAGAAATTGTTATTGTAGATAATAAGATTGAAAAAGTTATTACTACTAACTACATAGTTGAAGCAGCAAATGTAATTAATGCTGCTGGAGGCTATTCAAGAGAAGTAGGCTTACTTGCTGGAGTAGACATTCCTGTTTATTCTGAAAGACATGAAATCTTAGTAACAGAACCGATTGAAAAAATTCAAGGTCCAATGGTAATGTCATTTTCAAGAAACATTTATTGCCAACAAGTACCTCATGGAAGTTTCATAATGGGTAGAAGTGAAATTGGTGTTGCAAGGAACCATAGTACAATATCTAGTTGGAAGTTTTTAGATGAAATGGCTAAGACTGTTTGTGATTTGCTTCCACCAGTTGGTGATTTAAGAGTAACTCGTCAGTGGGCAGGTTTATATAACATGTCACCAGATAGACAACCAATAATAAGCAAGACTGACGAACTTCCAGGATTTTATATTGCCTGTGGTTTTAGCGGTCATGGATTTATGTTTGCACCGGTAACAGGAATATTGTTATCTGAGATTATTTTAGGTGAAGAACCTAGTTTTGATATTCATGAGTTATCTATGGATAGATTTAAAGAAAAACGCGATTATACATATGAAAAATCAGTAGTTTAAGGAGGGTAAAGTGGCAATTTATAAATATAAAACAGAACCGTTAGTAGATTTTACTAAAGAGGAAAATAGAAAACTTTATTTAGAAGGTATAAAAAAAGTAGAGAGTTATTTAGGAAAGACATATCCAATTGTTATTGGTGGTAAAAGGATTGAAACAGGTAAAATTGTGGATTCATATAATCCAGCAGATCATAATATGTTGATAGGTAGAGTTCATCAAGCTACAATGAAAGAAGCAGACCTTGCAATGGATACAGCATTAAAAACTTTTGAAACATGGAAAAAAGTAGATCCTAGAGTTAGAGCAGATGTTTTATTTAAAGCAGCTGCAATCTATAGAAGACGCAAGTTTGAGCTTAGTGCATTAATGACACTAGAAGCAGGTAAACCCTGGGCTGAAGCAGATGCAGATACTGCAGAAGCAATTGACTTTTTAGAGTATTATGCAAACCAAATGTTAGATTTACTTGAAATTGATAATAAAATTTTAAGCCGACCAAAATTAGAAAGAAATGAATATAGATATATTCCTCTAGGTGTAGGTGCAATTATATCCCCTTGGAATTTTCCACTTGCAATCCTTACAGGTATGACAACAGCTGCTGTTGTTAGTGGAAATACAGTTGTTTTAAAACCATCATCTAATACTTTAGTAATTGCTTATAAGATGTTAGAGATCTTAGAAGAAGCAGGACTACCAGAAGGAGTTGTAAACTTTGTTCCAGGTAGTGGTAGGGAAGTAGGAGACTTCTTTGTAAATCATCCAAAAACAAGATTTATCTCATTTACAGGCTCTAAAGAAGTCGGAGTTGAGATTTATGAAAAAGCTGCAAAAGTTCACAAAGGTCAAATTTGGCTAAAACGAGTGATTGCGGAAATGGGTGGAAAAGATGCTATTGTTGTTGATCGTGATGTTGATACAGATTTTGCAGCTGGTGAAATAGTAAAAAGCGCATTTGGTTTTAGTGGCCAAAAATGTAGTGCTTGTTCAAGAGCAATAATTCATCAAGATGTATATGATGAAATAGTAAGTAAGGTTATTGAAAAAACAAATCAATTAACAGTTGGTGCACCGGCTGATTATAATAATTATATGGGTCCTGTTATTGATGAAAAAGCATTTAAACGTTTAAACAACTATATTGAAATTGCAAAGACTGAAGGGAAGATTGTGGCTGGTGGGGTTAGTGATTCAACTAAAGGCTGGTTTGTGAATCCTACAGTAGTTGTTGATGTAGATCCTAATGCTAGAATAATGCAAGAAGAGATATTTGGTCCATTACTTGCTATTTGTAAAGTAAAAGATTTTGATCAAGCAATAGAAGTTGCAAACAATACTGAATTTGGCTTAACTGGTGCAGTAATTTCAAATAATAGAATGCATTTAGAAAGAGCAAGAGAAGATTTCCATGTTGGAAATTTATATTTGAACAGAAAATGTACTGGTGCAATTGTAGGTTATCAACCATTTGGTGGCTTCAACATGAGTGGTACAGATTCTAAAGCTGGTGGTCCTGATTATTTAATTCTGCATATGCAAGGAAAGACTATTAGCGAACAGTTCTAAAAAAAATGACCTAGTAGATGCTTACTAGGTCTTATAATATAGAAAGAGGAATAAAATATGGATAAAATAAACAAACTGAAGGCTATCATTGCTGAGTCTTCTAAAATAGTACTTTTTACTGGAGCAGGTATTAGTGTTCCAAGCGGGATCCCAGATTTTAGGTCTAGCAGTGGTTTGTATTCTAGTGGTGAATTTAAAAATCTTGATCCTGAAGTAATTATTTCAAAAACATTCTTTGATAAAAATCCAAAGTTGTTTTATGAATATTATAAAAAACATTTAATTTATCCAAAGGCAAAAGCTAATGTTGCTCATTATTATTTTTCAGATTTAGAAAAAGTAGGTAAACTAAAAGCAACTATAACACAAAACATTGATAATTTTCATCAAGAATCAGGAAGTAAGAATGTCTTTGAACTTCATGGTAGTGTTCATAGAAACTACTGTATGAAGTGTAAGAAGTTTTATGACTTAGACTATATTATAAATCAAAAAGATATTCCATATTGTAAAGAGTGTGGTGGGATGATAAAGCCTGATGTAGTTTTATATGAAGAGACATTAAATGATGAAACTCTATTTAATGCAATAGATGCGATTAAAGATTCTGATTGTTTGATTGTTGTTGGAACATCTTTAGTTGTTTATCCAGCAGCAGGATTAATTAGATACTTTCGAGGTAAAAATTTGGTCTTAATAAACAAGCAAAAAACATCCTATGATATGGATGCTGATTTAGTTATAAATGATGATATAATTGAAGTTATAAAAAAATTACAAATATAATATTTAAAATTTTCCATATTAGAAATAACTAATAATGAGAAAAATAATAATGGTGATTAATATGAAAAAAATAATTCTCCTTGTTATGATTCTTTTATTAGTTTTTTTATTTTCTAATAAAGTGCAAGATAAGGAGATAATTAAAATAGAGGAAGAATTCTATCATGTATCATTATTAGCTGTAGGAGATAATTTAATTCATAGCACAATATATGAAGCAGTAAAATCTAACAATAACTATGATTTTAAACCTATTTTTAAAGAAGTAAAACCACTAATAAGACAATATGATTTAAGATTTATAAATCAAGAAACAATTATTGGTGGTAAAGAATTAGGACTTTCAACTTATCCAGCATTTAATAGTCCTTATGAACTAGGAGATGCTTTAGTGGATGCGGGTTTTAATTTAATATCAATAGCCAATAATCATACACTTGATAGAGGTGAAATTGCAGTTCTAAATACTATTAGATACTGGGATAAATTACCTGTTACTTATTCTGGAGCCTTAGATTCGAGTTATAAGAGCAATGTGAAATTATTTAATAAAAATGGAATTAAATTTGCTTTTGTTGCTTATACATATGGAACAAATGGTATACCGCATCCAGGAGGAAAGGAATACCTTGCAAATGTATATAGTGATCAAAAAGCAAAAGTTGATATTCAAAAAATTAGAAATATAGTTGATGTTGTAATAGTTAGTATGCACTGGGGCGAAGAATATCAAGATTATCCAAATGAACTTCAAAAAAAGCAAGCTAGATTTTTATCAAGTTTAGGTGTTGATCTTATTATTGGCCATCATCCTCATGTTATTCAACCTGTAGAATTAATTAATAGTGATAGTAGAGATACATTTATAATATATTCACTTGGTAACTTTTTATCAGATCAAAAAGGAATAGATAGATTAATAGGTATGTCTGTTAGTGTTGATATTTACAAATCAAAATTAAATAATAGAGTTATAATTAGAAATCATAAGGCAACTCTTTTATATAGATATAAAAACAATAATGAATTTAAAATAAAGATATTTCATGATTTAAATAATGAATATTTAAGTGATTATATAAAATATTTTGAGCAAAAGAAAGAACTAATTCAAGCTTTTTATAAAGATATTGAAGTAAATTAAAAACATCTCAAATCTGAGATGTTAATTACTTAAGTAAATCATGCCATTCTGGATGTTTTTCAAACATTGAAAAAACATAGGGACATATAGGTATGATTTTTATATTGTTGCTTCTTACATAATTAAGCAGTTTATCAAGTAACTTGGCAGCCACTCCTTGACCCCTTAACTCTGGGCTAACATAAGTGTGCTCCACTATAAAAGTGTCACCATCAACTTTATATGTAATTTCAGCGGTTACGTTATCTTCGCTATCTCCGATGTAAAAACTATTTTGTCCTTTTTTTATTTCTAACATAATTATCCTTTCTTCATTTCAATAATAATGAAATGGGAATTTGTAATTGCAGTTATGCTAATTTTATCTTCAACAATTTGCATTGCATCTTTTGATTTTAAATCAAAACCGTTAATATTAGATCTGCCATCTATTTGTACAAGATATGCTTGGCGCTCTTCAGATGTTTCAAAATCAATCTTGTTATCTTTTTCAAGATTTAAGATATAAACATTCACATCCTGATTTATTAAGATGGGAGTTTCCTTCATGCTTGCAACAAGAGTTAATTGATTATCTTTTAGGTAATCAGTTGTATCAATTAAATTATGAACAGGATCTAAATTCCTTTTGTTAGGCAAAATCCATATTTGTAATAGGCGTAAATCTTCATTGGATTTATTAAACTCACTGTGATAAATTCCTTTACCAGCACTCATATGCTGGAGATCACCCTTTTTAAGAACTACAAAGTTGTTTAAACTATCCTTGTGAGTTAACTCTCCTTCTATTATATAAGAAAGAATTTCTAAGTTTCGATGCAGGTGTAAATCAAATCCACCTGTAGGTTTTATAATCTCATCATTAAAAACTCTAAGCTTTCCGAAATTGATATTATCTGGATCATAGTAATCCGCAATCGAAAAATGATAGATACTATTTATAAGTTCATTATTTGAGGTTGCGAAATCATTTAAGTCTAAATGTTTAATCATCTATGATCACCTTACTTTCTATTACTTATTATAATTTATAATGCGTAAATTTTCAATTTTTATGCAATATGCATATTATTATATGCATAGAAAAACAATAAATGATAATAATAATATCGGAGGTTTTATTACATGGATAAATAAAGCATACAGTTTATAGATACTAAATGAATAAACTGTATTAAAATTTCTATGCAATTTAATTACCATGCAGAAGTAAGGTGATATAATTACTTGCTTATGCGAACTTAAGCGGTGGGTAAAATCCACCGTTTATTTAATTTAAAATTATTTAAAAATTATTGATTTTAAAGTTGACTTTTTAATTCATTTGTTATATAATATTATAGCGTACAAGAGCGCAGTTCACTTGACTTTTATTAAGATGAACTATCTAATTCGGGAAATAGCTCAGCTTGGTAGAGCGCTTGGTTTGGGACCAAGATGCCGCGGGTTCAAATCCTGTTTTCCCGACCATTTGCAGGTATAGTTTAATGGTAGAACTTCAGCCTTCCAAGCTGACCGTGCGAGTTCGATTCTCGTTACCTGCTCCATTTTGATAATGATGCTGTACTAGAAAATAGTACAGTTTTTTTTATTTGGTGATATAATATACATAAGTAATCAAGTATTATTATAATATATTTTTTATATTTGATTATAATGAAAAAAAAGCCGCAAAAAGTATTGTCCCTTTGATTTCATCAAAACAACTTTTAGTGCAGTAATATTACACTTTTAGTGCAGTAATATTGTAAATTTTATTTTAAAATTATAAGCAGTGTGTTATAATAAATACGTGGGAATACCACTTGGGACTTATATAATTATTTAGAGTAGTTATATAATGAACCCGTATTGTGCATATAGTAGATTATTCTAACTAGTTTTGAGGCACAAGCTATAGACGCAGCTTTTGGTTTTAAAGGATTAACCTGCTGTGTCTTTTTTGTATAATAATCTTGAATAGCGTTTGGACTTCTATTAGCTCTCCTCATGCTATCTGCCATTAAATATAAAATAGTTCTCAGCCTTCGGTTACCCTTTTTAGAAATCTTTAGATGTAATCCATCTTTGTCTCCTGATTGGCGTATCATAGGATCTATTCCAGCATAGGCAATTATAGAATTATAATTTTTAAATCTTGATATGTCGCCTAGTTCAGCTATAAATCTAGATGTTAGATTATCTTGAACACCAGGAAGAGAAATAACTAATTCATATAGTGTAGTTGACTTAGCTAGTTCTGACATAGATTTAATCGTGATGTCTATTTGATTTAAATAGAATTCAAGTTGAGTAATAAATGATGCAAGTATAATTACATCGGGATCATTTATTTCACATCCTGGAACTGTTTCACTTAAAAAGGCATAAACCTTTTCAATCTTGGTTAAACACCATTTTGACTTGTGGTTCCATGTATCAGATAATGATTTTATATTATCTTCTTTTGATTTTGAGATAAACATCTCAGGATGTGGGTAAAGTTTTAAAAACTTAAGAGATTCGTCGCTATAAACGCTCTCAAATAGGTTTTTGTAGTTTGGATAGATAATTGCTAGGGTTTCCCTAAAATTGACGGATATTTTAAAAGCTAGTTTAGAAGCAAGTGGTGATATTAAAGAGTTGGCTGCAGAGTATGAAATATCTATTGGAAAAGTTAAAATGATTACTCATACTATGGCAGTCGATAGTGATTTAAGTTTTGAAGTTGCAGCTATGATGCATGTTAGAGATTTAAATAAAATTATTAAAGAAGGTAGACAAGAAGTTAGAGAATTTTACTCGGAAGAAATTCGATCTTTATACCAAAAATCAAAAGAAGAATTAAAATTGGAATTTAAGTTAGCTGTAAAAGGATTAATTAATGATGCTATTCAAGAGGCAGACGCTGAAGTATTTATTGAATTAACAATAGATAGTGAAGTTAGTGTTGAAGAAGTTAAAGCCTTATATCAAAAGTATTTAGAGGCATTATTAACAGCAGAAGTTCCTGTTCAAGAAGAAAACGATGATGATGAAGAAGAAGATCAAGTTAATATGCATCTTTATCAAGAGTTGAAAAAAGAGTATGCGAGACTTTTAAAAGATCTAAGAGGAATTAGATTTTCTGAAGAAGAGAATATTGAAGAATTACTAGAACAAATTAAGGAAGTTGCTTTAGAAATAAAAGAGCTTGAGTTTGAAATTAGATTTAGTAATAGAGGTAAGGGTCATATGGGAAATATGATAAAACCTAAGGATGATTTATATGATGATCTTGAAGATGAGTACGAAGATTTATTCGAGGAATTAGGAATTGAATTAGAAGATTTAGAAGAATATTTTGAAGTTTTATTAGAAGAAGAAATTAAAAAATTAATTCTTGAATTTAGAGATGAATTAAGCAAAGTGCATGAAGTATTAATGCAAGATTCAATTGCTTTAAAATTACAAATTAAAGAAGAAAGAGAAATTCTAAGAAAAATTTGGAAATAAAATAAATTAAACTAGCTGCTTATTTTAATAAGCGGCTTTTTTAATTTAATTTGTTTTATATTTCTATATTTTAATTTAAAATTTTGATATAATAGTGTAAAGAAAAAAGAGGGATTTTAGAGAAAATGGTAGATTTAAAAGAATTACAAAAGAAAGTTGTAGAAAATAAAATTGAAAAAGGCTTTAATGTGGAAGATATTAATTTAGAATTTAATCTTGCTTATGGTGAATTATCTGAGGCATTTGAAGCATATATTTATAAGAAGGATGATTTAGGCGAAGAATTAGCTGATGTTGTTATTTATATTTTAGGTATTTCTGAAATTTTAGGGATTAATTTAGAAGAACAATTACTTAAAAAAATAGCTAAAAACAAGAAAAGAAAATATTTTGTAAGAGATGGGAAATGGCAAAAAGCTGAAGGGTAAAGGAGAAAATTATGAATTCAATGCATAAACTTGTTACTGGAAACAGTGAAGAATATATTAAAACATATCGTTATTATTCCTCTTCAACAAAAGATAAAGAAGTTGGAGAAGTTGAAAAAAATTTGATTGTGACTACAAAAAGAATTGTTTTAGAATCACAAAATAATAGTGGGTTTTATAGAGATGAGTTTTTAATAGACTTTATTGATAGGGTAGATTCTAAATTTTACCATTCTAAAAAAAGTAAAATTTGGATAGGTTTAATGATTATTGGCGGTTTATTAATGGTTGGTGGATTCTTTATGGGTGGTAGTTTAGATGCCTTATTTGCAGGTGCAAATTTTGCGCTAGCTGGTCTTGGGCTTGTTGTATTTATCTTAGGGATTCTTTATCTAATTTATAAAAGATCAAAACAGGCATTTAGTTTGACTCTTTATTCATCAAAAAAGTTTACTGATTTTGCAGATATCTCTGGAGAAAATTTTATTATTAAACCTAAAAGATCTAAGAAAGGCTCTAAAAATGTGCAAGTAAAATCTAAGGTAACACCATCTGCCGTTGTTATGCTTAATGAATTAAATGCACTTGTGGTTGATATTAAAGACTTTAATTATCAAATTGAATATGGCAAAAAGATGCTTTTAGAAAGCAAAATAACAGCTGTTGATTTTGAAAAACATTACAATTTCTTACTTGATAAAATAGCTAGCAAATACAAATAAAAATAACACTTGAATAAATACTCATATGAGTTGACATTCAAGTGTTTTTCGCATATAATATAATATAGATAAGTTTTTAGCTATTAATTATAAGAAAAGAAGAATAAATATCGAGTATATAAATAGGAAAAATTCATTTGGAATAATGAACAAAACTTAATAATTTATATCTCTTTTCCTTAGAAGGAGAGAAGAATATGGCTGAAGTATTAAAAAAAGAATTACTTCTTGAAGGCTTGAATTGTAGTAAATGCCTTGAAGATATAAAAAATAAATTAAACTTAAAAGATTATAATTTAATAATAGATTATAAAACTATGAACATTTCATTTACTGTTAACGAAGGCAGTGAATATGATAATTTAATCAAGTATATAAATAATGTTTTAAATAATCATGAACATACAATAAAGATTCATGAAAAGTCTTTAGAAAGAGAAGAGGGTAAAACTTTAGTAATTGGAAAACTTTCTTGCAGTAATTGTGCAGCTAAGATTGAATCTAAAGTAAGAAATATAAGTGGTGTAAAAAAGGCAGAAATAGATTTTGTGAATTCAAAGTTAAATATAGTTGCAGCATCTAAAGCTGATTTGGATCGAGTGTTAATTGAGACGAAGAAGATTGTGAAAAGCATAGAGCCCGGTGCTCATGTTCATGAAGAGCATAATGGTAGCCACGATCATCATCACCATCACGGGGATGCTGGTATTGTTAAAAAAACCGTAACTACTTTAGTTCTTGCTGCTATTCCTTTATTACTAGCTATCTTTCTTAATTTAGATAATTTCGTTGAACTTGGATTATTCTTAGTAAGTTATTTGATTGTTGGAAGAAGTGTTATTACTAAAGCATTAAGGAGTATTTCTAGAGGGGATTTCTTTGATGAAAATACACTTATGATGATTGCAACAATTGGTGCCTTCTTTATTGGTGAGTATCATGAAGCTATTGCTGTTATGGCGTTTTACTTAGTTGGGGAAATGTTTCAAGATTTGGCTGTTGATAAATCGAGAAAATCTATTTCTGAACTAATGGATATTAAGAGCGATTATGCGAATGTTTTAGAAGGCGAAAAAATTATTAAGTTAGCTTCTGCAGATGTTTTAGTTGGTAGCTTAGTTATAGTAAAACCAGGAGAAAAGATTCCTTTAGATGGGATTGTTTATGAAGGTGAAGCTCATATTGATACATCTAGCATTACTGGTGAAAGTATTCCTAGATTTGTTAAGGTGGGTAGTGAAGTCTTAAGTGGTTTTATAAACAAAGATAAAGTATTAGTTATTAAGACTACAAAACTATATAGTGATTCAACTGTAAGTAAAATTATTGAACTTGTGGAAAACGCTAGTAGCAGAAAGGCTCCAACTGAAAACTTTATAACAAAGTTTGCAAGAGTTTATACTCCAATAGTTGTATTAACTGCATTTATACTTGCAGTTTTACCACCAATTATTTTAAAACAAGAATTTAGTATCTGGATTTACAGAGCATTAAGCTTCCTTGTAGTATCTTGTCCTTGTGCCCTTGTAATTTCGGTTCCTCTAGGTTTTTACGGTGGAATCGGGTTTGCATCTAGGAATGGGGTTTTAGTAAAGGGAGGCAATTATTTAGAGGCATTCAAAAATTCAGAAGAAATAATATTTGATAAAACAGGTACTCTAACTAGTGGAAAGTTCAAAATAGCAAAGATTAATACAACTGCTATCGATCAAGCAAAATTATTAGAATTTGCAGCATATACTGAATACTATTCAATTCATCCAATAGCTGCTGCGATAAAAGAAAGTTATCAAAAAGATATAGATATTGCAAGAATTAAGAAGTATCAAGAATTTTCTGGACTAGGTATTAGTGCTATTATTGATGATGTAAATATATTGATTGGAAATCAATCATTAATGGAAGATAATAAAATTGATTTTATAGAAGCAAAACAAGCAGGAACTATACTTTATATTGCTATAGATAATAAGTTTGTAGGTAGTATAGTAATTGTAGATGAAATAAAAGCAGAGGCTAAAGGTGTAATTAGTAAATTAAAGAACTTAGGTGTTAATAAAATAACTATGATTACGGGAGATAAAGAAAGTGTTGCAAGCGAAGTCGCAAATGAGCTTAGGATTGATGAATTTTATAGTGAGGTTTTGCCTCATCAAAAAGTTGAAATTTTAGAGAACAAAGTTAAGAATAGTAATAAGAAGATTGTTTTTGTTGGTGATGGAATAAATGATGCACCTGTATTAGCTATTTCTGATATAGGAATATCTATGGGTGAAGCTGGAAGTGATGCAGCGATTGAAGCAAGTGATATCGTTATTATGAATGATAATTTAATGAAGATCGTTGATGCAAGACAAATTGCTAGAAAAACTAGTAGAGTAGTTTGGCAAAATATTGCATTTGCATTATTCGTTAAGATATCGGTATTAATATTTGCTGCTTTAGGATTTATTAATATGTGGATAGCTGTATTTGCTGATGTTGGTGTTTCATTAATTGCAATTTTAAATGCAACAAGAATACTAAAAATGAAAAAAACGGGTTAAAGTACCCGTTTTGTTTTTAGTTTATGCAGAAGCAACACTTGTTTCTACAACATCTTTACCTTTTAAGTGAAGGTAGTAGTTATAATATGATAATTGCATATATGGCATTGCATATAATAAGTAAATACCAAATGTAATCATACCTAAAAGAATATGTCCAATGAAGCTAAGATGGAAAATGAATAAATCAAATTTATAACCTACCATCATTTCTTTACTCTTTTTAAATGCATCCCAAACACCAATTTCTTTATCCTCAGCTAAAATATACATAACTTGAGAATATTGATATGAGAAAATGATTCCTGGGATTATAAATAATAAAAATCCTACGAAAACGATTAGTGCATATAATAATGTTGCACCGATTAATCTAAGAGCATGATTTAAATCTTTAAAATACTCAATGATTAATTCAAAATTAAATTTCTTTTCCAATAATAAAACTTTTCCAATTAAGAATAATCCAGCTCCTAAAATAGGCGCTAAGATTGCTCCAATTCCCGTTCCAGAAATTACACCTACAATAATAATTGCAAGTAAAAACATAAGGCGGTTACCCACTAAAGCTTGTTTAGCTTCTGATTTAATTAACTTTCTATCCATTTTTTCCTCCCTTTTATTGTCAATAAAATTATACTACATAATATTTGAAATGGCAAATGTTTTAAAATTAATATGGCCTACATAAATATATATGCTTGAAAAAGTAAAAATGACCAAAAATCTTGGTCTTTTATTTTAATCTTTCAATTGTTTTTATTTTTATTACAGGAACTGGGAAATCTTCTAAGTAATCGATTGTAGTTGTAGTAGCTTCATTTAATTCTAATAATACTTTATTGCTTTCTTCATCAATTGTTTTTCCAAAAGCAGCATAATCACCATCTAAATGTATTGCTGTTGCAGTACAAATAAAGAATTGACTACTTGCACTATTAGGATCACTAGTTCTAGCCATTGATATAACACCTAAAGTATGTTTTAAATTATTTTCAAAACCATTATTTGTAAATTCGCCTTTGATTGTTTTTTGTGATTCTTTTTGGATAATTTGATTTCCTTCTACAGTAAATCCACCTGCTTGAACCATGAAATCCATAATGATTCGATGGAATATTACACCATCATAAAAGTTTTTATCAACTAATTTTAAGAAATTGTCAACTGTAGTTGGTGCTAAATCACGATATAGCTCTAAGTGAATTGCTCTATCATCTTCTAATATAATTTTCACTCTTGGTGTGCTTTCTTTATCTTTACAGCCTGATGTGAAAATCAACATCACAAACAATAAAGGGATTAATAATCTAACCATTTTTATACCTCTTATAATATTTAAAATAATATTAATATTTTACCATGAAACAAAAGAAAGTTCAATGATAAAAAAATATGAGAATAAAATATTAATTTTTACTTATATTTTAATAAGAATAGTTATTGTCCAATTTTTTTATGGAAAATAATTTTTCACTATGTTATAATTGGTATATACAAGGAGAATGTCGGATGAATCAAGAAACCTTAAAAATGAAAGTTGTTGTGAAAGACAAACCTGAAGTTGGTTTTTCATTACAAGAAAAAACTATTACAACGGATTTAAAAAATGATGAGGTATTAGTTAAGATTAATACAGCATCATTTTGTGGGACTGATTATCATATTTATCAGTATGATAATTGGGCAAAAAATCGTCTAAAATTACCATTAACAGTAGGCCATGAATTTAGTGGTGAGGTTATTAAAATTGGTAAGGATGTATCAAGAGTGAAGGTAGGAGATATCGTAAGTGCTGAAACTCATATAATTTGCAATGAATGTGAATTTTGTTTAAGAGGGGAAGGCCATATTTGTGAGAACACAAAAATAATTGGTGTTGATACTGATGGTTGTTTTGCAAATTACATTAAAATGCCTGCAGCTAATTGTTTTGTAAATAGTAAAGATGTAAATCCTTTAATTTTATCTGTACAAGAACCATTAGGAAATGCAGTTCATACAATGAATCATTTTAATATAAAAGATAAAGATGTAGTTATTTTGGGATGTGGTCCTATAGGAATTATGGCAGTTGACGTAAGTAGAGCACTTGGAGCTAGAAAAGTAATTGCGATTGAAGTCAAAGAATATAGAAGAAATTTAGCAAAATCTCTAGGTGCTGATGTTGTTATTAATCCATTAACTGAAGATGTAGTAGCAAGAGTTATGGAAGAAACTAACAATCGTGGTGCTGATGTTATTGGTGAATTTTCTGGTAATAAAGGTGCAATTGAAAAAGCGTTTAAATATGTGAAAGCTGGAGGAGGTATTTCGATGTTAGGATTACCTTCAGAAAATATAGAGATTGATTTATCTAAAGATGTTATTTATAAAGGTATAAGTATCTATGGAGTTACAGGTAGAAGAATCTATGATACTTGGTACCAAGTAAGAGATTTGATTGAAAGTGGAAAACTAAATCTTGATAAAATAATCACCCATAAACTACCACTTAGAGATATTAATGAAGCTGCAAAGATTATGGGCAGTGGTGAGTGTGGTAAAATTATTTTGATTCCGGAGGAAATAAATGAATAAATTACAATTTATAGAAGACTTGGTTCAAGAATTAAAAAATGATAAAGTTTATCGAACTCTACCAATTAATTATGGGCCAAATGCTAATGTCATTGAGTTAAACGGAAAAAGTGTTATAAACCTATCAAGCAATAATTATTTAGGATTAGCCAGTCATCCAAGACTTAAAAAAGCTGCAATTGATGCTACAAATAAATATGGTGTTGGTTCTGGTAGTGTTAGAACAATAATAGGGAATCAAGATGTATTAGAAGAATTAGAGACATTACTTGCAGAGTTTAAAGAAGAAGAAGCTGTTACATGTTTTCAATCTGGATTAAACTGTAATATTGGGGCTATTCAAGCAATAGCGCAAAAAGGTGATTTAATTATTAGTGATGAATTAAATCACGCAAGTATAATTGATGGAGTAAGATTATCAAGAGCTGATAAACGAGTTTATAAACATAATGATATTAAACATTTAGAAGAAATTCTTAAAGCAGATCGTAGTAATTATAATAATGTTTTAATTATCACTGATGGAGTATTCTCTATGGATGGAGACCTAGCTAAACTTCCAGAGATTGTGGAATTAGCGAAAAAGTATAATGCCTTAACTTATGTTGATGATGCTCACGGAAGTGGAGTTTTAGGTAGAAGTGGTCGCGGTACTGTTGATCATTTTGGCCTGCATGGTGAAGTTGATTTTATAATAGGGACTTTAAGTAAAGCAATCGGTGTAATTGGTGGTTATGTTGCATCTAAGAAGATTGTAAAAGAATGGTTACTACATAGGGGTAGACCACTACTTTTCTCAACTGCTCTTCCGCCTGCTGCAACTGCAGCTACAATTGAAGCTGTTAAGATTTTAATGGAAACAGAAGAGTATACTAAAAAATTATGGGATAATGCAAATTATTTCAAAGGAAAGTTAAAAGCATTAGGTTTTGATATTGGTAAAAGTGAAACTCCAATAACTCCTGTAATGGTTGGTGAAGAAGCTAAAACAATGGAGTTTTCTAAAAAATTATTAGAAAACGGAGTTTTCGTTTCCGCAATAGTATTTCCAACTGTTCAAAAAGGAATGGGTAGACTTAGATGTATGTTAAGTGCTGCTCATACTTTAGAAGACCTTGATAAAGCAATCGCTGTATTTGAAAAAGTAGGTAAAGAATTAAATATAATAGGATAAAATTATGATTTTTAAAAAACAAACCGTAGTAGCTCATAGAGGAGCAAAGGGGTTGGTTCCCCATGAAAACACAATTGAAGCATTTCAAAAAGCAATCGATGTAAAAGCTGATTGCATTGAAATAGATATAAGAAAGACAAAAGATAATAAAATTATTGTTTTTCATGATTCTTCTTTTCAAGATAAAGAAATAAAAGATTTAAATTATGCTGAGCTCTTAGAATTAGTTGGTTTTAAGGTTCCTACATTAGAAGAGACTCTTTCGTTTATAAAAGGCAAGATTCATATCGATATTGAATTTAAAGAGTCAGGATATGTGGAAGAAGCACTAACAATTATAAAACAGTATCTTACAAATGAAGAGTTTTATATAAGAAGTTTTAATGATGATGTAATTGTTGATGCGAAAACATATGATGAGAATATCGTATGTGCACTACTTTTAGGTAGGGACATTAAAAAGAAAGTCATAAGAACTAGGCTTAGTGAATTGTTTCCAGGAAGAAGAATAAAAAAAAGCGGTTGTGATTTCATCTCACCTCATTATAGATTGTTGAAGTTTGGTTTTATGTTTAGAATGAGGTTAAGAAAGCAACAAGTTTGTGTTTGGACTGTTAATGATGAAGAAATAATGAAGAAGATGTTGTTTAAAAAGAAAGTTCATGCAATTGTAACAGACTATCCTAATTTAGCATTAGAGCTTTTAAAAAATAAAAATTCTTGATAAATAGTTAGATTAGTGGTACAATATATTTCGAGGAAAATTGTAATGGGGTGTGGGTACAGTGAAACTAAAAGAAATTAAAGAAAAGTTTACAACGGATCACGATATTCATTTTTACAAATTTGAAAGTGAACCAACAAGTTATAGATTATTAAAAGAAATATCTTATCAAAATATACCATTTACAAAAAGAGAAAAAACTAAATGGTATACCGCCTATTCTAGAGTTTTTGCCGGTGTTGCTTTATTATTTATTGTAATACTTGTTGGTAATTTTATTAAAGATAATAATAATAATTATACAGATGTAGATTCATTATTCTTAGCTGCAAATATTGAATATGTAGAAGAACCGATTTTAGTCAGTTCATCATATACAGGTGAAGAGTTAAGGATCTATAAGGCGTATGTAGAAGAAGATGGTAAAGATATCATTATCTATTATTATTTCTATAATCAAGTAGGCGATCCTAAAGTACAACATTTGTTATTTGTAAATAAAGATAAGAATATTAACAAAACTGTTAATACACAAAACAACTTTGGGAATTTATCTGATTTAATTGAAATTACAGATTTAAATAATATAGAGGTTGTTATTGTATATAATAATCAACAAACATATTCACAATTTTTTATTGCGAAAGAATAAGTCCTATTTTAGGACTTTTTTTAATTAAAAAGCATCCTCAAATTTGAGGATGCTAGTTTATTTTAGATTATATATTTTTGTATATTTTTTAATCAAATAATTTACATAATGTTTAGGGTTAAATTTTTGGTTTGTGCAAAGTTTAAATAAATCTTTTGGACTTTTTGATGAACCATATTTATGAAGATTTTCTTTGAACCAAGCATTTATTTCTTTAGTATTTTTAGATGATAAAGATTTAAAAACATTAAAATCTTTATTCATTACTTTAAACATTTGTGATGCATAGGCACTACCTAAAGCATAAGTTGGGAAATATCCAAACATACCTCCAGACCAATGAACATCTTGAAGTACTCCTTCTTTATCAGATGGAACTTCAATATTTAAGTATTCTTTAACTTTTTGCTTCCAAACTTTAGGAAGATCTTTTACTTCTAGTTCGTTATTAAACAAAGCTTTTTCAATATCATATCTAATCATTATATGAATTGGATATGTAAGTTCATCAGCTTCTGTTCTAATTAATGAAGTTGTCGACTTATTTATATGTTTATAGAAATCATCTAATTTAATGCCTTTTAGTTCTTTCTTGAATAGATCTTTTAAAACTGGGTAATGTTCTTTCCAAAATTCTTTACTTCTGCCGATTATATTTTCATAAAATCTTGATTGTGATTCATGAAGAGCCATACTTCCTCCACCACCTGATAGTGTTAAATCAAGTTCTGGATCTACTTGTTGTTCATAAGTTGCATGTCCTAGTTCATGAATGCCTGAGAATATTGATGAAATGAAATTATCTTCATAGTAATGGTTTGTTACTCTAACATCAGTTGTACCAATTCCACTAGTAAATGGATGTTCACTTTCTTTCATTAAACCTCTTGTAAGGTCATAATCCATTACTTCCATAATGTATTTCATAAATTCTTTTTGTTTTTCAATCGGGAATTTATGAGATTCAAAACTGTTATTATATTCTAATGTTTTACTTGTAACTTCTTTCACAAACGGAACTAAATCTGTTTTGATTGTATTGAAAAACTCATCGTAATCTGCTTGAGTCATTCCTTTTTCATATTCATCTAGTAATATATTGTAACCTTGTAATTTAGGTGTTTTTGTATATTCTACATACTTTCTTAAAAATGCGACTATTTTTTCTAAGATGGGTTCAAATAAATTCCAGTCATTAGTGTTTTTTGCTTTTGCCCATATATTTTCACTTTTTGCTAGTAAAGTCATGTATTCTACATATTCATCCATTGGAACTTTTTTAAGTTTATCTATACTAGTTTTTGCTTCTACTATTTCATGTTTTAAAACTTCATCTAATGAGTTTCTGTTTTTATATAATTCCTCAATTACGCTTAGTGTTTCTTCTGAAGTTGAGAATTTATATGAGTCTTCACTTAAAATACCAAAGTGTCTTGACCTAGCTTCAAAACTTCCGCTTGGAGCTTCTGTGTTTGAATCCCAGTTTATAATAAAACTTGCAAATCTATAAGCAAGCATCTTATTTCTTATAGCCTGATATTTTTGAATTAATTCATCCATTATTTTATCACCTCGACTTTATTATACCATTATTTGGTATTTTATAAACAAAATATTTATTTTAATTTGTTTTGGTATTTAATTTATTAATTATGATGATTGTGGTATAATAAATTTGGAGGATATTTTATGAGAAAGTTTTTTAAAGAATTTAAAGATTTTATCCAAAAAGGAAATGTTTTAGACCTAGCTGTTGGGATTATAATTGGGACTGCATTTAATAAAATTGTAAGTAGTTTAGTTAACGACATCATTATGCCGCTTGTTAGTTTAATTGGTGGAAAAAATATTCAAGAAGCTAAACTAGAATTAGTGCCAGCGGTTGTTGAAAACGGGGAGATTGTAAAAAATGCGGTTACATTAAATTATGGAAACTTTATTCAATTTGTAATTGATTTTTTAATTATTGCTTTAACTGTCTTTGTAATAGTGAAGATTGTAAAAGGGATGCATAGAAGAGCAGAAGAAGCAAAAGAAAAATTGCTAGCAAAAATAGAAGAAATTAAAAGTGTAGAAGAAAATCAACAAGAAGAAGAAAAAGAAGCTGAGGTAGAGGAAGTTGAATTAAAACCTACTACTGAAGAGATCTTAATTGAGATTCGTGATTTATTAAAAGATAAAAAATAGTTGTATTAAAAAATAAAGACATAATATTGTTATATTAGTGTCGAGGTGATAAAATGAAAAAAATACTTTATCCAATATTATTAATAGTAGGCCTATTTATTCTTTCTAGCTGTAGTTCATATGATGATTTTGATAAAGGTCTAAATGATAGTCCTTATTTTGTTGAAAACGGTGATGAATATTTAGAAATTCGTGAAAATCCATTTTTGGAAGTAAGTAAGAGTCCTAATTCCTATTTCTCTTTAGATACTTCTACTGCTAGTTATGCAAATCTAAGAAGAATGATCAATAATCAAGTAACTTCAATTCCAAAAGATTCGATTAAGATTGAGGAAATGATTAACTATTTCTCTTATGATTATGATGCACCTACTGAAGATGCATTAAGTATTTCAGCTCAAATAGTAGATGCACCATGGAATAGTAATAATAAATTATTATCCATAGGTGTTAAGGCAAAAGAAGTTGATTTAACAAATAAAAAACCAAGTAATATAGTATTACTTTTAGATGTAAGTGGTTCTATGCTTGCTCCAAATAAACTTCCACTCCTACAATCTGCATTTAAATTGTTTGTGGAAAACTTAGATGCAAACGATACAATCTCTATTGTTACTTATGCAAGTAGCGACAAGGTTTTATTAAATGGAGTTAAAGGATTTGAGAAAAATAAAATATTAGCTGTAATTGAAGATTTAGAAGCTGGCGGATCTACTGCTGGTTCTAAAGGAATTCAAACCGCTTATGAATTAGCAAAAGCTAATTTTATTCCTAATGGTCATAATCGAGTTATTATAGGTACTGATGGTGACTTTAATGTAGGAATTTCTACTAATGAAGGATTAAAAAACTTTATAAGTCAAAAACGAGATGAAGAAAAAATCTATTTAAGTGTTTTAGGTTTTGGATATGGAAACTTAAAAGATAATAATCTAGAAGTTTTAGCTACATCAGGAAATGGAACATATGCTTATATTGATTCTATTACTGAAGCTAGAAAAGTTCTTGTAGATGAAATAGGTGGAACTCTAAATATAGTTTCAAAAGATACAAAAGTAAAAGTTACATTTGATCCAAGTTTTATTAAAGAATATCGTCTGATTGGGTATGAAAATCAAATGCTATCAGAAGAAGAGTATAACAATAATAAAACTGATGCAGGTGAAATTGGTGCAGGTCATACAACAACTGCAATTTATGAGCTTGTATTAAATACTGAAGATGAAGTTGAAAAAACTTTAGATGAAGGCTGGGTAAATGTAGAAATATCTTATAAGGATCCAGAAACTGAAGAAGACCTGAAAATCAATAAAAGTATTGATGATAAATCTGTTCTTTCAAGAAATGAAGAGGATATCTTATTTATTTCAGCGGTAGCTGAGTTTGGCTTAGTTCTAAGAGATTCCAAACACAAAGGAACTGCAAATCTATATAGTTTAATATCTAGAATTGAAGAACTAGGATGTGTTAAAGATGATGCTTTAAAGAAAGAATTCTTAGAATTGGTGAAAAAATATAAAGGTTATGCTGAATAAAATAAATTGAACTAAATATAACAAATATGGATAATGCTTGCAATTATCCATATTTTTATTTATAATATCTAAAAGGTGATAATATGAAAAAAGTAGTAGTTATAACAGGTGCATCAAGCGGAATAGGCAAAGTTTGCGCAAATTATTTATATGATAAAGGCTATAAAGTTTACGGATTAAATAGAACTCCTATTATTAGCGAAAAAATTGAATATATTAAATGTGATGTTACAAATGAAGAAGATGTAAAAAATGCATTTTTAAATATTGAAGAAGATATTTATGCAGTAATTAATAATGCAGGTATGGGAATTAGTGGAGCTATAGAATATGCAACAAGTGAAGATGTTAGTAGAATTATAGATGTTAATATTAAAGGTGTTATTAATGTTTGTAAATATGCAATTCCAAGGTTAAGAGCAACAAAAGGGAAAATTATTAATATTGGAAGTGTTGCAGGCGAGTTAACTATTCCATTTCAAACGTTTTATTCAATGTCTAAGGTAGCTGTATCTACATATACAGAAGGGCTAAGAATGGAATTAAAACCTTTTGGAATTAAAGCAACAACTGTTTTACCAGGTGATACTAAAAGTTCATTCTCAAAAAATCGCAAAAAAACTGAAGTAGTAGATGAGTTATATAAAGATAGAATTGAAAGATCAATAAGTAGGATGGAAAAAGATGAACAAAGTGGAAAAGATCCTATAAGTGTTGCGAAAGTAATTTATAAACTTTTAAAAAGAAAAAATCCACCAGTTAAGGTAACTGTAGGATTTATATATAAACTTTTTGTATTTTTAAAACGTATACTTCCGTCTAGATTAGTAAATTATATTTTATACAAGATGTATGGAGAGTAAACAAAATTATGTCTAAAAAAAGTGATTTGTTTTTTACATTTCTTAAAATAGGAGCTTTTACTTTTGGTGGTGGTTATGCAATGGTCCCATTAATCCAAAACGAAGCAATTGAAAAGAAAAAGTGGATAAATGAAGATGAAATGATGGATATTATTGCAATTGCGGAATCAACTCCTGGACCAATAGCAATTAATTCTGCTACTTTTGTTGGCTATAAAGTAGCTGGTTTTTGGGGAAGCTTTTTCGCAACCCTAGGTGTTGTTCTCCCTTCAATTGTATTTATTACTTTAATAGCTTTATTTTTTGAAAACTTCTTAGAAGTAACAATAATAGCAGCTGCGTTTAAAGGTATTAGAGCAGGTGTTTCAGTCTTAATATTAAATGCTGGGATAAAGATGTTTAAGGCTTCAAAAAAAGTATTTATCAGTTACTTGTTAATAGCTTTAGCGTTTGGACTTAGTTTCTTTATAACATTTAGATTTCTATCACTAATATTAATTGTCTTTGGTGCTATAGTTGGTGTTATGATTCAAATGAATAAAAATAAACAAGAAGGTGATCAAGAATGATAT
>Ga0172382_10003285_pt1 | contig 25795 bp, 23 predicted proteins | sample Leawel138RmetaG_FD_122245 | JGI IMG/M metagenome (GOLD analysis project Ga0172382, IMG submission 122245) | Leachate microbial communities from a municipal landfill in Southern Ontario, Canada - Leachate well 138R metaG | ecosystem: Engineered > Solid waste > Landfill > Unclassified | place...
AAAAAATGGACTATGCCGATTAGAAACTGGAAGCCCGCGCTCAATCGATTTATGATTGAATTTGAAGAGCGTTTAGCGGATTATATTTAAACTTGGCAGTTACACAGAATTATTTACAGGCTCGTCGAAAGGATTTAACAGCTTTTAACCTAATCAAAATACTCGGTATCGTCATACTGATCGATATAACCCTCAACCTCTGGGGTTTCGTGGTATATATCTTCTTCCGTAGCTAAGCTCTCTTCTTCAAATAAGCTGTCTTCATCGGTTACGGCTGCATCCGGAGAGTGTTGTTTATCATCTGCATTAGCTGTTTCATCGTTGAAATAGTGATCAATAGTAAATTCACACTCTATATCGCGTGCACCCTGCACGGCATAATACGCATAGTTAACCACTGCTTCGGGGTATTCCCACACATCCAGCTTAATAAGCACGGCATTACCGCAGAAAACACAAGGAGCATCAACTTTTGAGGTATAGCGTACATAGTTATCCTCTGCGGCTTCTGGGCTGGTGTCTTCTTCATAAGTAAGCAGCTTACCATCGACGGTATATGCTTTTTTACAGTTGCTGCAGATATAGCTGACATATCCATCAATGGTGATATTCATATATTAATTCCGTCATCTGTGGTCACCGCTTAGTGTATCTGATTAAACTGTTGCTGCATGATTAATTGAAGTATTACTTATGCTAATCGAAAATTCAGGGGCAGGCACGCGAAAAGCTCTTTGAAAATCCATGCTTACACGGGCAATATAGATGATTTTGTAGGCCTTAAGTACCTGAGTCGGTATTGGCGTGGATATCGTATTTATATCAATGCTTGGTTGGATGCGGCTTGCTTGGCTGACAATTTAATCCAGCCAAAGATAATACAAGCCAAGTAAAGAGGAAAAGAAAATAATGAACCCTGCCAAATATTCTGCCATGGGCGGGTATTTGGGGTTATGACTACGAGGGCTGGATTTTAAAATGCCGACGAATAAAAATATCAGCAACAGGATCGTGGCGATCACTTTGGCAGTGGTGATGATAAAAGACATGCTATTCCGAAGTTTGGTGCTGCGTTTGTATTGATATTGACGGCTAAAGTTTTTTCAATGCGTTACTGGCATCTTTGCTAGCTTTATCTCTTGTGCGAAATAAAACCTGAGGGATTAGTTGCCTGCCCAGCGACAAATTGTGGAAGCTTTAGAAATTCCAGGTCTAACTGTTATTTCTATCGATGCTAGATCACAAATTAATTTTTTAATGGGGCCGTTGGTTTCGGTAAAAAGATCTGGTTCAAATTTAGTGCCATATCAGAGGTCATTATTATCATTCCATCTGAGCAGTCTGGTAATTGTAGTGTTTGCTAGCGGCTGACCATCCTGCATCAGTATACCTTCCATGGGCGAGCTAATTACATAAGTTTGTTTTTCTCGTTTTGTAAGCATGTTGGCTTCCTTTTCTGTCTTTTTATCGGCCGACGAGTCGGTGCTGCATCCGGCAATAAGAGTACAGCATAAGAGGAGTACGAGTGGTTTCATTTTATTGTCAAATTGAAGTTGTTGCTAGGGTGAGCGATTGATGGATTGTAAACAATATTAGGTGGGGAATAATAGTGTTTTAAAGGTCGTGGATGTTAACTGGCTGGCATAAATTAGGTGAAGTTTACTATTAAAAATAGTGCCAAAGTCGCATGGTTTTTTGGGGGTGAATGAGTTTACTGGAGAGGGGTGTTGAGAAAAAGCCAGTAATATTTAAATGTTTTTATGACTGGCTTGTTAAGAATTGGGTTGAGTTCTATTAAATTGTTTCTCGGGCGCGCTCTGCCATTTTATTTAGATCTAGAGTCTCTGAGGCCACTCTCAAAACCTGTTCGCAGCCTTGGGGTGGTTTCAGATTTTTGGGGTTGTACCAGGGGCTGAAGGCGCGTAGTAGTCTTGGTGTAATAAAAAAGAACATGCCTGAATAGGATTTGAATTTTCGGACAAAGCCCTTGAGCCCCCCGTCTATTCGGCCCGCTTTGATGTCTTCTTTTAGCATGTATTCGCTGAGCGGAATACCAAAGCTTAGCAGGTGGGCGGTGGCCTTGATAATGCCGCCGAGTCGACCCCAGTAGGTGCCGTATAGTGCTTCAACGACATTAAAAGCGCAACTGCGGTGTTCAAATTCTTCGGATAAATGCCAGCGCCATAGTGATAATGTTACTAGGTCGACATCCTTTTCTTGTAGCCGTTTATTGGCTTGCACTAGAAAGTAGGCGGCGAATACTGGACCTGCGGTCTCGAAGCCTTCGGAGTAAAGCATGCCGTGCCGCAGGCCCTTTTTATTAAATTGTACATAGTCATCTCTGAGTTTGTCGACATACTCATCCAGTTTCGGGTAGTGGCCAGTGGCGCGGACCATGTCGTTGAATTTCATGTGTGTTTTAGAATGGTTCGATTCCTGCTGGCAAAATAATTGACAATCAGCTATCAGGTCGTGGCGGTCAGCTGGCAAATCTTTTTGGGCAACTTTTAGTGATCTGATTAAGTAGCCTTCAAGAAGGGGGAGGCCGATGCTGATGGCGTTCCAGAATTGCGCTAGTTCGGGGTCGCTGGGGAGCCAGTCTATTCTGGCTCCGGAGAAATCGACCTCAATTTTTCGGGCTTCAGGTTTGATGTTCATACTAGACTCCGGAAAGGCTGTAGTCATTGCTGGTTGCTTTTTTGCTGCCTACCGTTGGGGCTAATGTAATGACGGTATAGGTGATGACACTGGCAAATAAAATGCTGGTTAATGTGCCTATATAACTGAGTAGTGGCGATGCTATTGGTGGGTCCAGATGCAAGGCAATAATCAGTGGTGAGCCAGCGCCAAAATTTACCAGATAAAACGTACAGGGGAATAATATGAAGAGGCCAAACAGCGGTTTGATTCCTTGGGTGTGGGTTCGCAATAGGTGAGCAGCTACGCTGTAGCAAAGAACTTGGGTGGCCTCAAGAATACCGATGGCAATCGGGTAATCGAATATTCGCAGTACATGCGCCCCCCAATAGGTGTACGCGCCGCCATTGATGCCGATAGTTTCAAAGGCCATCGACATTGCTAGTGCGATGCCGCCCCAGCCCAGTAATTGCTGCGGTGAAATGCCCTTACGTAAGGACTCACAAATATACATAGCGGTGCCGGAGTAAAGCACGGTGTAACCGCTAAACGTCCAGTTGGGTTGCGGGATTTGATAGGCCGAAAATACCGTCCATTGCCCTGGTGCATAAAACCATAGGGTGAAGCCAACATCATATAGAGGTTCGGCAAAGGCTGCGACCAAGCCAGCAAGTACCAGTAGGCTATAAAAGGGGCGATGTTGTTGCTGATCTTTGCGGATGGCGATGATTAATATCGCGGCTGTCAGTGACCAGCTGCCGTAGCTGAGGATGGCCTGGGTGAGTAGATTAACCGGTTGGTCGATGGGCGCAGTTAACATGATATTTCTCGCTGTTGCTAGGTGGGTTTATTTATTTAGCCAGAATTTATTGGGTTCAGGAAATGTGCCCATTTGTATGGCTACGTCGCGAAAGTTCCAGTGGGTGAATTCGCGGACAATTTTTCGATCGCGATACATGTGGAAGGTAATGCCGCGGGTATAGGTGGTTTTTCCTTTGCAACCTTTTATACCCAAAAAGTCATCGGCATTGTGCTTGGCGCGCCATACCCAGTTCATCACACACCACTCGTCATAATCATGATTAATACCAGTAAGGGCATCGCTACTCCACATTTTCCACTCTTCATCGGAGTAGCCTTCTGGGGTTTTATCGCGTGCAATATTCTTGCGGTCACCGGCAAGGCCGCCGTCGTAGCGGATAATGTCGAATTGGTGTACGCCGCCTGGTGCGTCGGGGCCGAAATCACCGAAGGGTAAGAAGGCGCGGTAGAGGTCTTCTTTGTTGTTGATAGTTTGAAACAAGGTGATGTCTTCAAAAACAAACTCATCGGCATAGTAGTTGATAATTTTGTCGGCTCCGCCGTTGAAAAAGGTATCGATCCAATCTTCGCCGCTGCTCATACCCATGCGGCCCTCGCCTTTAAAGCCGCTGCTCGACGCCTTGCTACTGAATGCCATGCTAGGTGATACACCAGCGATTAATAGTGAAGCGCCCAGGGTTTTTAAGGCGCTGCGTCTTGAAAGGATGTCGGTTTTTTTTATTTGATCTAGATAGGCTAGGTTCATTATCTATGCTCCATTTTTCAAGGTTTTTATATTTTATTAAGTTTTACTCAATAAAATATAAGTGCTTTTTTATGCCAAATCAACTGTTAGTTATTAATATATATTTTATTTATTGAATATTACTCAACAGTACGGTCAATGTTATTGACAATATGTTCAATATTAATATACTCCTCGTTATTGAAGATTATGTCAATATTGAGATTGGGGTGTTGTCGATTCTTCATGATCTGTTGATTTACGCCTGTTTAAGGAGTTTTTATGTCTCGTTCTGTTGTTTCTTCACGTAAGGCATCGGCCTTTCGTTATATCAAGCCCGCAAAGCGTCGTGCCTCGCAGTATGAAGAGATAACGCTGCATACGCAGTGGGATCCTAAAAACTTTGCCTCCCAGGGCTGGTTTAATGTCGATAAGCATGGGCGGCCGTTATGGAGTGATGATTCAACCTTGTTGAAATCTACTGATTGGTGGGCTTATCGAGATCCACAGGCAGAATGGTTTCGGCCATTTGTTAAGCGCCAAGCCAATACCGGTCGAGCTATTGAGCAGGCAATACAAGGAGCCAGGCGGGCAGATTTATACGCGAATTATGAGTCCTCTTGGGTGAGCTTTTTGGCAGGGTTTTATGCGTCGTATCGCTATGTTGAATATGGTTTGTTTATGGTGCTGTGTCAGGCTCAGCGTGAGGCGGGGTCGGATGTTATTGCCCAGCCTATTGTGTTTCAAAGTATTGAGAAAGACCGCCACGCCCAGGATATAGCGCTTTATTGTCTGGAGCTGGAGTCGGGTATTGATCAGTTTAGTGACGGTAGTTGCAAGACCGGTTGGATGGAGGCTACTGAATGGCAGCCAACCAGAAAAGTAATAGAGTTGTTGCTCGCGACGCGAGATTGGGGGGAAATCAATCTGGTGATCAACTGTTTATTCGAGCCGATCGTTTCCACGCTATTTAATCGTGAGTTGGTGTTAAAAAATGCGCCATTACACGGCGACACTATCACTGCGGTTATTGCGGAGGGTGCGGAGGCCGATCGTGAGATTCGGCGTAATAGTACTCAGGCGTTTATTGAGATGTTGCTCGAGCAGCAGCCTGATAATCGAGTGGTGATTCAAGGTTGGTATAAAAAATGGTTGCCGCTGGTGCAAGATGCCGTGCAGGCCATGGCTCCAATGTTCGACCTGCCGAGTCGCTGCTGTCAATCATTTGAGCAGGCGTATGCCCGAGTAATGAATGAATTTGAGCAGCAAAATAATGCATTAACTATCGGGGGTTGAATAAATGACTGACACAGCGAAAGTAACGGAAAATTTTACTGTCTCGGCCAAGTTTTTGGGTGGTGAGGAGGCGGAAATTATTTCAGAGCTGATGCAAGACCTTTACCCGTCGATTGTAGTTGAAGATTTTGGTTCCTATCGGGCGCTAACCGTCGATGGTGAACAGTTGGTGTTTGATATGGGTGAAATAGCTGAGGAAATAGGTTCGGCCTATACCGTGACTAATTTTCTGGCGATTTTGGTGAGCTACAAGGGTGACATTGATGTGGGTGACGACAGTATTACCATCAAAGTATTTGCGCCAAAACCACAATAAAATTATTTTTTGGAGAAAAAGCGATGAAAATCAATGAAGCTTATAATCGTGTAAAAGATATGGAGTGGGATCCTACCTATATTGATCTGGATGAGAAAACCATAGAGAAGACTAAGTTTTATCTGGATGGTGTAAATCCAATCGATCCTTTTAAAACCTTTGTACGTGAATATTGTGAGCAAGAGCTGGAAAAGGATGATCGTCACTATGCCTTGCTGGAGGCTTCTAGTCGTTTGCATTCAGGCCCGCCCGATGCGCGTTGGATGGAGGGGATGAAATTTGGCTTGTCTAATTTGGTTGGGGTTGAATACGCTGCTGCCAGAGCGATGGGACGCATGGCCAGAACCGTTGCGCCGATTGAACTACGCCAAGGTTATATGATGCAAATGCTGGATGAGATGCGGCATTCCAATTTGGAAATGAATGTTATTCGTCACCACATGCGCACTTGGAAAGATCCGGCAGGTTACGATATTGCTGCTCAAGCCGGGGTGAACAGTGTCGGCAGCGCAATTTTTCGTTCGATGGTGGAGGATGTAATGACCAGTGACCCAGTGGAAACATCGATAGGGTTGCAGGTTTTTATTGAAACAGCTTATACCAATGTTTTTTTTGTTGGTTTGTCGACGGCTGCGGCTGCGCATGGTGATGATGTGCTGGCATCAACGCTGCTAACGATTCAATCTGATGAGGCCCGGCATATGGCCAATGGCTGGGCGACATTAAGTGCTTTGCTGCAGGATGATCGTAACTTGCCGCTAATACAGCAGGCGATGGATAAGTGGTCCTGGCGCATGCACTGTAGCTTTGGCACGGGTAATGCATTGTTTGCTGATTATTTTGTGCGCAATCATACCGAGTCAGCGAAAGAAATGACTATGCGCTGGGTATATGAGGATTTTTACGGCGGCTTTTATAAAAAACTGGAAGCATTTGGTATTGAGCCACCTAAGCATCTGGATACGATGATCACCGATATGGATTGGTTGTCTCATTCTACAGCGATTTATTTATTTGGTGCATGGCCGGTATTTTTCCATCGCTTTGATGGTATTGATGATAATGAAATAGAGTGGTTTGAAAATAAATATCCTGGTTTTAAGCAGCATTTTGGTCAATTTTGGCAAACCTACCGACAGTGCTTAAATCCTGATGACGGTAAATTAATATTAAAAGAGATGGGCGGTTTGCCGCATTTTTGTCAAGTATGTAATCGTCCTAATATTTTCCCTCGCCCGGATATCGCAACGGGTTGTTCGCGGATGTATGAGGGCAAGCAGTATTCGTTGTGTTCGGAGGGTTGTGACGATATTTTCATGAAAGAGGCGCCGCGTTATGTAGGTGCTAAAAACTTTTATGATTTATATGAAGGGATGGAGTTGTCAGAGGTCATCGTTGCGCTGGGTTATGTGCGTGAAGATGGTATAACACTCATGGCTCAGCCTGAGCTGGAGCCCGATAGAATGTGGACGCTAGATGATATACGTGCCTGCGATTATGTTGTGCAGCGGCCAGAATTTCCACCGTTAAAATCCTAGGCAGGAGTAGTGCGATGGCTTATAAAGTAACACTACAGCCCTTTGGTGTTGAGTTTTCCTGCAATGATAATGAAACGGTGCTGGAGGCAGCTTTCAGAGCTGAGGTATCGTTGCGCTATGGCTGCAAGCATGGTGGCTGCGGTGGTTGTAAGGCTAAATTGGTAGAGGGGTTTGTTGACTATAGTGACAACGCCGCTGCTATATCCGAGGCGGAGAAAGATGCTGGTATTACGTTGCTGTGTTGTGCTTATCCCGATGAGGATATAGTTATTCAGTTAGGTGATGATTACACCGAAGCCGATTTAACTCCAGAGTTTCCATTGCAGGAATATAGACTCAAATTAGTAGTAAACGAAAACTTGACTGCGGATATTCGGCACCTGGTGCTGGATGTTATTGAGCCTGTGCGCTATGGGTTTCGGGCGGGACAATTTTTAGAGGTTAAGGTGCCAGGGACGGATCAATGGCGTGCTTTTTCTATGGCTAACTCGCCAGCCGATGGTGGTCGGGTTGAGTTGGTGGTCAAACAGCTGGCGGGTGGTTTGTTTGGTGACTATCTAAGTAAGGTTGCCATGCCTGGTGACGAATTGATTGTTCGTGGGCCGTATGGACAGTTTTGTTTATTCGATACGGTAGCACCTATTGTGATGGTTGCAGGAGGTTCTGGGGTCGCTCCTATTATGTCCATGATTGAGGCATTAGTGGCGGTGAACTCTCCAAGAGCTGTTCACTTCTTTTTTGGCGCTCGTTCAGAAAAGGATTTGTATTGGCTTGAAAAAATAGCTGAAATAGGTAACCAGCTGACTGATTTTACCTTTACCCCTGCGCTGTCTGAGCCAGAAGCCGGTGATCACTGGCAAGGGGAGCGGGGTTTAATAACCGAGGTTCTTTATCGGCTGACAGAAGATTCTCTACGGGGTAGTGAAGGTTATTTATGTGGTCCGCCAGGGATGATAGATGCGGCTATTGAGGTGTTGAAGCAAAAAGGTATGTTTGGCACACGCATCGCCTTTGATAAATTTTTAAGTAGTCAGTGATATAGCCTTTTCAAGGGTGATGAAGGTTCCCATCCGGAAGCTGGGATGGTATCTTTTCTTATTTTCGTTGGTGGAATAAAGTGCGTAATAAATGGGCGTTAAATTGACCGAGACAGTGCCGGTGCGAGCTCGTGCCAAGCGGATGTCGCCCAAGGCCCGTCAGGCTCAATTGATCCGTTGTGCTATTGCCTTATTCGCCGAAAAGGGGATTGGTGCTACCGGCCATACTGATGTAGCTGAGCGCGCACAGGTATCTATTCCAACGACATTTCATTATTTTCCAGCAAAGGAGAATATGGTGTCAGCGGTACTCGATGAGGTGAGCCGATTTTTATTAGATGAGATAGTCGTTACGCAGTTTGATCGAGAGGTCAAGGCGGCCGAATCAATTGAAGACTTGCTGATGACATTCTGTGATGCGATTGACGATCATCCAGATTATATCCGAGTGTGGTTGGAATGGAGCGTTGCAGTTCGCGGTGATATTTGGCTTGCTTATTTAAGATTTTATGCGGGCGCTATACGCGGGATAAAAAAGATTTTATTACGAGGACTCAAGGATGGGTCGGTGGCAAAAACGCTAGATATTGATGATGCGGCCAGAGTGATTGTTGGCGTGGCGCATATGGTTACGCACATGAAATTTGCCAAAAGTTCCCGCGATACTGTGCAGCATACAGTTCACTCTTTGGTGAGTGGTTATTTATCCGATCGCAAGGGTGTGTAGTGTCCCAGAAGCAGTTTTAGCTGCTTTGGCGTTGATGGTATCGGCCGTATCAGAGGCTCTTTGGGATTTCTCATCGGGTAGCTCCCCTGTGGCAACAACATAGTGGTAATAATATAGGGGCTGTTTTATAGCCCCCTGGAACGACAATATAGCCTTATAAAATAACAATAGGCTTTGTCGAGGCGGTTATTATGGGGGTGAATTTATCTGCTACCACCTTACGTTTTATTTTCATTGTCGGGGTTAAAAAGCCATTGTTGGCGGTCCACTCTGTAGTGTTAAGCAGTAGAGTGCTGATTTTTTCATAGGCGGGGAGTTGTTCGTTGATGGATTGCAGACCTTCATTGGCGGCACTTAATAGAGCTTGTTGGCTCATTCTCTGGCCGATTGAGGATAGTGTCGCGGCAAGCACAGGTTGGTCCAGGCCGCGACCAAAAACGCACACTTGTTGAATGAACGGTAGTGTGGCAAATCTGTCTTCAATTCTTGCCGGTTTAATGAACTTGCCTTTGCTGGTTTTAAATACTTCACTGATACGACCAGTAATCCACAGGCCTTGTTCGTCGATGTGGCCGGTGTCGCCGGTATGGTACCAGCCGTCAATTAACACTTCAGCAGTTTTGTCGGGGGCTTTGTAGTAGCCTTTCATTAAGCCGTTACTTTTAAAGCACACTTCGTTAGCTGCGGTTAGCTTTAATTCTACGCCCGGTAGAGGCCAGCCGCTGCAGCCGGGAATAGGTGTTTTATCGACAGGCCAAAAACTGCCGTCACAAAAATTTTCAGTCATGGAGTAGCCTTCGCGCAGAGGGATGCCCATATTCACAAACCATTGGTGTACCTGCGATGGGCAGGGGGCTGAGCCGGTGAGGACGATACGGGCTTTATCCAGGCCGAGCATGTCGCGTACTTTGGTTTTGTCGGCTTGATTAAATTGTTGTTGTTGTTCGGTGGAAAACTTTGCGTCAATCCCTGCTTTAAATTTTACCCATAGCCTAGGGACAGAAAAGAAAAAGGTGGGTTTGATGCTGCGAAGCTCTTCGGAGAAGGTTGCTAGTCCCTCGGAAAATGACATGCTGGAGTTGCTATAGAGTGCATTCATTTCAACGATGCAGCGTTCAGCTGCGTGTGAGAGTGGCAAGTAAGACATCATTCGGTCTCGCTCCGGCCCTTTGCCAATCCCCCAGGCTTTGTGCATCCGGCTGATGATGTGACCGGGAGTGGAGTGAGCATGCATCACCCCTTTGGGGTTGCCGGTGGTGCCTGAGGTGTAAAGAATGGTAAAAATAGATTCTGGCTTGGGTAGTGGGGATTCGGTCAGCGGGGTGAATTGTTGTTGGATAGTTTCTAGCGATATATCACAGTTGGTGGTGCAGCCCTGTATTGCGACGCGCTTGAGTTGGCTGGGCAGGATTGTTTCGGCTTGATTGCTTTGGTCAAAGTTACCTAAAAAAATTAATCGGGATTCACTGTGCTGCAAAACGTAGCTAACCGATTCTGCATCCTGCCCCGGGTACAGGGGTACGCTGATGTGTCCACTGAGCATAATGGCTAAATCGACCACCACCCAGTCAGCACTATTGCTTGCGTAAATGGCGATACAGCTACCGGCTGGAAATTGTTGCTGCTGCAAAAAATGAGCGGTGCGACGCACGCGGTCGGCGACTTCCTGCCAGCTGTATTCGCGCCATTTAAGTTGTTGGGGTTGGCGTAGGAAAATAGTCTCTGGCGTGTTGGCTTCCCAGTGATAAAACATTTCTAGTGGTGTTTTTGACTCAATATTCATTGTCGCTTAGTCTCATAATTATTGTAATTAGTGTGTTGCTGAGAATGTTGTTGTCGTTGTTAACGCGTATTGTATTAGCTAAAGCTGTCGCCTCGGTTTAAGGTCTCTGTCACTATTGTCGGTGTTGTGAACCGTTTGCCATAACGTGATTGCAGTTCATTGCAGCGTTGGGTAAAACGTTTAAGACCGTAAGTATTAATAAACTGAATATAACCGCCTGTCCAGGTTGGTGCACCAATACCTAGAATGGAACCTATATTGCCATCGGCGACTGATCGAAGCACGCCTTCTTGTAGGCATAGTAGGGTTTCAATAACCGGACGAAATAAAAGCCGGTCGTGTATGTCTTCATCGCTAATTTCAACGTCGGCTTGAAAAAACTGCGCTGTCAGCCCAGGCCACAACCGTTTGGTGTTGGCGTTGTATTCATAGTAGCCGCCGCCATGGCGTCGGCCACCACGGCCCTGGCTTAAAAGACTTCGCATCAAGGTGGTACCTTGAGGGGTGGGGTCTGCGTTGCTGTTGCGAAGCCCCATGGCTACTTGGGTGTCGATGATATCTAGCGAGAGCTTTTGGCTGACTTCGTCTTGCAATGCTAGCGGCCCTACGGGCCAGCCTATTTGCTCGCCGATCGATTCTATACGTTCTGCGGCGATACCTTCGGCAAGTAATTGAGCGGCTTCTTGAATAGATGTGCTGATAGTGCGAGAGGTGAAAAAGCCCAGTGAGTCGTTGACGACTATCGGGGTTTTACGAATTTGTCGGGCGAAATCAAATGCTTTGGCGAGGGTGTGTTCGCTGGTTTTTTTGCCGCAAATTATTTCTACCAATGGCATCCGGTCAACCGGTGAGAAGAAGTGCATACCGATATAATTTTCAGCTCTGCTGCTGGCCTGTGCTAGCTGACTGATTAGTAGGGTGGATGTGTTAGAGGCCCAAACTGCATTGTCATCCAGTATCGGCTCTGTGGTTGCGGTGAGATTATTTTTTAGGTCGATATCCTCAAATACGGCTTCAATAATAAAATCGCAGCTTTGCATATCAGCATTGCTCTCGCTAGGCGTGATGAGCTGCAGGGTTTGCTGCAACTGTGCGGTGGACATTCTCCCTTTGGCCACGGCTGCGTCTAGAATTCTCTCAATATCTATTTTACCGCTGTTGGCGGCTTCTAAGGATACATCCTTAAGGATGACCTTAATGCCCGCCTTGGCGCTGACCAGTGCAATACCCTGTCCCATCATACCTGCGCCGAGAATGCCGATTTTACTAATGCTCGAAGTCGGGTAGCCCTGCGGACGGCTGTTGCCGCCGGTGACTTGATTTATCTGAAAGAAAAAAGCTGAGATCATATTTTTTGCTTGTGGAGATACTACTAGCTCAGCAAATTTTTGGCTTTCAAAACTGAGCGCCTCGTCGATATTCATTGTCAGTGACGCTGCGGCTACCTCCAATATGGCGTGAGGAGCGGGTAGCAGGCCGCGGGTTTTTTGCTGCAGGGCTGATTTGCTATCGTTGATAAATTTCTGCAGGGCAGGATCTTTCTGGTTTCCGTCCAAGGTTTGATCGGTTTTATTTCCACCAAGCTGCTCGGGTGCCTGAGTAGTGTTCAAGATCCACTGTTTGGCTCTGGTGATTAATTCACTGGAGTGTGGAACGGTTTCATCGATAAAGCCCTCGGCCAAGGCTTGGTCGGCTGTGATTAGTTTCCCTTCGAGTAAATAGGGTAATGCCTTGGCCAGCCCCAGTAGTTTTGTGCTGCGAACAATACCGCCCCCGCCAGGTAGCAGGCCCAGGTTCACTTCGGGTAGGCCGATTTTCACCGATGGGTTATCCCAGGCAATGCGATGATGGCAGCAAAGGCAAATTTCAAAACCACCGCCAAGGGCCGAGCCATTAATCGCGGCGACCACATTGACAGGGAGTTGTTCCAGACGGCGAAACAGTGCTTTGATCGATTGTGTTTTATCAAATACGGCAGTTTCGCTACCGGGTTTGGCGACTACAAAGTCGTGTAGATCACCACCGGCGAAGAAAGTTTTTTTGGCGGAGGTAATAACGACGCCGCGCAGCTCCTGATCTTGTTCCAGTTGATCGAGAGTATGCTGCATGGATGAGTAGAATTCGTCGTTGGCAGTGTTGACGCTGCCCGCCATATCCATAGTCACGACAACAATATTTTGAGCGTCTTTAGTGTAGCCAAAACGGTGTGGGTTGATATTCATTGGTTGTTCCTATTGTGTTCTACTCAATATATTATAGGGGCTAAATAGTATGGCTGTATATTATTGAGTTTTTATTGATTATAAATATAAGGTTGGCGTTTTAGGCGGCAAATAACAATGATCAATGCGATCATAAAAATTAACTTTAGGTGACAAATGGCTAGCTATAATCAATCACTATGAATGGTTTTGATGCATTAACGGTTTCGGTCGCCACGGTTTCGGCGTTGCTGGAGGGGGTGGGTGGCGTGGCTGCTCGGCAGGCATTGCTGCAGCGGGCGGGAGTTGCATCGAGCGCTCTGTTGCGACCCGGGGCGAGGCTGCCGGTACAACAATTTGTGTGTTTGTGTCGCTTGCTTAGTGGTGCCCTTAATGATGAGTGGTACGGTTTACTGGAGCGTCCGCAAAGGTTGGGTACTTATCGGGCGATGGCTATTAATGCGGTTAATGCAGTCACTCTGGGTGGGGCGATTAACCGCTATATTGAATTAAATAATTTGTTTGAAAATAGTCTCGTTTATCATTGCGAGATAGACTCCGCGCAGGTGTGCATTGCGGTGTCGCGCAGGCCAGGCATGAGGGTGCGCAATAATTTTGCTGTTGATTCGGCGTTAATGATTGTGCATCGGTTTAGTGGCTGGCTAATCAATGAACGTATAGCGCTGGCACAGGTGCTTACTGATTATCAGTCCCAGTTGGGAGTCAGCGAGCAGCAAAAGCTATTCTATGGCGCCACAGTTTTGTCTGGCCAAGCAGTTAATTCGCTGCGTTTTAGTGCTGAGTACTTTGATCGCCCGGTGTTGCAGTCTGAGTCGACACTGGAGGATTATCTGTGTCGGGCTCCCTTGAATTTATATCTACCACTTAGTGCGCACGGACACTATGCCCAGCGGGTTCGCAGTATTCTCTTGCGCGATTATCGTCAGGGGGGGCAGGCGGTTGGTCTGGTCGCTGTTGCTGCGCGATTATCGCTTCATCCCCAAGCGTTAAGGCGGCAATTACGAATGGAGGGGGTCTCATTTCGTTCTATTAAATCTCGGTTATTACAGGATTTAGCTGTTCATTTTCTTAGTGCCACAGACCAGAGTGTGGCTGATGTTGCTGAGAGGATGGGGTATGCTGAGCCGGGCGCATTCATCCGCGCTTTCAAGCACTGGGCAGGTATCACTCCGCTCGCTTTCAGGAAAAGCCTTAAAGATTAATTAAGTTTAGTGGCTACATTAGGGGGGGCTTGTTTGTGCCTGGCTATTTATTGAGTTTAGCTTTATTTAATGGTTTTTTTGATTGTTTTAACGCCGATTACAACAAAGTTCTTGACTTGGTGTTCCTGCGGATATAGTTTTAGTTGAGTTCAACTCAATTGTTTTGTGCCGTCGAAAGAAGTGTTTGAGTTGCGGTAAAGGGGGGTTGATCTGAGCTGCTTGAGTTTGATCAAAAAATACAGTTTTGGAGAAGGGATATGGGTAATAATAAAAAAATAACGGGTGGTGTAATACTGGTGGCAGTGTCTAGTTTACTGGGTTCGAATTCGGTGTTGGCGCAAGTTGGGCAAGGCCGCAGTGCGGCACTGGAAGAGGTCATTGTGTCGGCGCGTAAGCGTGATGAGGGGGTGCAGACTGTTCCTATTGCGATTTCGGCAATGACGGCAGCTGAAATTGACCGAAGTTTTGCAACCCAGATGGATGAGATTAAAGGTATTCCCAATGTTGCGCTGGATCAGGCGCCAGGTTATCGCAACGTCGCATCATTTTATATTCGAGGGATAGGTTATCAGGATATTGATTTGACCTTCGAGCCTGCTGTTGGTGTGGTGGTCGATGGTATTTTTCTGGGCAAGGCTAATGGTTCCCTGTTGGATATTTTTGATCTGGAGTCGCTAGAGATTCTACGCGGTCCGCAGGGAACGTTATTCGGTAAAAATACTATTGGTGGTGTGGTGAGTATTACCACTAAGCGCCCACAGGGTGATTTGGGTGGTGAGGTGCAGGCTAAAGTTGGCAATTATGGTCGCAATGACTATCGGGCTGCGATCGAGTTTCCGGTTACTGAAAAAGCAGCAGCTAGGTTGTCCGTGTTATCCAATAACTATGATGGTTATGCTAAAAATCAACATGGCGATAATGTCGGTGGCGAAGAGACAGTGCTGGCTCGCGGTACGTTGGTGGTTGAGCCTAGTGATAATTTGACACTGACATTGATAGGTGATTATTTGCGTGATCGCTCGGAGTCGTCACCGATGAATAATGCTTCTGTCAATCAGGGTGAGCCAAAGCCATTGGCTAATGCGCTGGCCGCTTTGGGGTTTCCGGCTGATTCTGATGGTGATCTGAATAAGGTGCGTGAAGATTTGACGGGCCCTTTTGATATTGATGGCTGGGGTCTTGCTTTGCAGGTTGACTGGATCGGTGAAACTTACGATATCACTTCAATTACTGGCTATCGTGATCAAGAGGAGGACACCAACACCAATGTTGATGGCGAAGCTTTGCCGCTGTTTAATCTGCCGCGGGTGGCGGATTTCAATCAGTTTTATCAGGAGTTTCGTTTGGGTATTACGTCTTTTGATAACTTTGATTTTGTTGCTGGATTAAATTATATGCGTCAAGAGCACAATCAGAATCTGGGGTTTTTCTTGGATAGTTATTTGTTGGGGTTCAATATCGGCGCGCCAGGTGACCTTGGTACAACACTAGATACACCACAGAGTCAGGCGGTCGATACTTATGGGCTCTTTATGCAGGGCGATTATAGCTTGACAGATGATTGGCGCGTGACTGTGGGTGTTCGTTACAGTGTTGATGATAAAGATTACACCTATACAGAAACCGGATTCTCTGATAACAATTTTGGATTTTTGGATTATTCTTTGGCATCTGTATCAGCGGGTGCTCCCGCGCTACGAGGAACGCAGAGTTTTTCTGAAAGTTGGGAACAGGTTACCTGGCGTGTCGGTACGGATTACCAGATTGATTATAATACCTTCGCTTATTTGAGTATTGCGTCGGGGTTTAAGGCGGGTGGATTTAATGGGCGTGCTAGTACATTTGTGCAAGTGGGTCCCTACGATCCAGAAACGGTTATGTCCTATGAGGTGGGAGTAAAAGCTGAGTTTTTTGATAGTCGTTTGCGAATAAATACAGCAGTATTTATGAATCAATACGATGATTTGCAGGTGGAGATACTACAAAATGTTGACGGGACTAGTGTTACCTTGGTTGAAAATGCGGCGGGGGCGACTATTAGTGGTATCGAAATAGAGGCTACGGCTCTGCTGGGGGAGCTTTGGACTTTGCAGACCAGCGTTGGTTATCTTGATGCCTCTTATGATGATTTCGATGCCGATGTATTTAGTCGGGGTTATGAGGTGGATAACTCTGGCTTAGATTTGCGTCGTGCGCCACCTTGGACCTTGACTGCAGCGTTGATGTACGAGCAGGTTTTTGATTTTGGTTCGGTGTTTTGGCAGGGTGATTGGTCTTTCCATTCAGATTATGAAACCAATGTGCAGAACTATGCTTTTGGTACCCGTAAATCTGAAAATTTATTTAATAGTAGTATTGGTTATGCGCCGTTGAGTGATCGCTGGAGTATTGCGGCTTACGTGCGCAACATCACTGATGAGGTTCGGGTGTCTAGCTCCAATCCGATTCCTCCCTTTTCTTCATTTAATCAGCCGACTCCACCAAGAACTTTTGGTGTGGAGCTGTCGGTCAAGTTTTAATAAAAGTGATAGTGACGCTAACGGCATTGGTTTTTAGCCGTTAGCGTTTTTTGGTTTTAGATTGATACTCTCATAGTGAAAATGGTCTGGTAATCGATGTATACGAATGATTTGTTGGTTGGTGAGGTTGCTTTTATTTCAGGTGGTACTAGCGGGATCAACCTGGGTGTCGCCAAGGTGTTGAGTTGCTATGGTGCGAAAGTATGCATTCTTGGGCGCGATGCGGATAAAGCCAATAGTGCTGCGCAGGAAATTCGAGACTTAACTGGTGGTCAGGTGTTAGCTGTTACTGGTGATGTTAGGGATTACGACGCTGTTGAGATGGCGCTGAGGCAGGCTAAGGAGAGCTTGGGTGAGTTATCTATTGTGATAGCTGGGGCTGCAGGAAACTTTTTTGCGCCCGCGGTCAGTATTAACCCTAAGGGATTTAAAGCAGTGGTTGATATCGATCTGTTAGGTACTTATCACGTGTTTAGGGCGGGCTATGACTATTGTCGTCAGCCGGGTTCAAGCTTTATTGCGATTACCGCGCCGCAGGCGGTCAATCCTACGCCCCTACAGGCTCATGTTTGTGCTGCTAAGGCTGGGGTTAATGCCCTGTTGAAAACTCTGGCGATGGAGTGGGGTGCAGCAGGTATCCGTGTCAATGGAATTTGTCCTGGTTTGATAGATGAAACCGAGGGATTAAAAAAATTATTGGCTGTAGCGCCGGACCAGTTAGAAAAGATGTTGGAGCAGTTGCCACTGCGTCAGTTTGGGCGAGTGGGGGATATCGGTAATGCGGCAGTTTTTCTGAGCAGTGCAGCAGGTAGCTATGCAACGGGAACGGTTATTGATATTGATGGTGGCTATCAGCTGGGTAGTGCAGTTGGTGACTTTTTAACGCCTGCAAGGTGATTGTTATGGTAGATAAGAGTTTGGTGTTGGTGAGTGATGATGGCAATGTGCGTACCTTGACGCTCAGTGATTCTGCTTCGCTGAATAGCTTGGGCGAAACTTTAGCAGGGGAATTATTTGCTCAGCTACGGTTGGCTGAGGCCGAGCCGGGAGTGCGGGTAGTTGTTATCACTGGTGCGGGTAAAATGTTTTGTGCGGGTGGTAATTTAAAGGATTTTGCTGCGGTCACTGAGCCGTTAGATCAGTATATTCGGCGAGTAATGGGTGTGCTTTACAATCCGTTAGCTGAATTTATCGAGGTGATGGAGACGCCGCTAATTTCAGCTGTCAATGGTCCTGCCATAGGTGCTGGGGTAGGGTTGGCGTTGAGTGCTGATCTAGTAATTATGGCAGAATCAGCGTTTTTTTCGCTGCCTTTTGTGCCGCATTTGGGGGTTGTTCCAGATATGGGGACTAGTTGGTTTTTACCTCGTGAGCTTGGCTATAAGCGAGCCTTGGGGTTGGCTTTAACCGGTGAAAAGTTGTTGGCTGCTGATGCATATGGGGCGGGGTTGGTCTGGGAATGTGTTGGCGTTGATGGTTTTTCCCGGCGAGTTGGCGAGGTGGCCGAATCGATTGCCCGGCTGCCTTTGTCGGCAGTGTTAGCTACCAAAAAGGCATTTTCTGCTGCGGTAACTAATACCTTGACTGAGCAGTTATCGCTTGAGCGTCAGTTGCAGGCAGTATGCTTTGGTAGTGAGGAGTTTTCTGAGGGTTTGAGTGCGTTTGCTGAAAAAAGGCCGCCTGATTTTGTTACTATAGCGGCTGGTGCGTCGACAATGGGTGTCGATGCTTAACGTTTAGAAGAAGGTACGATGGAAGCGAAGCGAAAAGTAACTCGATTATCCCGCGAAGATCGCACTCGGGCAATATTAACTACGGCTCGTCATGTATTTGAGTCCAAAGGTTATGAGAAGGCCACGGTGGCAGAGATTGCCAAGCAGGTTGGTGTAGTCGAAGGTACAGTGCTGCACTATTTTCCCAGTAAGCGGGCTCTGGTAATTGCTGTGACTGAGGCCTTTTATGCAGGCTTGATTGAGGGGCTGCAAAAAGGCGTGGAAGGCATAGAGGGTTTCCGTAATCGCTTGCATTATATTATCCATAGTCATTTATCTGCGTTGGATAGCAATAGTGCTTTGTGCGCGGTAATTTTAAGTGAGTCGCGCGGACTTGATAGGGAATTGGCGCAACAGGTGCATGATTTTAATCGTCGTTATGCTGGTATTTTAATGAAAGTGATTGCAGCGGGGCAGGATGGTGGTGATATTGCTGCCAGTGTTTCGCCAACGCTTATTCGCAACGTGGTGTTTGGTGCTATCGAGCATTATCTGTGGGATATCGTGGCGGGTAATAAGCTAGGATCTTCGGCGGAAGTGGCTGGGCAGTTAACCAGTTTAATTATTGATGGGGTGGGTGTTGGTCATGCCGGTATTGATGCAGATGCAGATGTTCGAACTCTGGTGGCAAAATTAAATCGAATGATTAATTGAAGAATAAATTGGGGGTATATATGGCGGGATCTTATTCGGGGCGGTGTCGGTGTGGTTTGGTGACTTACGACTGTTTGAGTGAGCCGTTGGATGTAAAAATTTGCCACTGCAGGGATTGTCAGTATGCTTCTGGTGGTGCATTTTCAGTGGTGGCTTTTTTCCCGGCGCAGGCGTGTGAGCTTAAGGGTGCTACTAAAAGCTATACCGTTAAGGGTGGGGTGGGTTTGTCTGTTAGCCGGCACTTTTGTCCTGAGTGTGGAACACCGCTATACAGTGCGCTGGCTGAGCTGCCCGAATTATTGTTTGTGAAAGTAGGTACTCTGGACAATCCTGCAGAGGTTAAGCCGAGGGGGCATATGTGGTGTGATTCGATGTTGCCATGGGTTGATGCTGCTGATGGCCTCGAGCGTCTTGCAGGTAATCCGCCGCTCTAGGGTTTTCTTAGTTTTAGTTATTGTTGAGTCTTACTTATACCCTCTTGGTCTTCGGCTAAGAGGGTATTTTTTTGATTATAATCCTTAATATTAGCCAATATAACCTATTATTTATTTATATTTAAATATTTAAAGGATACTTTTTAAGTTCCTTGTTGAGCATGGCTCAATTGGTTGATACAATCTTGGTAGATTAGAGGGGGCGTTGGTTGCTGGTGGGCGTTACTCAAGAGGGTTAACTGGATGGTGGGCGTTGTATGAATGATCGGGTGTTTAATAAGGTGTTGGTGGCCAATCGCGGGGAGATTGCTTGTCGGGTGCTGCAAGCTTTGCAGCAATTAAATATAACTTCGGTGCTTGTTTATCACGAGGCGGATAAGAATTCACCGGCACTTGCTATGGCGAACGAGGCTGTTGAGCTTATTGGTGATTCACCGACAGGGGCTTATCTTGATATGGTGCAAATTATACAAATTTGTCAGCGCTTGGGCGTGGATGCAGTTCATCCAGGCTATGGATTCCTGTCAGAAAATTCGCAATTTGCTAGGTCTTTGGCTTCTGCGAATATCACCTTTATTGGTCCCAGGGCAGAAATAATCGAATTAATGGGCGACAAAATAACTTCGAGAAATTTTGTCGCCGAGCATGGATACCCGGTATCACCCTCAATAACCATGGATGCTGATGACGAGAGGTTCTCTATTGAGGCTAGCAAATTAGGGTTTCCCTTGGTGGTTAAGGCTTCTGCCGGTGGTGGTGGTAAGGGTATGAGTATTGTTAACTCGGTGCAGGAGCTAAGTGGAACTTTGCGCGTAGCTGCTTCAGAAGCGGAAAAATATTTTGGAGATAAGCGGGTCTATGTTGAGAGATATTTTTCAAGTGCTCGTCATATTGAGGTGCAGGTGCTCGGTGATGGAGAGCATGTAATTCATTTGGCCGAGCGCGATTGTTCAGTGCAGCGACGGTTTCAGAAGGTAATAGAAGAATCGCCGGCAGCCCATTTCAGTGATGCTATGCGTGAAAAAATATGTAAAGTTGCGGTGGGCATTGCTACGGCAGCTAAATATTCTAGCGCTGGTACCGTAGAGTTTTTGTACACTCCTGAAGGAGAGTTATTCTTTTTGGAGATGAATACACGCATTCAGGTGGAACACCCCGTCACTGAGATGGTGACCGGTGTTGACTTGGTGGTAGAGCAAATAAAAATTGCCGCTGGACAGCCGCTGCTGATTAAGCAGTCTGATATAAAGCCCAGTGGACATGCCATCGAATGTCGTATCTGCGCTGAAGATTCCTTTAATGGTTTTTTACCCGAGATTGGGCGGGTGCTATTTTTCAAAATCCCCGAGGGCGAAGGTGTTCGGTTTGATGGGGGAATTTATACCGGCCAGCTAGTTACCTCTGCTTATGATCCGATGCTTGCTAAGGTGGTTGTGCATGCGGCTACCAGAGAGCTGGCTTTAGAAAAAGCCAAAAAAGCGTTAGCAGAATTAATTATCCTCGGCGTTAAAACCAATATCGATTATGTTAAGGAAATACTTAGTCACCCAGAGTTCGTTCGCGGCGGGGTGGACACGTCGTTTATAAAAAACTATCAGCACAGCATCGTCCAGCAGCCCTTAAGCAAACAACAACAGCAAGTAATTTTGGCGGCGGCCTTATTAAAAGATAGAAAATTTAGCCTATTGCGTGATGCAACCCCGTCATTGTATGGGGCAATTGGTCATTGGAGAAACTAGTATGCAGCCAACGTATGAAATTGATGGTCAGGAATATATTGTGCAGCCCATGCGCCGTAATCATGGGCTGGTGGTGCTGATTGAGGGCAGCGACTTAGAAATAAACCTGCAAGATATAGATCAATGCAAGGCTGAGGTAACAGTTAATGGTCGTAGTCATTTGCTGTATGCCATGCAGTTGGATAATACCCTCTATGTGCATGCCGATGGCCGCCATCATGTCATTAATATTATTGATGAATTTGAAAATGGCGTTGTTGATGAGCGTGACGATGGCGGTAGCCTAAAGGCACCCATGCCTGGTGTGGTTGAAGCGGTGTATGTCAGTGAGGGCGATCAGGTTGTCGTGGGTGATGTAGTGATGCTGATAGAAAGCATGAAATTGCAAACTGAAATCAAGTCGGCGGTAGCGGGTACTGTCGACACTGTTTATAAGACTGCTGGTAGTAGCTTTGACAAAGGCGCGCTATTAGTGGCTATAGCCGTCACTGCGGAGAAATCCTGATGCGAAAGATAATATCTAATATTAACCCTCAATCAGAGCTGTTTAAGCGTTATAAAAAACATAACCGAACAATGATTGACGATTTTCATCTGCGTCAAGATGAGGCCAGGTTTAAACGCCCAGACCGTGATATACAGCGATTGGTCAAGCAAAATAAAATGATGCCGCGCGACCGCCTTGAGTTATTGTTGGACCCAGGGACGCCATTTTTAGAGTTGTCATCATTGGCTGCGGGTGAGGCTTACGAAGGCTCATCGCCATCAGCTAGCTGCATTACCGGTGTCGGTGTGGTGGGTGGTCGTGAGGTGATGATCAATGCCAGCGATAGTTCGGTAAAAGGTGGAGCATGGTATCCGTTGACGGTAAAGAAGATTGTTAGGGCGTTGGATATAGCGATTGAAAATAGATTGCCAGTAATTCATATGTGCGATAGTGCGGGTGGTTTTTTGCCGCTGCAATCGCATTTATTTGGTGACAAGTACATGGCTGGGAGAATCTTTCGTAACCAGAGTCAGCTATCAAAAATGGGTTGTAAACAATTGTCACTGGTGTTTGGGCACTGCACTGCAGGTGGTGCTTATATACCTGCATTATCAGACTACTCGGTTATTGTTGAGGGTACTGGTGCGGTGTTTCTTGGCGGACCGCCCTTGGTAAAAGCCGCAACTGGGCAGGATGTCACCGTCGATGAACTAGGGGGGGCAAGAATGCATACCTCGGTTTCGGGTACATGTGATTACTATGCGCGTAGTGAAAAAGAAGCAATTGCTATCGGTCGTGAAATTGTTATGCAGTGGGAACAAAAAACTAAATTTGAACTGCAGTGTGAAACGCCAGAAGACCCGTATTATGACCCGGAAGAACTTTATGGAATTATCCCGGACAACATTAAGGCCGGCTTTGATGTTCGTGAGGTGATTGCTCGTATCGTTGATGGTAGTCGGTTTGCAGAATATCAACCGGATTATGGTGAGACCATGGTCTGTGGTTTTGCTAATCTGTGGGGTTATAAGGTGGGGATTCTGGGTAATAACGGGGTGTTATTTAATGACAGTTCATTAAAGGCAGCACATTTTATGGAACTGTGTAATCAAAATCGAGTTCCATTGATTTTTCTACAGAATATTACCGGCTATATGATTGGCAAAGAGTATGAGCAAAATGGTATTACCAAAGATGGCGCTAAAATGATTATGGTGCAAGCTTGCTCGGAGGTGCCAAAATTTACTGTAATGATTAATGGGTCTTTTGGTGCGGGCAATTATGGTATGTGTGGGCGGGCCTTTGACTCACGCTATTTATTCAGCTGGCCAAATAGTCAAATTAGTGTGATGGGTTCAGAACAGGCGGCAAATACACTGGCGTCAGTAAAGATTGCGCAACTTGAGCGTAATGGAGAAACCCTCGATAAATATAAGATACAAGAAATTCGCGAGTCGGTACTGGCTGATTATGAAAATCAAACCAGCGCCTACTATACCTCATCGGAGTTATGGGACGACGGTATTCTCGATCCGGTAGCAACACGTAATGCACTGGGTATCGCCATATCTACCTCCTTGAATACCCTTATTGCCGATCCAAGTTATGGTGTGTTGCGATTGTAACAGTACAGCGCGACGAGGTATTCGAATTGGTCTGAAAGAAATCGAGGAGAGAGTTTGAGATGACAGAAAATCCGTTTAATTTAACCACGGAGCAACAGGGATTGATGGACCATGCGGATAAATATGCTCGTGAGCGCATGTATCCGCTGGCGCAGAAAATGGATGATGAAGAGTACTGGCCCGTCGATATTATGCGCGAGATGGGTGGGTTGGGTTTTTTAGGTACCACGGTGCCTGCAGAGTATGGCGGGGCCGGTATGACCTTAATGGATACTGGGATCATGTTGCAGGCATTTTCGCGCTGGAACCACGCTCTCGCTTTGAGCTGGGTGGTACATGATAATTTGTGTACTAATAATTTTTATAACAATGCCAGCGAAGTGCTAAGGAAAAAATATTTACCAAAACTATGTTCAGGGGAGTTAATAGGTTGTTTGGGTTTGACTGAGCCGGGTGCTGGGTCGGACGCGCTAGGGTCGATGCGCACACGGGCGGTGGCAGATCGTGATGATTTTGTGTTGAATGGCAGTAAATTGTATATCACTAATGGCCCGATTGCTGATGTGTGTTTGCTATATGCAAAAACTGATATGAATGCGGGCTCAAAAGGAATAACTGCATTTCTTATCGAGACTAATACGCCTGGTTTTAGTGTTGCGCAGAAGCTGGTAAAAATGGGTTTTCGCGGCAGCCAAACGGCAGAATTGGTGTTAGAAGATGTTCGTGTGCCGAGGGAGAATGTCGTGGGCGAAGTGAATCAGGGTCACAAGGTGGTTATGAGTGGTCTGGATTTTGAGCGCGCCCTGATCGCGCCTATCAGTGTGGGTATTGCTGAGCGAGCATTGGAACTGGCTATTGATTACGCTAAAACCCGGGTACAGTTTGGTAAGCCTATTGCCAGCTTTCAAATGGTACAGGCGCATATTGCCGACATGTATGTGTGGGTAGAAACTATGAAAACCTTTGCCAGTAAAGTATTGGCAGAAGTGTCCAGCGTGGATGAGACCCAGGCTGGCAGGGGCTCAATACATGCGTTAACGGCTGCCTCGGTTATGTACTGCGCTGACATGTGCAACAAAGTACTTAATAGTGCGGTGCAGGTGCACGGGGGTAGTGGGTATATTTGGGAGTCAGAAATCAACCGTCTATTCCGGTCGATAAAATTACTGGAAATTGGTGCTGGTACTACCGAGGTGCGTAAAATGATTATTGCTGGTGAGCTGCTTCGATAGGTGTTTGTTTGCGGGTGAATGATAGTTGCAGGGGATATTTTGACAGAGGCAGTATTTGGTTTATCAGGCGAGCAATTGGCCGCTTTACCCAGTATTTATAAAGAGAATTTATTGCAGGGTAAAACAGCGGTTATTTCCGGCGGCAGCGGCGGCATTGGCAAGTCGATTGCGTGGCTGTACAGTCGGCTTGGTGCTAAAGTGGTTTTGTTAGGTCGCGATGCTGCAAAGCTGCGGCAGGTCAAAGCGGATATCGAGTCCGCGGGTGGCTTAGTGGCAGTATTCAACGTCAATATCAAGGATCCTGATGCAGTGCGTGCGGTGCAACAGGAAATTATTGCACAGCAGGGGGGCTTTGATATTTTGGTTAATTGTGCTGGCGGTCAGTTTCCCCGGCCAGCGATTGATATTAGTGATAATGGTTGGCGAGCTGTTGTTGATACTAACCTGAGCGGCACCTGGTTTATGATGCAGACAGCGGCGCGTTATTGGCGTGATCAGAAGCGCGCAGGGATTATTATTAATATCGTCACCGTGGTGGATCGGGGGATGGTGGATATGGCCCATAGCTGCGCAGCCAGGGCTGGCGTTATCCATCTTTCAAAAACGGTGGCCATTGAGTGGGCGCAGTATAATATCCGCACCAATTGTATAGCCCCGGGTGTTATTGCTTCGGAGGGAATGGCAGTTTACACCGATGCAGCGCGAGCACCGTTTCCGGACTCCAACCCGATGAAGCGTTTTGGTTCGCCGTGGGAGATTGCTCAGGCCGCGGTTTACTATGGCAGTGATGCGTCTGCTTTTATTACTGGTGATACAATGACGGTCGATGGTGGTGGACGTTTGTGGGGCGATTTGTGGCCCCACGGTAAACCGGACTACTTCAGGGTTTAAAGTATCCGCTCTCAACTGCTGCTCAGCCCATAACCTTTTCCAGAATTTTTTGCATCTTTGCGGAGTATGGTGGTTTAAACATTGGAGTTAGGCTGAGTAAGCCTTGCTGGTAAAATGCTTTGGGATGGCTAAGTTGGC
>Ga0172382_10003286_pt1 | contig 25787 bp, 22 predicted proteins | sample Leawel138RmetaG_FD_122245 | JGI IMG/M metagenome (GOLD analysis project Ga0172382, IMG submission 122245) | Leachate microbial communities from a municipal landfill in Southern Ontario, Canada - Leachate well 138R metaG | ecosystem: Engineered > Solid waste > Landfill > Unclassified | place...
ACTACTGGGCGGCACTACGTCGCCGCGAACGATCTCCCCGCCAGCATCCACGACCACAACGAAAACTAGCCCCACAACCTTGAAGGATCACGAAACGGTTACACCACTCCACGGGACTTGACCCCCGAGCCAGCCGGCTCGGACCCCGGCAGGCTTGAACCCGACGGGCTCGAAGCGAACACATCTGCTGAAACCGCAGCCGGAACACCACCAGCGAAGGACTACCCGGAGGAGAGCCCCTTCTGAGGCGCCCGTGAACCAAGCCGAAGTATCGGCCAGTCACACTGAACCAGTTACGCCCAATGACGTTTGCGCCGCGCAGCGAATCAGCCGACCGTTAAGAGGTCCCCGACATCGCAGTCCAGTGCGCGGCAGATCGCGGTGAGCGTCGAAAACCGGATCGCCTTCGCCCGGTCATTCTTCAGCACAGAAAGGTTCACCACGCTCACCCCGACCAGCTCACTCAGCTGAGTTAACGTCATACCGCGCTCGGCGAGCAGCTCGTCGAGTGTGCATCGGACCGCGTGGGTCTCCTCGGGCGGCATCAGACGAGCCCTTCCTGATCGCGCTGCAGCCGATCCCCGACCGTGAACACCGCGGAAATGAAGATCGCCACGAACGTGCTGACCGCAAGCGTCTGCAAATCGACCGACATGACCACGTTGTCGAACGACCTGTCAGAAAGATCCGCAAACGCGCTATTCGCGACCATATTGCCGAAGAACGGCGCGAGCGCGAGCCCGGCGATCACCGTGATCCCCGCTGTCATGACGAGACGTGTGTTGCGCGGACTGAACACCCGCCCCGCCAGCAACTCGCGCGTGAGCAAAATGAGGAGCGCCATCCCGAGCGTCACGGACGCAATAACCGTGACGACCTCGAGGATCCCGGCACCGACCGCGGCCGGCGGCAACGACGCTACGTGCAGGGTCGCCCGCTCAAGCTCAACCTCGACGGGCGCACCCCCGGGCCCGAGCGGCGCATCCGCCACCGTACCGCGAAAGACCGCCGGCACGACCACCCCATCGTTTCGGGCGAGCTCAATGATGCGAACAACTCCCTGCACAGCGGTAAATACGGCGATCGCAGCGCCGACGACAACGAGCAGCCAGAGCGTACCGCGATCGCTCGACGTTATCGCGGGCTCCTTCGGGGACGCGAACATGAGACCTTCCTTCCGATTGCGATGCACATCACCGACACGGTCGAGAATCAACCCACCCCGCACCCGGGGCATATCGATGATCATTGCTATCGTTTATCGATACTAACGTTATTCGATATGGTCCGCGCAACCCCCTGGTGGATCGCGGCGCAGCCGGCTGAGCAACCGGTCCTGCGGCCCACCGCGCAGCACGACCCCGGCCCACCGCGCAGCGCGACCCGACCCATTACGCCGAGCACGAACAGCGCCCCGGGATCCTTCGTCTGCCCGTAGCCTGGATGCATCGGCCGGAGTCGCGCCGACGAAGCGACCCCGGCCCCAGGAGGTAAGTAAGAGATGTTCGAGAGATTCACCGATCGCGCCCGCCGGGTAGTTGTGCTCGCCCAGGAAGAGGCGAAGATGCTCAACCACAACTACATCGGCACCGAGCACATCCTGCTCGGCCTGATCCACGAGGGCGAAGGGGTTGCAGCCAAGGCGCTCGAGCAGCTCGACATCTCGCTCGACGCGGTCCGCGCACAGGTGACCGACATCATCGGTACCGGCCAGCAGCCGCCGGCCGGGCACATTCCGTTCACGCCGCGCGCGAAGAAGGTGCTCGAGCTCAGCCTCCGCGAGGCACTGCAGCTCGGCCACAACTACATCGGCACGGAGCACATCCTGCTCGGCCTCATCCGCGAGGGCGAAGGCGTCGCCGCGCAGGTACTCGTCAAGCTCGGCGCCGACCTCAACCGTGTGCGCCAGACCGTGATCCAACTCCTCTCCGGCTACCAGGCCGGCAAGGAGAGCGCGACCGTCGGCGCCGCCGAATCTCAGCCGGAGGCCAAGGGATCGCAGGTGCTCGACCAGTTCGGTCGCAACCTCACCCACGCCGCCCGCGAAGGCAAGCTCGACCCCGTCATCGGTCGCGAGAAAGAGGTCGAGCGGGTCATGCAGATCCTCTCGCGCCGCTCGAAGAACAACCCTGTGCTCATCGGCGAACCCGGCGTCGGCAAGACCGCCGTCGTCGAGGGGCTCGCGCAGGCGATCGTCAAGGGCGAAGTACCCGAGACGCTGAAGGACAAGCAGGTCTACGTACTCGACCTGTCCTCCATGATCGCGGGCAGCCGCTACCGCGGCGACTTCGAGGAACGTCTCAAGAAAGTCACCAAGGAGATTCGCAACCGCGGCGACATCATCATCTTCATCGACGAGATTCACACCCTCGTCGGTGCCGGTGCCGCGGAAGGCGCAATCGACGCCGCGAACATCCTGAAGCCGATGCTCGCGCGCGGCGAGCTCCAGACCATCGGCGCGACGACGCTCGACGAGTACCGCAAGCACTTCGAGAAGGACGCCGCGCTCGAGCGCCGCTTCCAGTCGATCCAGGTTGCGGAGCCGTCGCTGCCGCACTCGATCAACATCCTGAAGGGGCTGAGGGATCGCTACGAGGCCCACCACAAGGTCTCCATCACCGACGGCGCGATCGTCGCCGCCGTGAACCTCGCCGACCGCTACGTGCAGGATCGCTTCCTGCCCGACAAGGCGATCGACCTGATCGATGAGGCCGGTGCCCGCCTCCGCCTGTCGATCCTGTCGAGCCCGCCGGAACTGCGCGAGTTCGACGAGAAGATCGCCGTGGTGCGTGCCGACAAGGAAAAGGCCATCGAGGAGCAAGACTTCGAGAAGGCCGCCGGCAAGCGCGACGAGGAGAAGAAGCTGATCGCGGAGCGCCTCCGGCTCGAGAAGCAGTGGCGCGCCGGCGACGTCGCGACGAACGCCGAGGTCGATGAGGGGCTCATCGCCGAGGTGCTCGCGCAGGCGACCGGCATCCCCGTCTTCAAACTCACCGAGGAAGAGACCTCGCGACTGCGCTTCATGGAAGATGCCCTGCACCAGCGGGTCATCGGCCAGAATGAGGCCATCTCGGCGCTCGCGAAGACGATCCGTCGCCAGCGCGCCGGGCTCAAGGATCCGAAGCGCCCGTCGGGCTCGTTCATCTTCGCCGGCCCCACCGGGGTCGGCAAGACCGAGCTCGCGAAGGCCCTCGCAGAGTTCCTGTTCGACGACGAGGACGCACTGATCTCGCTCGACATGTCCGAGTACGGCGAGAAGCACACCGTCTCCCGACTGTTCGGCGCGCCCCCCGGGTTCGTCGGCTTCGAAGAAGGCGGCCAGCTCACCGAAAAGGTGCGCCGCAAGCCGTTCTCGGTCGTGCTGTTCGATGAGATCGAAAAAGCCCACCCGGACATCTTCAACTCGCTGCTGCAGGTGCTCGAGGAAGGCCGCCTCACTGACGGTCAGGGCCGCGTGGTCGACTTCAAGAATACGGTCATCATTATGACGACGAACCTCGGATCCTCTGCGATCGCCGGCGGCCCCGTCGGCTTCCAGATCGAAGGCGACGCATCGATCGGCTACGAGACGATGAAGGGCAAGGTCAACGAGGAGCTGAAGAAGCACTTCAAGCCCGAGTTCCTGAACCGCGTGGACGACACGATCGTGTTCCCGCAGCTCGACAAGGAAGAGCTGCTGCAGATCGTCGACCTCTTCGTGAAGCAGCTCAAGGATCGCCTGCTCGATCGCGACATGCACATCGAGATCTCCCGCCCGGCACGCGAGCGCCTGGCAGAGATCGGCTACGATCCCTCGCTCGGCGCGCGGCCGCTGCGCCGTGCGATGCAGCGCGAAATCGAGGATCGGCTCTCCGAGCGCATCCTGAACGCGGAGCTGCTCGCGGGCGACCTCGTGAAGGTCGACTTCGTCGACGGCGAGTTCACGTTCTCGACTGATCGCAACTCGGAGAAGGACCACGGCGAGACCTCCGCAAGCTCCGCCGCCGCGGTCGCGTCGACCGCACCGACGACCGAGTGAACGACGGGCGGAGCGCACCGCCCGTCAGCACAGTGAACGAGGGATCTGGCTTATGCCGGGTCCCTCGTTTGTGCTAATATCGCAGGTCTGCCCGTGTTCGATGCGGGGCGGTCGATCCAGCCGGTGCCTGCACCGGCGTCGGAGATCCGAGGCTCGAAACCTCCAGCATGACATTCAGTTGATGCCTGGAGGAGGCTCCGATGACCCGCACCCTTGACCACGCGGCACCCGAGACCGGAAACGCGAAGATCCCAGCCCCTGCGTCGGGGTCGCGGCGTCGCTGGTGGGTGCTGTTCGTCGTCGCCCTCACGCAGCTCGTCGTCGTTCTCGACGGCACGATCGTGAACATCGCACTGCCCGCGGCACAGCTCGACCTCGGCCTCTCAGACATGGAGCGCCAGTGGGTGGTCACCGCCTACGCGCTCGTCTTCGGGGCACTGCTCCTTCTCGGTGGACGGATCGCCGACGTGTGGGGTCGTAAGCGCTCCTTCATACTCGGCATGCTTGGTTTCGGTGTGGCGTCGCTTTACGGCGGTCTCGCGCAGACCGGTGTCGACCTGATCGTCGCCCGCGGCCTGCAGGGGCTCTTCGCTGCGCTCCTCGCCCCGGCAGCCCTCGCGTTCCTCACCGTGACCTTCCCCTTCGGGCGTGAACGGAACACCGCCTTCGCCGTCTTCGGTGCTGTCGCGGGCAGCGGTGCGGCCGTTGGCCTCCTGCTCGGCGGTTTCCTCACCGAGTGTGCGGGCTGGCGCTGGTGCCTCCTCGTGAACCTCTTCTTCGTCGCCATCGGAGTCATCGTCGGCGCGCCGGCGCTGAAGGAAAGCCGCGCCGAAGGCCGTGCACGCCTCGACATCTGGGGTGCACTCACCGTCACTCTCGGTTTCGGGGCCCTCGTCTACGGTTTCACGCTCGCCGAGGCGGGCTGGGGACGGGTCGACACGATCGGCTTCCTGACGGCGGGAGCGATCCTGATCGTGCTGTTCGGCTTCATCGAGAGCCGAGTCGCGCAGCCGCTTCTCCCGCTCCGGGTGATCTTCCACCGCGTTCGCGCGGGCGCCTACCTCGTGCAGGCCGCCCTCGGTGCCGTGCTGATCGGTTCGACGATGTATCTCACCTTCCACCTGCAGCTCGTGCTCGGCATGGCACCGCTCGTCGCCGGTCTCTCAACCGTTGTGATGACCGCGTCGACGCTCGCGGTGGTGCCGATCTTCACGCGACTCCTGCACGTCTGGGGGCCTCGCCCGCTGATGATCCTGGGGCCCGCCGTCGCAGCTGTCGGAATGTTCTGGCTGTCGTTCATCACCGCGGACGGGGAATACCTCACCCAGGTCATGCCCGGGCTTATCCTCGTCGGCGCCGGTGTCGGCATCACCTTCGTGCCGCTGCAGAACCTCGCGCTCGTCGGGGTGGACCCTGCTGACGCGGGTTCGGCCTCGGCGACCGTCAACGTGGCGATGCAGCTCGGCGGGTCGATCGGACTGTCGGTGTTCGCGCTGGCGGCCGCGGGAGCGAGCTCCGCAGCGACCGATTCCGGCGGCTCTCCAAGTGAGGTGATGGCCGCAGGTTACGGCGCGGTATTCCTCACCGCGGGTATCGCGCTCGTGGCAGCCGTCGTCGCCGCGTTCGTCTGCATCCGTGGAAAGAAGGAAGAGCTGCTTCCGAGCCGCGCCTGAGCTTCTGCGGCTCGGAAACGCGTAGGCTGGCGGGATGACCGAAGTCGACGAGATCCGCATCCGCCGCGCCCGCACGGGCGATGTGCGAACCATGGTCGAACTCATGGAGCCGCTCGTGCAGCGACGTATCCTGCTCGGGAAGGACCTGGTCGAACTCTACGGCGCCGTGCCCGAGTTCCTGGTTGCCACGGGCCGGGATGACGCGGTCGTCGGATACGGCGCCGTTCACGTGCTGTGGGACCAGCTCGGTGAGGTGCGCACCCTCGGGGTCTCCGAAGAGTGGCTCGGGCGCGGGGTCGGCCATCGTCTACTCACGGCGCTCGAGGAGCGGGCCAGGGATCTGGGCCTCACCCAGCTGTTCTGCCTCACCTTCGAGACCGACTTCTTCGGCGCGCACGGCTTCGAGGAGCTCAGTGAGGATGCCGAGCTCGTCGAAGCTGAGGTGTATGCCGAGCTGCTCCGCTCGACCGACGAGGGCATCGCGGAGTTTCTCGACCTCGCGCGGGTCAAGCCGAACACGCTCGGCAACACGCGCATGTTGAAGCGGCTGTGACGACGGCTGCGAGGCTACGCTGACGGTATGTCGAAGCCGCGCAGTGTGTACATTCGCCGGCGCCTCGTCGTGCTGGCGGTGCTGCTCGCGGTCGTCGCGGTCGTCGTGCTCGTCTTCCTGAAGCCGGGCTCGAGCGGCGGGGTCCGCGACACCGAGCAGGTCTCCGTGCCCGACGACCTGCAGGCCCAGGCCGAGGAGGAGGCGAGCGACGAGATCCCTTCGTGCACCGCGGAGCAGCTCACCGTCCTCCCAATCACCGATCGCACCGAGTATGCGGAGGGGGAACTGCCGCAGCTCTCTTTGAGTGTCGAGAACACGGGGAGCGCGGCGTGCGCCGCCGACCTTGGCACCGGCACCCTGAACTTCACCGTGTCGAGCGGGAACGACGAGGTGTGGCGTTCGACGGACTGCCTCAAGGATCCCACGAGCCTGGCCGTTATTCTCGACCCGGGGAAGCCACTCACCTCCGAGACGCTCGAGTGGAACCGCGAGAGATCCGACCCCGACACGTGCGACATCGCCCGCGAGCAGGTGACGGCCGGAGGCGCCTCGTACCACCTCGCCGCGAGCGCGGGCGGCGCGCCGAGCCGAGAGACGGCGCAGTTCCTTCTCCACTGACTCTGCCGAGCTGCGGACATTACTGAGCCGCCGGGCTGCAGCACTGCCCGCGGGCGAGCCCGGTGTCTGCCGGGTGAATCCCCGTGAAAGATTTCTGCTCTCGATTGAAACGGCGATATGGTGAGGCTATGGAAAAGAAGAAGGCCTCCGAAACCGGCATTCGCATGGAGATCATCGAGGGCACCGACGAGGCGGTTGGCGTCGACGAGCTCGTCGATGACTTCCTGCACGGCGATGTCGACGGTGCGCTGAAGTCCCTCCACGAGCCGCACCGGCAGCAGAAGGATGCAGGCGCCAGCGAGTAACCAGTGGCCTGCGGTCAGCGGGAGAGTTCCTCCAGCCTGAGCGCGAACCACAGTTCCGCGCGGTCGTCTACGTTCGCGAGCGAGCGGCCGGTGAGCCGCTCAGCCCGAGCGATTCGGTCGCGCAGCGTGTTGCGGTGAATGCCGAGGGCTGCGGCCGCGGGACCGCGCTGTCCGTCGGTCTCGAAGACCGCACGCAGTGTGTCGCGTAGCGTGCGACGATCCTCCTCGGTGAGCCCGCCCGCCGCCTCGACGGTGAGTGAGAGTGGCCCCAGCACGCTCCGGCTGATGCTCGAACCATTCTGCTCGAGCAGCACCTCAAGCGCGGGAGTCGCGCGCTCAGCCCACATCTGCTCGGGCACGCGGGGAGTGGAGTAGAGCGGTGCCACCTTCGAAAGGGATCTGAGAAGCGCCTCAGCCGACCGGCGACTCACCGGGGCGTCCACGAGATCCGCGGGGCGACCGACGATCGCGTCGAGGCCGTACTGTGCAGCGGCCACGAGCGCACGCTCCACAACAGACTCCGAGGCCGCGCAGATCTGCCAGGCGCGCGCAAGGCCCGGAGCGTCGGGCAGCGGTGCCGGCGCGACGAGCCGGTCCAACCCGGTACGCCGGCGTCGACGCCAGTCGGAGACGTCCTCTGCGGCGCCCTGGAGCGCGAGCACGCGCACCCGCTCCGGCAGTTCGAGAACGGGCACCAGAATCTTGCTGCTGCGCGGGTCTTGCGTGCCGTGCAGCAGCCCGTCGGTCAACCGCTCCCAGCGCTCCCGCTCCCGGTTCGCGTCCGCCCGGTCGCCGCGCAGAGTGAGGCTGAGCACCATCGCGCCGGCCGCGATCACCGATCGTCCCTCGGTGCTGAGGGTCGCGTCGCCCGCGACGGCGAGCTGCAGGGATCCCTCAGGGTCGAGGTCGACGTGCTCGGTCGAGGGACCGCTCACGCGCGCGTAGCCGGCGGTGCTCGCGAGAACGGCCCCGTCCGTTCCGATGAGGGCGAGCTGCTGGCCCGTCGCCTGGGCGATCGTGGCAAGCACCTCCGCGGGGCTCTGCTCGCCGCGTGCGGCGTCGAGCAAGCGCCGGCCCGCGCTGAGCGCGACGCGTGCGGCCCGCAGCTCATCGGTGCGCAAGAGCTCGGCCGCGGCCTTCGCGACCGCGATGAATGGCGTTGGCAGCGGGATCTCGAACAGCGCGACCCGGTACGCGCTCGCCGCCTGCACGAGCAGGCCTGGAATCCGTTCGTGATTGACGCCGACGCCGAAGCCGATCGCGGCGACCTGGGCGCGACTCAGGTCGGCGACGAAATCCCACCACCGGGGGTCTTCAGTGCTGAGAGCGAGACCGGTCGTGAGGATCACCTCACCGCCCTCGAGGTAGGGGCTGAGGTCGAGGAGTTCGGTGACCGACACCCAGCCGAGCTCGGGATCCTCAGCGCCGGCCTGCACGAGACGAAGCCCGAGCTCTGGCACCGTGAGTAGCTGAGACAGTGTGGTCATGACGGCATTCTTGCACGGTCCTGGTGCGTATGAGTGTGCAGAGGCGATATTCGTGTTGGAGATTCCCGAGCATAGGCTGGGGGTGTTCGGCGCCCGGATCCTCTGGATTTGGGGTCGTCCGGATCTGAGATCGCGTGAAATCGGAGGCGAATTGGGCGACGACAACGGTGAAATGAAGCCGGCGGCTGGCGCGCTGCACGGGGTGCGCGTCGCGGACTTCTCCCGCGTGCTCGCGGGGCCGCACGCCACGATGCTGCTCGCCGACCTCGGCGCCGACGTCATCAAAATTGAGAGCCCGGAGGGCGACGGCACGCGACAGTGGCGGCCGCCGGTGAACGCCGTCGGGCAGAGCACCTACTTCGCCGGCGTCAACCGCGGCAAGCGATCGGTCGTCTGCGACCTCCGCGACCCGGCCGGACTCGCCCGGGCCCGATCCCTCGCGAACAGCGCCGACGTCGTGATCGAGAACTTCAAACCCGGCACGATGGAGAAGTTCGACCTCGGCTACGAATCGATCGCCGCCGAGAACCCGGGGGTCATCTACTGCTCCATCTCCGGCTTCGGGGATGCCGAGGGGCGGGACCTGCCGGGCTACGACCTGCTCGTGCAGGCAGTCGGCGGGCTCATGAGCATCACGGGGCACAGCGACGAAGAGGGCGGGGAACCGACCAAGGTCGGGGTCGCGCTCGTCGATATTCTCACCGGCCTCAACGCGGTCATCGGCATCCAGGCGGCGCTGCGCGCGCGAGACACCGGCGCGCTCGCGGGCCGGGGCCAGCACGTCAAGGTGACGCTGCTCGGATCCCTGCTCTCCGCACTCGCGAATCAGGCCGCCTCAACCCTCGAGACGAGAGTCTCGCCGGGCCGCATGGGCAACGCGCACCCCTCCATCGCCCCCTACGAAACATTCGCCGCGGAAGACCAGTCGCTCGCGATCGCGGTCGGCACCGACGGCCAGTTCGCCCGACTCTGCACCGAACTCGGGGTGCCCGACCTCGCCGCAGATGAGCGCTTCCGTACGAACCCGCTGCGCGTAGCCAATCGCGCGGAACTGCGGGTGCTCCTCGAATCCCGGCTGCGCACCCGAGCCGCTGCAGAGTGGATCGAGGCGTTCACCGCCGCGAACATCCCGGCCGGCCGCGTCAACACCATCGCCCAGGCGCTCGAACTCGCAGGCTCGCTCGGCCTCGAACCGGCGGCCACGACCGAGGCGCTCGCCGCCGATGGCACGAGGCACGTCTTGCGCTCCGTCGCCAACCCGATCTCGCTCTCTCGCACGCCGGCCCGATACGACTCACCCCCGCCCGGCGTCGGCGAGCACCAGGACGCGCAGTGGCTGCCGCGCACAACGAACGACCCCGAGAAAGGTTCACGATGACCACCACCATTGATCAGCTGTTCGACGTCTCCGAATTCGTCACGCAGGAGGAGCGCGAGTGGCAGCTGAAAGCTCGCGAATTCGCGCAAACGCGCATCGCCCCCATCATCGACGAGGCCTTCGAGGAGCGCCGGCTGCCGGCCGAGCTCCTCCCCGAGGTCGGCGAGTTTGGCGCCTTCGGCATGTACCTCGAGGGATACGGGCTCAAGGGAGCCTCCTCGGTTGCGTACGGCCTCGTCGCGATGGAGTTCGAGGCCGTCGATTCCGGTTTCCGCACCGCGCTGTCGGTTCAGGGATCCCTCGCCATGGGGGCTATCTATAAGTTCGGCAGCGAGGAGCAGAAGCAACGCTGGCTGCCTCCGATGGGTCGCGGTGAGGCCATCGGCTTCTTCGGCCTCACCGAACCGCAGGGCGGCTCAGACCCCAACACCATGATCACGACCGCGCGCCGCGATGGCGACGAGTGGGTGCTCAACGGCAAGAAGCGCTGGATCGGCCTCGCCACGATCGCGCAGGTCGGTGTGATCTGGGCGAAGGACGAGGAGGGCGTCGTGCGCGGCTTCATCGTGCCGACCGATACGCCCGGGTTCAATGCGACGGCGATCGAGAACAAGCTGTCGATGCGGGCCTCGCTGCAGACGGAGATCGAGCTCACCGACGTGCGGCTGCCGCTCGACGCGATCCTTCCCGGCTCGAAGGGTCTCTCCTCGCCGTTCAAGTGCCTGAACGAGGCCCGCTACGGCATCGTCTGGGGCGTGATGGGTGCCGCGCGGTCCTGCCTCGAGGCAGCGGTGACCCGCTCGCAGACACGCGAGGTGTTCGGCGCCCCGATCGGCGGCAAGCAGATCATCCAGGCGCAGCTCGCCGACATGTTCGTCGAGTTCGAGAAGGGGCTGCTGCTCGCGCTGCACCTCGGTCGGCTCAAGGACGCCGGGCGGCTGAGCTACGGGCAGATCTCCGTCGGCAAGCTCAACAATGTGCGCGAGGCCATCAAGATCGCCGGTCAGGCGCGCTCGATCCTCGGCGGCGACGGCATCACCTCCGACTTCCCCGTCATGCGCCACATGGCGAACCTCGAGTCGGTGCGCACCTACGAGGGCACCGACGAGGTGCACCAGCTCGTGATCGGTCGCGAGCTCACGGGGATCGCCGCCTTCTGAGGAAGAGGGATCCTAGGGATCCTGTGGGAGGATGAGGGGGTGACTGAGACGCCGCCGAGCCCGCAGCTGGAGATGCCCGACCCGCATCCGTGGCACATTCCGCGGCTCATCGCGGCGTGGGTGTTCGCTGCGGTCGTCGGTGTGCTCGTCATCGTGCTCGTGCCGGGGGAGGAGCGCTTCTCGTGGCTTGCGCTCGCGGTCGGTGCTTCGACGCTCATCACGTTCGCGCTGCAGCTCGGTACCGCGCAGCGCGTCGGATTCATCAGCCGCACAGCGTTCAGCATCGCGGGAGCGGTCCTGATCATCGCCGTTATCGACGTGGTGGCACTTCTTCTCCCGTGACGGCGGCCCGCTGATGCTGTGGCCCGCTGATGCCGTGGCCCACTGATGCTGCGGCCTGCTGATAGGATCGGATCATGCTTCTCGCTCTCGAACTCTTCTTCACCGGACTGCTCGGCCTGGCGTCGCTCGCGATCGCGTTCGTGTCGGGCACAGTGATCTACAAGCTCTTCAAGGGTCAGCGCTGAGTTTCCTCACGCTGCCGGGCGCGGTCGAGGCCGAGGGCCTCGGCGTCGCCGCCCACTACGGCGCGCCACTTCCTGAGCAGCGTGCGCTCGAAGCGGGCGACGCGGTGGTCGACCTGTCGCACCGGGGCGTCGTCACCGTGTCGGGCGACGACCGGCTGAGCTGGCTGCACTCGATGACGAGCCAGCAGCTGCTGGGACTGAACCCGGGGGAGAGCGTCGAGACGATGCTGCTCGACCCGAACGGGCGCATCGAGCGTGCGATCCGGCTCGTCGACGACGGTGAGACCGCGTGGCTTCTCGTCGATGAGGGCTCAGCTGCGCCGCTCGCCGAGTTCTTGAACCGCATGCGCTTCGCCATGCGCGTCGAGGTGCGCGATGTGTCCGACGAGTTCGCCGCGATCCTCGCGTTTGCAGGACCCGCAGCGGAGGCGCTCCGTGCGGCCGGCCCGGTCGTCGAATGGCAGGATCCCTGGCGGCAGGTCACTCGCGGCGGCGTCCAATACGCGCACGGCGAGCACGCGGGGGCCGACTGGTCGGCCGCGCAGTTCGTTTTTCCTCGTTCCGAGCTTGGCGGCATCGCGCAGCTCGTCACCGCCGGCGACGTGCGTGCCGCGGGCCTCATGGCGCTCGACGCGCTCGAGGTGCGTGCATGGCGGCCGGCGCAGCACGCGGACGTCGATGAGCGGGCGATCCCTCACGAATTCGACTGGATGCGCACCGCGGTGCACCTGACGAAGGGCTGCTATCGCGGTCAGGAGACCGTCGCCAAGGTGCACAACCTCGGTCGCCCGCCCCGGCGCCTCGTGCTGCTTCACCTCGACGGCTCCGCCGGCGTGCTCCCGGTGCCCGGCGCGCTCGTGTACCGCACGGGAGACGCCACTGCTGAAAAGGCCCGACCGGTCGGTCGCGTCACCCGCGCCGCCCTGCATCATGAGTGGGGTCCGATCGCGCTCGCCCTGCTCAAGCGGGCCGTTCCCGAAGACGTGGAGCTCGAGGTTCGCGGCGGCGACGAGGGTGCCGACCCCGCCGGCGCCGTCGAAGAGGTGCTCGCGGCAACGCAGGAGATCATCGTGCCCGCGGACGCGGGCGCCACCCGCGACATCCCCCGACTCAAGCGGCTCTGAGCCTCGAGCGGCTCTGAGGTGATCCCTCGCCGCGTAGACTGGTGGCATGACGAACACGCTGATCCTGCTCCGACACGGGCAGAGTGAATGGAATCAGAAGAACCTCTTCACCGGCTGGGTCGACGTGCGACTCACCGAGCAGGGTCGAAGCGAAGCGGCGCGCGCGGGCGAGCTGCTCGCCGAGTCGGGAATGCTCCCCGACGTGCTCCACACCTCCGTGCTGAGCCGGGCCATTCAAACCGCGAATCTCGCGCTCGACACCGCCGACCGACTCTGGATTCCGGTGCAGCGCTCCTGGCGCCTCAACGAACGGCACTACGGCGCGTTGCAGGGGCTCGACAAGGCCGAGACGCTGCAGAAGTATGGCGAAGAGCAGTTCATGGAGTGGCGCCGCTCATTCGACACCCCGCCGCCCGCGCTCGACGACGCGAGCGAGTGGTCGCAGTCGGACGACCCGCGCTACGCCGACATCGACGGCGAACGTCCGCGCACCGAATGCTTGAAGGACGTCATCGCGCGCCTCGTCCCATACTGGGAGGAGCAGATCCTGCCGGACCTCACCGCGGGGAAGACGGTGCTCGTCACCGCGCACGGCAACTCGCTGCGGGCGCTCGTGAAGCACCTCGAAGGTATCTCCGACACGGACATCGCGCAGCTGAACATCCCGACCGGCATGCCGCTCGTCTATGACATCAACGCCGACGGCACCGCGGCAGGAGCGGGGCGATACCTCGACCCCGAGGCTGCAGCGGCGGGAGCCGCAGCAGTGGCCGCGCAGGGCAAGTAGCGCTGAACGCTCTGAGTGAGCCCGTCCAATGGGTCGGGCTCACTCAGAGCTGGTGAGTTCGTAGCTGGTGAACTCAGACGACGCGGTTAGTCGTCGTCCTCATCGTCGTTGTACTTGGTCGCGTACTCCGCCCACGGATCCTCTTCCTGCCGGCGGTTCGCCTCAGCAGAGAGTTCGCGTTCGAGGTCCGAGTAGTTCGTTGCCGGGCTGAAATACTTCAGCTCCCGTGCGACCTTGGTGTGCTTTGCCTTCTGACGGCCGCGCCCCATGCGTGACCCCCTTACACATTCGGGCCTCGCGAGTGCAAACGTCGCGAGGCAGGTACTCAACTAAAATGGACGTATGGAGCAGATTCTAGCACGGTCGCGTCAATCCATTACGGCGCGGGCATGAACACGGAGCCGGTGCGGCACGAACGTGGCCGGGGCAGGCGAGTGCTGCTGATCGCGCTTCTCGTGATCGCCCTGCTCGTGCTCGGCGTCGTCGTTGCGGTTGTCACCCCGATGCTGCTGCACCGCAGCGCGGGAGATTCGGGGCAGGTTATCCCCGAAGGGTTTGTTGCGGAGACCACGGCCGTCGGCATGGACGGTCGCGAGCGCGTGCTCGCAGTGGAGCGTTCCACGGGAGGAGCGCAGGATCTCGCCGAGTTGCAGCCCGGCGAGCAGCTCGTCGTGACGGGGAGCGGCTTCGATGCCGGAATCGGCATATATGTCGGAATTTGCGCGATCCCCGACGCTCCCGCGACTCGGCCGGGGCCCTGCCTCGGCGGAATTCCGGAGGGGGCCGAGACGGGGGACGCCGAGTCGGGCGCCGCGAGCGCCTGGGTGACCGATGACTGGGCCTGGCGCGCGTTCGCAACCCACCGCTACGAGAACGCCGAAGAGGGCTCGTTTCGCGTGACACTCACCGTGCCCGACCCGGTGAGCGATAACCTCGACTGCCGCGTGACCAGCTGCGCCGTCGCGACCCGCGCCGATCACACTGCGGGTGCGGACAGGGTGCAGGACATGCTGCTGCCGGTTTCCTTCGCAGAATAGGGATCCCTTACTGAGCAGCGATCCCTCGCCGCCAGGCTGCGCCGGAAAGTTGTCAGGTTGCGCAGCACAGGCGTCAGCTGTGGCCCGCGAGCGGCGCGATGACGAGGTTCGCGACCGTCGCGATCGCGAGCCCGGCGAGGGACCCGATGACCGTGCCGTTGATGCGTATGAACTGCAGATCCTTCCCGACCTGCAGCTCGATCTTCTCCGCGGCCTCCCGCGCATCCCACTTCTGTACGGTTTCGGAGACGACGTTCGCGAGGTCGTGCCGGTAACGGCGAACGAGGTGCTCGACGACCTCCATCACCCACACGTCGATCTTGAACTGCAGCGTCGGATCCTCGCACAGGCGGCGGCCAAAGTCGATGAGCGCCCGGTTCACGCGGACGCGCAGCTCGCTCTCCGGGTCTTCGAGCAACTCGACGAGCGCCGCGCGAGCGGTCTGCCAGGTGCTCGCGGCGAGCGAACGGATCCGCGGGCTGTCGAACACCTCGTGCTTGAACGCTTCGACCTGGTCCCGCAGGCGTTCCTGATGCTGCAGATCCTCCGAGAGATCGCCGAGAAACCGCCCAATGGCGAGTCGCGCGGGGTGATTCCGGTCCGCGGCGACGTTGCGGGCGAAGCGAACAGCCTCGGAGTGCAGACGCTGGTCGAAGAAGCGGTCCACGATGCTCGGCATCCAGGACGGAAGGCGGGAGGACAGCATCCGCTCGAATGCTGCGGGGTGTGCGAGGAGCCACTCCTCAAGGCGATTCGCGGCGATGTCAATGAGCGCCTCGTGGTGGCCGCCAGAGACGAATGACCCCGTCGCTCGACCGAGGAGCGTGCCCCACTCCGGGTCCACGACGTGGCGTCGCACGAGCGCTTCGACGAGCTCTTGCACGTCACGGTCATCGAGCACGGTGAGCGCGCCGAGCGCCGCGTTCGAGAGGAGCTCGCCCACGTGCTCGGCGTTTCGGTCTTCCTGCAGCCACGTGCCCGCAGCCCGGGCACCGCTGATCTCCGAGAGCTTCGCGTGTACGACGTCGTCCGCGAGAAAATTCTCCTCGATGAACCCGCCGAGCCCCTCGCCGATGTCGTCCTTGCGGTTCGCGATGAGGTTCGTGTGTGGGATTTTCAGGCCGAGCGGGTGCCGGAAAAGCGCGGTGACGGCGAACCAGTCGGCGAGCGCACCCACCATGCCCCCCTCGCTCGCCGCGCGAACGTATCCGAGCCAGGGCATCCGCTCCTGCAAGGCGAACGAGATGACGAAGACGACGGCCATGCCGACGAGGAGCGCGAGCGCGACCGCCTGCATGCGGCGAAGCGAGGCGAGTCGCTCGAAATCGGCGGGGGTGACCGCTCCCAGCGTGCGGCGGCGTCCGAGCACAGGCATTCCAGCATTATCCCTCACCGGGCATACGCAAAGGAGCACCGTGGAATAATCGGACCATGTCTCAGCTCACAGCGCTCAGTCTGAAGAACCGAGCGTTGATCGCTCTCGTGACGATCGTCGCGGCGGTGTTCGGGCTCCTCGGTGTCGGGTCGCTCAAGCAGGAGCTGATGCCGTCGGTGCAGTTCCCCGCGATCGCGGTCGTCACCGCGTACCCGGGCGCTTCACCCGAGGTGGTGAACGCCGACGTCTCGGGGCCGATCGAGACCGCGATCCGCGGGGTGAGTGGACTCGAGAGCACGACGGCGACCTCGAGCACCGGGGCGTCGATGGTCGTGGCGCAGTTCACGTACGGCACGAACCTCGCCGTCACCGAGCAGCGCGTTGAGCGAGCGATCAGCCGGATCTCTGGCCTGCTGCCGAGCACCGTCGACCCCCAGGTGGCATCGGGCAGCATCGACGACTTCCCCGTCATACAGATCGCCGTGACGCCGGCCGACGGCGACACGCCGGAGCAGACGGCGCAGGTCATCGAACGGATCGTGATTCCGGAGCTCGAAGATCTCGACGGGGTGCGCGAAGCTCAGCTCGCGGGAGCGCGGGAGACGCGCATCACGATCCAACCGGACGCCGCGTCGCTCGCCGAGACCGCTACCTCGACGCAGTCGATCACCGACACGCTGCAGCAGGCCGGCATGCTCGTCGCCGCGGGAACCGTCGCCGACGGCGATCGCACGCTCGCGGTGCAGGCCGGAAGCGCGGTCTCGAGCCCGGAGGAAGTCGCAGCGCTGCCGATCATCGGCTCGACGGCGACGATCGGCGAAGTCGCAGACGTCCGCCTCGAACCCGGCCCCGAGCAGAGCATCTCCCGCGTCGACGGCGCCCCGGCGCTGACGATCGCCGTCACCAAGATGTCGGCGGCCAACACCGTCGACGTCTCCCACGCGGTGCAGGGCGCCCTCGACGAACTCGTCGACCAGCTCGGCGGCGCCCAACTGACCGTCGTCTTCGACCAGGCGCCCTACGTCGAGCAGTCGATCCACACGCTGACCGTGGAGGGCCTGCTCGGACTCCTCTTCGCCGTAATCGTGATTCTCGTCTTCCTCATGTCCGTCCGCGCCACCCTGGTCACGGCGATCTCGATCCCGACCTCCGTGCTGCTCACCTTCATCGGGTTGAACTTCGCCGACTACACGCTCAACCTGCTCACGCTCGGCGCGCTCACCATCTCCATCGGTCGCGTCGTCGACGACTCGATCGTCGTGATCGAGAACATCAAACGCCACCTCGTCGAGGGGAGCGACCGGACCGCCACGATCATGCGGGCCGTGCGTGAGGTCGCGGGCGCGATCACCGCCTCGACGGTCACGACGGTCGCGGTCTTCCTGCCGATGGCCTTCGTCGAAGGCATGGTCGGCGAACTTTTCCGTCCGTTCGCGTTCACGGTCACGTTCGCGCTCGCCGCGTCACTGCTCGTGTCACTGACGATCGTGCCGGTGCTCGCCTACTGGTTCCTGAAGCCGGACCGGCAACGAAACGCCGACGGCACCTCGACCGTTGGCCGGCGCGGTGCGGAGCGCAAGACGCCGACGAGCCTGCTCCAGCAGGCGTACCGTCCGATCATCGACTGGACCCTTCGAGGCAAGGGGCCGGCGGTCACGCTCGTGCTCGCGGTCGCGGTCTTCGGGGGCACGCTCGCCGCGACACCGTTCATGAAGACCAACTTTATGGGGTCCGACGAGCAGAACTCGATCGGTCTCGTGCAAACCCTCGAGCCCGGCACGAGTCTCGACGCGCAGCTCGAGCAGGCCGTGCGGGTCGAAGAGGCGCTCGCGGAGATCGACGGCGTGGAGACGGTACAGGAGACCATCGGCAGCGCCGGGGGAATGGCGGCGATGTTCGGCGGCGGGAGCGACGGCGCCATCAGCTATTCGATCACCACGGACCCCGATGCGGACCAGGCACAGCTGCAGGACCGCATCCGCGATGCCGTCGAGGGGCTCGGCGACGCCGGCGAGTTCGCCATCGGTCAGTCCGGCGGCGGCATGACGATGTCGAGCGACGTCGAGGTGACGGTGGCGGCGCCCGACCAGGAGACGCTCGCGGAGGCGAGCGAGATCGTGCTTGCGAAGCTCCGCACGCTCGACTCTCTGCAGCAGGTCGAGAGCGACCTCTCCGTGTCGCGCCCCTACCTGCGTGTCGCGGTGGATCGCGACGCGGCGGCCGCCGTGGGGCTCAGCGAGGCCGCCGTGACCGGTCAGCTCTCGCAGCAGATGCAGCCGCAGCAGATCGGGCAGATCGCGATGAACGCGGACACGGTGTCCGTGTATCTTGCGGGGGACGAGCCGCCAGCGGACCAGGCCGGGGTGGCTGCGCTGCCCGTGCAGACGATGGCCGGCCCCATGCGACTCGACGAGCTCGCGAGCATCGAGGTGGCCGACGGCCCGGTGACCATCCACACCGCCGACGGCGTGCGCACGGTCACCGTGACGGCGCAGCCGCGCAGCGACGACCTCGGGGTGGCCGGTGGGGAGATCTCCGCGGCGCTTGATGATCTCGAGCTGCCCGTCGGCGCGACCGCCGGCATCGGCGGCGTTCTCACGCAACAGGCGGAGGCGTTCGAACAGCTGGGCATCGCACTGCTCGCCGCGATCCTCATCGTGTACGTCGTCATGGTCGCGACCTTCCGTAGTCTGCTGCAGCCGCTGCTCCTGCTCATCTCGGTGCCGTTCGCCGCGACCGGCGCGCTCATCCTGCTGATCGCGACCGGCATCCCGCTCGGGGTGGCCTCGCTCATCGGCGTGCTCATGCTCATCGGCATCGTCGTCACGAACGCGATCGTCCTCATCGACCTCGTCAACCAGTACCGCGAACGCGGAGAGCCGCTCCGCGAGGCGGTGCTGCACGGCTCGATGCAGCGTCTTCGCCCGATCGTCATGACCGCGCTCGCCACGATCCTCGCGCTCACACCCATGGGTTTCGGGCTCACCGGCAAGGGCGGGTTCATCTCGCAGCCGCTCGCAGTCGTCGTGATCGGCGGCCTCCTGTCGTCGACGGTGCTCACCCTCATCGTGCTCCCGACGCTCTACTACATCGTCGAGCGGGCGCGCGAGCGCTCGCAGGAGCGCCGCGCGGCACGCACTGCGGCACGCGCGGCCGTCCGCTCGGAGCACTGAGTCGTGGCGAAGAAACGAGGGGGGTTCCGGCCGCCGTCCGACTACGATCCGCGGCGCGGCAAAACGGGAGGGCGCGGAAAGTTCGGCGCTCGCGGGAAGCCGGGCGCTCGCGGCCAGGCGGGCGCTCGAGGTCAGGCGGGCGCGCCCCGTGTCGCGAAGCCCGAGCACTCGGCGGACCCGTCCCCGACGCGGGCGCCGCGGCGCGCCCCCGCACCGCCCACCGAACGGATACAGGCCCGTGTGACGACCGCGGCCGATGTGCGCGGACTGAGTTTTGCGGATCTCGGCCTCGGCGGCAATATCGTGCGCACCCTCGGTGAGCTCGGCGCCGATACGCCCTTCCCGATCCAGGCCGCGACGATTCCCGACGCCGTGGCCGGCCGTGACGTGCTGGGCAGGGCCCGCACGGGCTCCGGCAAGACGATCGCGTTTGGTGCGGCGCTCGTCGAGCGGCTGCTGAAACTGAAGGCGGACGGCGCGTTTGGGGATCCCTCGCCGCAGCGCGACCGGCGACGCCGCGGAGAACGAGTCGAACGGGCCCCGCGGAAGGCGGTGCGTAACCCGAAAGCGCTGATCCTCGCGCCGACTCGTGAGCTCGCGCTGCAGATCGACCGCACCGTGCAGCCGATCGCGCGCTCCGTCGGGTTCTACACCGCGCAGCTTGTCGGGGGCGTGCCGATCGACCCGCAGATCCACGCGCTCGAACGCGGCATCGACATCGTGATCGGCACGCCGGGTCGCGTGCAGGACCTTGTGAACCGCCGCCGCCTCGACCTGCGCGAGGTGCTCGTCACCGTGATCGACGAGGCCGACCACATGTGTGAGCTCGGGTTCCTGGAACCGGTGCAGCGAGTGCTTCGCCAGACCGCCCGCGACGGCCAGCGGCTGCTCTTCTCAGCCACCCTCGACAGTGAGGTCACCGAGCTCGTCACCGAGTTCCTGCGCGATCCCGTGGCGCACGAGGCTGAAGAAGCGGAGGCGGGTCGCATCGAACACCGCGTGTGTATCGTGCTCCGCGAAGACAAGGATCGGGCGCTCGTCGAGCTCACCTCCCGACCCGGGCGGATCATGGTGTTCTGCCGCACCCGCGCGTACGCCGAGCAGGTGACCGAACTGCTCACCACCGCGGGCGTCGCCGCGGTCCCGCTCCACGGCAACCTGAGCCAGGCAAGACGGGAACGCAACCTCGCCCGCTTTACGGAGGGGAAGGCCCGGGTGCTCGTCGCGACCGACGTCGCGGCGCGAGGGATCCACGTCGACGACGTCGACCTCGTACTGCAGGCCGACCCGCCCGACGACCCGAAAGCCTATCTGCACCGCGCGGGACGCACCGGCCGCGCCGGCAACGACGGCCGTGTGCTCACCCTCATCCCGCGAACTCGGCAGAAGCGCACGCGAGAACTGTTCGAAGCGCTCGATATCACTCCGGCCTCGTTCGACGACTACGTGCCGGGGTCGTCTGGCACCGATCGTCCGAGATGCAAGAGAACCTCCTAAGCGCCACCGGCTGAATTGGAGGATCACGACAAGCGTGTCGGGCTGCGGAGCGACGACCCTGTCGAGGACCGCGCCGACGGTTGCCGCGATGAGACTGAGGCTCATACTCTGGCAGCAGTGACCAGGGGAGTCAGCGACTCCACGTCGAAGGGGAACCGATGACCGACCGCACCAATCTTCAGACTCCGCATCTTGACCTCGCAGAGGTCGGCGATGCGCTGCTCGGACGGTGGAAGGAGGAGCGACTCGCATCGCGGGCGCTCGTCGCCGACCCGCGAGTCCATACGCCGCAGGGCACCCCCATGGCCGAGCATCGCGAACGCGTGCTCGAGCAGCTGTTCGTGCTCGTCGAGGAGGGCGCCATCCAGCGGGCCTTCCCGAAGCGGCTCGGCGGGGGCGACAACCACGGCGGCAACATCGCGGCCTTCCAGGAGCTCGTGCTCTCTGATCCCTCGCTGCAGATCAAGAGCGGGGTGCAGTGGGGGCTCTTCGGCGCCGCGATTCTCCACCTCGGCACCACCGAGCATCACGACCGGTGGCTGCCCGATGTGATGTCGCTGAAACTGCCCGGCGCGTTCGCGATGACCGAGATCGGGCACGGCTCCGACGTCGCGTCAGTCGCGACAACCGCGACCTACGATCCCGATACCGAAGAGTTCGAGATCCACACGCCGTTTGCGGGCGCGTGGAAGGAGTTTCTCGGCAACGCCGCCCTGCACGGTCAGGCGGCGGTCGTCTTCGCGCAGCTCATTACCCGCGGTGTGAACCACGGCGTGCACGCCTTCTTCGTGCCGATCCGCACACCCGACGGGGAGATGATGCCCGGGGTCGGCAGCGAAGACGACGGAGTCAAGGGCGGCCTGAACGGCATCGACAACGGGCGGCTCCACTTCACGCACGTCAGGATCCCTCGCGAAAACCTGCTCAACCGCTACGGCGATGTCGCGCCCGACGGCACCTACTCCTCAGCGATCGAGAGCCCGGGCCGCCGCTTCTTCACGATGATCGGCACGCTCGTGCAAGGCAGGGTCTCACTCGACGGCGCCTCCGTCCGCGCGATGCAGGCCGCGCTCACGATCGCCATCAAGTACGGCAGCGAGCGCCGGCAGTTCCCGGGCGCCTCCGGCCGCGAAACGGTGCTGCTCGACTACGCACAGCACCAACGCCGGCTCCTGCCGAGGCTCGCCGAGACGTACGCGATGACGTTCGCGGGAGAGAAGCTCCTCGCCGTCTTCGACGAGGTCTTCTCGGGTGCGCGCGACACCGTGGAGAACCGTGAGGATCTCGAGACGCTCGCGGCCGCGCTGAAGCCACTCTCGACCTGGGGGGCGCTCGACACGCTGCAGGAGGCGCGCGAGGCGTGCGGCGGAGCCGGATATATGGCGAAGAACCGGCTCACGGGGCTGCGCCACGACCTCGACATCTACGTCACGTTCGAGGGAGACAACCACGTGCTGCTGCAGCTCGTCGGTAAGCGCCTGCTCACCGACTACGCCGCGCAGTTCAAGGACGGCGACCGGGCGGCCCTCGCCAAGGCGGCCGCGGCGCAGCTGGGCGACCGTGTGAGCCGCTTCGGGCTGCGCCAGATCGGGCAGAGCATCGCCGACCTCGGGCAGGTCGCGCGCTCCGTCGAAAGCCTCAGGGCGCCGGACGCGCAGCGGGCACTGCTCACAGACCGCGTGCAAACCATGATTGCCGAGATCGCGGCCGCACTGCGCGACGGAACCAAGGGCGTGCCGAAGGAGGATCGAGCGGCCCGGGCCGTCGCGGGCGAGGAAGCGTTCAACGCGCAGCAGCACAAGCTCATCGAGGCGGCCCGCGCCCACGGAGAACTGCTGCAGTGGGAGGCCTTCACAGAGGCCATCGACGAGATCTCGGATGAGGGATCCCGTCAGGTGCTCACCTGGCTACGCGACCTCTTCGGGTTCTCACTCATCGAGCGCAACGCCGCCTGGTATCTGGCCGCTGGTCGACTCTCCGGGCAGCGCGTCGAAGCCGTCACCGCGTACATCGACCGTTTGCTCGGCCGGTTGCGGCCGCACGCGCTCGACCTCGTGGACGCTTTCGGGCTCGGCCCGGAGCTGCTCCGAGCCGAGATCGCGACCGGGATCGAGGCGGAGCGGCAGGCCGAGGCGGAGGCCTACGTCGCGGCGCAGCGAGCCGCCGGCACCTGGCCCGTGCACGAGAAGGAACTGCGGGCCCGCGCGAAAGCCGAGGCGAAGGCGGCGGCAAAGACCGCGAAGGCCGAGTCAGCCCAGTCGGCCGAGGCGACAGCCGCGAAGGCGCGGGCATGAGCGAGCGACGCACCCTCTACCCGCCCATCGAGCCGAACGGGTTCGGTCGGCTCCCCGTGGGTGACGGGCAGCAGATTTTCTGGGAGACGTGCGGCAACCCCGACGGCAAACCGGTCGTGTTTCTGCACGGCGGACCCGGGGGCGGGTGCAGCCCGGATCACCGCCGATACTTCGACCCTGAACGGTACCGCATCGTGCTCTTCGACCAGCGCGGCTGCGGGCGGAGCATTCCGCACGCGAGCGACCCCGACGCCGACCTCTCCACCAACACCACCTGGCACCTGGTCGACGACATCGAGCGGCTGCGCGAGCACCTCGGCATCGATCGGTGGCAGGTATTCGGCGGGTCCTGGGGGTCGACGCTCGCGCTCGCGTACGCGCAGCGACACGCGGACCGCGTCACCGAGCTCGTCTTGCGCGGCATCTTCACGCTGCGGAAATCCGAAGTGCACTGGTTCTATCAGGAGGGCGCCTCGAACGTGTTCCCCGACGCGTGGGAAGGGTACCTGGCGGCGATCCCTGAGTCCGAGCGGGGCGACCTCGTCGCCGCATATCACCGGCGGCTCTTCGACGCCGACCCCGTGGTGCACGTTCCGGCCGGCGTCGCCTGGACGGTGTGGGAGAACTCGACCGTGCGGCTCATCCCCGATCTTGCGGCCATCGCGGAGGCGCGCGCCGACGAGGCCGCTGCCGTCGCATTCGCCCGCATCGAGAACCACTACTTCTCGAACGGCGGGTGGCTCGAGGAGGGGCAGCTGATCCGCGACGCGACGCACACACTGCGAGGGATCCCCGGTGTCATCGTACAGGGCCGCTACGACGCCTGCACGCCGCCACGCACCGCCTGGGATCTGCACCGGGCCTGGCCGGAGGCGCAGTTCGAGATCATCCCCGACGCGGGGCACGCCGCGAGCGAGCCCGGGATCGTGGATGCGCTCGTGCGGGCGACGGACCGTTTCGCCGGCCAGGAGTAGAGCTGGGCAGTAGAGCTAGACAAGGGGTGCGGGTGCTTGCGCCCCGTGGATAGTATTCGGGCATGACCTTCAACGACAACGTGCGCGTGGACACGAGCAAAGTGTCGAAGCGGCGCGGCGCTCGAGGCAAAGGCGGCATGATCGCGGGAAGCGGTGCAGGGATCGCGCTGATCCTGGTCGTGGTCTCCCAACTGATCGGTGTCGACCTCACGGGGTTCACGCCGACGGTGCAGCAGATCGCCGGGAGTGGGGTCATCGCCGCGGAACCCGAGACGGAACTCATCGGATGCGAATCCGGGGCCGACGCGAACGCTGATGTCGAGTGCCGCATGGCGGCCACTGCCGATTCGCTCGACCGCTACTGGGCTTCGACGGTGGGCAACTACCGTAGACCCGGCGACGTCGTCCTCTTCGACGGGCAGACGCAGTCACCGTGCGGAGCCGCGTCGGGCGCGACCGGCCCGTTCTACTGCCCCGCTGACGAGTCGATCTATCTCGACGTGGCATTCTTCGATACGCTCACGAGCGACTACGGGGCGGCGGAGGGATCGCTCGCGCAGATGTACGTGCTCGCACACGAGTGGGGGCACCACATTTCGAACCTCATCGGCTCGCTCTCGAGCGTCGGCAACGACACGGGCCCGACCTCTGGGTCGGTGCGACTCGAACTGCAGGCGGACTGCTTCGCGGGTGCCTGGGTGCGGGAGGCCCAGACCGTGACCGACGATGCCGGCGTCGCCTTCCTGAAACCCGTGACTCGGCAAGAGCTCGCCGACGCGATGAGCGCCGCGGCCGCTGTCGGCGACGACCACATCATGGAGTCCGCGGGTGTCGCGGTGAACCCCGAACGGTTCACGCACGGCACCTCGGAGCAGCGGCAGCGCTGGTTCCAGACAGGCTACGAGCAGGGCGCCACCTCCTGCGGCACCTTCGACGTGTCGGCAGCACAGCTGTAAGCAGCAGGCGGTCAGCGGTATTCAGTCCGTCAGCGGCGCTTGCGCTTCTTCGCGGCTCGGGCCTTCGCCGCTGCGGCGAGCTGGGCGCCGCGTGACTTCGGGTTCAGCTCCCGCTTGTTTCGCTGAGAGCGTGGCGCTGGCTTGCTGGCCCGCGTTGCCGCGTCGGTATGTTCTGCGGCGGTGCTCGCGCGCGAGCTGCGTGCGGTCCGGCCGCGCAGAATCCCCGCGAGCTGCTGCACGTCGGCGCTGTCGCGGTCGACGGGCCACACCGCCCACACCGTCGACCCGGAAAGTTCCGGCTCTCCCGCCTCGGCGCGCACCGGCAGTACGGCATGCTCCCGCTTGCGGGTGAGGTGACGGGCGAGGGGGAGCGGCAGCAGGATCCCTCCCGTGCCCGTCGCGACGAGCTCGAGCGCGGCGCGGGGGTCGGCGGGACGCCATGAGGGATCCGCCCACGGCTCGGCCGCGGGCCAGTCGGCCGCGTGGTCCGGGTGGTCGAGGAGAGGCACGAGTGCAAGCTCGGCGGGGGAGACCGCGGGAAGCTCTGCGAGCTCGTGGTCTGCGGTGACCACGAGCGCCACCGACTCGGTATACAGCCGGATTGCGTGCCGGATGCGCGCCGATCCCTCGCTACCCGCCGGTGTTTTGCCCGGCCCCACGCGCAGAATCACGACATCGACATCGACATCGACATCGACATCGACATCGGCGTCGACACCCGTGCCGTTGCTTTCGCCGAACGTGAGATCGAGCGGCACGAACTCGAGCGGTCGTGCGGACGCGGCGCGCCACCGCCGCTCCCACTTCGCGGGGGAGACGCCGCGGGCGAACCCGACACGGAGTGGGGAGTG
>Ga0172382_10003287_pt1 | contig 25786 bp, 22 predicted proteins | sample Leawel138RmetaG_FD_122245 | JGI IMG/M metagenome (GOLD analysis project Ga0172382, IMG submission 122245) | Leachate microbial communities from a municipal landfill in Southern Ontario, Canada - Leachate well 138R metaG | ecosystem: Engineered > Solid waste > Landfill > Unclassified | place...
GTCGGCGTGGCGCACCACGAACATGTCGCAGTGCATCGCCTCCAGGTTGTGCAGCATGTCGAGCAGGCTCTCGCCCTTGGAGGTGGCCGAGGTCTGGATGTTGATGTTGAGCACGTCGGCGGACAGGCGCTTGGCCGCCAGCTCGAAGGTGGTGCGCGTGCGCGTGCTCGACTCGAAGAACAGGTTGGCGATGGTCTTGCCGCGCAGCAGCGGCACCTTCTTCACGCTCTGCGCGTCCACCGTGGCGAAGGATTCGGCCAGGTCGAGGATCTCGGTCAGCGTCTGGCGCTTCAGTCCTTCGACGGTGAGGAAGTGGCGCAGGTTGCCGTTGGCGTCCAGTTGCAGATTAGCCGGCATGGCTTTGTACCGTCAGGGCCAGGTGGTCGGGGCCGCTCAGCTTCACCTGCTGATCGGCCTCCAAATCCATTTGCAGACCGGCCACGTCGGCCTGGATCGGCAGCTCGCGGCCGCCGCGTTCCACCAGCACGGCCAGCATGACCGAGGCCGGGCGGCCGTAGTCGAAGATTTCATTCAGTGCGGCGCGGATGGTGCGGCCGGTGTAGAGCACGTCGTCCACCAGCACGATGTGGCGCCCCTCCACATCGAAGGGCAGGTTCGAGGGCTTCACCTGCGGATGCACGCCGATGCGCGAGAAGTCGTCACGGTAGAAGCTGATGTCCAGCGTGCCGAGCGGCTCGCCGAGGCCGAGCAGTTCATGCAGGCGCCTGGCCACCCACACGCCACCGGTGTGGATGCCGACCATGCAGGGGTCGCCGATGCCGCGGGCGGCGAGCAGCGCGCGCAGGCGCGCGGCCATCGCCTGCAGGGTGGGTTCGATGTCGGGTTGCGTGGTCATGGGCGACTCTCTCCGGCGTGGGTGTCCAGCCAGCTCTGCAGGATCAGTTGCGCGGCGACGGCATCCAGCGCCTCGCCACTCTTGCCCTGCGCGCGCAGCTCCAGCTCCGCCTCGTAGGAGGTGAGGCGTTCGTCGACGCGATGGACCGGCAGATTGTACCTGCCCGCCAGCTGATTCCCAAAGCGCCGCGCGCGTGCCGTGCGCTCGTGTTCGGTGCCGTCCATGTGCACCGGCAGCCCCACCACCAGGGCGGCGGGTTGCCATTCGGCGATGAGCCGGCTGATCGCCTCCCAGTCGGGCTTGCCGTCGCGGGCGCGGACGATGGTGAGGGGACGGGCGCTGCCGGTCAGCGTCTGGCCCACGGCGACGCCAATGCGTTTGGTGCCGTAATCGAAACCGAGCAGGACGGCGTCAGTCACGGGGGGGCTGGCCGGGAAGGAAACGGTCCGCGAATAAACGCGAACGAACGCGAATGTTCGAATTGAAAATGTCCATCACAAGCTGGGGGAGCAGCGGAAAAGCAACCGGTGGAACGAGACTGTTTTGCATTATTTGCATCTATTCGCGTTCATTCGCGGACTGATAGTTGTTTTTCAGGCGTGGCCGGTCTCGCTGGACAGCAGGGTGAGGTCGACGCCGATGAGGGCGGCGGCGGCGGCCCAGCGCTCCTCCACCGGCAGGCCGAACAGGATCCCGGGGTCGGCCGGGCCGGACAGCCAGGCGTTGTCGGCCAACTCCTGCTCCAGCTGGCCGGCGCCCCAGCCGGCATAGCCCAGGGCCAGCAGGAACTGCTGCGGTCCCTCGCCGTGGCCGATGGCGGTCATGATGTCGCGCGAGGTGGTCAGGGCGATGTCGTCGGTGATGGGCAGGCTGGAGGTCCAGGCCCCCACTGGCTGGTGCAGCACGAAGCCGCGTTCCGGCTGCACCGGGCCGCCGCTGTAGACCGCGGCACTGGTATCCACGCGCTCGCCGGCCTGAATCTTCATGTGTTGCAGCACATCGCCCAGGGTGACGTCCATGGGGCGGTTGATGACGATGCCGAGGGCGCCCTCCTCGTTGTGCTCGCAGATGTAGGTCACCGTGTGGCTGAAATTGGCGTCCGCCAGTTGCGGCATGGCGATGAGAAAGTGGTTGCGCAGGTAAGCGGTGTCGGTCATGGCGCTAGTATCGGGAAGCTGTGTGCGGCCCGCAAGGGCGGCGACATGGTAGGAGCGCATCGTATTCGTGATGCGGCACCAAAACGGAGCCCGGTCGCGAATACGCTGCGTTCCTAGCGCATCTCCAGCTGGCTGCCATTCTCGAACAGCCAGGTGCGGATGATGTGCAGCACGTCGGTGTCCTTGCGCAGGGCCTGCGGCAGCGGGGCATAGGGCGCGGCGAGGCGCACGATGCGCACGGCGCCTTCGTCCAGCACGCGGTGGCCGGACGAGCGCACGATCTTGACGTCATTGAGACTGCCGTCGGCATTGATGGCCACATCCAGCATCAGGGCGCCGGAGAGGTTGGCGCGGCGCGCCTCGTCGGGGTAGTTGAGGTTGCCGATGCGCTCCACCTTCATGCGCCAGGCATTTTCGTAGCTGGCGGCGATGTATTCGCGCGTGCTGGCGGTGATGTACTTGTGGCGCGGCTCGGCGGCATAGGTCTGCACGCGCTGGCTGATCTCCGCGGCCAGTGCCGCGATCTCCTGACTGGGCGGGATCAGGTCGGCGGCGGTGACGGCGTCGGGCACCTCGGGGTGCGGCTCGGCCGGATTGATCCGGGTCTTGAGGCGGGCGCGGTCGGCGGTGATGACGTTGCGCGGGTCCTGCGTCTGCTGCGGCGCCGGCGCCATCAGCGGCCGGGTCTGGGCGGCATTGCCCTGTTCGTTGCGCGAGGCGGTGTTGGCGAACGGACTGCTCGGACGCACCTTTTCCTTCACGTCACCGCCGCCCTGCTGCGTGACCTGCGCCAGGTAGTCGGCCTGGTCCGGTCTTTCGTCGCTCTTGCTGTGCACCAGGATCACTTCCATGCTGCGCGGCAGGTCGGCGCCCTTCTTGTCACTGGGCACGAAGCTGATGCCGAGGATGACGATGGCGTGCACGGCAACGGCGAGAAACAGCGTCAGGCCGAGGCGATCGGCGGCGCCGATGCGCGGGATGGGCGGAGTGGAGGCAAGGGTGCTCATGCGCGGCGGATTATAGCGGATCGACGATGGCTTGCAGCTGGCCGTCGGTCATGGCAACCCGCGGCGCCAGCGCCGATGTGACGCGCAACCCGTCTTCCGCGTCCACCAGCAGGGCGTGACGGATACCGAGGGCGCGGGCGGTGTCGATCCAGCGCGCCGGACCGGCGACGAACAGGGCCTGGGCGCCCGCCGCCGCCTCGGCCAGGCTGGAGTGGAACACGGTGACGGCGAAGGCCGCGCGTGCCGGCTCACCCGTGGCGGGGTCGAGCAGCGGGTGGTAGAGGCGGTCATCGTGCAGGTAGGCCCCGCGCAGCGGTGTTACGGTGTAGGCCACCTCGTCGGCTTGCAGGGCGATGCGCGCCAGCGGGGTGCGGCCGTCGCGGCCGGTCAGAACCAGGACCAGCTCACCCCCCTGCCCGATGCGCGCGGCGGCGCCCGGGGTGGTCAGGCTGCCGGCGTTTACGCCGGCCTCGCGCAGCCGGGTCAGCGCAGTGTCCAGCGCGTAGCCGCGACCGAAGTCGCCCAGATCGAGGCGTACGGCTGCATTGCGGCTGCGCATGGTGATGCCGTCAATGACGATGTCGCTCATCGCCGGCTGTTGCGCCACCAGCGTGGCGATGGCCTCCGGTGTCGGCGGTGGCCCCTTCGGATCACTGTAGAAGCCCCACAGCTCCAGCAGGCCGCCCAGGGCCGGATTGAACAGCCCGCCGCTGCGCGCCGAAAGCGCCTGCGCCTGCTGGATCTGCGGCAGCAGCGAGGGCACGGCGGAGAAGCCGGCCGTGGTCGCCAGCAACTGGTTGGTGCGCGCCATCGGCCCCGGTCGCGCCGGGTCGTTGCCCTCTTCGATGTACAGCAGGTCTGCCGCGGCCTCGTCCAGCGCGCGCTGTGCCGGCTCTGCAGCCAGCCCGTGCACGGCGATGGTTACCGGGCTGCCGTAGGCGGTGAAGGTCTTGCGCTGGACGGGCGGTTCGCCCTGGCAGGCGGCGAGGAGGAGGACGAGGGGCAGCAGGCTAGCGAACTTAGGCATGAATATCGATCACATCAAATACCAGGGTGGGCGCACCCTGCGGGTATGGGTTCAATGTCGTGCCGCCAGTTTGACCGCAATGGCGTCCATGAGTTGCCCGGCGATGTCCAGGCCGAACTGCGCGTCCAGTTCGCGGATGCAGGTGGGGCTGGTGACGTTGATCTCGGTGAGGAAGTCGCCGATGACATCGAGGCCGACGAACAGCAGGCCCTTATCGCGCAGCCGCGGCGCCACCTGGGCGCAGATCCAGCGGTCGCGCTGCGACAGCGGCACCCCCACGCCACTGCCGCCGGCGGCGAGGTTGCCGCGCAGTTCACCCGCGGCCGGGATGCGCGCCAGGGCATAGGGCACCGGTTCGCCATCGATGAGCAGGATGCGCTTGTCGCCCTGGCTTATCTCCGGCAGATAGCGCTGCGCCATGGTGTAGCGCTGGCCGTGATCGGTGAGGGTTTCGATGATCACCGAGGCGTTGGGGTCGCCCTGGCGGGTGACGAAGATCGACGCGCCGCCCATGCCGCCCAGCGGTTTCAGCACCGCCTCGCCCTGTTCGGCGACGAAGGCGCGCAGGCGCGACATGTCGCGTGTCACCAGCGTTGGCGGCGTGCACTGGGGGAACCAGGCGGCGAACAGCTTCTCGTTGGCGTCGCGCAGGCTCTGCGCCCGGTTCACCACCAGCGCGCCCGCGGCCTCGGCCAGTTCCAGCAGATAGGTGGCATAGATGTACTCCATGTCGAAGGGCGGGTCCTTGCGCATCAGGATCACGTCCAGCTCGCCCAGCGGCATTTCCTCGACATCGCCCAGCTCGAACCAGCCCTGCGGGTCGGCATAGACCCGCAGCGGCCGGCTGTGTCCCCAGGCCACACCGTCACGCAGGTAGAGATCGGCCAGCTCGAAGTAGCGCAGCCGCCAGCCGCGTGCCTGTGCCGCCAGCAGCATCGCCAGGGTGGAGTCCTTCTTGTAGCTGATGGCCCCGATGGGGTCCATCACCACGCCGAGAGTCGTCATGGGCTGCGGTTTCATGTGTGAGGTGCGGGTGATTATACGTAAATCACGCCACCAGCGTTTCCATCCGACCTTCCGTACCGAATCCCTGCCAGATGATGCGGCAACGCGAGCCGTGCCGAGGTATTTGCCAGCAGCGCCTGTGGCCCCGCCGGCCCTGGCGCAGTAGCGGATTTCTGCCTGCGCGCGAGGCCGTTTACGGCAGGAATACGCCATGCCGCCGGTTTGCCATACTCAATCTGGCCGGCGCGTCTGTGCCGGGGTGGACGGATCACAGAGAGGGCGGAACATGAAGAGGCTCCTTATCTGGTGGGTGGCGGTAGCGCTGCTGGGTGGTTGCGCCGGCATCGACATTCACGGCACCGGCTACGAGCAACGCGCGGTGGCGCTGCAGAATCTGATCGTCGAACTGCAGTCCGCGCTGGCCGTGGTCAATGACGAGGTGGAGAAAAGGACCAGCCTGGTGCTCAACAGCGCGTCGCTGTCGCTCACTACGGCGGTGGAAAAATCCGTGGGCGGCAGCGCCAAGGTGGTCGTCGTCTCCGGCGAAGCCGCGCGGGCCGACGAGACCTCCGATTTGGTATCCATCAAGCTGGTGCCGCTGCCGCGCACCAAGGCCATGACGGAGCTGCCCATCAAGACGCTCAGCGAACGCCTGGCGCTTTCCATCGTTTCCGCAGTCGAGGGTGTCTCCAAGGCGGGCACAGGCAAATACCCCATGGCCGTGCATGAGCTCACCATCGAGATTGGCATCACCACCACGACCTCGGCCTCCGCCGGTGGCGGCATCACACTGGAGGTGATCCCCGTCTCCATCGGCGGTCAGGGGCGTTACTCCAAGGCGGACACCAACATACTCAAGCTGGAGTTCGTGCAAAAACCATAGTGCCACGATGGCGGTGCTGTCATGGGTGATGACACCGCGGCGGGCGTGGCGCGGCCTCCCGACGGCGGCGACGCAACGCAGCCGCGGTACTCAGCGGCTGAAGATCACGCCGATGCCGAACTGGATACTCGGTGAACTGGGGGCGCCGCCGTCGCGGGACCAGAGGTAGATCTCTTCGGTCTGCACCACCGGGAAGGTGTAGGGGGCATCGCCCACCTTTCCCTGCACGGTGTTTGCCACCTTGCCGCGCAGGGTGACGCGCCGCCCCGGTGCGTAGTCGACACTCTCCAGATAGCCGGCGTGATGCGCGAGGAAGCGGCCCTGCTCGCCGCTGCCGGTGTCGGGGCGCTGGTTGCTGTCCAGCGGATAGGACAGGATCTCCACCTCCGTATAGTCCGGCTGATTGCGGGTCGCGACGATGACGCCGCCCCACACCACATGTGCGCCCGTGTGGCTGGCGGGTGCGGCCGTGACCTGGGCCGCGGTGAGTTCGGTGGCCGCCTCGCTGGTGTCGTAGCGCGGCCCGCTGGCGCAGGCGGTGAGGCCGAGGAGTACGGTACCGGCCAACAGGGGCATGAGGGGGCGCATGGGGCGTGTCCGTTATGGCCAGGGATAGGGCCCGTAGGGATACCAGGGATGCTGGAAGGGGCTGTAGTACGGGTCCGGCAGCGGCGGCGGGCGCAGTGGCCACAGGTGATGGCTGGTGGCGCGGATCACCGGGTAGCTGTAGCGGTAGGTGCCGATATTGCGCTGCTCCACCCCGTCCACGCGGCCGACGACGGTGAGCTCACGCCCCGTGGCATAGACCACCGGATCGAGAAAGCCGGTGATGCGTACCAGAAAGCGCCCGCCGGTCTGGTCCGTTTCCAGCGGCCGGCCGCCAGCGGACAGCGGGCGCGCCACCAGCTGCACCTCGCTCTCGGTGGCGCCGTTGTCGACGGCGGTGATGATGCCGCCCCAGCGCACGGTGGTGCCGACATATTGCTGCGGTGCGGCCTGCACCTGGGCCAGGTCCGGGCTGTGCGCCGGGGCATCGCGCAGCGGCTCTGGCGTAGCGGCGCAGCCGGCGAGCCACAGCATGGTGAGCAGGATCAGGGCGCCGGGGCGGGGTGAGCAAGTACGGAAGCGGTTCATGCCATTCAGTCTAGCCGCGGCGGGCAGGATTTTCCGGCGTGCGTGGTACCGCGGCCGCCCTGCGAACGATGCTGCGCAGCAGCGGCCCCGGAGTGGTGAGGCGTCAATGCAGTCGGGCGAGCTGCCTGGCGATGATGTCGTGGTTGAGCCAGAGTACCGGGCCGTGGGGGGCCGCGGCCTCGTGGAACATCAGCGGGCCGGTGCCTTCCAGTACCAGGGCACTGAGGTGATCGCTGATCAGCGCCTTGCGGTCCTTGTGCAGCTCGACGATCTCTTCCGACGTACCCACCATCACCTCGGCCAGCTCTGCGCTGTTGTCCATCGGCCAGGCCGCGAAGTTGCGGTAGCGGGCGATGGCCGGGTCGGCGTTGTAGCGCTCCATCTTGTCGAGGATGTCCTCGAGCCGGACGCCGTCCTGCAGCAATGCCTGGCACTCGGCCCACTGCTGTTCGGCCCAGGCGCCGCAGCCTTCCTTCTTCAGCGCCTTGAGCAGGGGGAACAGGGACAGCTCCACGCCGACGAAGATGTCGCTGGAGTTGGTGCGGATCTCCGGGCAGTTGAACACGGTGGCCTTGACGCCCTGCGCCCAGGCGGCCTCGGCATGCTGCTCGAGGCGCATCTTGGCGTAGCCCTGGGTGTAGTTGGTGTAGGTCTGCCACTGGTATTCGCCGCCGATCAGGATCTCGGTGCCGTGGTAGCCGTAGGCGGTGTAGCGCGCCTCGCCGCCGCTCCTGGCGAGGCGCGCGCGGATGCCGCTGCTGGCCTCGATGAGGTACTGGAAGGTATTGGCGGTGACCTCGTCGAAGTTCATCAGGATCATCTTGCCGAGGTCGGAATCGAGCAGGGCGCGCGAGGACATGAAGCGTTCGCCGCGGCCCTTGTAGATGCGGTTGGCGATGGCCAGGAATACCTTGGTCTTGGGGATGCCGCCGGCCATGGTGTGGGCGAAGAAGACGTTGGCACCGTCGGGGATGGCCTGATCCAGTTCCGCCATCACCTGCGCCAGGGCAGACTTGAAGCGGGCCACGCCCACCTCGCGGCAGCGCTCGATCTGGGCCCAGTCCAGCCGGGCTTCCTGCCAGTTGGTGAGTTTCAGATCGGCCACCAGGGCGGTGGGCGTGGGCGTGCCTTCCGGCGCGTCCATGTCGAAGCCGGCCATCAGCGGGATGTTGATGATGCGGCCGCCCAGCCGGGCCTCGGCCTCCTGCAATTCTTCCGCGCTGAGGGCGCGCAGACGGTCATTCTCGTCGCGGCGGCCCACGGTGATGCCAAGGATGGTCATGCCTGCCTTGCGGGCCTCATCGATGAGGCCGTTGGCATAGCCGCGGCCGAACAGTTCGCCGAACAGGACGAAGACGTCGCCCGCGCGGAAGAGGCTCGCGGCAGGCAGGTCGCGTAGTGGCGTGAGTACAGACATTGGAACCCCCGAATTTTTGTTGGGCGCGATTATATCAAAATGCCCGGTGGCGAAGTCGGTGAATACGGTGGCGGTGGCGCGGAATGGCGGATTTGTGACTGAATTGGAAGATGCCGCGCTGGAGACTCCGGCCTTGCGCCGGCCTCGTCTCCTGGCGGGAGGAACCGGCCGGGCGCATCCTCAATGCGGCAGGGCGAGGCGGAAGCGGCCGCCGCCGAGGCTGCCGTCGTTGGACAACTCGATGTAGCCGTGCTGCGCGCCGCTGTCGTGCATCTGGGCAATGATGGCGCAGAAATAGAGACCAAGGCCGGTGCGGCCGCTGGCCGGGTCGAGCGGTGCGTCCTTGGCGATGGTGCGGCGGCCGAGCATGGCGGCGGGGAAGCCGGGGCCGTTGTCTTCCACGTCGAGCAGCAGCCAGCCGTCCGCATCTTGCGCGGCGATGCGGATGCGGTCGCGGGTGTAGCGCACGGTGTTGGTGATGACGTTTTCCAGCACCGCGGCCACCATCGCCTGATCCAGCGACCAGGTGAGGTCTTCGGGGCAGTCGATGTCGCAGCTGACGCCGTGGTGATCCATCATCGGCTTGTTGGCCAGGTAATAGTCTTCCAGCAGTTCGTACACCATGCAGAGGCCGAAGCGCGGCTGGTACAGCCCCTTGTCGGTGCGATAGAGGGTGAGCAGCTGCACCAGGTTGTCGTTGACGCGGCGTGCCTCGTATTGCAGGCGTGCCACATGGCCCGCATCGCAGCGGCATTCGCCGGTGCTGGGGTCGAGCAGGCCGTCCAGCGAGTTGAGCACCATGCCGAGGGCATTCTTGGTGTCATGGATGCTGATGGCGAGGATGGTGCTGAAATCGATGTTGCTCAAGCGTCTCTCCATGGAGCTGGCCCGGATGTCTGGTGCCTCCGCGCAGCGGCCGCGCGCGGCCTCCCCGGGCTTGGCGGCATCAAGTATATCCGTATCCGCATCCGTGCTGGGGAAACCCGCGGCCCGCGCCCGGCCAATGGATGACGGGCGTGCTGTGGCATTTAGGCCAGTTGGGCGGCGCGGCGCTCTTCCCCCAGGGCCTGCAGCAGGCCGCCCAGTTGCGCGGCCGCCTCCGCCGGTGGCCGCCCACCTTGCAGAAGGCTGTCGAATTCCTGCAGCACGCCGCTGCGATCGGCACCGGGATTGGCGGCGAGGATGTGCAGCCTGGCGGTAAGGGTCCACCACGGCACCTCGATGTGCAGGCGGAACTCCTGTGCCAGCTTTTTCACCGCCATCTGGGCATCGCGGTGTTCACCCTTGGCCACCAGGGTGGCGGTGAAGGCGGCGTGATAGGAGGGATGATCCTGTTCCATCTGTCGCGCCAGGCTGATGGCGCGACGCCAGGCGCGTTCGGCGATGTCCAGTTGTTTCAGCTCCTGCGCCAGCCGGGCGAGGTGCAACTGGCGCGGCAGTGATTTGGCCGAGCGTTCCACGGCGGCAACCAGCACGGTGAGGGCCTCCTGGCGGCGGCCATCGGCTTCCAGCGTCGCGGCAAGGCCGTCGTGGGCGGCCATATAGGCCGGGGTGAGGGTGATGGCGTCGCGGAACAGCTGCTCCGCTTCCCCGTGCTGCTGGCGCTGCAGGGCGATCCGGCCCAGTAGGGTCAGTGCCCAGGCGGCCGGCTTGCTGTCCTGCACCTGGCGGCACAGCGCTGCCGCTGCCGCCGCATCGCCACCCGCGAACAGCAGCTCGGCCTTGAGGCGCAGCAGTTCGGCGCCGTTGGCCGGCCGGCCGATGAGCAGTTCATCGAGCAGGGCCACGGCACGGGCGCGATCGTTCCTGCGCAGGGCGTCGTCCACCGCCTGCAGCGGCGTCTTGCGCGGCAGGGCGCGGGCCAGGCGCGCGCGCAGCAGGTCCTTGGTGAAGGGTTTGGTGAGGTAGGCATCGGGCAGGGTTTCCAGGGCGCCCATCACCATCTCGCTGGAGTTTTCCGCGGTGACCATGATGAAGGTGGTGCCGTAGCCGATCAGGCCCCGGGCACGCGCGGTCTCCAGCAACTGCTGGCCGTCCATGCCGGTGCCGAGGTTGTAGTCGCACAGCACGATGTCGTAGCGCTTGGCGCGCAGGCGCTCGAGGGCCTCCTCCGCCTTGCTCGCCGCGTCCACCTCCTGCACGCCGATGGAGATCAGCATCTGGCGCAGGGTGGCGCGCATGTTCTGGAAGTCGTCGATGACGAGGACAGTCTTTTTCGCCAGGTCGAGAATCATGGCTTGTTATCGTGAAATGCGCACATGGACCGTGATGTTACAGGTGATCCGCGTGCCGTGGCACCTCCCTGTGCCGTGGCGGTGTGCTAGTCGAGCGCCCGGATCTCGCGGGCCGCGGCCAGCAGGGCGAGGCGGGCGATGACGCCGTAGGCATAGAAGCGGTTGACGCCGGCGTCGGGGAATTCGGCGCAGTCGGGCATGTTGCAGGGCTCGGCGAAGGCCAGCGGCTCGAAGTGCATGCCGGGGGCGTTGAGGTTTTCATTGGGGCCGCGGCCGGTGTGGACGCGGTAGAAGCCGCCCACCACGAAGTGGTCGATCATGTACACCACCGGTTCGGCCACCGCGTTGGCCTCGCCCCAGGTCTCGAAGGTGTAGACCCCCTCCTGGATGATCACCTTGCTCACCGCCTGCCCTTCCTTGGTCTTGGACATGTGGGTGCGCTGCTTGCGGTTCAGCTCGCGCACCTCGTCCACGCTGTGGGCGGTCATCACCGCCATGCCGTAGGTGCCGGACTCGGACTTGATCACCACGAAGGGCGGCTTGTCGATGCCGTACTGGGCGTATTTCTGGCGGATGGCAGACAGCACGGCGTCGACATTGCGCGCCAGGCAGTCCTCGCCCTCGCGCTTCATGAAGTCGATCTCGCCGCAGTTGCGGAACAGCGGGTCGATGAGCCAGGGGTCGATCTCGGCCATGGCGGCGAACTCCTCCGCCACCTTGCGATAGTGGCCGAAGTGGCCCGACTTGATGCGGGACGACCAGCCGATGCCCAGCGGCGGCACCACCGCCTGCTCCAGCCCCTCCAGGATTTCCGGCCGGCCGCCGGAGAGGTCGTTGTTCAGCACCACCACACAGGGGAAGAAGTCGTCCACCCCCACCTTGTCGTCCACACGCCGCACCGGTTCCAGGGTCACCTTGCGGCCGGAGGGCAGTTCGACCACATGGGGGCCGTCCAGGTCCGGCAGCAGGGAGCCGATGCGGGTCTCGTAGCCGGCGCGGGCGATGAGTTCGCGCAGGGTGGCCAGGCTCTCCAGATAGAACAGGTTGCGGGTATGGCTCTCCGGCACCAGCAGGACGCGGCGGGCGTCCGGGTAGAGGCGCTCGAGGGCGGACTGGATGGCCTGGATGCACAGGGCCTCGAAGGCCGGGTTGAGGTTGTTGAAGCCGGCGGGAAACAGGTTGGTGTCTACCGGGGCCAGCTTGAAGCCGGCGTTGCGCAGGTCCACCGAGGTGTAGAACGGGGCCGGGGTCAGGCGCCACTGCTCGCGGAACCAGGCCTCGATTTCCGCCTGGTGATCGAGCAGGTGGGACTCCAGCTGCAGCAGCGGGCCGGTGAGCGCGGTGGTGAGGTGGGGGACGGCGTGCAGTACAGTATTCATGGATGACCAATCGTTGAGGGTTCCGCTGGGGGAAAGTGTACCAGCCGGAACGCAGGGGGAAACGTTCGGGTTAATAAGGGCTTGTGGATTGCTTTTAAAGAATATGTTAAAAATCTCGCGAGCCTGTCAGGGACTATAGAACACAAACTCAAGGCATTTGGGGGCGCAGTGGCCAGCGACGCAGCAGAAGAAGGCTTCCAGGGACTCAAGGTCCTGGTGATCGATGACAGTAAAACCATCCGGCGCACCGCCGAAACCCTGCTCAAGAAGGAGGGTTGCGACGTCATTACGGCCAATGACGGGTTTGAGGCACTGTCCAAGATCGCCGATTACAATCCCGACATCATCTTCGTCGACATCATGATGCCGCGGCTGGATGGCTATCAGACCTGCGCCCTGATCAAGCACAATCAAAAATTCCGTAATACACCGGTGATCATGCTGTCCAGCAAGGACGGGTTGTTCGACCGTGCCCGCGGGCGTATCGTGGGTTCCGAAGAGTATTTGACCAAGCCATTCACACGGGAAGAACTGTTGGGTGCCATCAAGCGCCATGTGCTTGATGTAGCGAAATAATCTTGATGGCCAGGGGCTGTGGCGGGATGCTTGCCATGGCCGGTAGAACGAATAGTTAGTCGAGGGGAAGAACCATGGCACGCATTCTGATTGTCGACGACTCTCCGACCGAGATCCACGTCCTGAGCGGTATTTTGCAAAAGCACGGCCACGAGGTAACCACCGCGGCCGATGGCGAGAAAGGCGTGGCGGCGGCCCGTGAAGTGAAGCCCGATCTGGTGCTGATGGACGTGGTCATGCCGGGCATGAACGGATTTCAGGCTACACGCCAGCTGAGCAAGGATCCGGACACAGCACACATTCCGGTGATTATCGTCACCACCAAGGACCAGGAAACCGACCGCGTCTGGGGCCTGCGCCAGGGCGCCAAGGACTACGTTACCAAGCCGGTGACCGAGGCCGACCTGCTTGCCAAGATCAAGGCGGTGCTGGGCGTCTGAGCCGGACCATGACCGCTTCGTTCCAACATCCCCTCCTGTTGCTGCAAGAGATTGAGCGACGCAGCAAGGCCTATGCCTTCGAGCTACCCCAACAGCTGGACGTACGCACCACCTGGGACGGTGTCGGCTTTCGGGTCGGCAACATGCAGCTGGTGGCGGCGGTGGACGAGGTGAAGGAAATCCTGCCGGTGCCGCGCCTGACGGCCGTATTCGGGGCGCAGCGCTGGGTGAAGGGCGTGGCCAATATCCGCGGTACCCTGTTGCCGGTGATGGACCTGCAGGGCTTCGTGGTGGGCGGCGCGACCGTCCCCGGGCGGCGCAGCCGCATCCTGGTGGTGCGCCACAAGGGCATCGCCGCCGGGTTGATGGTGGATGAGGTGTTGGGCCTGAAGCATTTCTATGAAGAAGAATATGGCGCCGAGGGCGGGGAAGGGGAGCCTGCCTTTGCGCGTTATTTGCGCGGGTCGTATCGCCAGGAGGGCGAGACCTGGCCGGTGTTCAGCATGGCTGCACTGGTCGACAGTCCGGAATTCATGCAGGTGGCGGCCTAGCCATCTGCTGCGTGGGTTGCAGTAACTTCGATTTTCCGCAAGCGTTCGTGGTGTAGGAGCGAGAACAATGAAAGCACGATCCAAAGGGGCCGCTGGTGCGGGGGGCGATAAGTCAGTCTTCATTCTTATCTTCTTCCTGCTTTTTTTCGTGCTGGCCATGGCGGCAATTTATATCTACGTTGCCATTCAGGACGGCTACGACAAGCAGTACATCACCCTGCTGGGTGAGGAACGCGTACTGTCGCAGCAGATCACCAAATATGCCGGCCAGACCTCGCAGGGTACGGGCGCGGTGTTCAGCCAGTTGAAGAACAGCCACGATGCGTTCCGGCACTCGTTCAGCCTGCTGAAGGAGGGTGACCCGGAGACCGGCATGCCGCCGACCCCCATCGAGGTGCTCGAGGCCTTGCAGGTGGTGGAAACCGAGTGGCGCCGCTTCGATCGCAACGTCGGTGTCATCCTCTCCCGCGAACAGGCCGTGCGCGCCATGCGCGAAACGGTGCAGGCCATCAACGAGCGCGCCGCCCAGCTGCTGGCGCTGTCCGACGAGGTGGCTACCCTGATGGCGCAGCGCGGCGCCGAGTCCGGCCAGGTCTACATCGCCAGCCGCCAGCTCATGTTGTCGCAGCGCATCGTCAACAACGTCAACCGCGTGCTGGAGGGCGGTGAAGGTGCGGTAACTGCCGCCGACCGTTTCGGTCGTGACGCCGCCCTGTTCGGCCGCGTCATCAAGGGCCTGCTGGACGGCAACCGCGGCCTCGGCATCGAGCGCGTGGTCAATACCGAGATCCGCGCCAAGCTGACGGAAGTGAATGCACTGTTCGAGGAGATTGGCGCCCAGGTGAGCGCGATCCTCGAGCGCAGCCCGGAAATGTTCGAGGTGTCCGAGTCGGTGCAGGAAGTGCTGACCCATTCCGACCGCCTGCTCGATTCCATCTCCCGCCTGGAGATTGCCTACCAGGGCTATGCCACCGGCCGTACGGTCAACACCGTGATGGGCAGCCTGTTTGGTTTCGTGGCTCTGTTCCTGCTGCTCTACCTCGGCTGGTCGCTGCGTAAGGAAGGCGCCTTGCGCCTGGCCGAAGCCGACGCCCAGCGCAAGGAAAGTGAGGAGCACAACCGCCGCAACCAGCAGGCCATCATGCGTCTGCTGGACGAAATGGGCGACCTCGCCGACGGTGACCTCACGGTGAACGCGACCGTGACCGAAGGCATCACCGGTGCCATCGCCGACTCCATGAACTACGCCATCGACGCCCTGCGCACCCTGGTAACCGCCATCAACGAAACGGCCAGTCAGGTATCCGCAGCGGCGCAGCAGACGCAGGCCACCGCCATCCATCTGGCCGAGGCCTCGGACCACCAGGCGCAGCAGATTGCCTCGGCCTCCGGCGCCGTTAACGAAATGGCCATCTCCATCGAAGGCGTGTCGCGCAACGCCGACCAGCTCGCCGAAGAGGCGCAGCGCTCGGTGCAAATTGCCGCCAAGGGTACGGCGGCGGTGCAGAAGACCATCGAAGGCATGGACTCCATTCGCGAGCAGATTCAGGAAACCTCCAAACGTATCAAGCGTCTGGGTGAGTCCTCGCAGGAAATCGGTGACATCGTGGAACTGATCAACGACATCGCCGAACAGACCAACGTACTGGCACTCAACGCGGCCATCCAGGCCGCCATGGCCGGTGAGGCGGGCCGCGGCTTCGCCGTGGTTGCGGACGAAGTGCAGCGCCTCGCGGAACGTTCCGCCGACGCCACCAAGCAGATTGAGGCGCTGGTTAAGACCATTCAGGCCGATACCAACGAAGCGGTCATCTCCATGGAACAAAGCACCACCGGTGTGGTGAACGGTGCCCGTCTGGCCGAGGACGCCGGTACCGCACTGGGTGAAATCGAAAACGTGTCGCTGCATCTCGCCGAGCTGGTGCAGAGCATTTCCGGCGCCACCCGCCAGCAGGCGGCGGCGGCGGCCAACGTGTCCGACACCATGAACGTCATTCAGGAAATCACCACCCAGACCTCGGCCGGTACCACACACACCGCCAGCGCCATCGGTAATCTGGCGGAGCTGGCCGATGATCTGAAGAAATCCGTATCTGGCTTCAAGCTGCCCGGCTGAGAGCCGTGTCGGCCTTGATGTATAGCGCGCTATGGGTGCCATGCCGATGACAGCGAAGTTCGACGTCAGCACCCTCAACTGGGTCAAGGGGGAGATTGACGCCTCCCTCGACCAGGCCAGGCTGGCGCTGGAGGCGTTCGTCGCCACGCTGGAGGATGAAACCCAGATGGGTTTCTGCGTCATGCATCTGCATCAGGTGCATGGCACCCTGCAGATGGTCGAGTTGTATGGTGCTGCCCGTGCCGCCAACGAGATGGAGCAGCTGGCCGTTGCCCTGCAGGAAAAGCGCATTGCCGAGGCGGAGCGCGCCTGCGAGGTGCTGATGCGCGCGGTGCTGCAGTTGCCCGATTATCTCGAGGGTCTGCAGGCCGGCCAGGCGGACAATGCCCTGGTATTGTTACCGCTGATCAATGAAATGCGCCGCCTGCGCGGTGAGCCGGCCCTGCCCGAGGGCGAATTCTTCCAGCCTGATTTGAGCGTCATGCCGCCGCCGGCCCCTGCCGCCAACGTCGACATACGCGCGTTGGCGCAGAAGGCGCGGCCCTATTATCAGTCCTGTTTGCTGCACCTGCTGCGCGGCGAAGAAACCGCACAGAGCCTGAAGACCCTGCGCGTACTCAGCGACAAGCTGCTGGCAGCCGCCACCGCACCGGTGCTGCAGCAGTGGTTCTGGGTGTTCGGCGGCTTCGTCGACGCCATGGCCGAAGACGGCCAGGTGGTGCGTACCGCCGCCAAGCGTCTGCTCAGCAACGGCGAGCAGGTCATCCGCCAGATCGGTGAAGGCGGCGAAGGCGCCGTGAAGCCCGAGACCCTGCCGCCGCTCCTCACCAGCCTGTTGTTCCAGGTGGCGCAGGCGCGTGCGGATGGCGGCCGTGTGGGTGAACTGAAGGCGGCCTTCGGCCTGGGCCGCCTGTTGGCCGGCGATAGCGGCCCCGCCGGTATCGGCGGATTCAATGCTGAATTGAAAAAGACCCTGGCCGGCGATGTGTTGGAGGAACTGGCCTCGGTGCAGGATGCACTGGATATCTTCGTGCGCAGCGAACAGCGCATGGCGGCGTCGTTGTTGCCGCTGGCCGAAACCATGGCGCGCCTCGCCAGCAGCCTGTTGATGATGGGCCAGCCGTCGCTGCAGCAGGCGCTGGAACAGCAGGCCGCGGTCATACGTGACTTGCAGGCCGCCGAAACCGTTCCCGATGACAACGTATTGATGGGCATCGCCAGTGCCGTGCTGGCGGTGGAGTCTGCGCTGCGCGACTGGGGCACGGTGCGGCCGCTGGAGCAGGCCGACGACCTGGCCGGCCAGGTGGCAGCGGCCCAGCTGTCGCCGGAGGCTGAGGCCGAACACCAGCGCGTGATCCGCCAGGTGATGAAGGAGGCGCGCAGCAATCTGCTGCGGGTCAAGGACGCCGTCGATGCCTTTGTCGCCGCCCCTGGCGAGGCGGCACCGCTGGCACCGCTGCCCGGCCTGCTGCATGAGATCATCGGCAGCCTGAGCCTGCTCTCCTACAAGCGCGCGGCCCAGGTGCTGCGTGCCTGTTCGCTCTATATCAGCAACGACCTCGCCAAGGCAGCGACGCTGCCCGGCGCCGACATGCTCGACGCCCTGGCCGACGCGCTGACCTCCATCGAGTATTACATGGACGCCTTCGTGGAAAGTCGCGTCCATCCGGCGATGGTGCTGGAGGTGGCCGAACGTGCCGTAGCCAAGCTGGGCTACCCGGTGGATGCCTTGCCCGAGACCCCGGCCGCCGCGCGGGCAGCGGCGGAGACCGGTGAGGAGCTGGAGATCGCTACACCGGCCGAGGCGGCCGGCGAGGAACTGGAGATCGCTGCACCGGCCGAGGAGATCGGCGAGGAGTTGGAGATCGGCGCGCCGGCCGAGGCGACTGGCGAGGAGCTGGAGATCAGCGCGCAGGCCGAGGCGACTGGCGAGGAGCTGGAGATCAGCGCGCCGGCCATCGAGCCGGAGGCCGCCGTGGCGCCGCCGCTGGAGGTGGAAGAGATCGAGGTGGTGGCCCCCGCCGCCGCCCCGGTGACGGCGGCCACGGCCGGGCTCGATCCCGAGATCGTCGAGATATTCATCGAGGAAGCCACCGAAGAAATCGCCAAAATCCACGAGTTCCTGCCGCGCTGGCAGTCCAACCGCGGCGATGTCGAGACGCTGCGCGATCTGCGCCGCTCGTTCCACACCCTGAAGGGCAGCGGCCGGCTGGTCGGCGCGATGCGTATCGGCGAGTTTGCCTGGGCCTTCGAGAACATGCTGAACCGGGTGATCGATGGTACCGTCGAGCCCGACAATGCCATGTTCGATCTGCTGGATCAGGCGCGGGAGGCGCTGTCCGAACTGGTGGGTGAATTCCGTGAAGGCGCCGCGGTAACGGCCGATGTGGAGTGGCTGCAGGCGGCGGCAACGGCGATGAGCGCGCCGGGCGGGCTGGCCTCGATGCTGCCGCCCGCCCCGCCGCCCCCGCCGGTGGCCGTGCCGCCGCCGGTGGAGGCGGTGCCGGCAGTGGCAGTACCGGAGCTGGACCCGGTCTTGCTGGAGATTTACGGCAACGAAACAGAAACCCATCTGCTGACCATCGAGCAATTTGTCGCCGATTGTCGTGCGCAGCATGGCTGCCGGGTGAGCGAGGCATTGACCCGCGCCCTGCACACCCTGCAAGGCAGTTCGCGCATGGCCGGGGTGATTGCCGTCGCCGACGTCAGCAGCCCCCTGGAAAAATATGCCAAGGCACTGCATACCGCACATGCCCCGGTGTCCGAAGAAGGCCTGGTCGCGCTGGAAGGGTGCGTGGGGCTGACCCGCGAGATGCTCGCCTTCCTGCAGGGCGAGCGTGCCGCCATGCCTGAGCACCAGGCCCTGCGCAGCGAGGCCGAGGCGCTTCATCACGCCGCCCTGCATCTGGCCGAGGGGCTGGAGGATATCCCCGAGGCCGGGCTGGCCCAGGCCCCCGAGGAGGTGACGGTGGTCACCGCGCCGGAACCTGCAGCGGCAGAGCCGGTGGCGGAAGACATCACCCTCGAGGCGATGCCGGAATTCGAGGCGCCGGCAGAGGAGAGCATCACCCTGGTGCCCGCCCCGGAGTTCGCCTTGCCGGAGGAGGAGATCACCCTGCCGGAGTCGGCCCCGCAGGAGGATGCAGGCATCACCCTGGAGGCCGCGGAGGAGGAGACGCCGACGCTGGAAGATATCCTGTCTTCCATCGCCGTCGAGGAGTTGGCCGCGGAGCCGGCCACGGAGACGTCGCCGTTGCAGGTCGCCGCCCCCGCCGTCGAGCCTGCGCCGGTGGCGGCCGAACCGCCGCCGGCAGTGGCCCCGCCAGCGGCGGCACCGGCCGGCACCTTCGTGCTGACGGATTACGATCACGACCTGCTGGAGATCTTCCTGGAGGAAGGCGCCGAGATCATCGACGCCAGCGAGGAGTCGCTGCAGGCCTGGCGCAATCACCCGGAAGACCGTTCGCTGGTGGAGGCGCTGCAACGGCAGCTGCATACCCTCAAGGGCGGCGCCCGTATGGCCGGTGTCACCCCTATCGGCGATCTGAGCCATACCCTGGAGTCGATCTTCGAGGACATCGTCGAGGGCCGCCTGACCCGTTCCAGCGCCATGTTCGACCTGCTGCAGCTGGCACATGATCGCCTGGTCACCATGCTGGAGCAGGTGCGCAACAACGCCCCGGTGACCTCGGCCGACGATCTCATTGCCCGCATCCATGGCCTGTCGGGGGCCGCCGCACCGGCGCAGGCAGAGCCTGCTGCCGCGGCGGCGCCGCTGGCCAGTTTCATGGCGCAGGCTGCCAGCATCCTGGAGACCTACGAGGTACAGCTCCGTGCCTGGGACATGGAGCAGAACAAGCAGCCGCTGCTGCTGGAGATCGGCCGCCAGCTGCGGGTCATGAAGGGCGCGGCGCGCGATGCCGGCATCGCCAGCATGGCCGACGTGGCCTACAGCGCCGAGCTGATGGTGGCGGCGGTGACCGATGGTCATGTGCCGGTATCTGCCCGCATGCTGGCCCTGGTGCAGCGCAGCCATGATCGCCTGGTGACCATGACCGACCAGCTGCGCGGCGGGCATGCCCCTGTCCCCGATGCGGTGCTGATCGAGGCCATGGACGAGCTGGTCGCCGAGAGCCGTGCGCAGGAAGTGATTCCGGCGCCGGTCGCCGAGGTGGTTCCGGAACAGATGGCGGTTGAAGAGGCCGGCGAAGGCGATCGCCGCCGCGGCCAGCGCCTGCAGCAGGATGTAGTGCGCGTGCGTGCCGACCTGCTCGACAACCTGGTCAACTTCGCCGGCGAAGTGAGCATTTACCGCTCCCGTGTCGAGCAGCAGGTGGGCAGCGTCAACTATGCCCTGCGCGACTTCGGTGAAATTCTCGAGCGTATGCACGATCAGCTGCGCCAGTTCGCCATCGAAACCGAGGCGCAGATGCAGTCGCGCTACGAAGAGGTGGACAGCACCGAGTACGAGGACTTCGACCCCCTGGAGTTCGACCGTTTCACCCACATGCAGCAGCTGTCGCGTTCGGCGATGGAAAGTCTCAACGACCTGGTCGAGGTGCAGCAGGGCCTGCAGGGCGTGACACGCGAGACCGAAACCCTGTTGCTGCAGCAGTCGCGCGTCAGCACCGAACTGCAGGAAGGCCTGATGCACACGCGCATGATGCCGCTGGTGGAGCATGCGCCGCGCCTGCGCCGCATCGTGCGCCAGACCAGTTCCGAACTGGGCAAGGAAGTGGAGCTGAGTTTCCGCGGTGCCGAAGTGGAGATGGATCGCCACATGGTGGAGCGCATGTTGGCGCCCATCGAGCATCTGCTGCGCAACGCCATCGCCCACGGCATCGAGACGCCGGAACAGCGCCGCAAGGCCGGCAAGGCCGGGCGCGGACAGATCATCCTGGCCCAGGTGCGCGAAGGCTCCGAGGTGGTGCTGCGCATCATCGATGACGGTGCCGGCATCAACCTGGAGCGCGTGCGGCAGAAGGCGGTCGAGCGCGGTCTGATGAAGGCCGATGCCGGACTGTCCGACAAGGAAGTGGTGCACTTCATTCTGGAGTCAGGCTTCTCCACCGCTGAGAGCCTGACCCAGGTGGCCGGCCGCGGCGTCGGCATGGACGTGGTCAACAGCGAGATCAAACAGCTCGGCGGTCTGCTGGAGATCGATACCCGTCAGGGCGAGGGCACCACCTTCACCGTGCGCCTGCCGCTTACCCTGTCGGTGAGCCGTGCCCTGCTGGTGCAGGCCGGCGACGAAACCTACGCCGTGCCGATGACCTCCATTCAGGGTATCGAGCGCCTGGATCGCGCCCAGCTGGAAGAGCTGCTGGCGGCGGAAAATCCCATCTTCACCTGGCTGGGCCGCGAATATGAACTGTTGCCCCTGGCCGGCACGCTGGGCCTGCCGCCGGCGACGGTGGTGGTGGAGGGTGAGGCGGGCAAGCGCCCGCTGCTGTTTGCCCACAGCGGCGATCACTATGTGGCCTGGGCGGCGGACAATCTGCTCGGCAGCCGCGAGATCGTGGTGAAGTCGCTGGGACCGCAGCTGTCCAAGCTGCGCGGCCTGTCCGGTGCCACCATCCTCGGTGACGGCAGCGTGGCCCTGATCCTCGACCTGCCGCTGCTCGCCCGTCTCGGCCTGGCGCAGCGCAGCACCGCCGTGGTGGAGGCCGCGCCGGTGACCGCCCAGCCGCTGGTCATGGTAGTGGACGACTCCATCACCGTGCGCAAGGTCACCTCGCGCCTGCTGGAACGCAACGATATCCGCCCGGTCACCGCCAAGGACGGTGTCGACGCCATCGCCCAGCTGGAAGAGGTGATGCCGGATGTCATGCTGCTGGATATCGAAATGCCGCGCATGGATGGCTACGAGCTGGCCACCCACATCCGCAATACCGAGCGCCTCAAGCACATCCCGATCATCATGATCACCTCGCGCAGCGGTGAAAAGCACCGCCAGCGCGCCATGGAGATCGGTGTCGATTTCTACATGAGCAAGCCGTATCAGGAAACCGAGCTGCTGGAGAATATCCGCCAACTGATCGCGCAGCGGCGCAGCAGATAAGGCCGGGGACGAAGCATGAGCGAAACAGCAAGCACCACCGCCGCCCCCGATGCCGTCGCCGGCGTGACGGTACGCAGCCTGATCGTGCCGCTCAACGGCACGGTGCTGGTGGTGCCCAACACCGCGGTGGCGGAGGTTGCCGACTTCAAGACCCCGCAGTCCATTGCCGACGCGCCCGCCTGGCTGCTGGGCATGATGCTGTGGCGCGGGCGCTCCATCCCGTTGGTGGCCCTCGAGCCTCTGCTGGGCGGGGCCGCCGGCGCGGGCGGGGCGCATGCGCGTGCCCTGGTATGCAATACCCTGAACAGCAATCCGGTGCTGCCGTTCATCGCCATACTTGCGCAAGGCATCCCGCGCCTGCAGGAATTGAAGGCGGACATGGTCGAGGTGGTGGAGTCGGAGACGGAGGAGGCAACCGCCGCGGGGACGCGACTGCGGGTTGCCGGGCGTGAAGGAGTCATACCCGATCTGGATGTGTTGGAGCGGCAATTGTTACAGCTGGGTGTCAGGGTGGGTTAGAATTCCCCGGCATTGATAAATCGCAATCTATCGGACACCAAACATGATAACGCGAATGAGATCTGTAGCTGTGTTGGGCATGATGTCGATCCTGGCCATGGGTGCCGCGGTTGCCGCCACCTCCGATGAACGCCTGGCAAAGCAGCTCGACCAGCAGCTTAAACAGGAGGATGTGATGCGGGAGGAGGCGACCGTCGCCGAGCGCGTCCGGCTGCTGCAGATCATCAAGCAGGTGGAGGGCGATACCACCGAACGTGCCAATGCCATCGCCGAGGGCGCCGACCGTTCGCTGCTGTGTTCCAGTTGCCACGGGCGCGACGGCAACAGCAAGCAGCCCGATACCCCGAATCTCGCCAGCCAGCAGCCGGCCTATCTGCTGGAGCAGTTGCAGCTGTTCGCCACCGGCCAGCGCAAGAACTTCGTCATGCAGTCCCTGGCATCCAACTTCAACACCACCGACAAGGTGAACCTGGCCATCTATTACTCCAGCATGCCGGTACAGCCGGTGGAGTTTGATGCCAAGCTGGCGGCCCGTGGCAAGACGACCTACGACACCGTCTGTTTCATGTGCCATGGCACCAACGGCAAGGGTGAAGCAGGTTTCGCGCGGATCGCCGGCCAGAAGCCCGAGTATGTCATCAAGAGTCTGCAGCGCTACCGCGCCAATGCCCTGGGCAAGTCCGATCCGGAAGAGGTGAAGCGCACCAATCCGCGCATGGAGCAGGTGACGCAGAACCTGTCCGATGAGGACATCCGCGCCCTCGCCAACTACATCGCCTCGCTGCAATAGCGCGCGTCCGCGCGCTATTGCAAGTTTCGGAAAAAAACCGGCCCGCAATGCGGGCCGGTTTTTTTATGACTCGGAACTCGCAACCTACAAGTCCCCCCACCGCGCCTGCAATACCGCCAGCGCCGCCACGCCGGCGGTTTCGGTGCGCAGCACACGCGGGCCAAGCAACACGCCACGATAGCCGGCACGTTGTGCACTCGATAGCTCGCTATCGCTCAGCCCGCCCTCCGGACCCACCAGCAGGCTCACCTGCCGCGGCTGTTCGGCGATCGTTGTGATGCCGGTGGCGGCCTGCGGATCCAGGGTCAGGCGCAGCTCGTTGCGATCCTGTGTCAGCCAGGCCGCCAACGCCAACGGCTGCTCGATGATTGGAATGCGGTTGCGGCCGCACTGCTCGCAGGCACTGATGGCCACCGCCTGCCAGTGCTGCAGTTTCTTTTCCCAGCGCTCGTCGGACAGGCGCACGTTGCAGCGCTCGGTGATGACGGGGACCACGCGCACCACGCCGAGCTCGGTGGCCTTCTGAATGGCATAATCCATGCGCTCGCCCTTGGCGATGCCCTGCACCAGGGTGATGGCCAGCGGTGACTCCGCCTCACGGGCGCGGAACTCGCCTACTTCCGCCGTCACGCTGCGCTTGCCGACGGCATGTATCCGCGCCGCATACTCGCCGCCGTTGCCATCGAACAGCGTCAGCTCCGCGCCGACAGGCAGGCGCAGCACACGAGCTACGTGATTGGCGGCACTCTCGCCCAACTCAACGAAGGCGCCGGGTGCGAGCGAACCTGGTTGATGAATGCGAGGGATGCGCATGAGTTCAGTCACCGAATTTCGTTGGGTGGATGAGCGCAGCGCATCCGCCAAGTGGCCTGGTACGAGGGACAAGATACGAGATACGAGGATGGTGTGCGCTGTATGCGCACGGTTGTCTTGATTCAAAACAACATAAGCGAAGCGAGTTCATCCCCTCGTACCTTCTAGCTTGTCCCGCGTGCCTTTGTGCTTGGTGAAGGCACTGCGCCTATCCGTTCTGCATACACTCCGTTGCTTACCGCGGCAGGCCCAGGGCCTGCCAGATGGCATGGGTGGGCTCGAACTGGTTCATGGTGTAGAAGTGCAGGCCCGGCGCGCCGGCCTCCAGCAGGCGGCGGCACAGCTCCACCGTCACCTCCAGGCCGTAGGCACGGATCGACTCCAGGTCTTCGCCCATGCCTTCCAGCCGCTTGGCCAGCCAGCGCGGGATCTCGGCGCCGCAGGCGTCGGAGAAGCGGGCCAGCTGCTTGTAGTTGGTGATCGGCATGATGCCCGGCACGATGGGCAGTTGCAGGCCCATCTTCTCGCACTCATCGACGAAACGCAGATAGGCATCCAGGTTGTAGAAATACTGGGTGATGGCTCCGTCGGCACCGGCCTCGACCTTGCGCTTGAAGTTGAGCAGGTCCTTTTGTGCACTGGCTGCCTGCGGATGAAACTCCGGATAGGCCGCCACCTCGATGTGGAAGTGCGCGCCGGTCTCGCGGCGGATGAATTCCACCAGTTCGTTGGCGTAGGAAAATTCGCCGGCCTCGCGCATGCCGGACGGCATGTCGCCGCGAAGGGCGACGATGCGCTTCACGCCCAGCGCCTGGTAGCCGTGCAGGATCTCGCGCAGCATCTCGCTGGATGAGCCGATGCAGGACAGGTGCGGTGCGGCATCGAGACCTGCACCGAGCAGGTCGCGGATGGTCTCCAGCGTGCCCTGCTGGGTACTGCCGCCGGCGCCGTAGGTGACCGAGACATACACCGGCTTCAGTGCGGCGAACTTGTCGCGCGCCGTCAGTAGCTTCTGCCGCCCCTCCGGCGTCTTCGGCGGAAAGAACTCGAAACTGAAGCCGGGCCGATACTTCTTTTGCGATTCCATGTTAACCCCCGAAAATCAGGTCAAACGCAAAGACGCAAGGCGCGCACAGAACGCAAAGAAACCTTTGCGGCCTTGGCGTTCTTTGCGCCTTTGCGAAGGCCTTTGGCCTTTTAGTAACGGTAGTGGTTGGGCTTGTAGGGGCCTGCCACCGGCACGCCGATGTAGTCGGCCTGTTCCTGGCTCAGGGTGGTGAGGTGCACGCCGATCTTCTTCAGGTGCAGGCGCGCGACCTTCTCGTCGAGGATCTTCGGCAGCACGTAGACCTTGCTCTGGTACTGATCACTGCGGGTAAAGAATTCCATCTGCGCCATCACCTGGTTGGTGAAGGAGGCGGACATCACGAAGCTGGGATGGCCCGTGGCGCAGCCCAGGTTCACCAGGCGGCCCTTGGCCAGCACGATGATCTTCTTGCCGTCGGGGAAGATGACGTGATCGACCTGCGGCTTGATCTCCTCCCACTGGTACTTCTCGACCGAGGCGATGTCGATCTCGGAGTCGAAGTGGCCGATGTTGCAGACGATGGCCTCGTCCTTCATCGCCGCCATGTGGTCGTGGTTGATTACATTCACGTTGCCGGTGGTGGTGACGAAGATGTCGCCCAGCCGGCAGGCCTCGTCCATGGTGACCACGCGGTAGCCTTCCATCGCCGCCTGCAGGGCGCAGATGGGATCGATCTCGGTGACCCAGGTGGTGGCGCCCATGCCGCGGAAGGCCTGCGCGCAGCCCTTGCCCAC
>Ga0172382_10003288_pt1 | contig 25780 bp, 20 predicted proteins | sample Leawel138RmetaG_FD_122245 | JGI IMG/M metagenome (GOLD analysis project Ga0172382, IMG submission 122245) | Leachate microbial communities from a municipal landfill in Southern Ontario, Canada - Leachate well 138R metaG | ecosystem: Engineered > Solid waste > Landfill > Unclassified | place...
CCATCAATTCCATACTCTTGCACAATTGCATATATTATTACAATAAATGCTCCGGTGGGACCGCCGACTTGAACTCTGCTTCCCCCAAGAAGAGAGATAATAAAACCTGCTACTATTGCGGTGATTAAACCTTTTTCAGGGGATACGCCAGAAGCTACGGCAAAAGCAATAGAAAGCGGAAGGGCGACAATGCCCACCACAATGCCGGCAAATATATCTGCGATAAGCTGTTCTTTGCCAATTCTTAGTTTTAATAAACTAAATAACTTAGGTTCAAATATTTTATTCATCTGTTTTATTTTTTTAGTGAGTTAAGTTGCTCTAATACTTTTTCTTGTTTATCTAGCGCATCAGCTAAAAGTTCCCTGTTTTTTGTTAAAACATCTTCGGGCGCATTTGCGACAAATCTTTCATTGTTTAGCATGCCCTTTAGTTTATCAATCTCACGTTGTAGTTTCTCATCCTGCTTTGTCAAACGGTTGATAATTGGTAAGAGATCTATGCTTTTTGTCGGTATAAAAGTCTCACATTTTTGAGAGATGTCACTTATTGCATTTTCTATTTTAGACTCAGTAAATTCTACAATATCTACTTTTGCAAGTCTTTGTATAAAAGGCTTCATAAGCTCTTGCTCTTTTTCATCTAAATTGTCTATCTTAACGTATGCTTTTTCTATCTTTTGGTTTGCCAAATCGACTAGAACTTTTGCACGTCTGATTGAGATGATAACATCCATGATTAGCTCAAATCTAGCCTCATCTCTTAGGCGCTTTTTTGTCTTGAATGGATACTTCATAATCATGATAGAGTCTGAAGCCTCAAGTTTTGTACCGCTTAGTTCATGATAGAGATACTCTGTGATAAAGGGCATAAAAGGGTGAAGAAGCTTCATTGACTCCTTAAAAATTGCTCCAAGTTCAACTATTGCGCCTTTATCCGCTTTGCTAAGCTCAATACCCCAATCACAAAACTCATTCCAGATAAAACGATAAACAGCGGTTGCCGCATCATTAAATCTATACTCATCCAAGCATGAGCGAACTTCCGCTGTAGCTACATTTAATCGTGAGAGCATATAGCGTCCAAGAGGAGACTCGACACAAAAACCTTTTAAATCAGGAAATGTATCTACATTCATCTGCAGAAATTTCGCCGCATTGTAGAGCTTGTTTGTAAAGTTGCGGTTTTGTTCTAGTTTGTCCGTACTCATTCTTATATCACGCCCTTGTGCAGCGCTGATTGCAAGAGTAAAACGTAAAATATCGGCACTATACTTCTCTACCATATCAAGAGGGTCAATTACATTTCCTTTTGATTTAGACATTTTTTGTCCGTTTTCATCACGAACAAGAGCATGAAGATAGATGTGGTTAAATGGAAGTTCACCTATAAAACTCTCCCCCATCATCATCATTCTAGCAACCCAGAAAAAAAGAATATCAAAACCTGTAATAAGAAGCGAGTTTGGATAAAAATCTTTCATATCCTGTGAGCTAAAGAGTCTATCCATAGAAACGTCGCCATTTCCCCACCCAAGAGTTGAAAACGGCCAGAGTGCAGAGCTAAACCAAGTATCAAGAACATCAGGGTCTTGATGGATATTTTTTGAGGCACACTTTGGACACTCATGCTCTTCATCTTTTAAGCTCGCCCATTCATGGTCGCAATCATTGCAGTAAAATACAGGTATCTGATGTCCCCACCAAAGTTGACGAGAGATACACCAATCTCTTAAATCACCCATCCAAGAGTTGTATGAGTTTATCCAGTGTGGAGGAAAAAACTTAGCTTCGCCGTTATTTGTTTTCTCAATTGATTTCTTTGCGACTTCACTTCTTACAAACCACTGTTTTGAGATATATGGTTCAACGATATTTTTACATCTGTAGCAGTGTCCTACTTGATGCTTATGATCTTCTATCTTAACTACAAAGCCTTCAGCTTCAAGTTTTTTTACGATTATCTCACGAGCCTCAAGTCTCTCTAAGCCTTGAAATTCGCCTGCATATTCGTTTAAAATACCTTTTTCATCAAAGACGGTAATAAACTCCAAATCATGACGTTTGCCGACTTCATAATCGTTTTGGTCATGTGCGGGTGTAACTTTTACAACGCCTGTTCCAAAACTCATATCTACATGTTCATCGGCAATGATAGCAACTTCTCTTGTCGTTAGAGGGAGTTTGATTTTTTTACCGATTAGATGTTTATAGCGCTCATCATCAGGATGAACCATAACTGCGGTGTCTCCAAAGTATGTCTCAGGTCTTGTCGTTGCAACTTCTACAAAGCCGCTTCCATCAGCAAAAGGGTACTTGATATGGTAAAACTTTCCGTCGTGGTCTTCATGTTCAACCTCGATGTCGCTAAGTGCGCCATCATGCGTACACCAGTTTACCATGTAGTTTCCGCGGACTATAAGCCCTTGATTGTAGAGATGCACAAAAGCCTCTTTTACGGATTTTTGAAGTCCCTCATCCATGGTAAAACGCTCACGCTTCCATGCAGGGCTGACTCCCATTTTACGTAGTTGGCTTGTCATTATTTCAGCAGATTCCGCTTTCCAAGCCCAAGCACGCTCTAGAAATGCTTCTCTTCCAATCTCCTCTTTTGTAGTTCCCTCTGCAAGCAGTTGCTTCTCAACAACATTTTGCGTTGCAATTCCTGCATGGTCGGTTCCCGGCTGCCATAGAGTTTTGTAACCGTCCATTCTTTTATAGCGAGTGATAATATCTTGAAGCGTAAATGTAAGTGCATGACCTATGTGAAGACGACCCGTGACATTTGGAGGAGGCATCATGAGGGAGAAGTTTTTTCCCTCTTCTTGAATAGAGCTGTTTGCATCTACCTCAAAGTAGCCTCTCTCTTCACAGATTTTATAAAATGCATCTTCCGTTATGCTCGGTTCATAGCTCTTTTGTGACATGTAATCGACCTTAAATCATATAAAATATTTTTGCAATTATATCCAAAAAGATGTGTATGTATCTGCCCCTTACTTTAATCTAACCTCCAAAAGAGAATTTTATTGCCTTTATCCGCACTTATAAGTTTATTAGGGGCATAAAAACATATCTTGATTATAGTAGTCGGATGCCCTTTTAGCAGATAGAGCTCTTTTAAGCTTTTGGTATCTATAACAGAGATTTCATCCTCCTCGTTTTTGCTAAAAGCCGCTCTGCTCGCATCAGGATTTAAGCCGACACTGTAAGTGAAAAATTCTCCCATAGTTATTTTGTATTCATCGGGATTTTTATAAAGAATCACACGCTTATCTTTTCCTCCGCTTAGGAGTATGCCGTTTTTGTAGTCGATAGAGAAGATATCTCTTTTGTTTGCTTTTTCATAGGTTTGGACTATGTTGCCGCTTTTTATTTCTATCTTATAAACAAGCGGTGTCTCATTTGTGCTAAAGATATATTTTTTATCTTCACTAAGTACAAAATCTGAAAAACTTGCTTTGTTAAGCTGTTTTTTATATAAAAACTCTTTTTTTTGTATATCAAAAAGAAGCAGTTCATTTTCCATCGTGTTTATTATTACTCTGTTTGCATCAACAAACCTAACCTTTTTGGGGGATATTTTTTGTGAAGCATCTATGAGTTTATGTAATTTTTTATCTTCATAGAGATAAAGATCTCCCCAAGAGTCCATTTTCCTTGTTGAAAAAAGCACCTTTTTCTCTAAATAATCGACACTTGCAATGATAAGACCTATCTCATCACCTAAAATATTTTTCTGTTTTTCAATCACAATCTTATCAACAAGTTCATCATTTTTTAGATTGTAGATATCAACGGTACTCTCTTTTGTACCGATAACGAGAATATCGCCCCTTTTGACAAAATCAGAGACTGCTTCACTTGCCGAGATAGTTTTGTAGGGTGTTATCTCCTTTGCCAAAAGAGAAAGTAATAGAAAAACAGAGAGTAAAAAAAACTTCATGCGCCCTCCTTGAGCTGTTTTGCCAAAGTCACTATCGAGACTTTAAAGGCGCCGCTATCACACACTTCTATGCATCGTGCGCATTTGATACACTCTTTTGCTGAGATGATATGACTCTTTTTGCCCACCAGCTCTAAAATTTCAACTTCCGGGCAAACCAAAAAACACTTCAAGGAGTGCACGCACTTAGTTGCATCATGAGTTACTTTTATAAGACTATATTTCCCTATAAGTGCATTAAATCCGCCAAGCGGACAGATATGCCCACACCAGCCGTATTTTTGGGAAAAGAGATCAAAAAGAAAAATAGCCACAAGAGAGAACCAGCCAAAACCAAAACCAAAGATGATGCCTCTGTGGGCTATTCCTATGGGACTTATCATCTCAAAAGCAGCAAGTGAAAAGACAAAAGAGAGGATGAGGGCTAAGGCTATAAACCAGTAACGGATATTGCGGCTAAAGGGGAGGGCGTTTGTTTTGTCTTGAAGTTTAAGTTTTCTTCTGATTGCCGCTGCCGTTTCAGTAACTATATTTACAGGGCATACCCATGAACAAAAGAAACGACCGCCGATAATACCGTAAAAAAAGAGGACAACCAAAATACCGAGCAGGATATCAGCAGAGATAACTGCTCCAGCAAAAAACATTTGAAGCGTTGCAAAGGGTTCACTAAGAGGGATAAAGCCAAAAACAACAGAGCTACTTAGGTTGCCAGAGACGATACTCCATCCATAAAGGTTTGCCAAGAAGTAGGTGCCAAGCAGAAGAATTTGAGTCGTTCGTCTTGCAAGATAGTAGCGGTAGCGAAACAGAAAATCACTCATGATAAAGTCCTTCCAAGATACCCTCAACGTCATTTACATTGTCAAGTGCGCTTTTTTCATTTCTTTTGGTTTTGCTCATTGTAACATCTGTAGAACTTTTTTTAAGTCTCTCCTCATCCTCTTTTTTCCAACCGATAATATAGTGAGAACCTATATCGCTCTGGGAGAGAAAAAGCGGAAGCACTTTTATTGAGGCTATGTTTGTAGGACAAGCCCTCTCACATAAACCACAGCCCGTGCAGTTAGTTGCATCAACCATCGGGGTTAAAAAAGCGTGCATTCCGGTGCGCGGATTTCGCTCATTTTTAAGCACAATCGCCACATCGGCAAGAGGGCAAGCTCGAATACACATAGTGCACTGAAGTCCTAAATAAGCCAAACATGATTGTGTATTTACTGTTGCAAGCCCCATTTTTGCGTTATTTATATGGAGGGAATTGTCTTTGGTAAGTGATTTTAAATCAAGTGCATCTGTAGGACAGGAGGAGGCGCAAGGAATGTCAGGGCAGAGACGGCATGCATTTTCTCTCGGTGTAAAATAGGGTGTTCCTATGGCTGTTTTATCCGAAATAGTGGCAAGTTGCAGTACATCAAAAGGGCAAGCTTTTACACACATTCCACAGCGCATACATGTTGAGAGAAAATCTTTCTCCAAAAGAGCACCGGGAGGTCTAAGCAGCAAGCTTTGTGCTTGTGACTTAGATAAATAGGCACTCCAAAAAATAGCGCCTACTGAAGCATATCCAACCCCGCTAAGTATCTTTTGTAAAAACAATCTTCTATCAGGAGTGTTGATTTTATTCATTTGTTTGTCCTAGACATCGTTACAAGCTACTCTCATTATAGTAAGAGTTTTTTTAAGGTTACATTTAAAGTTACTATTAGTTTTTATTATATACTAAGTCGGCTTGAGAGGGAGTGAATAAAATAGAGTGAAGTTTATCATTGTATAATCACGCTCTTAAAATTTCTAAGGGAGCAGTTTTTGCCACTTTCGCGTTTAAATGAAGAACAATATCTTGCAGCCACATCCTCTAATGAGCAAAATCTTATTATTGCTTCGGCAGGAACAGGCAAAACCTCGACAATCGTCGGAAGAATCGCATACCTCCTAAGTAAAGGCATAAAACCTACAGAGATTTTACTTCTTACTTTTACAAATAAATCAGCAGCAGAAATGGTGCAGCGCGTTGCAGACTTTTTCGGTAAAGAGGTAGCCTCTAAGATAGACGCAGGAACTTTTCATGCGGTAAGTTACAGATGGCTGAAAAAGTATGACAAAAAAGTTGTCCTCAAGCAACAAAGAGAGCTAAAAACCCTCTTTAGAAGTGTTTATGAAAAGCGCTCATTTGGGCATATTGGAGCAGAAGTATCACCTTATGGCGGAAACTATCTCTATGATGTTTACTCCTTTTATCAAAACACAGAGTTAAATAGTGATTTTGATGAGTGGGTTAAAAATAAGTACCCGGAACATGAGCTTTTTTCGATGATTTATGCCGATATCGTCGATGAGTTTGAAGCGCTTAAAAAAGAGTACGGTTTTGTAAATTTTAACGATTTGCTTCTTCATTTTCGAGCAATTTGTAAAACCAAAGAGCTTGGATATCAAGAGGTTCTTATCGATGAGTATCAAGATACAAATGCGCTTCAAGGCACTCTTATAGATGCGATAAATCCGCCTTCGCTCTTTTGTGTGGGGGATTATGATCAGAGCATCTACGCTTTTAACGGCGCTGATATCTCCATAATAGGAACATTTTCCAAAAAATTTCCATCTGCAAAAGTTCATACGCTTACAAAAAACTACCGCTCAACCGTTCCTATACTCTCGCTTGCTACAAAAGTTATAGAGCATAATGAGCGTATTTATCCTAAAAAACTTGAAGTGACACGACTGCATGATTCTCAACCGCCAAAACTGCTTGCGTATGATGAGTTGTTTGATCAGTATCATGCTATGGCGGCGCAAATACGTGATTCTCAAACTCCAAAAGAGGAGATAGCTGTCATCTTTAGAAATAACTCCTCTGCTGATGGTATAGAGGTTGGACTTCGTGAGCTTGGCATCGCGTGTAAGCGAAAAGGGGGAACAAGCTTTTTTGATTCACGTGAGGTAAAGGCGGTTTTGGATTTTTATACTCTTTTGGTAAATGAGTCGGACATGATGTCTTTTATACATCTCTTTGAGTTTGCAAGAGGCATAGGAAGTGCCATGGCAAAAGAGATCTACATTGCATTTAAAACTTTAGGTCATGGAAGCATATTTTACGGGCTTTATGCACCGGATGAGTCCATAAAAAACCCTTTTGAAAAACGAAAACTCAATCATCAACTTGGACTTTTTGATGATTTTTTAGAGTTAGGTAGTGTAGGCAAATTTGCAAAACTCGGTTTTGAAGAGAAGTTTATGAAAAACCCGATATTAAAACACCCTAAACTCACAAAAGAGAGCGCTACATTTTTACATGATTTTTATCTTCTTTTTCGCGATATCAAAGGCATAAAACAGCCTCGCACCATTGTTAAAAAAATAGCCGAATCTGCAATCTACAAATATATAGCAGACTCTCTTGCAAGCAAAAGAGCACTGCTTAAAGATGGCACGATTGATGAAAAACAAAAAGCAGAAGCACTGATAAGAATAAGCAGAAAGATGGTTTTGCTAGAGGAACTCTCAAAACCGTATAGCGAACATGAGCGATTTTTAAACGCTATGATACTAGGCTCCTCTGATTTAACGCAAGGCGAGGGAGTCAATCTGCTAAGTGTTCATGCTTCTAAAGGGTTGGAGTATAAAGAGGTTTACATCGTAGATCTTATGGATGGGCGTTTTCCAAACAGAAAGCTTATGCAGCGCGGCGGTTCACTAGACGAGGAGAGGAGACTCTTTTATGTAGCGGTTACAAGGGCAAAGGATATACTTTATCTAAGTTATGCAAAGTATGACAAAATTAAAAAAATCAACTTTTTACCCTCGCAGTTTTTATATGAGGCGGGTTTAGTTCCAAAGGATGAAGCCTATAGAGCTATGGTTTTAAAAGAGGAAGACAAAGAAGAATAGTTTACATTTTTTTGAGTATAATGTAAAAAAATGGAGTTAAATATGAAACTTATACTATCAATGGCTGTAGCGCTATTTTTTTTAGGATGCAGCAGTGAAAATAAACAAGAGGCAAAAGAGACATTAAGTGAAACTAAAGCCAAAGCAACACAAAGTGTAACAGAGGCTAAAGAAGCAGTTTCTGAAAAAGCAGTGGAGGTCAAAGAAGTAGTCTCTGAAAAAGCAGCGGAGGTCAAAGAAGCAGTCTCTGAAAAAGTAGCGGAGGTCAAAGAAGCTATAACTGCGCCGAAGATAGATGCTCAAAAGATGTATCAAGTGTGTGCCGGATGTCATGGAGCAGATGGTTCTAAAGCCGCTCTTGGAAAATCGCAAATCATTAAAGGTTGGGATGCAAAAAAAACTGCTGATGCACTAACAGGGTATAAAGCAGGAACATACGGCGGGGCTATGAAAGGTTTAATGACCGGGCAAGTCTCAAAGCTTAGTAATGAGGAGATAGAAGCACTCTCTGAGTATATCTCAACTCTCTAAAGAATGAAAAATATTTTTTTAGCAATTTTCTTTCTGCTCTTTTTGGGGTGTGATGGAAAAATCTATAAAAATATATATGACAAAAGCAAAATCGGGGTGAGTGTCTCATCTGTAGAGATTATCGCAAATGATGAACACTCCCTTGCTTTTTCTAAAAAGGTTATGGAGAAAAAAGGGTTTGTTCTTGGCAAATCAAACTATAAACTGCGAGTAGAACATAGAGACTATACCAAATCATGCACAAATCCACTCTCAAAAACTTCTTCAGACTACAGCTATGAAGGACTCCTTGTAATCGAGTTTTTTTATGAAGATAGAAAAATATACTCAATCTACAGAGACTTCAAAGGCAAAGTAAACGAAAAACTTTTTACAACCCTAATTGATATAATGATTGATGACCTTGAGATAAGATAAACTTTTAATCTATATCTTCTTTAGGCGCACAGAAGTAGTATCCTTGAGAGTAGTCAATTCCCAACTCTTTTGCTATCTTAAAAATTGCTTCGCTTTCAACAAACTCCGCTATGGTTTGCATACCGAGTTTTTTAGAAAATTCGACAATTGTAGAGACGACTAGAAGAGCATTTTCGTCTGTATCAATATTTTTTATAAGCGAGCCGTCTATTTTTAGGTAATCTGCTTTTAGCTTTATTAGGTACTCAAAGTTGCTGTACCCTGTTCCAAAATCATCAATGGCTATTTTACAGTTGTATTTTTTAACTTCATTTATAAAACGAATTACCCCCTCAAAGTTGATGATATACTCAGACTCTACTATCTCAAATACAACTTTTGAACCGATGTCATGTTTTTGTAACATTCTTAAGATAAACTCTGTAATATCAGGCTCAAGAATATCGTTGATAGATAGATTTACAGAAAATTCTGCATCTATGTTTTTAAACTTTTCAAATGCTTGTTCTATAACTGCTTTTGTGATTGCAAAGTACTGTCTTGTTTTTTTTGCAACTTCTAAGAAAAAGAACGGAGATATAATCTTCTCACCGTCTCTCATTCTCACTAAACACTCATACTTTTCATACGCAAGATTTGAGTTGTTTACTATAGGCTGATAAAAACTTATGATATCGTTGTTTTTGATAGCATCGGAGAGTTTTTTTGTCCAGTGCATATTCTCTTCATAGATTTTGTTGAGAGATTTTGATTCGTTATAGATGAGAAAATCTATATTTTTGTTTCTTGCCGTGCTTAGTGCCATATTTGCCGTGGAAAGAAGATGCTCTTTGTCCTCATGATACACCGCCGCTGCATGAGATAAGAAGCTCTTTGTTTTGTATGCTAAATCTCTCTTTGATGCTCTCTATAATTTTTCTTACCTCAAGTACAAAAAGCTCTTTATAAAAATTGTCTGCCAGAATGGCAAACTCATCTCCTTGGAGTCTGTAAAATTTTAAGTTTTTTTCTTGAGAAATAAGATTGTAAATCTTGTTTGCGATGGATATGATGACAAGATTCCCAAATTCATGTCCGTAAAAATCATTAATCTGTCTAAAATTATCCAAGTTGAAAATCGCGATATAGGGAGACTCTGCATTTTCTACATCTATATGGAGTTGAAACCTGTTTGCATATCCCGTGAGCAGATCGGTATATGCGATTTTTTCTATCTCCATTTTTTGTTCAATTATCGGAGTGATATCGTTTCTGATGATAAAATACTCTATAACATTGCCCTCTAAATCTTTAATCGGGAGAATTGTGGTATCCGTCCAAAATAGTTTGCCTGATTTTTTTATATTTTTAAGGACTCCATGCCATACTTTATGAGAGTTTGAGAGAACATCCCATATCTCTTCATACTGCTCTTGTGCAGTGTCTGATGAGAGTAAAACAGCATGATTTTGCTCTTTTAACTCATCTATGGTGTATTCGCTGATTTTTGCAAACTTATCATTGATATAGATTATATTTCTATTTTTGTCGATTCTTGAGAGGATTGTACTGCTGTCTATAGCGTTTTCATACTCTTTTGAGATATGAATCATGTCATCAAAATTTTTCTCTGTAATTTTTAACTGATTTTCAAAGTAGTTCATTATCTCTTTTTGTTGCGTTATATCAGTTTTGATAGCGATGTACTCAACGATATTGCCGTTTTTGTCGACAATGGGTTGAACAGTTCCTTTTAGCCAATATATAAATCCATCTTTTGAAAAGTTTCTAAAATTCCCACTCCAAGATTTTTTAAGAACTTTGATAGTATGCCATAGATCTTCAAAAGTCTCTTTTGGTATCTCTGGATGACAGATGATACTGTGTGAGCTGCCTATTAGCTCCTCCCTCGTGTAGCCGCTTATCTTGCAAAATGCGTCATTGACATACCTTATGATTCCGTTTGTATCTGTTTTTGAGACTATAAAACTCTCATCTACGCTAGATTTGTACTGATCTAAAAGCACAAGTGAATTTTCAAACTCCTCATTTAAGAGATGAGTGGAAAATAAGATATTTTTAACAATAGTATGCATAAAAAAAGCAAGTATACTAAAGAGTAAAAAAAGCAAGAAAGCGACAAGAATAATAGTTTGATTGATATCTTCTATTTTCGTATCTATCGATTTTTGAGCATCTAAAAAGAGCCTCTCTTCAAGTTCTTTAAGGCTGTTTATGCTTTTTGTCACCAACTCAAACCAAGAAGAAAGGTTTACATTTAAAGGAGCCGATTCTTTTGTGTTTAGTATAGAGTTTATAATTTCAAAAACCTTTTTAAAACTCTCTTCTTGAACCATTTTTTCATATAAATCTGAGTAAAACGGACGCTCTTGAAGTGATTGTTTAAATCTGTTTATGGCAATATTGTAAATATAAAAAGATTTATGTATATGTATCGAATTTTCCTGTGTAAGTGAGTTCTTAATAAATGTTTCTTGTAAAACTGCTCTTATCTGACCCAAATTTTCTTTAGCAAAAGAGACAAAACCATAAGCTTGAATATAATTTCTATCGCTTTTTTCTTCCATCATAGTAGAGATAATTTTGGCAAAATCAAGAAGTGTCGCTATTTGGTGCGTATAGTAATCTTGAATATCTGAAGTTGAGAGATTAAAGCTATCAACTTTCTCTCTTGTTGTTTTAATGCTTTGTATAAACTTTAAGTCTATATCTTTTTTCGGATAGCCGATAAGTTTTAAATCTTTTAAAGTAGCATCTAAATCTCTCCTTGTCTTTAGAAGTAGCACATCTTCAACATTTCTGTTTCCTGCAACAAATCCTGTGCTAAGTCCTCTTTCTATCTGCATAAAATGAACTATGTTCGAGATTGTTTTTGCTTCAAGTATATGCTGTCGTGTCTGCTCAAGATCCTTTTTGGATTCAAAATCATGAACTATTTTGCCTATAGAGAGAAAAAGAATAATAAGAGACGGAACAATCGTTAAAAAAAGTAGCTTTGATTTAATGTCAATCTTCATTTTTCCCCCTATTTTAAATTTTAAAATACTATAAAAAAAGTGTTAAGATTGTGTTAAGAAATCCATACACGACTTAATTTTTGGGTATCTATTTTGCTTCTTTTAGCATTTCATCAAGTAATTTAAAGAGTTCACTGCTTGCGCTCTCTGCTTCTTTAAAATGATTGATTACTTTGCTGATGTCAGCTAGACAGTTTCCGCTTTTAACACATTCTATAGCCGCGTTAGCGTTGTCATGTACTTTTGCATGAGGGGCATCTATCATGCCATAAGCTTTTGTAGCTCCAAAGAGAGCTCTCCCCTGTTCGTTTTTCCACTTGCCAAATCTGCATGAGCGATGGTTTGCCAGCTCAACGTCTTTGGCATTAAACACAGCATCATAGGCATTGACTTTAAAGAGTACATGGTCTAGTTTTGCCAGATTTATAAATAGTTCATATCTAACATGTCTGTTATCGTCTTTGATGATTTTAGTATTGCTAAGCAGTTCGTCTAGTTCTGTTACCCTGCATAAACCCTTCATCGCCATCCGTCAACTTTCCAATCTCTTCCAAAAACGATATATTATTTTCAATACCGCCTTGAATCACTCTGATATTGTTGGCGCAACCATCAGATAGATTGAGGGTAAGCTCTTTTTTGAGCTTATTCTCTTGTTCAATATTTTTAATCTCTTTGGTTTGTTTTTTAAACTCTTCATTTTCAACTCGAAGTTTTTCACACTCTTCTTGAAGTGCTTTTACCTTTGCTTCTAATTCTTGGATTTGCATGGAGTGTTTGTTACTACTGTTGTTAAAAAAAGACATCTTTTTTCCTATTTTTTTGATTATTTCAGCCTGTGCTTATTGCAAAATTATCACTTTATAACAAAAAACTACTATAGTAGTTTAATTAGAAATTTTAGTATAACAAAGCTTAAATATAGATATAAGAAATAAAAACAAAGTTTATAAAACTTTGTAAGAAATTTTTAATGTGCTTTTTAAGTCTAAAAACCTCTATGGTGGGTTGTTAAAAGAAATTTTTACAATTAAACTCTACTCTATAGATATTACTATAGTAGGTTTGTATGAAATTTGAATTTTCTAATAAAGAGATGGAAAAAATCCACATTAAAATAGGGCAAAATGTTAAAAAATATCGTGAAAAAACAGGTATGACGCAGCTAGAGCTTTCATTAGAAATGGGCAACAAATCTGTAAGTTTGGTTTCTGCAGCAGAGCTTTATACAAATAAAAAACACTTTAACATCGAACATCTTTATAAAATATCTAAAGTTTTAAATATTTCTATAAGTACTTTTTTTGAAGATGTTTAGCAGCTAGTAAAAAACGTTAGATATTTGTCTCGGCATAAGTTTCATACTCTTTTAGCGCAGTGTTAAAATCCATTTTGCCAATGTGTCAAGTTCTTCGTTTGTGAGTTGTCCAAAGGCAGGCATGACAGCTCTTGAGCTTTCCCACTCTCCTTTGCTTCCGTTTTTTATGCTCTCTTTAAGCGTATCTTGTGAAGATGCAAATTTCTTTTGTATTTTTATAAATGATGGTCCTACAAGATCTTTATTGACTCTGTGGCATCCTAAGCAGCTGTTTTTAAGAGCAATCTTCTCTCCATCTGGGAGAGCATCATACTTCATCTTCGCTTCCATAGCCTCTGCCAATCTTTTTTGTGTGTAATTGTTAAACATATATTTGGCAATGGCTTTAGTCTCTTCGTCTGTTACACCATCTTTTTGCGATGGCATAAGTCCATACTTTTCTAGGCTATCTTTATCGCAAAATGATTTTTCAGAACTAGGTTCCTTGACATAATCAACAACAAACTCCACAGCTTCATAAGCTCTTTGAGCCTCATCTTTTGGTTTTACAAAATCATATATATGGATAGAGACAGACATCATGGGAGGTGCCAACTCATCTAGGGATAAAACAGGTGGCATATTTAAGTCATGACATGAGGCACATTTTTGTTCTAAAAGTTTTTTGCCATCAAGTTCTATAGTTGGTTTATTATCTGTACATGCAGTAAAAAAAAGTGTTGTAAACAGAAGAATATATTTTAAAAGCATAACCTTACCTTTTTATAATAATAAAAAAATTATATAACACAAGGAGTTAAAGCTAGATGAAAATAAAACTTTAACTCACTCTAATCTTTTTTACTTCTAAAAAGTATGTGTGTCCCAAATAGATAATAAAAAAGATAGCTCCAAAAAATATGGCAAAGGGAACTAATGAGAGAAGGTAGAGCAGAGCTGTTTTTACTCTTAAGTTCTTTGCATTAAAAAAAGCTATCTGTTTTGCCTCCTCTTTTGTACAGATGCTAGAAGAGACATCAAACGTCAACATTTTATGAAAAAAATAGTAAAGCGGTATATTGATTGCTACTATATTTACAAGCGGAATAAAGTAAAAGGGTATTAGTAAAATAAAGAGTAAAATCATAACAGCAGCCCACTTTAGAGCCAAAAATATTGAATATAATGGGTTTGAGTAACCTATCATCTCTATATCCATGTAGTCTCTTTTTTGAAGCTCCCCTAAGACAAACGGCGTTAAAAAACCGATGATAATAATTGCCACAAAGATTGAGGCATATATTGTTAAAAATCCGCCTATGGCGTAGATGAAAAATGTTGCCAGCCAGGAGGTTACGGCGTAACTCATTAAAAATTTCATAATTGCCGAACCCTCAAGTTTTGCCTCCATAGTCTCTGTGTGAGGAGTGCCGTTTTGCATGGTTGTTTGCGAGCTTTGAATATCTAATGTGCCAAGTTGCTCTACGCCGATGCCCGCTGCAACAAAGAAAATTATGTACATAATTACGAGGCTTATCACAAAGGGTAAAAGAGCATATTTGAGCATTTTAGGGGTTAAAAAATCTTTTATACTAGCAAGGAGTATCTTTTGTTCGTTCATTATAGATTCTCTTCTATTATATTAAACGCTTTTTTTATATCATCTTCACTGATTTTTCCAGATTTGTAAAATAACAGTTTTGAATCTTTAGAGAAGATAAGTATGTTTGAAGCATCATCTTTTAATCCCCACTCTTTTACGAGAACGCTCTTTTTATCTTTGACATATATGGTGTCGGGAAACTCCTTTTGTTTGCTCTTTAGAAGATTTTCTATAACAACATTTGGTTTCCACGTCGCTGCAAGATTAACGATAGCAATATTTCCATAGTTTGTTTTGTCATATTTTTTCTCGTTTAACTTTTTTGAAAAATGCTCGTTTGTATCTTTCTCATCAGGGTCTATGTAAAACATAACATATACCTTATCTTTAATTGTTGATGAGTCCCAAGCAGCGTCATTACCAGCAAGACCTCCGTTTTCTCCTTGAATAGTTACATTTTTTGGAATCTCTTTTATAGTAATCGCCCATACATTTATGGTAAATATAGCTAAAAAGAGCAATAATATTTTTGTTGTCATGTTTTACTCCAAAGTTTTTGGTTTAGTTTTAACTCTTCAACGACACCTATGGCTAGATGCAGAGTCTTTACATACTCCATAGCTATTTTATAATCTAAAAGTGAATGAAAGATAGACGGTTCAAAAAGATCTTTGTTGTAGCTAATAGCCATGTAGATATGTGTGCCGACAAAGGAGATGTGAACTTGCTGCTTTGATTTTTCTTTAAAAGTGAGGAGTTTTTTCATAAGAGAGTTTGACAAAATATACCTCGCTTCTACCTGATTTGTAGAGTAAACGACAAACTCTTTTTCAAATTCAGGGTCATCCATCTTAACTAGTTCCTCTCTAGCGGTATTAATTGACTGCATCCAGTGACCGATAATATCTCCAAAAATGTTTTGCGCACTATCTGGTAAAACTACTGTTTGAGCGTAAAAATGTTTGTTAAAGTCGGCAACGATAAAGAGTCCTTTGAAAATAGTGCTCCAGCTCTCTTGTCTTTTTGAATTTTTCTCTCTTTTTTGTGCGTGTAGATCTGAAAACTCTATATTAACCCCGTCAATACTCCCTTTTACATAATCGTTTCCGCTTATCTTATCTGGGGTTGAGAAAAGTTTTGAGTGCTCAAAAAGATACTCGCCTATATGAGAGTCCATAGAGTAAAGCAGAGTTTTATCAATAGCCTGTACAAGAGGCTTTATAACGCCTGTTTTAAACTCATAAGTATAGTCATGAAGTAAAAATTTATAGATTATCGTGCCGATAACGATATATGCAACTAAGATAAATTCATAGTAGTTTTTTAGAGTAAAGCCAACAAGAAGTAGTAGAGTCGTAAATATGATTCCTACTATGATTATTCTATGTTTAAGATGCTCTCTCTCTTGTTCAAGCTTTTGCAGAGTTGGAAATAGATTTTTATAGTAAAAATCACTAAGAGAGCTTACGCTTTTCATCTTTGATATCTTTAGCGAAAGAGCTCTTTGATATCTATATTTTTGCGTTGGCTACCTACAATAGTAAACACCTGTTTTCTTTTGTAGTTTATCAAAGAAGCCATAAAGTTTGTCGGAAGCATCTCTATCGCATTGTTGTAGTCTGTTACGGCTTGATTGTATGCTCGTCTTGCGGCTGAAATTTGCTCCTCTACTTCATGCAAAGTATGTTGAAGATGCATAACATTTTCATTTGCTTTTAACTCAGGGTAGTTCTCAACCGCCACCATGATAGAGCCTAAAGCAGAGCTTACTTTTGCATCAAGAGCAATCTTTTGCTCATCACTTAGGTTTGGTCTGTTTGCCTCTGCGCGAAGCTTTGTAACCTCCTCAAAAAGCGACTTCTCATGCTCCATATATTTGCTAACTGATGCTACAAGATTTGGGATGAGGTCGTAGCGTTTCTTAAGAGAGGTATCGACACTTGCAAAAATATTTTCAACTTGGTTTTTCTTTGCTACGAGCGAGTTGTACATTAAAATCAGGATAAGGGCAATGAGTATAAGAATTATAAGAGGTATTGACATGTAAAAATCCTTTTTTCGTTTAAAATGTAGTTTATCTAAAAAGAGTTGAGGTTTTGTTTTTGTTTATATAACGGTATTATATAATATGTTATAAAGATACAAAATTATTTTATATGGAAATAAAGATGTTTAAAAAGCTACTCTCAAACAGAAGATACTATGCAAAAGATGATATTAGGGAGGATGAGGAGCAGAAATATTACAGAAGCAGTTTTCATAAAGATTACGACAGAGTAATATTTTGCAACTCCTTTAGAAGACTCTCTAAAAAGACACAGGTTCATCCGCTCTCAAAAAACGACCACGTTCATAACAGACTTACACACAGCTTGGAAGTCGCAAGTGTAGGGCGAAGTCTCGGACTTAGAGCAGGGGAATTTTTAAGCGAAATATACCCCCAAATGAAGATAGACCCTTATGATGTGGCATATATTATCCAGACGGCATGTCTGGCGCATGATATAGGAAATCCGCCTTTTGGACATGCGGGGGAAGAGGTTATAAAGGAGTGGTTTGAGAGTAACAAAGAGAGAACTTTTTTAAAGGAGCTCTCATTGGATGAACGTGAAGATTTTATACATATTGATGGAAATGCTCAAAGCTTTAGAATTGTTAGCCAAATAGAGAACAACCTCTTTAGTGGAGGAATGAGGCTTACTTTTGCAACGCTTGGAGCTTTAGTAAAGTATCCTTACGCATCAAGCAGATGCGAGCATTTAAGCAAATCAAAGTTCAACTTTTTTCAAAGCGAAGCGGAGTTTTTTAAAACTTTGTTTTTAGAACTAGGACTTGTAAAGAAAGACGGTTCGTACAAAAGACATCCGCTTTCATACCTTATGGAAGCCGCCGATGATATCTGTTACGGGCTTTTGGATTTGCAAGATGCGGTTGAGTTAAAAATCATAACGCTAAAAGATACAAAAACTATCTTTACTCTTATCTGCTCAGAAAAAGAGGCCAGTGACATATATGAAGATGGGGGCTACTCCGATATTAAAAAGGTCTCAAGACTTGTTGCTATCTCCATTCATAACTTAGCCGTTCATACCATGAAAGTTTTTGAAGATAACTTTGATGCAATTATGAGTGAAAATCAGCCAAAAGATTTGATAGAACTTTTTACAAAAGAGGAGTATAAAAAAGCCATAAAAGAATCAAAGAGCCTTGCAAGCAGAAAAATATTTAACGAAAAAAGAAAGATAGAACTAGAACTTGGAGCTTACAATATTATAGAGACCCTGCTTGATAACCTCATTCACGCAACTTATGATTTTTACAAAAAAGAGAATGAAGAGAAACTCTCTTTTAGATACAAACGTGCCTTAGAACTTATGGGTGAAGACAGACCGCAAAAAGGAGAGAGCTTATACAATATGTACCAAAGAGTAATAGACTACATAGTTGGCATGACGGACAATCATGCAAAGTATGTTGCTAATCAGCTAAATGGGATGGGAATCTAAAATATTAATATAGAAAATATTTAATATTTAAAGAGTGCTAAAATCGACTGTTACTTCATCTATGCTGCTTTGTGGCAGAAACTCTTTTGCATAGCTGAGATAGAGTTTTGAGTCATAAAAAAACTTAACTAAATCTCTATCTAAATCACCATCTTTTGCCATAAAGTAGAGTATTTTCATAGCTGATGAGAGAGGATTCACTTTTTTATAAGGGCGATCACTTGCGGTTAAGGCTTCAAATATATCGGCAATGGCTAAAATCCGTGCTTCAAAGCTGATTTCATCGCCTTTGAGTCCTAGCGGATACCCTTTTCCATTTATCTTCTCATGATGGCTTCCAGATATTTGTGGGATATTTTTATATTTTTTAGGAAATGGTAGTTTATTTAGAATATCTACGCTTATCTGCGCATGTTCGTTAATGATGTCGCGTTCCCCAGTGGTGAGTGTCCCTTTTTGAACACTTAAGTGATGCGCTTCGTCTAAAGTTAAGAGTTCATAAGTGGTTCCATCAATTACCCATGGATTTTGCGCCATTTCAGTAATCGCTGCGATATCTTCGTCCTTTGTAAACTCTGCTCCCATGTTGCTTATTTCTATGATTTTAAGATTTACCTCTAGGAGCTCTTTTTTTTGCTCATACTCCTCTTTGGTTATCTTATGCTCTAAAAAAGCGATATAGAGTGATTTTTTGATAACCTCAAAACGGCTTTGTACAAGAGCTATGCGATCTGAAATAGCCTCAAGTTTTTTTGCTTTATCCAAAATTTGTTCAGGAGTTGCCAGTTTACCGATATCATGCATAAGAGCTGCAAAGTGAATTTCTCGCATCTCTTCATTGTTAAAAGACTTTTCCTTATAAATAGTTTTATCTGCATTTATCTCATTACAAAGTATTTGGCTTAGTCTAACCATTCTATTTATATGACCTTCTGTAAATGGAGACTTTTTACCAACTGCAAAAATAATACTTTTCAAAAACGCCTCAAGAAGGTCTTCAAGTCCCTGAATAAGCATAGTATTTGTTATGCTGACTGCCGCTTGTGAGGCAAGAGAGAGGGTTATGGAGGCATCATCATCATTAAACGGGATACTCTCTTGAGTAATACCATCTTTTTTGTTGATAAGTTGCAAGACACCGATAACTTCATTTTCATGGTTTTTAAGTGGTATGACAAGCATAGATTTAGATCTATAGTTAGTTCCTGCATCAAACTTTTTTGTCCCCTCAAATGAGAAGCCTTTGGCTTCATACACATCCGGAATATTGACAATCCTATCCTCAAGGGCGCAAGTGGCAGCTACCATCTTTTTGTTTGGTGTTTTATCCTCAAGATAGAGTGGAAGCGGCGGCCAAGTTATGGGATCATTTGTGCCGCCCATTTTTATCCCCAAAGAGTCCGTTTGTACTACTTTAAATCTAAGTGTCTCGCCATCTACAAGATAGAGTGTTCCACCATCTGCTTGAGTTAAGTTTTTTGCCTCTGTTACTATCATATCAAGCAAAATATCAATATTTTCTTCTGCTGAGAGTGCGGTGCCGATTGCTGTAAGCTTCGTGATTGTATCATGCATAGAACTTCTTTTCTCTCTATGTAAAGAGCCGTCTTTTAGATTTATAAATTCATCTCCTATTAAAATATTTTCTTTATTTATACCCATTGCAAAAAGTTCTTCGACTATTTGTTTTGCATAAAAAGGTTTAAGATGGTTAACATAGATATGCAAATTTTTTCGCTCTAGTAGCAGAAGTTCCTCTTTTAAAAGTTTAGGTGTAAGATGTTTACTCTCTTGCGCGACTTTAGCAAAACGGCTAGGAAACGAGACATCAATGATAAGCGCTTTGATAGAGGGCGTTTTATTGATGATTTCCCAAAGTAGAGGATTTTTATATGTATCTGAAGAAAAAAGGAGAGCACTTTGCTCTTTTTTTATGATATATCCGCAACATGCAATTGAATGGTTGGAGAGGATTGGAGTTAGTGTAGTATCATTTTCTATCTCATAAGACTCTCCCTCTTGAATCTCTATATATTCAATTGCAGCTCCCTTGCTATTTAAAAGATGGATATTTGAAAAATCAGGCCAAATTTCTGAGTTAAAAAAATGTTTTTTAAGTGCATATATAGTTTGCGAAAGGCCATAAAGACGCAGTGGTTTTGTACGTTTTGCAAAAAAATTATCTATTAAAAAAGCACTATCTATAATATGATCCAAATGTGAGTGCGTAAAGAAAATACGATCTATGTGTAGAGCATCTTCGCCCAAAGCATGCATGATATTGCCCGCATCTATAAGCGTATGTTTGTTTACCTGGATACATGTCGTAAAAGTATTTGTAGATCTGCTTCCGTGGGAGCCTAACATTTTAATATAGTCCATTTTTTATCCTTTAGAGGTGTGTATAAATACACCGTTAAAATTTTTTGGAGGCATCGCTATATAGTGTTCACACCGCTCTATATATATGTTGTAAATAGCTTTGTTTGTTTTATTGTTCCAGCTCTCAATTTTTGTAAATATTGCAAGTGCTTTTGCAAACTCTGCTTCTTTGTAGAGTTCTATAGCCTTATGATAAAGTGCTAGTTCATGGATAAGTTGCTTCCTTGAGACATCAAAAAGATAATATTCCTGCTCCCTATCATAATCATGAATCTGCCAAATCTCAATAGGTTCGCTCTTGCCTTTAACAGTTACAAGGTCTAAAAAGCGGTAGATATACTTACCCTTTAGCCGCTCTTTTGTAAAGTTGGAGATATTGAGTTTTGAGTTGTAGTATTTGCAGAGTGACTCTAGTCGAGATCCGAGATTGACGGAATCGCCGATAACTGTGTAGTCGCTTCTTCCGCTTGAACCCATCTCTCCGACAATGACGGTACCGCTATTTAAACCTATACCTATATCAATAATGGGCACCCCATTTGCATCAGACATCTGGGCTACACTTGCAAATTCAGGATCATCTCTTAGTGTTTTGTTTAACTCTCTTAAGCTATGAAGTTGCTCTAGTGAAGCCTGAACTGCTTTGTCTGCATGATCTGTAACATTTGTAGGTGCATTCCAATATGCCATAATCGCATCACCTATAAACTTATCTACCGTACCTCCGGTTTTAATTACGATCTCAGTCATTGGATTCATGTAGATATTCATAAAGCGTATAAGTTTTTTAGGGTCTTTGAGTGCTTCAGAGATATTTGTAAAACCACGAACATCAGAGAAAAACACAGTAACCTCTCTCTCTTTTGCCTCTAAAACATTGTCCTCAGATGCAAGAATATCATCCATAACAGCAGGGCTCACTTTACTTGCAAACTTCCCCTTAATCCTCTCTTTTTGTTTGATTTCTAAAAAGTAGTTAATGGCTTGCCCGATTATAAAGATGGAGTTGATTGCAACAAGAGGCAAAATCGTGTTAAAAATAACACCATAACTAAACATGTAAAAGTAGTGAGCCCAAATTAGAATACTATTTAGAGTTACTAGTAAAAGAAATGAGCCAATAGCACTTGGCAGAAGAAGAATCAAAAAGATAAAAAATGCACCAACAACGATGGTTATGATATCTACACCAGAAGCCCAGATTGGTTTTGAGAGAAAAACACCGCTTAAGATATTTTCAAGCGCATTGGCATAGACTTCCACCCCCGGAAAAACAGAGTCAAAAGGGGTGCTTCTAAGATCCAAAAGCCCTGCAGCAGAAGTTCCTAAAAAGACTATTTTTCCCTCTATCTCCGCGGGCTTTACTCTTTTCTCATAAATATCTAGCGCTGAAATATAGCGATAGCTCCCCTGCGCACCTCTGAAGTTGACGTTTAAGCGACCGTAATAGTCTGTCGCAATATTCAACTCCCCCAAAGCGATATGACTCAAGCCATTATCATCATAAAAAAGCTCAATCTTTCTCTTATCTTGGATAATTCGTGCCATCTCAAGGGCAAGTGATGGGTAGATAACACCCTCATACTCCATAACTAATGGAACGCTTCTTACATTGCCGTCACTATCGGGAACTGTGTTAAAGTAACCGCTAGAGTATGCAGCCTCATTAATGGAGTCGATATTTAAGATGGGACGGTAAGGTTTTAACAAGTATGACTTCTCAGGTCTGTTTTTCTCTACTATAATGCCACTTGAGTGAGGGCTTTTATCTGCTGCAATCGTGTCATTTTGCATAGCAAAAACATATCCGATAATAGTAGGAGTTTTAGTAATAGTATGAGCTAAAATCTCGTCATAATCAACCACTCCCTCATGTGCGAGTCCTAGTTTTTGAAGCACTTTTTTAGGAGAGCTGTTGTCTGGTTCGGCAAATACAATATCAAGCCCGATAATGCCAGCTCCATAATCGGAGAGATTTTGTAAAAGAGTGGCAACTTTATCTCTACTCCATGGCCACTGCCCCAAAGAGTTAAGGCTTTTCTCGTCTATATCGACGATGATGATATTTTCATCCCCTTTGATTTCGCCCCTTGCTTTAAACATAAGATCTTTAATCTTGTTTTCAAAAGGCATAAAGAACTCTAGCGAGCGCATGGAGAGTGTTATCATAATGGTGCAAATAAGCACAACTAAAAAGAAGTGTGCTAAATTTTTGGACATTTTAAAAAGTTTAAGGTTTTACAAATCATCGCTATAACTTTGTTATATAATGATTGCACTTAAATCCGTTACAGTTGTACCGATAAGATTTACTACGATATCTTCACTTGCATTACCTTGAAATATATATGTACCTTGTTGTTCTGAATCTATGTAGTATTCAAATGCAACAGTATCTCCATCTGAAATTTGGCTAGAGAGATAAGAAACTGCGGCAGTAAAAGCATCTATAGAGTCAATGTTTACGGAAGTAGTGTCATCTGCAGCTTGGAATGTTACGATGCCGTTAGCTATGCTCATTTGCCCTATGGTAACTACACCGACGGTTTCATCTTCGACTAGACTTCCAGTGCCCGATGCAGCATCACTCGCAATAGTTGTTGAAGGCAAATCAAGTTTATCTTTGTCTAACTCAAAAAAGTAGATTTCATCAGGTGTCGCAGCCGCAGAGTCTCCGCTTTGTATAATGATGGTGTCTACTCCAGCGTTAACTGCTGCATCTCCAAGCCAAATCGTATCAGACCCAGTACCGCCTGTGATTGAGTTGGTGCCGCTTGTCCATATATTAAGAGTTTGATCCCCGACTGAACCTGTAACAACAACACTGCCTTCACCGTCGATAATAATATCCGTCAAATCAGCTGCGCTATCTATGATAGTTTGTCCTGAAGCAAGAGTAATTTTTGTTATATCATCAATATAAAACGTAGTAGCTGCCGTTACGCTACCTTTTGTAAATGTAACTATATTGCTATCTATGCTAAGTGAAATACTACCCGTAGCCGTTCCAGCAAATGTGATAACTTCATCTGTATTTGTTACCGTGAAAGTTTCAGTTGCCTGAACAAAATAGTTGCTAGCAGTAAGCGAGCCAACTGCACCTAGGTTTGTAGTGTCAATCATTTTTATAAAAAGGTCTTTGTTCTCATCAAGTGCAGCTATAGCATCATTAACATAGAGATAAGCCCCTGCATAAGTACCGCTAGTAACAACAGTAATTCCTGCTTCATTTACTTCAAGAGTTGAAAAACTTGCTGATTTCAATACATTGTCAATAAGATTTTGCTCAGAGGTAATGGACGCTCCTTCCACATCTCCAAAGCGTGTAAGTGAAGTCGGAATGGAAACAGAGGTGCCACTAGTTACGCTTTTGAGAGTGATTTTGTCTGTACCTACCTCAAAGTTTTTTATAGTGTCGTATCCGCTTATGAGAGAATCAGAGTTGGAGTCATTATCTCCTAAGCCGTAGTAGAGTGTGTCTGTGCCATCGCCTAATTCAATAGTATCTGCACCCGCACCACCTGTTATAGAGTTAGTTCCTTGCGTATTTATGATTATATCTTGATTGCCTTCATCTCCCAATACTACACTATCTCCCATTCCTTTTATGGTAGCATTTTGAGCTTGCGTGGCAGTTAATGTAAGAGTTGCACTCTCATCTACAACTATAGATGTATTAGAAGAAATTACAAGTCCTGCATCTAAAATAACTTCTCCGCTTGTAATGTTAATGATACTCCCAATTACTGGAGTGCCAAAAGTTGAAGTAGTTAAGAGAAGAGGTTCTGTTGAACCTCCGATAATATTTGCTGTTAAGATAGAAGTGCTAACTCCTGATAAATCTGCTTGAGGCATTCCCTCAAATGCGCTTATATTAACAATTCCAGCACCCGTGATAGTCATACCGTTTAATGTTGCAGCATCTACATTAAGTGTGATAAAATCGACTACGATACTTGTGACACCAGCCGAAGATATAGTTACAGCATCGCCTCTTGTAGGGGTAAATACATAATCAGTGCTAACTAGTGTCAAAGTAACATCGCCGTTAAACTTGCCTACTGTAAAATTTCCGTTCCCATCATTTGTTACACTAAAAGCCGGAGGCGTTGTGTTTTGACTCAACTTTTCGCCTATATAGTTATTTACTTTAGATTTAAAAAGTACATCTTTACTATTTGCCATCTTATTCTCCTTTTGTTTACTGTAGTATTTGCGTTGTGCTTACTTGGTACACACCCTCGGCGACTGGTACATACTGCTCTGTCATGATGCTAAAACTTCCTGCTGCTTCTTTGCCTTCTGCTCCGTAAAAAGTGCCATTTGCCATTGAGTGAGATGCAGGTGAGGCAAAAGTGCTTCCAGAAATAGGCATACCTGAAAATTGGGCTAAATCTCCAACTGTTAAAGTAGCTTTGTCCTGTCCAAAATCAACCATTAAAGTTGCCGTTCCTGTCTCTTTTGTTGCTATAGCGGTATCTGAGAATAGAAGTGCCTTGTATATTCCATTATACTCGGCAGAAGAGGTGCTAGTATGATAGCCTAGGATAACATTCTCAGGCGTCACACTCTCTCCACCAACCCACAGTCCTGTGTACTTAGCAGTAGATTCTACACCTGACTCTGTATAAGTAAACTCCGCATTCCACTCACCCCATGACATTAAGTCACTGCTTGAGAGATCATCGTTAGTTACGCTAAATGAGCTTGATGTTATGACTATGTCTAAAATATTCGTATTTGTGCTTGTGATACTTGCAAACTCACCGCTAAATGCTCCGCTTGAGAGAGTTCCCGTGAGTGAAGAAGCCGGAGTAAATGTCCATATACTCTCATCCCAATCGTTTATCTTAATATAGGTATCTGTCGTATCAAACACTGAAGTGCTAAGTGCTTTTAGATTTACTTCAGACGATACAGCAGGAAGATTATAGAAAAATTCTAAATAGCCCTCATTGTCATTTTTATATGCTGCCGTTTGACCACTTGTTGCAAAAACCACAGTTGGCTGCTGAGGTTGTGATGGTGTCGTCGGTGCAGGTTGTGACGGAGTTGTCGGTTCAGGCTCTGTCGGAGTTGTCGGTGCAGGTTGTGATGGAGTTGTCGGTTCAGGCTCTGTCGGTGTTGTCGGTTCAGGCTCTGTCGGTGTTGTCGGTTCAGGCTCTGTCGGTGTTGTCGGTTCAGGTTCTGTCGG
>Ga0172382_10003292_pt1 | contig 25755 bp, 21 predicted proteins | sample Leawel138RmetaG_FD_122245 | JGI IMG/M metagenome (GOLD analysis project Ga0172382, IMG submission 122245) | Leachate microbial communities from a municipal landfill in Southern Ontario, Canada - Leachate well 138R metaG | ecosystem: Engineered > Solid waste > Landfill > Unclassified | place...
GAAGGAAGTGTACACAACCGCATGACCTATTCAAGGTCTAGGTGTTGCACTGGCTAGTCGCGCGCGCGATTGGGTTGTCTCGCACCAGTCTCGTTTTCGAGACGAATGCCGTTCCGAAGACAGGGCAGTTAAGAAGGCTTTATACGCAACCCGACTTGGTCGTCCCGCATGGTCTGCCAAAGATAATTTTTGTCTCCGGGACAAACTTGACTTTGGAGTAACCAAAAGCTATACGGACTGCTATTTGGAACGTACCGCATTTTTTGCCACGCATTCAAACGCCATTGCGCAGGCGTTCGCCTTCACGCAAAGCCTGATCAACAATCCTGCGGCGACACGAACCGATTCCGCAATCAATGCGGTCTATCTAATGAAAAGTCATGCTCCGGGTGCGATCCCAGCCTTGGAAATTGCTGAGCTGCGTTCAGGAAATCTTGACGCAGGTCTGCTGTCTCCTCCGTCTCTACTAAGTTTCCAGATGATACCATACGAGCCTGGGGGAGGAACCTATCTCTGGTGTTTCCCTCCGTTGCGTCGGGATATTGGCGTTTATCGCCAGAGTTTCATTTACTACAATGAAAAGTGGTGGATGTCAACTTGGTTGGATGAAGAGAGCGAGGGTGAAAAAGGTCGAGGGACAGCATGTAGCGTGTTTTTTAAGCAACAAGTTGCACTGGTCGGCAAAAAGACGTATCATGGTGGAGTTTGTGCAGGACATTGGTAGCAGGCTCGCACCGGGAGCCCCGGCCGGCACAATTTCAAAGAGGATCTTATCATGAAAAAAAGTCAAACGCTCGCAGCGGGGATCAAACTGGCCGAGTCTTTTCGCGGCGGTGTGATCATGGATGTTGTCACGCCGGAACAGGCTCGTATTGCCGAAGACGCGGGGGCTGTGGCGGTGATGGCGCTCGAAAGAGTGCCGTCGGATATCCGCAGCAGCGGCGGTGTGGCGCGCATGTCGCCGCCGGAGCTGATCAGTGCCATCCAGCAGACGGTCAGCATTCCTGTCATGGCCAAGTGCCGCATCGGCCACTTTGCCGAGGCGTTGGTGCTACAGGAGTTGAAGGTCGATTTTATCGACGAGAGCGAAGTGCTCACTCCGGCCGATGAGGAGTTTCATATCGACAAGCACGCCTTTGCGGTGCCGTTTGTCTGTGGTGCCACCAACCTCGGTGAGGCTCTGCGCCGTATCGGCGAGGGAGCCGCCATGATCCGCACCAAGGGCGAGCCGGGCACCGGCAATATCGTCGAGGCCGTGCGTCATCTGCGTCGCATCAACAGCGAAATCCGACGCGTCATTGCACTGCCGGACGATGAACTGATGACGGCCGCCAAGGACTTTGGTGCCCCCTATGAGCTGCTGAAGGAGATCAAGAATCTCGGTCGCCTGCCGGTGCCGAATTTCTCGGCCGGCGGGGTTTCGACTCCCGCCGATGCCGCTCTGGTGATGCTGCTGGGTGCCGAGGCGGTCTTTGTCGGTTCGGGTATCTTCAAGTCGGAAAATCCCGGCCTGTTTGCCAAGGCGATTGTGGCCGCGACGAGCAACTTCCGCGATCCGGCCGCCGTGCTCGAGGCGAGCCGCGGTTTGCCCAAGCCGATGGAAGGTCTCGAAATCGCCTCGATCCGGCCCGAAGAACTGATGGCCAAACGCGGCTGGTAAACGGCAGGGTTTCCGGTTCCGGCAGTCGTGGTTGACGCCCAAAACTTAAGTTAGGAGATGTTATGCAAACAGATCAGAATGCGAGTGGCGGACGGCCGGTCGTCGATACCGGCAGCCAACAGACTCAGACAGGGTCGTTTCAGGTTTTTGCCGGAACGCTCAAGCCCAAGTCGATGATCGAGACGCAAGCGGATACTGCGTCGAAAAAAGTTTCACCGGTCACGATTTTCATCATCGCGGCTTTTGCCGTCTCGCTGCTGATCGTCATTGTTGCTGCGGTCGGTCTGAAGAATGCCAAAGTGGAATCACAGCGCCGCATTGCGCAGGTCGCCCGTCTGGAGGATGCGCGCAAGCGGATCGGGCTGCTCTGGTCTGAGCAGATCGTGGGTGTTTACAGCGGTCTGCAGGACAAAGCGGTAGCCGACATTTCGCGCCTCAACTCTCTGAGCGGGCGGCTGAAAGAGCGTGAAGCGGAAGAGGGGCAGGAGGGGCTGGCAAAGGAGCTTGAGCTGTATCAGACCAAGGCCGTGCAACTGACAAACCGCCTGGCCCAATCGCAGGCTTACGGGGAAAAGATTCTGACAGACGCGGCTGCAATCGAGGATGCCGACAAGTTGCAGACGAAGCTCATCCAGATGGAACGGCTTGAGAGCAGTCTGAAAGATTTCGAGGCCTATGCCAGAAACTTCCGCACCGGGCTGGATGAACTGGATCTCAAGGTCAAACTCCTGCGGCCAGTCGAGCACTGATAAAGCGCCGGGCACCGGCCAGGTCGCGGTCGATGCGGATATTCTCGAAACCCAGTTCTCTCAGATAAATTTCCACCGCCTCGGCCTGCTGCTGTTCGGCGCTCAACTCGAAGAAGAGCCCGCCGCCGTTGCGAAGTGCCATGGTGGCCTCTTCGGCAATGTGGCGCAGAATTCCCATACCGTCCGGACCGCCGTCGAGCGCCAGGCGCGGTTCGAAATCCCGGACGCTGGCACCCAGTTTGTCCACCGTGGCACTCGGTATATAGGGCGGGTTTGAGACGATGATATCGACCGTTCCGGGGTCGTCGAGCAGATCGCCGAGCTCCGCCGGAGCGAAATTGATGCGACTCTCGACTGCGTTGAGGCGCGCATTTTCGGCGGCCAGCGCCAAGGCTTCGGCAGAAATATCCGTCGCCAGATAGCGGCCCTGCGGACGCTCGAGCGCCAGACTGACGGCGATGCAGCCGCTGCCGGTGCCGATATCGACGACCAGGGGAGCGGGGTTCTGCCAGAGGTCGCGGGCATCGAGTACCAGTTGTACGAGCTGCTCGGTTTCGGGCCGCGGAATGAGGGCACGCCGGTCAACAATCATCGGATGACCGCGAAACTCCCAGCGCCCGACGACATACTGGACCGGCTCGCCGCTGGCGACGCGCCTGATGCCGCGCCGCATGGCTTCCACCAGCGGTTCGGACAGCGTCTCGGCACGTTTTTCGTGCAGCGCCAGCCGTCCGCAACGCAACAACCGTGCGGCCAGCCATTCGGCAGCCAGACGCGGCTCGTCGATTTTGCGGGCAGCCAGAAAGGCGGCCGAAGCATCGAGAATGCCGCCCAGGGTACGTGGAGGAACTTCAGCCTGATTCATAAGACTGATTCGTAGGCCGGAATGCCGCGGATGTTGACAATTTCGCCGAAGTACATGTCGTGATAATCAGCCTGCGGATAGCAGCGGCGCGCCCGCTCGTCAAGCAGGGCTGCGGGTGTCATGCTCTGCATGAAGAGCTTGCGGCACTCGAGAATCAGCTCGGCTTCGGCAAAAGCCGGCGCGGCGACCTGTGCGGCTGCGACGGGGGTGAGGCCGGCGGCCTGCGCCTTGCAGCCCTGCCGCCCTGAGCGCGAGCCCATCACCTCGAGTGCCGCCCGCGAGGCACGCGGGAAGACGCAGAGGGTGAAGCTGTCGAATTTTTCCATGAATTCGTGCGTATAGCGCTGCGGCCGCACGACGACCTGGGCAAAGGGCAGACCCCACATGGTGCCCAGCGAGCCCCAGGAAATCGTCATGGCATTCCAGCGACCGATCGAGAGGTCGCCGGCCGCCAGCAGCAACCACTGGTTGTTGAAGAGACGGTGCGGCGAAACGGCGAGGCGATCCGGCGCTATCTGTTTGAGTTCTTGCATGGCTTTCTCCATGATTGACGGCATTTGCCGACTAGAAAGGCATGTCGTCGCTGAGGCTCTCGGGATCCGAGTAAAGATCCCCGCCGCTGCTGTCGCCGCCGGCGGCCGCTTCGCCCGCGCCCTGAGTATCGGTACCGTCCAGCTTCTGAATCCGCCAGGCACTGGCACTCAGAAAATAGCGGCCGTTGTACTCGCGGCTGCGCAGGTCGAAGGTAATCGTCACGCGGTCGGCCTCCTGGATGTTGTCCAGCAGTCCGATCTTGTCCATGACAAACTCGAAGCAGACATCCTGCGGATAACGGTCATTCTCGGAGGTCACAACCACTTCGCGCTTCGTAAAGCCGCTGGGGGTGGAGAAAACATCCATCAGTTTTTTGACAGTTCCGGTAAATTCATATTGTGGCATGGCTTGGTCTTTCTGGCGGCAGGGCCGCCTCTACTACAGAATCATCCGTACACCCGGTACGGTGCGCAAATCCCGGTCGAGCGATTCCAGGCGTTCACGCGACTCGACTGAGACCGAAACACGCAATGTCCGATACCTGCCGGACGCTGTGCTGCGACCGCTCGACAACGGTGTCACAACCCGGTAGTCCTTCAGCACCTCCTCAACGGCTTCCACAATATCCACCCGACTGTCACTCACAATACTAAGGTGACAGACAACGGGATAGTGCAGTTCTTGCGTCCCCAGGGGACAGGCGCTGGCGGGATCAGACATGAGTTTCGATTTCAACCTCTATACAACGACACCATTCTAACCCAGAACACCGGCAATTGACACTCCATTTTTATCTGTTTTTATCTGGTCAGCGTCGCACGGCGACAGGCCCAGCACATGTAGGCGATGGTGACAAAGTATGAGGCGGGCAGGCGGCTGGCGGTGCCGATCCTGATGCCCAGCAATGTCGAGGCTCCGCCCATGCCCATCGGACCGATGCCGAGATTCTGGACTTCGGCCAGCACTTCCTCTTCCAGCCGGGCATACTCTGCGATGGGCGAAGGCTGCCCAAGCGGACGCAGGAGCTGATCCTTGGCCAGGGCATAGCCGGTGGCACGGTCGCCGCCGACACAGACACCCAGAATGCCGGGAGCGCAGCCGCGTCCCTGCGCACGCCAGACGGCATCGATGATGCAGCGGCGCACGCCCTCGAGGTTGCGTCCGGCGCCGATGTCTTCGTCGGGCAGGCTGTACTGGTGGCTGACATTTTCGCAGCCGCCACCCTTGAGCAGCAGTTGCACCCTGACATCGGCGCGTGGCTGCTGGCGGAAATAAATCACGGGATGATGCTCCGCGAGGTTGTCCGGCGCACTCTTGCCAGCCGGCTCGAGAATCGTATTCTGCCGCAGCCAGCCGCGTTCGGTCGCGGCCGCCACAGCCGCCCGGGTCGCCCCGGTCAGCGGGACGGTATCGGTTCCCGGCGGCACGTCGAACCAGAAGGTGAGGGTGCCGGTATCCTGACACATCGGCAGGTTCTCCTGCCGGGCCAGGGCAACATTCTGCAGCAGCGAGTCGAGCATGAAGGCAGCACGACTGCCCGCCTCTTCATGTGCCAGAGCGCGACGCATGGCATCCTCGACATCGCCGGGCAAATCAGTCGCCGCCCGGCGGATCAGTTCCGTCAGGCCATCTTTCCAGCCGTTGAAAAAAGCTTCAGACATGAAAAGTCAGTCCACCCGTCCCCAGCGCGGCGACCAGGGCCAGTAAACACAGCTTGCGGGGCCGAGCAGACGGCGCCGCGTCACCGGTCCCCAGAAACGTCCGTCGTAGCTGTTGCCGGTGTTGTCGCCCAGCGCCAGAAACTCGTCCTCCCCGAGTGTCAGGGTATCGCCCGTCAGGCCCAGCGGACAACGCAACGGGCCGGCACCGGGCTGTTGTTCGGGGATCACGGCATAGCCGGTATAGGCGTAGCCCGGGTAGTGCGGGCCGTCCGGCCAGGCCGGTTCTTTCAAGGCCACGCGCCGGATGGTGTGCGGCTCGGTCAAAGGCAGGCCGTCCACTGTCAGGTATGGCGGATCGAACCCGATCGTCTCGCCGGGCAGGCCTGAGAGACGCTTGATATAGTGTTCGCCCGGAGCCAGGCCGTTGATGCCATCGGTGGCGAAGACCATGATCTGGCCGCGGCGGGGCGGGAAGAAGTACCACTTCATGCGGTTGACGAAGACATGATCCCCCGCCGTGACGTAGCCCGACCAGATACGGTCGCCGGCCCTGGCATAGCCGCGAGCAAGCGTGCGGATACGCCGGTCGCCACTGTCGGCCATGCCGGCGGGCTCGCGCTGCGGGATCTTGATCTCGCCGCGATCCAAGGCATCCTGCGGGATGCGGTGGGCCTTGCCGCGGAGATTGACAAAAACATAGCCCGGTGCCCTCGCACGGTCGGTATAAACCGTGACACTGCCCGCCTCAGCGGCGGTGACCTCGTGATACCACTCACCCGTGGCCAGCCATTTGAGGGGTTTGAGCGGCAGGCGGTCGAAAATCGACGGCTGATCGTGCGCGACCGAATGGTGACCGAAGAGCGTCGGCTGCATCGAACCGGTCGGGATTTTGAAGGGCTGGAAAAAGTAGGCGCGAAAAGCCATCGCCACGCCGAAAGCCACTACCAGCGTCTCGACCAGCTCGCGCATGGCCGGCAGGGGCCGTGGCACTGTCAGAACACTGGCACTCTCCTCGGCCGCCTTGATAACGCTCAGGACTGTGGCAGAGTCCCGACACTGCCGCACCTCTTCGAGTCGCGTGATGACCATCGACAACTGTTCGAATTCTTCGTGCGCGAGGATATCGCGGCGCATGTGGCGTTGAACGACACAGTGGTGGTGCAGTTCTCTGGCACGTTTGCGTGCGCGTCTGAGGGCAAAATAGTTCATGTGTGGCGTCTGGGGTAATCCGCGCCCGGGGGTTAGCCCTGCCAGTTGCGGATATCGACAAAATGACCGGCCACAGCAGCGGCGGCGGCCATGGCGGGGCTACAGAGGTGGGTACGGCCGCCCTTGCCCTGGCGTCCTTCAAAGTTGCGATTCGAGGTGGAGGCACAGCGTTCGCCTTCGGCGAGGCGGTCGGGGTTCATGCCGAGACACATGCTGCAACCGGCGCGGCGCCATTCGGCACCGGCTTCGAGGAAGACCCGGTCGAGCCCTTCGGCCTCGGCCTGGGCGCGCACCTGTTCCGAACCCGGCACGACCAGAACGCGCAGGCCGTCCCGAACCTTGCAGCCGCGCAGCACGGCGGCGGCTTCGCGCAGGTCGCCAATGCGGCCGTTGGTGCAACTGCCGATAAAGACTGTATCGAGCGCGATGTCGCTGATCTTTGTGCCGGGGACGAGCCCCATGTATTCGAGCGCCGCTTCGCAGTCCTTGCGCGTATAGTGCGCGACGGCGGCGGGGTCGGGTACACGGCCGGTGATATCGGCCATCATGCCGGGGCTGGTGCCCCAGGAGACCTGCGGCGCGAGGCCGGAGACATCAATCGCGAGTTCGCGGTCGAAGACGGCATCGGGGTCGGAGGGCAATTGGCGCCATCCGGCGATGGCGGCTTCGAGCGCGGCACCGCGCGGGGCATAGGGGCGGTCGCCGGCGGCGATGTACTGGAAGGTCGTATCGTCCGGCGCCATCAGCCCGGCGCGGGCACCGGCCTCGATACTCATGTTGCAGATCGTCATGCGCCCCTCCATCGAGAGCGCGGCGACCGTCGGGCCGGCATATTCCAGCACCGTGCCGGTGGCACCGGCGGCCCCGATGCGGCCGATGAAGTTGAGTACCATGTCCTTCGAGGTCACGCCCGGCTGGAGCTGACCGCTGAAGACGACGCGGAAAGTGCGCGAGGGACTCTGGCGCAGCGTCTGGGTGGCCAGCACATGTTCGACCTCGGAAGTGCCGATGCCGAACGCCAGGGCACCGAAGGCACCGTGGGTGGCGGTATGCGAGTCGCCGCAGACGATCGTCGTACCCGGCAGGGTCATGCCCATTTCGGGGCCGATCGTGTGGACGATGCCCTGCAGGGGACTCTGCATGTCGAAGAGGCGGATGCCGAACTCGCGGCAGTTGCGCGCCAGGGCATCGATCTGCATCTGGGCGATGGCCTCGCTGATTTTGCGGCTGGCATCGGTCGGGACGTTGTGATCCATCGTGGCGATAGTCAGATCGGGGCGCCGCACCTTGCGGCCGGCGATACGCAGACCTTCAAAAGCCTGGGGGCTGGTGACCTCGTGGACCAGGTGGCGGTCGATATAGATCAGGCAGGAACCGCCATCGAGAGTCTTGACGATGTGGCTGTTCCAGATTTTTTCGTAGAGAGTCTTTCCCATGGTCTCTTCCGGGCAGGGGGTTTTAGCTGGTTGGAAACTTTTTTTCCGAAGTCTTGTGCATGATCATCGGGCGGCGCAGGATGCCGTTTTCCATATAGGGGCTGCTGTCGGTGGCATGGGGCAGCAAGGCCGAGTCGGTCACGGCCTGGTAGAGGATGGTGCCCCAGCGGTCGAAAACTGTCAGGATAATTCCGCCGAAACGCTGATCCTTGTCCAGCCGGCGCCGCACGCCGCCGTTGGAGTTGGGGCGGATCTGGATCTGATGCGGGGTCGTCGGCAGGTCGATACTGGTCGAGCGGTTGCTGAGGCTGGCCATGTTGATGGCGAGGTAGGACTGGGCCTGGGGGGCGCCGTTGATCCGGCATCCGAAGTATTCGGCCACCACGATCACGGGTTCTTCGATGGCATTATCGCCGCGGGCCCGCAGGCTGAGACGTATGACGACGGCATCGGCCGTCAGAGTTTCATTGGGAAATTTGAAGACCATATTATCGCGCGGGGCATAGCGCACGACGGCGGCCACGCGCGGGGAATCTTTGGGGCTGTTTTCGGTTTCAGTCAGACTGCAGAGCCGGTAGGTAACCCCGACGGACGAAGGCACGTAGCCCGGTTCATAGACCCGGATGCCGGCGGAATTGGGAATGCGCAGGGGGGTTGTGGAGGGCGGTTCCGGGAGGGCCGGAGCGATCTGCGGCGGGGCGGGAGCCGGTTGGGCGGCGGCGGCGGTCTCCTCCCCGGCGGCATCATCGAGAGCGAAGAGGGCTTCGGTATAGGCCTCGGTGGCATGGGCGCGGGCGGCGGCTCCGTCCGCGAGGCGGGCGCCGTCGGCATCGCCGGCAATGGTCAGATTTTTCTTGATCTGTTCAAAACGGGCCACCAGCAGATCGGTGGTCTTGATAGTCTCGCGGGCGAAGTTCTGGCGCAGCGTTGCGCGGCCGCGCAACGCCCGCTCCTGCAGGGAACGCAGACGTTCGTTGGCACTGGTCAGGTTTTCTCTGGCAATGCCGCCGTCTGCGGCCAGCCGCTTCAATTCGGTGTCGCCGGCCTGCCAGGCTTCGAGATCACCACGGGTCTGTGACTCGCGTGCGAAACGGGTCAGCACATCGCGGTACTGTTCGAGCAACTGTTTGTCGGACGTTTCATAATGGTTGCGCAGTTTGCCCAACTCCTCGAAGTACGCAATGTTAAGACGTTCCAGCTCCAACGCCGTCCGATTTGTGTCGGTGGCATCGTTGGCGATTTGTCCTTCGCCCTGTCCCGGTGAAACGCCCGGGGTGAGTGCGAGCATCAGTCCACAGCAGAGCCAGGAAAATAGATAGCCTTTGAGTCCCTTTTGCATTTGCTTTCAGTGTCTTATGTTACGGTGCGTTTGTCGAGCCTAATCGACTTTCGACAAATTTTCGGGCGGTTCTTTTTCCGTAGCAGGCTGACCAGCAACATCAGGATCAGGGGACAGACTCCCGCGACGAGCAGTCCGGCGCGCAATCCCAGTTGTTCGGGCGCCAGCCCCTGCGGCAGTATGACGCTCCAGAGACCCGGCGCGGCGGCTTCCGCCAGCGAGACACGATCCGCCACCGCCCCGACGAGCCAGGGGCCGAATCCGGCACCGATATCGCCGAAGGCCGCCAGTAGCGCGAAGAGCGAAACGCCGGCCCGCGGGAAGGTCGCCGCCGAAAACGAGACGAGACTCGGCCACAACATGCTGACCGAGAGTCCGGCGCCGATGCAGCAGATCATGGCCAGCTTCGGCGAGGGCAGCAGCGCCACGGCGGCATAGCACAGCAGGGAGGTGCCGGCACCGATCAACAGCGACAGCCGGGGCGACATCGTCTCCCCGCGCAGGCCGAACCAGAGCCGTCCGAAAACCATCATCAGCGAAAACAGGCCGAAGCCCACGCAGTCGGCCACAAATTGCGACATCCCGAGCGCCGCCTGGGCGAAGGCCGAGGTCCACTGCGCCAGCGTCACCTCTGTCGCACCGGCAAACAGGATGCCGAACAGAGCCAGCCAGAAAAAGCTTGTGCGTGCCATGTCGCGCGTCCGGCTGCGCTGCGTCGGGTGCGAGAGTTCCGGCAGGGAAATCGAGGCGAAGCCGAACATGTTGAGCAGCGGCACCACCGACCAGGCGACCGCGATCCAGCGCCAGGCACCGTGCCCCAACAGCACCATCGCCAGGGCTGTCACGGCGATCACGACCACCTTGCCGATCGGGTAAAACGCATGCAGCAGCGCCATGTCGGCCGCTTTGCGTGTCGAAGGCAGGGCGTTGACGATCGGCGTGATCAGGACTTCCTGCAAGCCGCAGCCGAAGGCGAAAATCACCGTCCCGGCCAGCAGTCCGTGATATGGTGCGGCGGCAAAGAGGGTTGGCGTGGCTGCAAAAATCCAGAGTCCGGCCGCACTGACGAATTGCGCCATGACTGTCAGGGGCTTGATCAACCAGTTAGCCCGGTCAACCACGGCCGTGCAGAAGAGATCGACCAGCATCTGGACAAAAAAGTTGATCAGGACCAGACGTCCGAGCTGCTCGAAGCTGAGGCCGAACTGCAGGCGCAGCGGGATGAAGAAAAGCGGCGTCAGGTTGACCACCATCGCCTGCACAAACATGCCCACATAACAGTAGCGCCGGATCAGATCCCTGTTCATGCCTTGCGTTCCAGCAGAAAGACCACCAGTGCCCGCAGCGCTGTCGTCGGTCCGGGCAGATCATCGAGTGCCGCCAGTGCCTGCTGCGTATGGTTGGCCGCGCGCCGGCGTGCCTCGTCCGGCGACCAGATGCCGAGACAGTTAAGCTCGCCCTGCGGCTTGGTGTGCCATTCGTCCTCATCGAGCAGGTCGTCCACGATCTGAAACGCGCGCCCCAGATGCAGGCCGAAGCGCTCCAACTGGTCGATCTGTGCCGTCGAACCGCTCCCGGCAATTGCCCCCAGTCTTGTGGCACAGCCCAGCAGGCAGGCGGTTTTGTGCTGATGCACATAGGCCACCAGCGCTTCGCTGAAAGGCGGCGCGGCCTTGACGTCCTCCCACTGGCCGCCGACAACTCCGGCCGGACCGGCCGCGTGGCAGAGTGCCGACACCGCCAACCGCAACTGTGCCGAAGTGACCTCCAGCCGACCGAGCAGCTCAAAGGCCCAGGCCTGCAGGGCATCGCCCGCCAGCACGGCTTCGGCCTGGCCGAATTTGGCATGGACGGTCGGCATGCCGCGCCGCAGCAGGTCGTCGTCCATGCAGGGCAGATCGTCGTGTACCAGCGTATAGGCATGCAGTGCCTCGACGGCCATGGCGGCCGGCAGGGCCGTGCGGAAACTGCCGCCGACAACCTCCGCTGCGGCTAGGCAGAGAATCGGACGGATGCGTTTGCCGCCGCCCAGCAGCGCATACAGCATCGCCTCGCGCAGGCCCGACGGTACATCGGGCGTCTGACTCTCGCTCAGGGCTGTGGCCAGCGAATCGCTGACCAGACGCGCCCGCTCTTGGAGATAATTTTGCAGATCAAACATGCCACGATTATAGAGCTTTCAGACGAAAACTGAAAGCCCCGAGGGTGTCGTCTTTTCCTTCTTCACCCTTTTCGATTAAATGACTATCATGCAGGCCAGCAAAGTTTAAATGGAGAGGCTGAAATACATGGCGTACAAACGATCGTACTGGATCGGTTTTGATCTGGGTGGCACCAAGATGCTGGCGGCGATCTTCAACGACAGGTTCGAGATAGTCGCGCGCAAACGGCGGCGGATCAAGCTCGGCCAGGCTGCCACGCCGGGTGTGGCCCAGATGATTGATATCATCGGCGAAGTGATGGAGAGGGCCCAGATCGAGCCGGAGGAGATTGCCGGGGCCGGCGTGGCTGTGCCGGGGCCGGTCGATCCGCGCCGCGGCATCGTGATCGAAATGCCGAACCTCGACTGGCGCGAACTGGCGCTGGGCGAGCTCCTCGGTGCCGAGCTGAAGTGTCCGGTACATATCCTCAACGATGTCGATGCCGGTACCTATGGCGAGTACCGTTTCGGTGCCGGACGCGGCGGACGCTGTGTGCTGGGGGTCTTCCCCGGCACGGGCATCGGCGGCGGCTGTGTCTATGAGGGCAACCTGCTGCAGGGTTCCTCGCGCACCTGCATGGAGATCGGCCATATCCGCGTCATGCCCAACGGTCCGCTCTGCGGCTGCGGCGGACGCGGCTGTCTCGAAGCCGTCGCCAGCCGACTGGCGATTTCGCAGGCCGTGGCGGCGGCGGCTTACCGCGGCGAGGCGCCGACGATCCTGCGCGAGGTGGGAACCAATATCCGCGAAATCCGCAGCAAAGTGCTGGCGCAGGCCGCGACGGCGGGTGACAAAGCGGTAGTGGAGATTCTGGAAGATGCCGCCCGCTGGCTCGGCATCGGAGTGGCGGCGGCGATCAACCTGGTCGATCCCGATGTCATTGTGCTGGGTGGCGGACTGGTCGAGGCCCTGCCGGAGCTCTTCCTGCGGGGCGTGCGCGAAAGTGCCGAAAGTCACGCCATGCGCTCTTTCCAGGGCACCTTCCGCATTGCCGTGGCCGAGCTGGGCGACGATGCTTCGGCCAAGGGTGCGGCCGCCTGGGCGCACCATCGGGAGGTCGTAGCGAAATGATGGCCGTGCCGGCACAGACAGAACGGAGAAAAAGAGGACGCGATGTCTGAAATTTCACGCTACATCAACCGTGAGTTGAGCTGGCTCGAGTTCAACCAGCGGGTGCTCGACGAAGCGCTCGATCCCGCCGTGCCGCTGTTGGAAAGGCTCTTCTTTCTGGCGGTCACGGCTTCGAATCTGGACGAGTTTTTCATGTTGCGCATCAGCGGTCTCAAGCTGCTGGTGGAGGGCGGCGTGACCCGGCCCGACCGCGCCGGTCTGACTCCGCACGAGCAGTTGCAGCAGGTGCTGGCGCGAATCCGTCGCATGTACGCCGACCAGTACGAATGTCTGGATCGGGAACTTCTGCCGGCTCTGGCCGCCGCAGGCGTGCGGCTGAAGCAGCGGGAGGAGCTGGATGCGGCGCAAGCAGAGTTTGCGGACGCATATGTGGCCGAGGAGGCGGCTTCGGTGCTGACCCCGGTGGCACTCGACCCTGAGGCTCCCCTGCCGCTGCTGGTCAGCGGTGCGCTCTACCTGCTCTTTATGCTGGCACCGGAGGAATCTGACAGCGCCGCAGCGGCGGCCGCGGCGACGATCGGGTCGCAGTGCGACGCGAGTACCGGCCATCCGCGCTTTGCTCTGCTGCGGCTGGGAAATGAGCGACTGCTGCGGCTGCCCCATGCTGCCGACAAATACGATGTAGTGCTGAGCGAGGATCTGCTGCGCGCGTCGTCAGTCCTTTTTCACGGTCAGCAAATCCTGGCCAGCACCTGTCTGCGCATCACGCGCAATGCCGATATCCCCGTGCGCGAGGAATATGCGGCCGAACTGGCCACCGAGATGGAAGCCGTCCTGCGCAACCGGCGCGACAGCGGCTGTGTGCGGCTCGAAGTCTCGGCCGGCACCTGTCGCGAACTGCGTGAGTGCGCGCTCAAACTGGCCGGGGTAAGCGAGGAGATGGTCTTCGAGATTCCCGGACCGCTGAACCTAGCCGCGCTGGACACACTCTGCAACTGGCCCTCGCTGGCACACCTCTGCTATCCGCCCTGGCCGCCGCAGCCCAACTGCATGATCGATCCGACGCGCAATATCTTTGGCGAAATCGCCGCCCGTGACATCGTCGTCAGTCTGCCATTTGAGAGTTTTGATCCGGTGCTGCAACTGCTCGAACAGGCCGGTGCAGATCCCCATGTGCTGGCGATCAAGATCCTGCTCTACCGCACGGCCAACGACAGCCGGGTCGTGCAGGCTCTGGCGCGGGCGGCGGAGCAGGGTAAAAATGTGACGGCGGTGATCGAAATCAAGGCGCGCTTCGACGAGGCCACCAACATCGCCTGGGCGCGTGAGCTGGAGGCTGCCGGTGTGCAGGTGGTCTATGGCATCCGCGGCTACAAAACCCATGCCAAGGCCTGTCTCGTGGTGCGGCGCGAGGCCGGCGGGATTGTGCGCTACCTGCATCTTTCGAGCGGCAACTACAACGAGGTCACCGGTCGGCTCTATACCGATGTCGGCCTCCTGACCTGCAATCCCGACATGGGGCGCGATATCGCCGACTTTTTCAATGTCATCACGGGCTATGCGGAGCCGCAGGATTATCGCCTGATCACCCAGGCACCGCTCAACCTGCGCGACCGTCTGCTGGCTCTGATCGCGGAAGAGACGCGCCGCGCCCGCGCCGGCCAACCGGCCTGGATTCGCGCCAAGATGAATGCCCTGATCGATTACCGTCTGGTCGATGCGCTCTACGAGGCCTCGCAGGCCGGGGTCGAGATCGACCTCAATGTGCGCGGTATGTGTGTCCTGCGTCCGGGACTGCCGGGTCTCAGCGAACGTATCCGCGTCGTCAGCATCATCGACCGCTACCTCGAACACAGCCGCATCTTCCGCTTCTGCCATGGCGGCGATGAACTGGTTTTTCTTTCGAGTGCCGACTGGATGCCGCGCAATCTGGAACGGCGGATCGAACTGCTGATTCCGATCCAGGATCCGGCCTGTCGCGACCGGCTGGTGCAGATTCTGGAGACCTGTCTGGCCGACAATGTCAAGGGACGCCTGATGCAGGGCGATGGCAGCTACCTCCGTCGGCCAATCGCCGCCGGGGAACAACTGCTGCGCAGTCAGGAGGAGCTTTACAGGCTGAGTTGCAAGGCGGCCAAAAACAATAACCGGGCGGCCCCGGAACAACTGGTGCTTTTCGAGCCGCACCATTCCGTCCGTCGCAAGGACAACCCATGAAGCCCGACAGCCAAACCACAACTTTTGCCGTGCTGGGTCATCCCGTGGCCCACAGTCTTTCGCCCGCCATGCACAATGCCTCGCTGCGTGCTCTGGGCATGAATGCCGTTTATCTGGCCTACGATGTCGCGCCGCAGGATGTCGCCGCCGCGGTTGCGGGCATGGCGCGTCTGGGTTTTGGCGGCACCAATATCACCATCCCGCTCAAACATGCCGCCTGCGCGGCTGTCGCCCAACTCGCCCCCTGTGCCAGTCGTCTGGGGGTCGTCAATACGATCGCCTACCACGACGGTACGACCACCGGTTACAACACCGATGGCGTCGGGCTGCTGGCCGATCTGGCCGAACAGTTCGAGATCCGTCCCGCCGGGCTGAAGGTGCTGATTCTGGGCTGTGGCGGTGCCGGCCGGGCGGCCGCCCTGACCCTCGCGGCGGAGGGCGCCGCCTCGATCAGTCTCGCCAACCGCTCGCCCGCCCGGGCCGAGGCCGTGGCGGCCGATCTGGCGTCGGACGCCGCCTGGCGCGGGCGGGTCGATGTACTGCCTGCCGCAAGCGAGGCCTGGACGGCGTCTGCCCGCACGGCGGATCTGATTGTGCAATGCACTTCCTCCGGCATGAGTTCCGAAGATGCGCCGCTGCTGCCGCCGAGCGCCTTCCGCCGCGGACAGTTTTTTTACGATCTGGTCTATACCAGCCCGCGCACGCCGACGATGCTGACGGCAGAGTCTGCCGGGGCACGTTGTGCGAACGGGCTCGGCATGCTGCTGCATCAGGGCGCGGCTTCGTTCCACATCTGGACCGGGCGCGATGCCGACCTGCCCGCCATGCGTGCGGCACTGGAGGAGGCGCTGCGCCGCAAAAAGTCATGAAAAATTTCCGCATTGTTCTCTGGATTACCCACAAAACCGTGGCCGAGTGGCACCTGACGCCGCAACAGGTCGCGACCTTTGCCGCCGCCCTGCCACAGGCCGAAATCGTCCACTGTCAGGATCAGGAAGAGTTTCTGGCCGCCCTGCCCGAGGCCGATGTGGCGCTGGTCTGGCGCTTCCGGCAGGAGTGGTTTGCCCTGGCACCAGGGCTCAGGTTTCTCGGCACACCGGCGGCCGGTCAGGAGTATCTGGCTGTGACACCCCCACCGGGTGTCCGGCTGGGTTTCGGCTCTTTTCACGGGGCGATCATGGCCGAAACGGTGCTGGCGCTGATGCTGGGGCTGGCGCGGCGGGTTATCCCCTTCGCCCGGACGATGCAGGCACCGGATGCCGCAAGCTGGCCGCGCGAAAGCTTCAGCGGCACGGCGCGGCGTCTGCATGGTGCAAGGGTGACGGTGCTGGGATTCGGCAAGATCGGCCAATGGGTCGGACGGCTGGCCAAGCCCTTCGGAGTACGGCTGACCGGGATCCGCCGCCAGGCCGCTGCAACCCTGCCGAACTTCTGCGAGACCGGCGACCGCGTGCTGGGGATCGAGGCGCTCGACAGTGTCTTGCCGGAAACGGATTATCTAGTGCTGGCCCTGCCCGACACGGCTGAAACAACCGGCCTGCTGGATGCGCGGCGATTGGCTCTGCTGCCGCGACAGGCGGTAGTGATCAATGTCGGACGCGGCAATGCCATCGACGAAACCGCCCTGGCCGCCGCCCTGCGGGGAGAAAGACTGGCCGCCGCCGCTCTTGATGTTTTTGCCACCGAACCCCTGCCCGACGACAGTCCGCTGCGTACGACTCCCAACTGTTTTCTCTATCCGCACAGCTCGGCCATCGCCCCCGATTATCTGGACCTGTATCTGGTGGAAATGGCTGAGCACCTGTCGGTTGGGTAAGGGGCCGGCTGTGTGTGGCTTGTTTTTCTGAGATGTCAGTCGAAATGGTTTCTCTGTTCTGCTGCTCTGCATCACCCGTCTAGCTGATTATTGTGATTATATGAAAACACTCCGCTTTTCTCTTTGTTTGCGGCGCATCCGCCTTGGCAAGGCTACGGCGCGACAAGCTTCGGCGATCGTGCCCAGCCGATGGGGAAAATCCGAGAAGGACGGCGTGACAGTCGTCCCTCCCGAGTGGCGTGTTTTTAGGCGGCTCTCCCTGGTTGTTGCGATAAGTCTGGTTGCGGTTTGTGGCTCTGCGCGAGATGCCAGTCTGGACGCCGCATCGCTGCATATCCGCAAGGCCGCCGTTCTCAATCGCGATTATCCGGCTTCGGCGCTGCGCGACCTGTACCTGCAGCGCGAGTTGCGGCGGGCCGAGGAGTGGATCGACAGCCAGCGCAAGGGACAGGCGGGCGTTCCCCGGCCGGGGCTGGCCGAAGAGGCCTATTTCAGCGAAATCGACCAGAGCGCCCAGCCTTTTTATCGCTACCTGCCCAAGATCTGGTTCGAAAAAAATACGGATGAAAAGAACGAAGCCCTGCCGCTGCTGGTTTATCTGCACGGCTATTTTTCCGACATGGATCTGATCAACTGGGCGATTTTTCCCACGACCCTGACCAACCTCGCCGAGACCGTCGGCGCCTGTGTGGCGATGCCCTTCGCCCGCAGCAACACCGATTTTCAGGGCATCGGCGAGCAGGATGTGATGCGCGTGATCGACGAAATGCAGCGACGTTACGGCACCGACCCGCAACGGGTCGTCCTGCTGGGTCTCTCGATGGGAGGCATGGGCACCTGGACGATTGGAGCACGTTTTGCAGAATGTTTCAACGGGTTGCTGATCATCGCCGGACGGGGCGACTACGACTTCTGGCACAAACTCGAGCCGGGAGCCCTGCCGGCCTGGGAGCGGGAGTTGATCGACGCGCAATTTCTGCCCAAACTGGCACCGCGGCTGGCGGGCATGCCGATTCTGGCTTATCACGGCAGCGCAGATTATCTGATTCCGCCCGCCGAGGCCGGAGCCGCCTTCGGCTGGGTCAGTCCGGTCAATCCGGCGGCGCGGCTGGTGATGCTGCCCGAGGGCGACCACTGGATCAGCGACGAAGTTCTCGCGCGACCCGACTGTGCCGAATGGCTGAGCGGGGTGCTGGCCAAAGGGCGCGACAACCGGCCGGCAGCACTCGGCATTGTGCCCGGCGAAGTGCCCAGCCGGATTCAGCAGGCGTTTTTGCAGCCTTTTATTTTTGTCCAGCCCTCCAATGCCACGCTCGAAAGCGAGCAGCTCTTTGCGCGGCACTGTGCCGCCTGGGAGAGCTTTGCCAAGGCACGCCCCGTCACGCGGCGCGAAGCGGCACTGACAGAAAGCGAGTTACGCGAAAAAAATCTCTTCGTCTTCGGCAGTGCCGGGGAAAGTCCCTTTGCGCGGCTGGTGCTGGAGAGTCACGCTATCGAGACCGATGACGAGAGCTGGAACCTGCAGGGGCGCAAGGTGGCGCGCGAGGGGCATGGACTCTGGATCGCGCTGCCCAATCCGCTCAACCGCGAACGGACAGTCGTCATCAACGATGGCATTTACTGGGGCGAAAGGTTGTCGCCGAATCACCGTTACGACATGCTGCCCGATCTGCTCGTTTATACCGCTGAGCCGGGGCGCCTCGGCATCAACCGCCCGGTCTGTGCCGGCAAAATCGACAGGAAAGGCCTCATCACCTGGTGGCCGCAGCCCGAACCGGTGCCGGTAAAATAAAAGCGGCGTCGTGAGATAACTCACGCCGCCGCCGGTTGATTCAGTTTATGAAACCGCGCCTGCGATTTCAGAGACTGTAGTTTACATCATGCCGTCCATGCCGCCGCCGTGGGGCATCGGAGCCGGCTTTTCCTTTTCAGGAACGTCGGTGATCATGGCTTCGGTCGTCAGGAGCAGACCCGCGATCGAGGAGGAGTTCTGCAGGGCCAGACGTGTGACCTTGGCCGGATCGACGATACCGGACTTGATCATATCGACAAAGGTGTCGCTGGCGGCATCGTAGCCGTTGGCACCCTTGGCATCCTCGACCTGCGAGACGACCAGCGCCGCTTCGCGGCGACCGGCGTTCTGCACGATCTGGCGCAGGGGAGCCGTGAGGCAGTTCCAGATGATCTGCATGCCGACTGCTTCGTCACCACTGGCTTCCTTGATGGCATCGGCGAGAGCCTTGCGGCAACGCACCAGCGCCACACCGCCACCGGCGACCACACCCTCTTCGACCGCTGCGCGGGTTGCGTGCAGGGCATCTTCGATGCGGGCTTTCTTTTCCTTCATCTCGGTCTCGGTCGCAGCACCGACATTGATGACCGCCACGCCGCCGGCCAGCTTCGCGAGGCGCTCCTGGAGCTTTTCGCGATCGTAGTCGGAGGTGGTTTCATCGATCTGGCGCTTGATCTGGCCGACGCGGCCCTGGATATCAGCGGTCTTGCCGGCGCCCTCGACGATCGTCGTGGCTTCCTTCTCGACCGTGATGCGCTTGGCCTGGCCGAGGTCTTCCAACTGCACGTTTTCGAGCTTGATGCCGAGGTCTTCGCTGAGCATCTTGCCACCGGTCAGGACGGCGATGTCTTCCAGCATGGCCTTGCGGCGGTCGCCGAAACCGGGAGCCTTGACGGCGCAGATGTTGAGCGTGCCGCGCAGTTTGTTGACCACGAGGGTGGCCAGGGCTTCGCCTTCGACATCCTCAGCGATGATCAGCAGGGGCTTGCCGGTCTTGGCCACGTTCTGCAGCAGGGGCAGCATGTCCTGGAGGTTCGAGATTTTCTTCTCGTGAATCAGGATATAGGCATCCTCGAGCACGGCTTCCATGCTGTCGGGATTGGTCACGAAGTAGGGGCTGATGTAGCCCTTGTCAAACTGCATGCCCTCGACCACGTCGAGCGTGGTTTCGATCGTGCGGGACTCTTCGACCGTAATCGTGCCGTCCTTGCCGACCTTCTCCATCGCCTCGGCTATCTTGGAGCCGATGTCTTCGTCGCCGTTGGAGGACACAGTCGCGACCTGGGCGATCTCGGTGTGTTCCTTGACCTTCTTGGCCTGCTTGCCGATGTTGGCCACGACGATGGCGGTCGCCTTGTCGATACCGCGCTTGAGGTTCATCGGATTGGCACCGGCGGTGACGTTCTTGAGACCTTCGCGATAGATCGCTTCGGCCAGCAGCGTGGCGGTGGTGGTACCGTCGCCGGCGGTGTCGCTGGTCTTGCTGGCGACTTCGCGCACCATCTGGGCACCCATGTTCTCAAACGGGTCGGCCAGTTCGATTTCCTTGGCAACGCTCACACCGTCCTTGGTGATGTTCGGGGAGCCGAATTTCTTGTCGATTACCACATTGCGGCCACCGGGGCCGAGAGTGGTCTTGACAGCTTTGGAAAGCTTTTCGACACCGGCCAGAATCGCCTGGCGGGCATCATTTTCGTACTTCAACTGCTTTGCAGCCATGGGAATAATCCTCTCTTCTTGCGATTACTTGTGAAAGACGTAACTCAGCCAACGACGCCGAGGAGGTCGTCCTCGCGTACAATCTGGTAAGTTTTGTCGTTGATTTTGACTTCCGTGCCGCCGTATTTGGGCATCAGGACAGTGTCGCCGACCTTGACGTCGAATGCGATTTCCTTGCCGTCATCGTCGCGTTTGATACCGATGGCGATAACTTTGCCCTCGGTCGGTTTTTCTTTGGCGGTGTCGGGGATAACAATGCCGCCCTTGACCTGTTCTTTGTCCTCGATGGGCTCAACAAGTACGCGGGCACCCAGTGGTCTGATCTTCATTGGTTGGATTCCTCCGTTGTGGTTGTAGGTTGTGTTACCGTTTTCCTGCCTGTTCTGCGGAATGACAGGAAAGGCGGAAAGTGTTGCCGGGCTTGAACCGCGCCCGGCAGGCGGGAAGTTATTTGTCGTCGACCATCTCGAAATCGGCATCGACCACGTCGTCGTCATCGTTGCCGGATGACTCGCTCCGGGCTTCGTCGGTCTGGCTGGTGGAGGTGCCTGCATCCGCTGCGGCGGCACCCTCGGCACCGGCCTGGGAGTAGAGATCCTGCGAGACGGCCTGCATGGCTTCCATCAGGGCTTCCTGTTTGGCCTTGATAGCGGCGATGTCGTTGCCCTTGAGGGCTTCCTTGACCTCCTCGACAGCCTTTTCGACCGGGGCGCGCTTGGCGGCGTCGAGCTTGTCGCCGCTGTCCTTGAGAGCCTTTTCCACCTGATAGACGGCGTTTTCGGCCTGGTTGCGGGTTTCAACCTCTTCGCGCTTTTTGGAGTCCTCATCGGCATGGGCTTCGGCGTCGCGCACCATGCTCTTGATCTCGTCCTCGCTCAGTCCGCTCGAAGCGGTGATGGTGATCTTCTGCTCCTTGCCGGTGCCCAGGTCTTTGGCGCGGACGTTGAGGATGCCGTTGGCATCGAGGTCGAACTCGACTTCGATCTGCGGCACGCCGCGGGCGGCGGGGGGAATACCGTCGAGGTTGAAGCGGCCGATCGACTTGTTGTCGCGAGCCATCTTGCGCTCACCCTGCAGGACGTGGATTTCCACGCCGGGCTGGTTGTCGGCGGCAGTGCTGAAGATTTCGCTCTTCTTGGTCGGGATGGTGGTGTTGCGCTCGATCAGGGGCGTCGAAATGCCGCCGAGGGTCTCGATCCCGAGCGTTAGCGGGGTCACGTCGAGCAAAAGCACGTCCTTGACTTCGCCCTTGAGGATACCGCCCTGGATGGCGGCACCGATTGCGACGACCTCGTCGGGATTGACGCCACGGTGCGGCTCTTTTCCGAAGAAATCCTTGACCATCTCCTGCACCTTGGGCATGCGTGTCATGCCGCCGACGAGGATCACCTCATCGACCGAGCCAATGTCGGCATCCTTCATGCAGTTGCGGCAGGGGCCGCTGGTGCGCTGTACCAGACTGTCGGTCAACTGTTCGAGTTTGGCGCGCGAGAGTGTCACCGCGAGGTGCTTCGGGCCTTCGTTGTCGGCCGTGATGAAAGGCAGGTTGATCTCGGTCGAGGCGGCGCTCGAAAGTTCGCACTTGGCCTTCTCGGCGGCTTCCTTGAGCCGCTGCAGCGCCATCGTGTCTTTCGAGAGGTCGATACCCTGCTCAGACCTGAAGTCCTCCACCAGCCAGTTGATGACGGCCTGGTCGAAGTCGTCGCCGCCGAGGTGCGTGTCGCCGTTGGTGGCCTTGACCTCGAAGACACCTTCGCCGATGTCGAGCACCGAAATATCGAACGTGCCGCCGCCGAGGTCATAGACGGCGATCTTTTCTTCCTTCTTCTTCTCGAGACCGTAAGCCAGCGAAGCGGCCGTCGGCTCGTTGATGATACGCAGCACTTCGAGACCGGCGATGCGGCCGGCATCCTTGGTGGCCTGGCGCTGGCTGTCGTTGAAGTAAGCCGGCACGGTCACCACCGCCTGTGTAATCGTCTCGCCCAGATAAGCTTCGGCATCGGCCTTGAGTTTCTGCAGGATCATCGAGGAGATTTCCGGCGGCGAGTAGGACTTGTCGCCGATCTCGACATGCGCGTCGCCGTTGTTGGCCTTGACGACCTTGTAGGGGACGGTTGTCGATTCGTGGGCGACCTCGTCGTAGCGACGACCCATGAAGCGTTTGACAGAAAATATTGTGTTGCCGGGATTCGTAATCGCCTGCCGCTTGGCCGCCTGACCCACCAGACGTTCGCCGTTTTTGGCAAACGCCACAATCGATGGTGTCGTGCGCATGCCTTCCGCGTTGGGGATCACTACCGGCTCGCCGCCTTCCATGATCGCCATGCAGGAGTTTGTCGTTCCCAAGTCAATTCCAAGTACCTTGGCCATAATTTGCCCTTTCCAGAAAAATCATAAAAAAAACAGGCCGCAACAGAATGTGCGGACGACAGATAATCAGCAGTCGGCGTGCCAAACCCTGAATGTTCGCAAAACGGGACAAAAATGCGACTCAATGTCTCACTTTTGCGCCCCGCTGTCTCAAGCGGGACATGACGTCGCTTGTCTCAGTCCCGTTTTGCCAGGGGAATATATGGGCTGCGCGGGGCGATGCCCAGGTAGGCCGGCCGGACGATTTTGCCGACGTTGGCGAGCTCTTCGATGCGGTGGGCGCTCCAGCCGACAACGCGCGCAATCGCAAACAGCGGCGTGAACAGCTCTTCGGGGATGCCCAGCAGCTTGAAGATGAAGCCCGAATAGAAGTCCACATTGGCACTGACACCTTTATAGATGCGGCGCGACTCGCCGATAACCTCCGGCGCGAGTTTTTCGATCCGTTCGTAGAGGTCAAACTCGGCCATGCAGTCCTTTTCTCCGGCCAACTCGCGCGCGTAGCGTTTGAGGATCAGGGCGCGGGGGTCGGACATGGAATAGACCGCGTGGCCCATGCCGTAGATCAGTCCGGATTTGTCGAAGGCCTTTTTGTCGAGCAGATTCTGCAGGTGTCGGCGCAGGGCATCCTCGTCCTGCCAGTCGCCGACCTGCTTTTTGAGATCTTCGACCATGTGCAGGGCCTGGATATTGGCTCCGCCGTGGCGCGGCCCCTTGAGCGAGCCGAGAGCCGCCGCGATGACGGCGTAAGTATCGGTGCCGCTCGAAGAGACCACGTGGGCGACGAAAGAGGAGTTGTTGCCGCCGCCATGTTCGGCATGCAGCACCAGCGCCAGATCGAGCAGCTTTTCCTCGAGCGGCGTATAGGAGCCGCGACTGCGCAACATGCGCAGGATGTTGGCGGCGGTCGAGAGTTCGGGCTGGGGTTTGCGGATGACGAGGCTTTTCTGGCCGCGGGCATAGGCATAGGCGCGGTAGCCATAAACCGCCAGCAGCGGGAAGACCGCGATCAGTTGCAGACATTGCCGCAGGATATTGGGAATCGAGATATCGTCCGGCCGCGGATCGGTCGCATAGAACGAGAGCACACCGCGCGCCATGGCGTTCATCACATCGCTGCTCGGCAGCGAGAGGATCGCGCTGTGGACAAAGTTGTCCGGCAGGGTCCGGTACTCGGCCAGGCGGCGATGAAACAGCTCCAGCTCGCTTTCGTTCGGCAGTTGGCCGAAGAGCACCAGGTAGGCTGTCTCCTCGAAACCCAGCCGTCCATCGGCCGTGAAGCCGTCCACCAGTTCGTCGATATCGATCCCGCGGTAGATCAACTGGCCGCGTCCCACCTCGGTATGGTCGCCATCCTGCCGCGAAGCCACCACCTCGCCGATCATCGTCAGACCGGCCAGCACGCCCTTGCCGGAAATGTCGCGCAAACCGCGCTTAACTTCGTGTTCCGTATAGAGCTGCGGCTCGATCCGGCCACTTTCGACCGCACTCTGCGCCCATTTCAGCAGAGTGTCGTCGATTTCAACTTTTTGACTGTTTGTATTGGAGGTTTTAACCATCTTGACCCTTCCGAAACAATAAATTCTGTTCCATATCCCGCCAGCTTAGCAAAAAAGTCCAGCTTGGACGTATAAAAATCGTACAAAAATAAATGGACATTTAATACGGTCGGAACCATGATTGCAGATTGTTGCGGCGGGTGGTCTGCTTGAGTGAACAGCGCAAGGGAGCTGTTCTGTTTGTCGCCGGATTGCACCGCCTTGAGCTTTGTCCTGCCGGAGCCAGAAAACTTGAAATGAAATCTTCATCAGAAAACACTGCCACTGCGTCATTTGTACCGCGTCTGGGCTTCTCGCTGCACCTGCTCCGCGGGCCGAACAGCCCGCAATACTGGAGCGAGCTCGAGCAGTCGGGCATCTCCACCTTCGAGCTGCGTCCGGAGCTTTTCAAAGATCCAGACCAGCCTGATTTCCGCCGCAGATATGTGGAAATGATCGAACGCAGCGGCAAACGTACGGCCTCGATCCATGCGCCCTTCGGCGGGGCCTGCGATATTTCGTCGCTGGATCGTGAAATCCGCGCGGTCGGCATAAAGTCGCTCAAGGCCGCCATCGACCTGGCCGCCGAACTGGGCGCCCCGATTGTGGTGCTGCATGCCAGTGCCGAGCCGGTGCTGCCGCAGGAGCGCCGCGAACGTCTCGGGGTGGCTTTCGATTCGCTGACGGAGCTGACCGGCGACTTGTCCGGCAAGGGCATCAAACTGGCGGTCGAACTGCTGCCGCGCAGTTGTCTGGGCAACCGGGCGGCTGAGCTGCAGGAGCTGGTCGAGCCGCTGCCGACCGAATATGTCGGCTACTGTCTCGATACCAACCACATGATGGAGCGGACGGGCGAACTGGCCGCCAAGGCGCGCCGTTTGGCTCCCCGTCTGCTCAATCTGCACATCTCGGATTACGACGGTGTCGACGAAAAGCACTGGCTGCCCGGCGAAGGGGTCAACGACTGGGTCGCATTTCTGCGGGTGCTGGCGGAGATTGGCTACCGCGGGCCCTTCAACTTCGAAACCAAACTGCCCGAGGGAACGGTAGCCGAACAATTGCGCGCACTCGAGGCCTCATACGACTGGCTCCGTACGCAAATTCCGTAATCTGCCGATATGCCCGATAGCGAAGCCGATCCCGACACCCCGGCTGAATTAGGTCGAATTAGAATTGCTGCTTCTCAAAACATTATTGCCCGGCATGGGCGGAGTGGTTTAGAATTGCAGCCATGCAAAACCAAACAACCTCTTTCTGGCCCCTGCCGCTGGTAACGCCGGCTGCGGCGGGATTTGATGCGGCACGCCTTTCGAAGGTGTCTGAACTGATGCGGCAGAGTGTGGACTCTGACGTGATCGCCGGTGCCGTCTGGCTGGTTGCCAGGCGCGGCGGCATTGCCCTGCTCGATCTGCAGGGTCATGCCAACCGCGAAAAAAACATCCCGATGGCGTACGACTCGATCATGCGCATCTATTCGATGTCCAAGATCATAACGACGGTGGCCATGTTGCAACTGCTGGAGGAGGGGCGCTATCTGCTGTCGGATCCGGTGGCGAACTGGCTGCCCGAGCTGGCCGA
>Ga0172382_10003293_pt1 | contig 25743 bp, 23 predicted proteins | sample Leawel138RmetaG_FD_122245 | JGI IMG/M metagenome (GOLD analysis project Ga0172382, IMG submission 122245) | Leachate microbial communities from a municipal landfill in Southern Ontario, Canada - Leachate well 138R metaG | ecosystem: Engineered > Solid waste > Landfill > Unclassified | place...
AAAACATGAAACTTTGAATTCCAGAAATCACCGTTTAATCTCCCACGCATTAGCGGTTAACGGGGAAACGAGAAAGGGGTATTAGTCAACATCTTGTTTTCTTGGGAATGTCCCCTTGAGGCTCCAAAGTTTCTGGTACACCGCGGAATCTCGCATGGCAGACAAGAAATACAAGGATGCCCGGCGTTACTATATCAACTCAAAAAGATCCTTTGAGAAATCTATGGCCGGTGTCGAGACTGGCAAGAAGGCTGCGGCCAATGCCGTGAACGCCCCACTGCCCGATTTTGAAAATGACTGGAAGAACATCGAGGCCAGTGCCAGGGCCGCGGCGAACACCACGAAGAGATACTGGGCGATGACGTAAAGACAATCGCGGAAGGCATCAAGGCCATCAAAAATACGACCGTTACGTACCTGGCGGGCGCCGCGGCAAAAATGGGGAGGTGTGGTCCGCTATCGACAGTTGGAATGCCGTTTTTAAGGGAAGATCCGCCGCCCCCATAAGACCTTGCGCACCGGGAAAGATCTGGGAACGGCAAATGCTGTGACAGTTAACGCACGATTTTGATGTATGGAACCCTATCGGACTAAAGTCCCATAGACAAAAAATTTTCTGTCTATTAGACTTTCCGTCAGGGATAAATGAACGGGCAAATGACGAAAATACGCCTGGCGATGTTGCCTGCGTATCTTTTGACACACTATTTGATAGGTGATGGTCATTTTAACAAACTTACGGGAGGGATTGAAAAGTGGCGATTGAATCGATCGATCAGACAAGTAGTCACCTCAAGCTGAGCAATCCCGACAGCACCACGCTCGTTATTCATCTCACGGATGACTGGCGTACCACGAGTCATTTAGCGGCCTTTGAAAATGTGTGCCAGGGATTGGAAACCATGCCATCTTTGAATAAAGTACTGTTTGATGCATCTGGCCTTACAGGATGGGACTCGAAATTACTGACCTTTGTCCTTAAAGTGCGGGGGTGGTGCGATGACCGGAAAGTCGACCTTGCACTGGAAGGACTGCCCGGGGGCGTGCAGCGCCTTTTGCATCTCGCCCTGGCAGTGCCCGAGCGCCAGGGCGCCCGAAAAGATGCTGAGCGACAACCTTTCTTTCCCCGGGTGGGGGAGAAAGCGCTGCAGGTGTACGCATCTGCGGGAGAAATGCTCGCATTTCTCGGCAGCGCCTGTGTCGCTTTCGGGCAGCTTTTGAAGGGGAAAGCTTCTTTCCGCCGGTCCGACCTCATGCTATTTGTCCAGGAATCTGGGGTCCAGGCATTCGGCATCGTTTCCCTGGTCAGCATCCTTGTCGGCCTGATCTTCGCTTTCATCGGCGCTATACAGCTTAAGACGTTCGGAGCCCAGATCTATGTCGCAGATCTTGTCGGGATTGCAATGGTGAGAGTGATGGGCGCGGTCATGGCGGGCATCATCATGGCTGGCCGTACAGGGGCCAATTATGCGGCCCAGCTTGGTACAATGCAGGTAAATGAAGAGATCGACGCATTGCAAACTCTTGGAATCTCGCCCATGGAATTCCTGGTCCTACCCAGGATGATGGCCCTTATTTTAATGATGCCACTCCTGTGCGTGTATGCGGATATCATGGGGATCCTGGGAGGCCTCATTGTGGGCGTTACGATGCTGGACTTAAACCCGGTCGTTTACCTGAATGAGACTAAAGCGTCCTTCAACATGACGAACCTTTGGATAGGACTCATTTACAGTGCCATGTTCGGTGTAATAATCGCGCTTTCCGGATGTTTGCGCGGTATCCAGTGCGGCAGAAGCGCCTCGGCTGTCGGCGATGCCACCACCTCTGCGGTGGTCACCGGCATCGTCAGCATCATCATTGCAACGGCGATCCTTACGGTCATTTTTAGCATCCTGAATGTTTGAAGAAGTTGGCCTTTACATGAGAGATTACGAATCACCGGAGATGTCATGAACGAAGCAGAACCGCAGATCGTGGTCAAAGACCTCGACATGGGGTACGGAAGCTTTATCCTCATACGAAACCTCAATTTTATCGTCAATAAGGGCGATATATTCATAATAATGGGGGGATCTGGTTGCGGTAAAAGTACACTGCTCAAGCTGTTGGTGGGCCTCAAGGAACCTCTTAGCGGCCAGGTGTTCTATGACGGCACAAGTTTCTGGGAAGCCGGCCCCGAGGAACAGAAACGGATCATGCGCCGCTTCGGCATACTCTACCAAAGCGGTGCGCTCTGGAGTTCCATGACCCTTGCCGAAAATGTCGCTATTCCCCTTGAACAGTACACCAGCATGACGAGGGCCGAGATCCAGGACCTAGTATCTTTGAAACTCGCCCTTGTGGGTCTCGCGGGCTTCGAGGATTTTTATCCGTCGGAGATCTCAGGGGGAATGCGCAAGCGGGCAGGCCTTGCACGGGCCATGGCACTCGACCCCGATATCCTCTTTTTCGATGAACCATCCGCCGGTCTTGACCCCGTCAGCGCCCGCCTGCTCGATGACCTTATCCTGGAATTGAGAGACAGTCTCGGCACGACATTTGTTGTCGTGACGCACGAATTGGGAAGCATTTTCGCCATCGGGAACAACTCGGTATACCTCGATGTCCAGACGAGGACGATGACCGCAAGCGGAGATCCCAACAGGCTGCTCGCGGAATCAAAAGACCCAACGGTGCGGGCATTCCTCACAAGAGGGGCGGAGGGAAAGTAAGGAGGCTTTATGAGCAAACCGGTAAATAAGACTTTGATCGGCATTTTTGTCATAGCGGCGATCGCCGTTATTGTTGCAGCGGTCATAGTGTTCGGTTCCGGAAAATTTTTCACCAGGACCTTTAAAGCCGTCTGCCACTTTGAAGGGTCTGTGGGAGGCTTGAGCGTAGGGGCCCCTGTGGTGTTCAAAGGTGTGCGGATAGGGACGGTAAGCGACGTCATTTTGCGTTTTGATTCGAAAAGAAAGATTTTTGTGATCCCGGTCTACCTTGAAATACAACCTGACAAGATCCGCTCGGAAGGTCCACGGCCAAAAACACTTGGAGAGAATCTCGATATGTTCATCAAGAACGGCCTCAGAGCATCTCTTGAAACGCAGAGCTTTGTCACTGGCCAATTACAGGTGGCCCTCGATTTTTATCCGGATAAACCGGCAACCTTCGCTGAACACAAAATGGATTTTGAAACCCCGGAAATTCCTACCGTCCCTACGCGCCTGCAAGAATTTGCAAGGAAGCTTGACAAGCTTCCCATCGAAGAGATTGTCCTGAAACTGAAAACGACGATGGAGGGCCTTGACAAGCTGGTCAACTCGCCGGAGGCAAACAGGCTGGTGAAATCCATAGATCAGACAACAGTTGAGCTCAAAAATCTGGCGGTCAACATCAATAATCAGGTTGGACCGACTGCTGCCGAGGTCAGGGCAACCGCGGCTAAGATGCAAAAGTTGGCTGCCAATATTGATGAACAGCTGAGGTCCTTCGAAGATGTCTCGATTCCGCATCGGCTCGATAAAACCCTGAACGAACTGGGATCCGCAGCTAGGTCCTTGCGTTTGTTGTCGGACACTTTGCAGCAACAGCCGGATGCGCTCATATTCGGAAAGAAAGACACAGGAGGGAAACAATGAAATTGACTTTAGGTTGTATCATCCTGATTCTCTGTTCCCTTGTCGCCTTCGGCTGCTGGGGAAACAGTTCCCCCACCCGGTATTACGTGCTAAGCCCGACCGTGGGCGGCGGTGTGGCGCAACACGATGCGAACTGTGTCAGCATCGGCGTGGGACCGGTGAAAATACCCGAATATTTGAACCGGATGCAGATAATTATCCGCGCCAATCCGAACGAACTCGAGTTAGCTTATTTCGACCTGTGGGCCGAGTCGATGTCCGATGCAATCCCACGGGTACTGGCTGAAGATATATCACGGCTTCTCTGTACGAGAGAGGTTGTCCTTTTCCCGTGGAGGATACCACATGCCCCCGATCTCCGCATCGAGGTCGAGGTGATCAAAATGGATGGTGTACCAGGCAAGAGCACCGATCTTGAGGCATGGTGGAGCATTGTCAGCAGCGCGGACAAAAAAATCAGGGTGTCTAAACGATCGACCTATAACGAGCCAGTTGCGGCCTCCGGCTATTCCGGACTTGTCAGGGCCCAGAGCCGCGCCCTTGAAAATTTAAGCCGCGACATCGCGGGTGCGATCCAGAATCTCAAATGAGTTCCCGATAGGGTGTGGCACTCCACCCCCAGTGCTTCCAGCGCCTTCGGCACGGTGTCATCCGGACTCACCTTGTACCATGCCGCCAAAATATTTCCTTCCTCCCTATGAGAAAGAAAGATCGGGCAATGCCCATGGATTTCTTCCCGTAAAGAGTTTTTTCGCCCCAGGCCCCGTAAGCCTCCGGAACCGATTGATCGGCGTCCGAAAGCAGCGAAAAGCTCAATTTAAGCTTGTCGCTGAACTTTTTCTGTGCAGCCACGTAATCGGGGGTCAACCCTAATGCCTCAACTCCCATTGTGTTCATCCTGGCCAGTGCGTCCCGCACGGCCTCGGTCTGCTTTCTTCACCCGGAGGTCCACGCCCTGGTGAAGAAATAAAGCAGCACCTTCCTGCCCTTGAAGTCTTTCAGTTGTATCGACTTCCCGAACTGGTCTGCGAGCGTGAACCCGGGGGCCGGGTCGCCTTTTTTCAATATTGTCATGCACACCCTCCTCGAAAGTTTTTGAACTCTGTCTGACTTCTATCCTTCCATCCCGCCAGCCTTCTTCGAGCGATCGGCGATGAAACTTCCTTGCCTACAGCCCCGCCAAGTCCTCGGATCCCGTGAACGAACGTTACACGATCTTTATATTTTACACCTTTCTGATCATTCTGAAAAAAACAGGAGCCAGCATAGCGGCTCCCTGATATCTTATGAATCCGAATTTGCGGAGAAATTTACATTACCTGATCTGACGTCACCTGACGGCCGGCCTCTTGCTTTCCGGGCATCAGCGGAATACCTTCAGCGAGTTGGTACTTGACTATTGCCCAAATCTTATTCTCGATCTACAGATAGCGGGTAACCTTTACGGCCCGCAGCACTGATACGCGTGATCCTGGTTCCCTCATACCCGACATTATATTATCCATTATTCTCCGCGAGAGCACCTGGTCATTCCATAATTGATTATTCCCCGATAAGCCAGGGCCGGGCTTTTGAGACCTGGTTTGGTGCAAAAAAGGCAACGGGAGCGCGCCGGAAACCGACCCCCGCGAACGGCATGAGATCAGTTTCCCATTTTCGTCGGCGACGATGGCTATCTTTTCGATCCGGTCGCCATACTCCATGAAGAAAGAAACGTCTCCCCATTCTTCACTTCCTTCCCAGCCTTTGAAACCCTGGGCAAGTACGAGGACCCTGACGTTTAGCTCCGGCTCCCATCGTTCTGCCTCCACCCATATGATAGCATCAAATTCAGGCTTCCCGAGAACCCCTTCAACCCTGAGGGTCCTTACATTCCCTTCTCCCTGTTGAATCGTAACGCTCATGTCTATCTCCTTTTCAGGTATGGCGATCTGCGGACCGGTCACAATTTCATTCCACGGTCCGCCATCGGGCCAGCGCGTGGTATCCCCACGGGGGGAGGTCGACGTATAATCCGGAGTTAAATATTTCATCACCGGCCCTTTCATAGTGATCCTCGCTGAAGAGGTCGGTTATCCGCCATGTTTTCCCCTTGAGTTCGGACCATGGGACCTGTACTTTCCCTGTGCGCTCGAAGCTTACAGGTTGACGACGATGAGATAAAATTCCCCGGTGCAGAGCCAGTACCAAGCTGCGAGGTTCTCGCAACTGTTGTTGTCGGGCCAGCCTGTTATGTCGCATAGCTGCCAGCGGCCGCCACGCATTTCCTTCAGTGGAACAGTCTTCAGTAAACGCCTGTAGAACGCCGGGATGGCGGTATCTACCGGTTCGGCAGGACGCCGGCCGAGGAATACGGGCAGCCTTACCCGTCTTCCCTCGAATTGCCCTTCATGAAAAAGCTTTGCGCCCGGGATCGTGGCCATGGTCAGGGCGAAAACGCGGTGTTTTTTCGGGGGGAATACCGACGCCGCTCGCGGCTCATCATGATTTTCTATAAAGCGGACCAGTTTTTCCTGATAAGGGAGGTCGGCATGAAGATGAAGCCCCACGCTCCGGGCTGTTTCATATTCCAGACGGTCGTACAGGCGCCTGTCGTAGCAGTAGTCAAACCCCTGCTCCATAAGCTCCCACTCAAGGTCCCAATAGGCCTCGGCTATAAAGAGAAAATGCGGGAAGGCGCCTTTGACGGCACGGATCACTTCGACCCATTACTCTGTCTCGGGCACATCACCCGCCCGGCTGCCCCACGTACGTTCAATGATGGGGTTGAGGAGCAGCACAGCATGGCCATGTCGCAGCGGACCCCATCACACTGGCCGGCAATACCCGACAGGGTCTCGATCACTGCCCGGCGGAGCGCCGGGTGAAAGGCATTGAGCTGCAGTACGTCCGGCCATGCGGGAAAATAGGGATCCCGGCCGCAGGCAAAGATCTTATCTTCTATCGCGATGAACGACGCTGGGTCGTTCACGATATCATCGGCGTTGCCTTGAATGAAATATTCCGGGTTATCCTTGGCCCAATCATGGTCCGGAGCGACATGGTTCGGGACGAAATCGAGGATCAGCCGGATATCATGGCTTAACAGTTCTCTACGCGCAATGGCGAGGCCTTCAGGCCCCCCGAGGTGCTCATCCACCACGTACCGGCGCACGCAATAAGGGGACCCCACGTTGTCCTCGGCCTGATAATCGGGAAGGGCTTCCCGAAAGCTTTTCAGGAGATCCTCGTTACAACACGCAATGGCAATGCCTGAAGGGCTCCGCTCCCAGACACCCATCAACCACACGGCGTCGATATCAAGGTCTGCGACCGCGTCCCACTCGGCGCCAGGTACCGTGTCCAGGGTAACGGTTTCCCCGTATTTCCGGCTTAACCCTTTAAGCCAGACCCAGGTGTTGATCTCATATATAAATGGATGCTTCGGCCACGCGGTCATGTGTCTGCCTCTCGGTATATTATTTCATAAATGCCAGCATTATCTGAAGAAGTATTATCTTCATAATGGTCCCTGTCGGAAATGTGATCGCATAAGCAATGTCGGTACGTTCGGTAGGGACCAGTTTGGACGCGAAGGAGGCATGCGTGGGGTTTGCGGCGACGCCGCATACGGTGCCGATAAGGTCATCGAGGCGAAATTTAAAAACAAGGTGGCCAACGATCAGGTTGAAAAGGACCACAACGAGGACAATGGCCGCGCCGAGGCCCAAAAACAACATTCCCGTCTGCCGTACCGTCTCGAGGAACTTCGGCCCTGCGGACATGCTGACCTGGGCAAGGAACACCGTCAGACCGAGATTGCGCAGGATGATATTGGCCGAGAAAGGCATGGTCCAGACCCAACTGCCGGTCCTGCCCAGCCTGCCGAGGATGAGCCCTATGATGAGCGTACCCCCGGTAATGCCCAGCTGCAACGTGCCGAGCCCGGGAACCGGGATAGGCAGGATGCCTAAAAGAACACCGAGGGCCATACCGATCCCGAGGGCCACGAAGCTGAATTCAGTGGTTCCTTTGATCGAATCCCCGAAGTACTTCTGCGTAATGTCCCAGTGTTCGGGACTGACCATCACGCCGACGCGGTCACCAAATTCGAGCACAAGCTCCAGCCGGGGAAGGAGATCCGCATCACCGCGGCGTACATGTACGACAGAAAAATCGGCTACACCCGGGATCTCGAGATCACCCAGCGAAACGCCTACCGCCTGGGGCCGGGACACGAAAATGCGGTAATAGTCGAGATCTCGGCGGTCTTTCCTCATCCGGCCGTAAGTGGTTTCCCCTATGAGCGACCGGGCATTCTCGAGCGCACCCGGTTCCCCCGTTAGTGCCAGTACATCATTCTCAGCAACTACCATGTCGGGCGCGGGAACCCTGTTCTGGCCCCTCGCCCTTGCGAGGACGATCTGTACACCTACCGGCAGGCGGGGAATTACCTCGGCCAGCGTCCGGCCAACGATATCCGGATTGCGCACCGTGATCTCATGGAGTTCCAGGCCGGCACCCGTGGAGGCCCGGGATCTCTTCTTGAGCCAAAGGTTGGCGAAGTGCATGATAAGGAAGGGCGCGATGAAACCGAAGGGATAGGCGACACTGTAACCCAAGGCCGGGGTGTTGTTCCCGACCGCACCGATAGCTGCCTACAGTGCCAGCGTGCTGGTGAGCGCACCGCAAAAGAGCCCGGCCAGGTCCGCCGGTGTCACCGAAAAAAGCGCGTATGCCAGGTAGCAGACAACGATCGCGGAAATGTGCGAGAGCAGTACAAGGGTGTTGGCTTTGAGGCCGAACGAACTCGTCAAGCCGGCAAAAAATTGCCTGCCGTACATGATCCCGATGCCATACACAAACATCAAAAGGCCCAGCGAGCCGAGCATTGCCGGCGGCGTAGCCTTCGGAGCGAACATCCCCCGCGCCTAACCCCACGAAAAGCACAGCCCCGGCGCCGAGGGAGAAACCCCGGACATTTACACCGCCCAGCGCATATCCTATTCCAATAACAAGGAAGAGGGTGAAAAGCAGCTGCTGCTCGAAGAATATTTTGAGAGATTCCATCGTACTTTGTTACCTCTTGCCCTATCTGCGAAGCAGCAGATCCCGATTGCTATCGAAATAGTAGAGCTTCGCCACCTCGATCCGTTTGGCCAGAAAACTACACGCCAAAAGTGCCAGGAGGGCGCCAAGCACCGGACCAGCCCAATAGATCCACCACCCCTGCCATTGCCCGGAGATCACGGCGGGACCCAGGGTCCTCGCCGGGTTGGTGCTTGTGCCTGAGATCGGCGCCTCCGCCCACACCATAAGAGAGTAGAGGGGCGGGAACAAGGCCGGGGTGAAGGGACGAATTTTTCGGAAACCCAGAAAGATAACCAGTAATGAGACCATCGCGAACGTGGTTATAACCTCGCCAAGAAAGACAGTCATCGTGGTGAATCCCTCTCCCGGCAGCGTGGCGCCGTACGCTACGCTCCGGCCCATGGAACCCCAGACCACAAGGGGCACAGCACCGATGATCCCACCGGCCAACTGGGACAAAATGTAGCCAGCGGCAATGCTGCCATCCAGCTTCCTCATCAACCAAAATCCGAGGGTCACCACGGGGTTGATGTGTGCACCGCTCACCTTGCCAACGGGAGAGAGCGCAATCAATGCACCCGTCGTGCCGAATAGAAAGCCGGTAATCAGTCTGCGCAGTCCCTCGCCCGGCAAAACCCGCGACACCGGGCTGCCGGACCCGAACATGACGATCACGAGCGACAGCCCCACCAAAACCAGGAGAGCCGCACCCACAAGCTCCGAAAAAAACTGGGGCCAAGGAAGAAACTTAACGTTCTGATTCTTCATGGTGTATCAGGGACGTTGTTTCGTTCTTCGACTTTCCAACAAATTGTCGAAACAACGTCCCTGCCTCTGCTATCATGATGATCACACCTCGGCAAACTGAATGATGACCTTGATATCTTCCGAATTATGGGCCAGTGCCTGGGCGAAGTTCTCCGGGCGTTCGCGCTTGGTGATAAGGCGCGCGAGCCACGAGCGGTCTGCGCGGGCCAGCGCCTGGGCGGCCTTGTACCAGTGGCGCTTGTTGGCGTTGACACTGCCGATGACCACGTTGTTTTTCAGCACCGCCGAAGACGCCACGTTCGCCGTGGCGATAGTGGGCACCGCACCGCCATGCCCGACACCCGTAAGGCACAGAACCCCGCTTGCCCCGAGAACGGCGATCGACTCGGAGATGACCTGCCCGACGCCGGTGCACTCCATTATAACGTCCGGCGTAAACCCTATGTCTGCGACGTTGCAGGAGTGATAGGTCGCACCGAGGTCGCGGACAAGTTCGGGTTTGGGTCCCGACGTGGTCCGGGCGAGGACGTGCACCTCTACGCCGCGCTGTGCGGCCCCGAGGGCGGCCAGAAGGCCGATCGGTCCTGCGCCCGTCACAAGCACGGTTTTCGGCTCCCAGAAGGCGCGTTCGCCCACAGCAAGGATATGCTCCCATGCCTTCGTGACGACCGTGGCGGGCTCGAGCAGCACGCCAAGAATTCCGAGGCTCGGGTCGACCTTGATCGCGTATTCGGGCTCGATCCTCCAGCGGTCGGACATGAAGCCGTCGATCTGCTTGATGCCGCGCTCGGTGTATTGCCCGTTGCGGCACATGTCCCACTCGCCCACCGCGCAGTTGGGGCAGGGGACCGGGTCCGGCCGGCGAACGATGCCCACCACCAGGTCACCCTTCTTTAATCCACTTGTCGGTCCCGGGTCTATCACGCGGCCAAGGGATTCATGCCCCAGTACGATCCGTGTCTTGCCGGGAGGTGCCCAGCCGTACTTGCCCTCTGCGATCTCCACATCGGTCCCGCATACTCCGACGGCGATGGCTTCCACGAGCACCGATCCATTTTGGATGTCGGGCTCCGGGACATCTTCATAACGTACCGATCCCGGTTTCCCCGGTTCAACGGTGATTGCCTTCATTTCATAACCTCCTTCATTTTGCTGCCTTGCGTTTTGGCGATCGGGATGTGCCCCCATCCCGGATAAAGGCTGCTTTCTTGCCAGCATCGAGAAGTTTCACGGCGTCAAGGTTCTTGAAGAGCTCGATGAGCGTCGCCACGAGGCCTGGCCAGCCCGTCTGGTGGCTTGCGCCGATCCCGGCCCCATTGTCGCCATGGAAATATTCGTGGAAAAGGATGTTGTCCCGCCAGTAGGGGTCTGTCTGGAACTTTTCTAGGCCCCCGTACACGGACCTCAACCCATTCGGGCCACGTAGGAAGATGCGGATGAGACGGTCCGCGATCTCCCGGGCAACTTCGAAGAGATTCACCTCCCGGCCCGAACCGGTCGGGCATTCCACCTTGAAGGAATCGCCGTAGAATGTGTAGAAGCCGAGGAGCGCCCGGATGAGGAGCATGTTGACGGGCATCCAGACCGGACCGCGCCAGTTGAAATTTCCACCGAACATTGCTGAGTCGGAGTCGGCGGGGACATAATTTACTCGATATTCCCTCCCCCCGGCGTTAAAGACATAGGGATGTTCGAGGTGGTAACACGAAAGCGCCCGGATCCCGTGGGGGCCCAGGAACTCATTCTCATCCAGCATATACGCGAGGATGCGGCGCAGGCGGTCCGGGCCTACCAGCGCCATCAAGCCGCGGTCGGCGTGACCCCGGCCCGAGTACACGTTCGTCAACAGTTCCGGCATGCGACGGCTCCGTTCCTCGAACAGGTTCATTATCCACGGCATCCGTTCGCGCTGCCAGGGTTCGGTGATGCTCGTGGCGCACAGCGGCAAAAGTCCCACCACCGAGCGCACTTTAAGGCGGGTCGAGCTCCCGTCGGGAAGCCGCAGGACGTCGTAGAAGAAACCGTCCTCCTCGTCCCACATGCCGTCCGGGCCGACGTGATTAATGGCATGGGCGATCCAGAGGATATGGTCCATGAACTTGGCGGCGAGACCTTCATAGCTCGGGTCGCGCGCGGCGATCTCGATGCCCAGCTCCAGCATATTCTGACTGAAAAAGGCCATCCAGGACGTGCCATCGGCCTGTTCGAGATAGCCTCCGGTCGGCAACGGGGCCGACCGGTCAAAGACCCCGATGTTGTCGAGGCCGAGGAAACCGCCCTTGAAGACGTTCTTTCCGAACCGGTCCTTGCGGTTCACCCACCACGTGAAGTTAGCAAGGAGCTTACTGAAAGAGTGCTTGAGAAACGTGAGGTCCCCCTCGCCCCGCACCGCCTGTTCCGTCCGGTAAAGTGCGAGTGTGGCCCAGGCGTGCACGGGCGGGTTGACGTCGCTGAAACTCCATTCGTAGGCCGGGATCTGGCCGTTTGGATGCAGATACCTTTGCCTGAGCATCAGTTCGAGCTGCTGCTTCGCGAAGTCAATGTCGACTGAGGAAAGCGTAATCGTGTGAAAGGCGAGGTCCCACGCTGCGTACCACAGGTACTCCCACTTGTCGGACATCGAGATGATGTCATCGTTGACCATGTGCCCCCACTCCCGGTTCCGCGTGAGGCCGGACGACGTGGAGAAGGGGTCGCCGCCGTGCTTCCTGATCCACTTGTCCGCCTCGAACAAGTAATACTGCTTTGACCACAACATGCCGGCCAGGGTCTGACGCATCGCCCGGGCTTCGTCTTCGGTCGCCTTAAGGGGGGTTATCGCCCGGTAAAACTCGTCCGCTTCTCTGCGGCGCTCCGCGAACGTCTCATCAAACCCGGTGAAGAAGTCTTTCGTTTCTCCCGGAGCGTAGTCGGTGAGCCTCAAGCGTATTACCGACGCCCCTCCCGCCTTCATCTTGAGCGTGTGGTGCGCAGCCGCCCTGGTACCGGTACAAGCCGGATTCACCGCGTCTTTTCGGCCGAGGACCACGTAGTCATTTATACCGTCCTTCACATAGGCCCCAGCATTCGCCGTACCGAACAGCCGCTGGTTGTTGGTCTCGTTCTCGGTGAAGAGAAGCGGCACGCCCCCGTCCACACTGAGCCATCGCTCCCCGAGTTCGGCGTGAGATGCTGCGATAGTCCGCATGCCCTTGTGTGCTTTGACCTCACGCAGTGCAGGCTTTGACACTTCAGGCGACCACGTCCACACATTGCGGAACCAAAGCGTGGGCAGTACGTGCAACGCCGCCGCTTCCGGTCCCCGGTTTTCTATCGTAATGCGGATAAGGATGTCCTCAGGAGAGGCTTTGGCGTATTCCACGAAGACATCGAAGTGGCGGTTGTCCGAGAAAACGCCGGTGTCAAGCAGCTCATACTCGAACTCCTGGCGCGAGCGGCACCGGTTGGTCTCAACGAGATCCGCATACGGGTAGGCCCGCTGCGGATATTTATAAAGCCATTTCATGTAAGAGTGCGTGGGAGTGGAATCGAGATAAAAATAGTACTCCTTGACATCTTCACCGTGGTTGCCCTCGGCACCCGTCAAACCGAAGATCCTCTCTTTGAGGATCGGGTCCTGACCGTTCCACAGGGCAAGGGCAAAACAGAGCCTCTGCTTCTCGTCGGAGAAACCGGCCAGTCCATCCTCACCCGAGCGATAGGCGCGGGACCGGGCGTGATCGTGAGGGAAATAGCTCCAGGCTTCGCCGTCCTGACTGTAATCCTCGCGGACCGTTCCCCACTGCCGCTCGCTCAGATAGGGCCCCCATTTTTTCCATAAAACCTTGTTGGTTCTGGCTTCCTCAAGTCGAATTTGTTCAGAATTCACAGAGACACCCCAATTTTTTTAATGAGCACCGGCTTTCATCGATTCCATGCGCGTGCGTACCACCGCCCGAAGGTCCTCTCCGAACCCTGTGAGCAGCCCTCCGTCCACGGCCAGCATCTGTCCTGTGATCGTAGCGGCGCGATCGCTCGCGAGAAAACTCACTGCCTCTCCGATCTCCTCCATCGTGGTGAAACGTCCCAGGGGGATCAGTCTCTTAATCGTCATTTCCCTGTACTCGGGCGTGGTCCCCGCTTCCATGAGCGGCGTTTGAACACCGCCGGGGCAGACCGTGTTGACCGTGATATGCGAATCCGCGAGTTCCCAGGCAAGGTGATGGCTGAGGCCGGCTACGCCGTGCTTGGATACCGTGTACTCGAGGCTTCCAAAAAAAGTCATCCTTACAGCTGCGGTGGAAGCGATATTCACGATGCGGCCCTGGCCTTGTTTCATCATTTGGGGAATGACCGCCTGACAGCAGAAAAACACGCCTTTCAGGTTCACGCCCAACACCCGGTCCCACTGTTCCTCCGAAAGGTCCTTCGTCAGGCAGGGAGTGCCTTCGATCCCGGCATTGTTCACCAGGATGTCGACGGCCCCGAGCTGCTTGATGGTCTCGGAAACCATCGCGACGACGTCTGCCTTTTCGCTGACGTCGCCTCCGATGGCGATCGCCTTTCCGCCCGAGGACACGATCTTCTGGACGACGACCTCGCAATCCTTCACTTTTCTCGAATTCACGACCACGTTCGCACCCTCACGGGCGAGGACAAGGGCGATCCCTTCGCCGATACCTCGTGCTGACCCTGTCACGATTGCCGTTTTACCTTTCAGTTCCATAATGCTCTCCTTTCGATTGAGACATTTTTCTTTGGTGAACCTCATCAACCCATAGATTCTTCGGTTCGAGCGATGATCTCGGCCTGCTGCGCAGGCGACAGGTCCACGAAGTACGCCGAATAACCGGCAATGCGCACGATCAGGTTCCGGTACTTCTCCGGGTCTTTCTGTGCGGCCAGCAGCGTTTCCCTATTGAGAATGTTGAATTGAATATGCCAGTGTTTCAAGTCACACCAGGTCCGGACCAACTGCATGAGACGCCGGGTGCCTTCTTCGCCGGCGACGTTGGCCGGGCTGAACTTCAGGTTGATCAGATCACCGCCCTTCTCCCGGTAGCTTAAGTTCCGGGCCCTGGCCATGGAGGCCAGCGCCACCGTGGGCCCTTTCACGTCCATACCATGGGAGGCTGAGATGCCCTCGGATAGATACTCGTTTGCCTTTCTTCCATTCGGCGTCGCCCAGGTCACCTTTCCCATGGGAACATGGAACGTTATAGGGATCTGGCGCAAGAGGAAGGCCTGATCGTGCGGCTTGGGATGCTTATGCAGGAATCCCAACACGAAGCGCTCGATCTCAAAACCGATGGCGTCTACCCATTCGACGCCATTGCCGTACTTGGGCGCGTTCAGGCACATCTGCCGGATCGCTTCGTGGCCCTCCCAGTTGCTCTCGATCGCCGTCAGGAACTGGCCCCACGTGAGCTTTTTGGTGTCGAAGATAAGGTGCTTCACGGCGGCCAGGCTGTCTATGGCCGTGGCCTTGCCGATCGCTTCGAAACAGCCGTGGTCGATAGCCCCCGGGATGTAATCGCCGTGCGAGTGCAGGTCGCGGCACTCGGCCATCGCCAGGTCGTGGAGCATGGAGGTTGCCGGCGCGGCGAAGTAATTGGGCTTCATCCGCAGCGCGACATGCTGCTGGATCAGGGCATGCCTTGCCATATGCTCGAGCTGCCGGCAGAAAGCCTTCCAGACATTGTCATAGCTCGTCCATGACCGGGGATCGCCGGTCAAAACACCAAATTGAAGGTCATTGAAAACCTTGAGTTTCCCGTTCCGGAATGTCATCTCGACTACCGAGCCGTAATTAATGCCGCCGTTGCCCGTGACGTTCGTTTCCCGGTTGATCAGGCGGTTTTCGCAGCAGCCCGAGATGTTCCAGTCGAGCGCCTCCTTGAGGGTTGCGCCGTTGGCAAGGTAAAAGGGAACGACCATCTCGTCATTGAGCAGCTTGGGAAATCCCTTGCCGTCCTTGACGACCTCCGCGACATAATGGAGAAGGCGATCGGGCGTTCCGGCGTGGATTCGGATGCATGGCTCGGGAACCGTTATCTGGAGCCCGCGGGTCGATTCGAGGATAAGATACGTCAGCTCATTGGTCGCATCCTGGCCGTCCTGGGTCTGTCCGCCGAGGCAGATGTCCTCGAATTTGGAGAACCCTTCCGTGCCAGCCGCCGCCACGGGGTTCAACTTGAGCTCCACGCACTGGGCCATCTGCAGCCAGACACAGTGCAGCATCTCTATAGCGGATTCCTTTGTGATCCTGTCTTCGGCAAGGTCTTTCTGGTAGAACGGAAGCAGGTACTGGTCCCACCGGCCCTGTCCCATCGCGCTCGAGGTCTGCTCGATTCGGTTGAACATCTGGCCCCACCACTGCGCCTGGAGCGCCTCCCGGAACGTGCGCGCCGGGTTTTCCGGGACCCATTCGCACACCGCTGCGATCTCCTCCAGTTCCTTCTTCCGCTGAGGGTCTTTTTCTTCCGCGGCCATGCCGGCGGCAAGCGCCGCATAACGCCGCGACCAGGCCGTCATGGCATCGCAGGCAATGATGACGGCTTCAAGGAATGGTTTTTTATAGACTATGTCGCGGGGCTCCGACAGGGCGGCGAGCTTCCCCTGCGCCTCCCCGCGAATGCCCTTCACGCCTCGCGTCAAGATCTTCGAGAAGTCCGGGGTCCAGTTTTGTGAGTGCCGCATGGGAGACGTCGCAAAAACGACAACCGTCATCATGATCAGGTTGTTGGGGTCCGGGCCGTACATCATGAACCGCGTTTCCTCCGGCAGCGACCGGATGAAATTGGTGGCATAATCCTTACCCGCCCAGTAGGGTGTGAGGACGTCGTTGATGATCTGTGCGTCCTCATCTGTAACCATGACTTCGCCCGGTTTCCCCTTGTTATTGCGGAACATCTCCACCCCGGCGGGCATGACGCTGCCATCAAGCTCGGGATAGACGATGCCCCAGCGGCCAAGCCACGTGTTGGGACGCCCGACGATGAGCTCATCCGGAAAGATCGTTACAGGCGATCTCTCGGCAAAGTGCTTCAGTGCCTTGGCCCAGCGCAAAACGAGGGGCTGGTTCTCGGTCTCCCTGAATGATTCGGTGAACAACACCGCCCGATCCAATGTGACCCGCGGCGGTCCATACCCGCGGATAGCATCGTACATTCTCAGGACCCGGTCCGTGACCGTCCCGTGAACAACCTTCTTTCCATTCTCAATGGCCTGTTCCTGTGCTGAGAGTGCCTGTGCACTATCTCCGCTCATAATTGCCTCCTTTGGTTCGCGATGGTCATTTTAATTCCTCATATTATTTCTCTTGTATCCTACCGCTAAGATTTCCTTGTTCGCCTCTTCTCCAGTTCTTCTGCGAGAATCGGCACGCCGAGGTTGCAGGCCTGAACCCCCTGGATGACACAGAGCTTCAGTACCTCCATGATCTCCTCCATGGATACACCAAGCTTGAGGGCCGCCTTGATGTGACGGCGCGTGCCTGGCGCATACATGTGCGTGTAGGATGCATCTAGGGCGATGCTGAACAATTCCACCTCCTTGGGCGTGAATACACCACTCGCGTATACACCGAGGGCGGTGGCAAAGAATTCATCCGTCCACGCCGGATCCAGTTCGTAAAAGGGATCCCAAGCCTGGTTCCATTGACCCATCTCTCTCATCTTGTCACAGGCCGGGGTTGCCTCCCCGGTTTTCCGCGGGGCCAGCTGGACTCCTGCCGCCTTCGCCTCCTCAAGGAGAATGGGAGCACCCAGGCTGCACGAATGGATTGATAAAAGGGATGCCATTTTGAGCACCATGAGAATCTCATCGCGGGTCGCTCCTGCGTCAAGAGCGGCGTTGATATGGCGGCGTGTGCCATCCTGGTTGAGATTTGTGCAGGCGGCGTTCAGTGCGAGACTGATCAACTCAATGATCTTCCGCGGCAATACACTCTTCCTCCACGGATTCATCGTCATCTTCTCGCATGTTTCGGCCCATTTCGGGTCCCATTCGCGCACCGTCTTGAGGGCCGCATCCCATGGCCCGCCATTCGTCACCGGCCTTGTTTCAGTATGGCCCGGAGATGCTCTTTTGACATCGGACCCCTTTCCCGCCTCGGCTGACTGAGCATTGGCTCCGGTCAACCCCACCGTCGCAGTTGTTCCCAGTAGTGCTCCGGCGGCAGTCACGAATTCCCGACGGTTCATACCCCTTTGCTGCGAGTCCTCCGCTGAGGGAATGTAATTTTCCTTCGTCTCTTTGCTGCCGGTTGTCATGTTCGTATCTCCTTATTCATTCGCCTTTTCACGCATGCGGGCCTTAGCCGTTACGGCCAAAGGCTTCATCGATGATCGCCCGAAGGCGCTTCAAGGTTTCCGGGTCCGGTGAGGTGAAATCCTGCATCTCGTATATCGCCCCTAGGAACTCATACTTGCCCTCCCCGAAGCGGTGATAGGGCAGCAATTCATAATCGGTCACGTTTTTGTGGGGCTTCAAGAATGCCAGGGTGGCCCGGATGTGTTCCTCGTCGTCATTGACGCCCGGTATAAGCGGAGTCCGGGCGATGAACTTTTTGTCGGGAAAAGTCTCATAGGCCCGTTTGAGGTTCGCGCGGATGCGCGTGTTGTCGACCCCGCACCACTTCTTATGGCGCTCAGGATCGGTCAGCTTGATATCGTGGAGCACGATATCCACGTGAGCCAGGACCTTCTCCATGAAATCCCACGGCACATTGCTCGCCGTCTCGATGGCAGTGTTTATTCCGCGCTCGTGCGCCCCGGCCAGCAGGGCCGCCAGGAAATCGGGCTGCAGCTGACACTCGCCGCCGCTCACCGTCATCCCGCCCCCGGATTCACGGTAGAACGCGCTGTCCTGCTCCACCTCGTCGAGCACCTGGTCTACTGACATTTCCTCTCCAAACAGATAAAGCGCGTTCGTCGGGCAGGCGGGAATGCACTTGCCGCAGTTTGTGCAGAGATCCCAGTTTATCCGCACCTTGTCGTCGGGCCTATCGCCTGAACCCACCACATAGATGGCCGACTCCGGGCAGACATTCTTCAGGCAGAACCCGCACTGCTTTTCACCAATGCACTTGCCGGCGTTATGCGCAAGTTCGGGCTTCAGATGGATGCTCTCGGGGTTGGAGCACCACTTGCAGCGAAGCGAGCATCCCTTGAGAAAAACGGTTGTCCGGATGCCGGGGCCGTCGTGGGTGCAGAAATGCTGTATGTTCAGGATGAGCCCGCGGAGCGGTTCTTTCAGGCTGTTATCGTGCATGGCGTCTCCTTTTCAATCGCCTAGGCAGATCCCGAGCGCGCGCACGATCCTCAGAAACTCGCTGTCTGAGGGCACTGCCCGGACCTTGTTTATAGCCTCGGCCAGGGAAATAAAGTTGATGTCAGGGGGCTCAAAGATCACCATGACACCGCTATGGCCCTCCTTGAGCGCGCGTACGGCGGCGGCCCCGTATCCCAACCCGAGTTGCCTGTCGACGACCGTCGGAACACCTCCCCGGGCGATCTCGCTCAAGACAAGGGGATAACCGGGCAGGTCCGTCAGCCGTGTAAGCTCGCGGGACACTTCGGCGGCCGCCCGGCCGGACCGTTCGATGACATGGGGGCCCTCCTCGCCTGTCGCGCCGGGCGACAGGCTCACCCTCAATGAAGCATCTGCGGTTTTCGGAGGCCCGCTCTGTGCCTTCAGGGGTTTGGCGCCTTCCGCGACAACGACCAGCCCGAAACCTTGCCCCCTGTCCGCCTTTCCTTTCAGCTTCTGCGCGACCTTTTTGAGGTCGTAGGGGATCTCGGGGATAAGCACGGCATCGGCGCATACGGCCATACCTGACTGAAGGGCAAGCCACCCGGCGAATTCGCCCGGCACTTCCACGACCCCTATACGCCGGGCCGACCTGGCTGCATGACGGGCCCGTTCGAGCATCTCGGCAAGAAAGCTAAGCGCGCTGTTAAACCCGAACGATAATGACGTAGCCGCAATATCGTTCTCAATCGACTTCGGTATGCAGACGGTTGTGAGACCTTTTCGGCTGAGCTTATGAAGGATGCTAAGCGCGCGCGAACCGGCGACGGAAATGACCGCATCGATCCCCTCGTCGCTGAGTGCCCTCAAGAGATCATCGGAGCGGTCAACTTCTTCGACGATATTCTCTGGGCTAATGGCCCTGACGTGAAAGGGGTCGCTTGCGGCCGCCGTGCCCAGAATGCATCCGTTGGAGTAATCTAAGCTCATCGGGGCCAGGGATGCCAGATCGAGAAAGGCGCCGTCCGGATATCTTTCGGGAAAAAGCAGGGAGTCAAAGCCGTCGCATATCCCGACGGTCTCCCATCCCAGTTCGGCCGCGGCCCGGGCCGCGGCCGCTATAACGGAATTGAGCCCCGGAACGTAACCGCCTCCAAAATTTATAGCTATTCTTTTTTTCTGCGTTGGCATCGCTCACTCCTCTTAAAAGACCGTTAACCGGTCCAAAACGCTCAACACAACACCATCTCCGATCTCGATAGCACCTTCGATGACCGGCACTTTACCCGACTTGCGGGGACGCACTTCTTCGGCCAACATACAGGGATAGCGGCAAAATAAGTACCAACTGCAGCACCACGGTAACAGTTATCATGAGGAGCACCTTCGGATCGGTGAACACCTGGCTTGCGATCACCAGGGAAATACTGGCGTTGCGGCCGCCTGACATGAATGCCAGGGTCCATCTGTTATCCCGTCCCGGCCCTCCCAGCAGGTAGCCGATGATAACTGAACCGGCGATAAAAACTATTGCCGCCCCTATCGTGCCGGAACCAAACAGCCCTGCTATCTCTTTGATATTCAAGCCAACTATCCCTATAGCCATCAAGATCATGAAAATACTCGAGACCTTATGAATATACGGACTTATCCGGTCAGCGACCGCTGCGCAGCGGGCTTTGAGAATGAGGCCGATCGACAGGGGCAGGCCGACGCCCAGCAATAACTTGATCAAAAGTTTGCCCGTGGCGATGCGGGTTTCCGGTAGAAGCAGATTAAGCACAAGCGGTATGAACAGGACGCTGATACAGAGCGATGCCACCAGCAACCCAACGGAAAATGCGACATTTGCCTTTGCAATTCCGGCAAGCTTAGGACCTGCCTCTGCACCTGCAGCCATGCTGAAGAGGACCAGTCCGACCTTTAAAGGCTCATCAAGGCCAAAGAGCCGGGTAACGGCAATGGCGATTGCCGGGACAAGGATGTAGCATGACACAAACGATGAGATGAAGAGACGGGCATTGCGCAAAGGCCCGATAATCTGCCTTACCGTCAGGCTCAACCCGACACTGAGCATGGTCGACACCAGGAAAATAAGAATGACGATATTCAGGACTTTCGTCAGTGTTTCAATCGTGATCATTTCATTCCTCCTCTTATTTCTCCAGCAACTTTGGCGCTAAGACTTCTTTGTCCGCCCCTCTTGCCGGCGCGATCATTGTCCCTTCTTACCTTAATCCTTTCCCTTTGGCAGAAGGATCCCAATCTGCAGCCTGATATTCCAGTCGGGGCCTGCCTCAGGCTTGACCACATTTTGATAAAAAGCCAGGGACCCGTTGAGGGGAAGTTTTCCGATCATGGATACCTTGCCCACGCCTCCACCTAAGGGGACAAACCACTGATCGCTTGCATTGTCAGCTTTCCAATTGGCCGTTATGACGGGTGATATCGAGATGTACCAGCCCTTGGGAAGGTTGTAATTGATAAAAGGCTGTGCAAGGAACTGATTTACCTCGGGGCGATCGCTCTCGTCCGCATAGGACCAGAGGTTATTCGCCAGGATCCCCAGCACCCAGGGGCCATTCATAAAGAGCCCTACTGCGGTCGGCCCCGCGGCCCATTTACCCTGACCGAGAGCGTTGCCCGTCGCGGTCGGGAACTGTAGGGCCGGCCCGGCACCCCAGATGAACTTACCGGGTATGGCCGGCGACAGGAACAGCGAGACCTGAACGTCGCCCAGGCCGATCTTTCTATCGGGAACGGGCTGATCGAGGACGGGGATGATCGTCCGCGTTATCACGTTCCATTCGCGGTTTATGTTGAAAGGAATGACGGGCTGGATATTAAGAATGCTCTGGGTGTTGTTTCGCGGGCCATAACCGAAATTAATGTTGTACTGGAAAGGAATGCTGATGAGATCGGCAACCGGGTTTTGTGTTTTCTTTGCGAGCTCCGTTTCCTTGGCGACGAACTCCAGTCCGGGGTCCGCAGCATATGCCGTTGCGGAAAACAAAGTGAGAATAAGAATACACAACAGCATTGAAGCTAATTTCTCAGGCATCGTTCCTTTCACCATCAAAATACCATCCTTTCAACAGGCTATTGCCCGACGGCACGGGCGTTTTTTTGTCCCTGTTTCCCGAGAGGTTTTTTTCATTCATGGGGGTGTGCCCATTCTTTGTCCTGAAATCAATTCTAAACTACAGGCGATAGGCCGTCTATTAGACCTTGGCCCTATACGTCAGGCCGGCGACATTCGGCCACCGTAGGCCTCGATAATAAAGGGGCAAGCTCGGTATCACCGTGCGGCTGTATGCGTCGAAACCACAGGTTTTGGATGGCCGATGGGCGCCTTAAGCGGTAAGAGCAATACCGTACGGGAGATGAACGGGAACGCGGCAGGAGCCTACAAAGACTACTAGAATGTTCGGAAACATTTATCGAAGGAAAACCAAGGATCACTTCGTCCCTGTACTCACTTTCTTGCTTGCCGCCTCTCCCCGTTTGAAAGATGCGGCTTTGCCGACATCGAGCAGTCTTTCCGGATCGAGTAGTCCGAAGAGTTCGATCAGCTTCGCCACTGTTCCGGTCCATCCCGTCTGATGGCTCGCGCCTATGCCGGCCCCGATATCTCCGTGAAAGTACTCGTAAAAGAGGATGTTGTCGCGCCAGCGGGGATCGGCCTGGAACTTTTCCGTTCCTCCGTAGACGGGCCGCCGGCCGCGGTCATCGCGAAGAAAAATACGGGTAAGCCGGTCTGCGATCTCCTTTGCCACCTCGAAGAGGTTCATCATTCTGCCTGAACCCGTCGGGCATTCGATCCTGAAATTATCGCCGTAGTAGAGGTAGAATTGCAGGAGCGCCCTGATAAGCATGATATTGACAGGCATCCATATAGGGCCCCTCCAGTTGGAGTTGCCGCCGAACATGTCCGTGTTCGACTCTGCAGGCAGGTAGTCCACACGATATTCTTGGCCGTCCACCTCGAGGACATAAGGATACTCCCTGTGAAACCGGGAGAGCGAGCGAATGCCAAAGGTACTCAGGAACTCGTTCTCGTCGAGCATCTTGGACAGTATCCGCCGTAGGCGATCCGGATTGACGAGGGCAAAAATGCCCCGATCCCCGATCCCGAAGTGGCCCGGACCTGTCGGGTGAATGGACTCTGCAAGTTCCGGCATCTGGCGCGCCCGTTCCCTGATAGCCGCCACTACCCGCGGGTAAAGCTCCCGATGCCTTGGCTCGATAACTGTCACGGCGCAAAGCGGCAAAAGTCCCACAACTGAGCGCACTTTGAGCCGCCTCGCACTCCCGTCGGGAAACCGCAGCAGGTCATAATAGAAGCCGTCCTCCTCATCCCACATGCCGTCATGCCCGGGCTTGTTCATGGCGGCAGCGATATAGAGGAAGTGTTCCCCGAACTTGGCTATCAGATCCTCGTAGATAGGGTCCTCGGCGGCAAGCTCTATGGCGAGTTCCAGCATGTTCTGTGTGTAAAGGGCCATCCACGCCGTGCCATCCGCCTGCTCCAGGTAGCCTCCCGTGGGCAAGGGGGCGCTCCGGTCGAAAACGCCGATGTTATCGAGGCCGAGAAAGCCTCCCTCGAACACGTTCTTGCCGAAGCGGTCCTTGCGGTTCACCCACCACGTAAAGTTCAGAAGGAGCTTGTTGAAAGCCATCTTGAGGAAATCGAAATCGGCCTTGCCATGCAGGGCCAGTTCGGTGCGATGAAGAAAGAGGGTCGCAAAGGCATGCACCGGCGGGTTGACATCGCTGAAATTCCACTCGTAGGCGGGGAGTTGCCCGCTGGGATGGAGATAGCCTCCGCGCAGCATCAGCCTCATCTGTTCCTTGGCGAAGTCGGGATCAACGATCGCAATGGGCAGGGTATGGAAGGCGAGGTCCCAGGCGGCGTACCAGGGATATTCCCATTTGTCGGGCATGGAGATGATGTCGTCGTTCACCATGTGGAACCAGTCCCGGTTTCGGAAGTCGCGGCTCCCGCTATGAAGGGGGTGGGCCCTGTGCTCCTCCAGCCAGACATCGGCATCGAAAAAATAGTACTGTTTCGACCAGAGCATGCCTGCGATAGCCTGGCGCATCACATTGACCGCATCGGGTGAAACGGAAGGGGGCGTCACCGACGCGTAGAATTCGTCCGCCTCGCGGAGCCGGGCGGCCAGCATCTCATCAAAACCCGGTCCGAAGGGGATAAAGTCGTTCTTTCTTTTCCCTTTTTTGATGGCCGATGCCCGGTCGGTAAGACGCAGCCGTACCACCATCGAAGCACCGGGGCCGACACTGCCTGCGTAGTGCGCCGACACCTTCGTGCCCGTCTTCGCGGGATTCACCGCATCCTGCCTGCCATTCACCACGAAGTCATTGATGCCGTCCTTGAGGTAAGGGCCCACGTCGGGGTAGTTAAGGCCGAGCCGGGCATGGTTTGTTGAGTTCTCCGTAAAGAGGAGCGGAACATCGCCTTCGCAGCACAGGTAGTACGTCCCCAGCACGGAATGCTTTGCCGCCACAGCGCTCGTCCCTTGTGGCCCAGTGATCTGCCTGAGCACGGGTTTTTCCGTGCGGTTCGTTATCCACGTTGCCCAGTCGTTGCGGAACCAGAGCGTCGGCAGAAGGTGCATATCGGCGGTCTGAGGTCCGCGGTTCGTTGCGGTGATCTTAACCAGGATGTCCTCGGGGCCTGACTTCGCGTATTCCACGAAGACGTCAAAATAGCAGTCATCGTCGAAGACGCCCGTATCCAGGAGCTCGTACTCCAACTCCTCCCGGCTGCGGCGCCCGTTCGTATCCACAAGGTCGGCGTAGGGATAGGCCGCGTGGGGATACTTGTAAAGGTACTTCATATAGGAGTGGGTCGGCGTGCTGTCGAGATAGAAGTAATACTCCTTCACGTCCTCGCCGTGGTTCCCCTCGCTGTTGGTTAGGCCGAAAAGGCGTTCCTTGAGAATAGGATCTTTGCCGTTCCACAATGCAAGGGCAAAACAGAGATGCTGCTTCTCGTCGGACAAACCAGCGAGGCCGTCTTCGCCCCACCGGTAGGCTCGGGAACGGGCGTGGTCATGGGTGAAGAAGTTCCACGCGTCTCCGTTCTCGCTGTAGTCCTCACGAACGGTCCCCCACTGGCGCTCGCTCAGGTAGGGGCCCCATTTCTTCCAGGCAAGCTTCCCTTCCCGCGCCTCCCGAAGCCTTATCTCCTCTTTGTTCATCTCCGGTTACCCCCTGGACGTAAAACACTCGCCTTCTATTTAGATTATACATCAATTGTTTCGCATCGACCTTCGACCAGCCCATAAAAGCCGTGATGCCGCCTATTTCACTTCTTCAATTTCCCCCGGCCGCCAGGTCTTGTTGAACCAGGGTTCCAGCGGGCTGTAAAGACGCAGGATAACGTTCCAACCCTTGCCGGGGACGGTCTGGATCCAGTTGACCTTCCCTGCCGGTTTTTTCGGTGCAAAGTAGACATCCACGGACCCGTTCTTATTCATGACGAAGTCCTTGTCCTGGCTGCTGACGCTCGGGAACTGCTGGTCCGTCTGGATCATCGAACGTGCCTGGTTGTCGTATACGATCACCGACCAGAAATTCTTGATAGGGATATTGGGCGGCAGATGCAGTTTGTCCGTCTTGCTGCCGTTAAGGGAGACGCCTTTTGAATCCACCATTGCCCAGGCGTATTGCGAGCCCTCGACAACCATCTTTTCTTCCATTGCCGGGGTGACCCACGTGGCGGCAAAATAGAACATGATGCATCCGTCGAGATTTAAAACGCCGGGTGGTGACTCAAACTTGTAGCCCCCTATAAAAGGCAATTGCCAAGCGCTATTCTCGTAATAGAAGGCTTCTTTCTGGCGCATCCGGCAGGTAACCGCTCGCGCAGTTGCATCACCCACTGCCGCGGCCTCGGCAAGGACCTTCTTCATCCGGGCATCGGGCGCAAACGGTTTGCCTTTCTCGATACCGATGGATGCAAAATAACCCAACCGAACGGGATCTAGGGATTCGCTCGGCTCCTCCTGGACCACCTGGTTGAGGA
>Ga0172382_10003294_pt1 | contig 25732 bp, 25 predicted proteins | sample Leawel138RmetaG_FD_122245 | JGI IMG/M metagenome (GOLD analysis project Ga0172382, IMG submission 122245) | Leachate microbial communities from a municipal landfill in Southern Ontario, Canada - Leachate well 138R metaG | ecosystem: Engineered > Solid waste > Landfill > Unclassified | place...
GTGCGACCTTGGCTTTCTGCTGACTACTAAAAATCTTGCGCTTCCGTTCACTCACAACCTGCTCCTTATTTACAGCAGGTTACCATCTTAAATAACCGTCCGGAAATTGGGGTCCACTATACACCGCCGTTTCAGGGTGCCGAGGTTTTTTCCAGATGGGGTACGGCAGGCAGCCAGAGCGTTCTGGCAAAACCCCAGTCGAGCAATTTGAGACTTTGCCAGGAGGCTTTCCAGAAACCACGGTTTTCATCGGTAAATGAAGGGACGCCCAGAATCACGGCAATGAGTTGCACCCCATTTTGGGTGCCCGTAGCCACCAGGCAATGACCAGCAGCGTCGGTATAACCGCTTTTCATGCCGGTGATGAAAGGCACACGACCTACCAGCAAGTTAGGATTGGGACTGGTAATGCCTGCGTAAGTGAAATTCTCATGATTGAAAAAATGCATGTACTGCGGAAAATCCGTCATGATTCGCCTGGTGAGAATAGCAATATCATAAGGACTGGCGGTGTTATTGGGATGGGGAAGGCCGTCCGGATCATAGTAGGTTGTCGATAACATACCGATTTTACGCGCCGTCTGGTTCATTTCACGCACGAAAGCCGGGACGCTGCCGGCCACCAGATGCGCAGCTTCCACAGCAGCGTCGTTTCCCGAAGGAACTGTCATCCCCAAAATCATCTGGGCTACTGAAAAGCGCAATCCGGGATGCATGAACATGCTGGAACCACCGGTTTCCAATGCTGCCTGGCAGGGTACAAACTCCTGGTGCAAATGCAATCCACCAGCGTGAATGTCCTTGAACAGCAGATACAAGGTCATGAGCTTGGTAATACTGGCAATTGCATAGGGTTGGTAAGCATTTTTAGCGGCGATGATGGCCCCGGTTTGCGCATTCATCAGAATATAGGCGCGGGCATCAATGGGCGGCAGACCGCTGCTGTTGGTATCGGCGCGGGAAGTAGGAATACCCAAAATGAGCGTCCATCCCAGTATAAACAGGCCCAGGAACCATAAATGAAGCCTGTAGGAACGATACGTGATCGGTGCAGTATTTGCAGATAGATGCGGCAGCATGGGTTAGCCCTCCCCCTTAACGGGATGCAAGGTTAAAGCAATTTCTCAGGATAGTTTCATATTAGGCTATTTTTTCTGAAATGCCTATATGTGCGCAGATGCTTGGAAGCGGAGCATTCCCAGCATCTGGAAGACACTCCTCAAAACTTATAGACTGGTCGGTATGAACTTACACGCGTCCCTTTCTTATGCCACCCTCATCCACTTTCCCCTCCTCTGGGCCATCGCCGGATTCATCATTCTCCTGGCTTTTTACGTCCGGGCGGTGATCGGATTTGGTTCTGGACTGATTTCCGTGGCCTTGCTCACGCTTATATTTCCTATCAAGGAAGTTGTGCCAGTCGTACTGCTTCTGGATCTGCTCGGTTCGGTATTGCTGGGTGCCTATGATTTTCGGGAAATGCGCTGGCCGGAGTTACGCTGGCTGATCCCCGGCAGCATCATTGGTCTGGCAATCGGTTCTTTTATACTGGCTGATACCAATGCCCAAAATCTGACCCGATTCCTCGGTGTATTCATTCTCGCCTACGTGGTGTACGCCCTTGCCATGAAGCCCGATCGTCTGCCGCGCATCAGTCTGCCCTGGGGCACACCGCTCGGTATATTTGGGGGAGTCGTGGGCAGCCTCTACGGTGGGGGTGGACCGCCTATCGTCGCCTACCTGCAAATGCGGCATCTGGACAAACGCGCTTTTCGCGCCACTTTTCAGGGGATTGCGCTCACAGACAATGTGTTGCGCGGGTTCATGTATGTAGCCCTGGCGCTGTTGACCTGGCAGCTGGCCATAGGGTTTTTAATGTTGATTCCGCCAGTTTTGCTGGGTCTCTGGGCGGGTAATCGTTTACACCTACGTATCAACCAACGCGCTTTTTTATTGGGAACACTGGGATTACTGACCGTAGTTGGCCTGAAATACCTTATTTAACGCATCGAGCGACAAGGAGAGCATATGACTTTACGCAGCATGGAAGAACTCAGGCAGCAGGCTCAGGGCGCACAATCCCTGAATATTGCTTTCATAGGTGTCGTCAATGGACTGTTCAGCGCCCTGCACCAATTGCAGAAGGCCGATTCCCGACATCTCGCTAAGCAAGCGGGCATGGACGAAGGATACGTCACCCGCTGGTGCGATGCTGCTTATGCTTTTGGCTGGCTGGAACTGAATTCCGATGATCAGTGGCAACTCAGCGCAGATGGCGACAGCATGCGCCCCGAGGCTCCGGGTAGCCGCATGGCAACAGCTATTGGTTCGGTCCTGTCGGCACATATGGCTGAACGCGCCGCAGGACTGATGCGCACGGGCGAACGTCCGGGTGAAAAAGTACTGGCGGAACGGGAAACCATTCTGCCCTGGTTTGGGCTGATGCTGGAAAACAATTTTCGCAAGACTTTTGAAGAAAAAATCTGCCCGCAGGTTCCCATATTTGCTGAAGTAGATGCCCGAGGTGGTCTTGCTGTGGATCTCGGTTGCGGAAATGGCTGGTATTTACGGGCACTGGCACAGCGCTGCAACCATTTGCGGGGCCTTGGTCTGGATGGTTTTGCGGAAAATGTGCGGCAGGCGCAGGAAATAGCTCAACAGGAGGGCCTTAGTGACCGTCTGCACTTTTCGGAGGGCGATATCCATGCGTTTTCTCTGCCAGAACCGGCAGATCTGATTGCCATGAATCGTGCCCTTCACCATGTCTGGGAAAAGCGTGGGGCCATTTTTGACAAACTGCGTAGCAATCTCAAAGCAGAAGGCGCCGTAGTCATTTGGGAACCCGCATGGCCAGATGATCATCGTCGCCTGCGCGAAGCACCCTTGCGGGGCATGGCTTACCAGAATCTCACCGAGCATGTCCAAGGGAATCATTTCCTGCATCCTGAGGAAATCGCCAGCGCCTTAAAAGAAGCCGGACTAAGGCCAGAAATCTTCCCGTTTGGTAGCGATGTAATGGTGGTGGGGCGCTGCTGAGCAGCAAAAACTGACACCTAGCCCTGCCAGCAGTTTTCAAGCATTGCATTCCGCGAGGCTTCTCTTTATCCTTTGCGCTCATGGGGCGGTAGCTCAGCTGGGAGAGCGTCGCGTTCGCAATGCGAAGGTCGGGAGTTCGATCCTCCTCCGCTCCACCAACATTCCAAAGCCCGGACATGCTCCGGGTTTTTTTACGCCCGCGAAGGGCCAGCAGTGGCAGGGTTTCACGGGCGCTGCGAATTTTCGGAAATTGCCGTTGTGTCTTGGAAGTATTACAATCGTGGATACCGTAATACGGCAGGAGTCATCAAATGGCAACAACACTCACCAGCAAGGGACAGGTCACCATCCCCAAGCAGATTCGCGACGCACTGAATCTCGCGCCGGGCTGCTCTGTTGATTTCGCGGTCAATCGCGAAGGCGATGTCGTTATTCACAAGGTCGGTGCCCGGCCCAGCCGCAAGCCGGATCGCTTCGAGATAGCCCGTGGCAGGGCCGACGTAAAGTGGCGCACCGATGAATTGATGGCCCTGCTGCGCGGTGAATAACTGATGCTGCTGGTCGATACCAATGTGCTGGTCGACGTTCTGGAGGACGATCCGGAATGGGCGGACTGGTCCATCGGCCAGCTACGGGCGCAGTCCAAAATTCATCGCCTGGTCATCAATCCGATCATCTATGCCGAACTGTCGTTGACGTTCTCGACGGTCGAAGCCTTGGATTGCACAGTCGCTGAACTGGGTCTGACGATACTCGAGATTCCCCGGCCCGCGCTGTTCCTGGCTGGCAAGGCCTTCGAGCGCTACCGCCGGATGGGAGGAAAGAAAAACAACGTGCTTGCCGACTTCTTCATCGGCGCCCATGCTGCCGTGGCTGGCTGCCCCGTGCTGACCCGTGACGGGCAGCGATACTCCACGTATTTCTCTGGGGTCAGCCTGGTAAGCCCGGCATCCGGGACGGGCAAGCAAAAAATTCTGAAATAACAGGGGGAACACGTTGTCAGCCATTCACGATCTGATCAGCCCATGAACCATGTAACTCTCGACTACGCCACCCTTGACGGCCTGCGTAACCATCACCCTGCATGGCGGCTGTTGCGTTCAGATCATGCACCGCTGATAGCAAGCTTTTTGCACCGGGTATTCGTAGTGCCCAATGAGCGGGTGATGGCAGCGGCGGATTTGGCCGAAGCACTGGAAGATGAGTTGTATGCCCTACGCTTGCATCTGGGTGAGGCTGCATTCCCCAAGCCTGCACTGGAATACCTGAACGACTGGGCAGAACCCGATAAGGGCTGGCTGCGCAAGTTCTACCGCATGGGCACGGACGAGGCGCAGTTTGATCTGACCCCCGCTACCGAAAAGGCTATTGCCTGGTTGACGCAACTCAGTGAACGGCAATTTGTCGGAACCGAATCGCGCTTGCTTACCCTCTTTGACCTGCTCAAGCAGATGAGCGAGGGCAGCGAAGCCGACCCTGCCAAACGCATTGCCGAGTTGCACAAAAAGCGTGACGCCATTGATGCCGAGATTGCAAAGGTGCTTGCGGGCGAGGTATCACTGCTGGATGACACAGCGGTGAAGGACCGTTTTCAGCAATTCATGCAGGGCGCACGCGAGTTACTCACCGATTTTCGCGAGGTGGAGCACAATTTCCGCCAGTTGGACCGCCGCGTGCGTGAGCGCATTGCGCTATGGGAAGGCAGCAAAGGGGCGTTGCTGGAAGACATCATGGGTGAGCGCGATGCTATTGGTGATTCCGACCAGGGCAAGAGTTTCCGTGCCCTTTGGGATTTTCTGTTATCCAGCCGTCGGCAGGAAGAATTGACCAATCTGCTGGATCAGGTACTGGCACTACCCGCTGTGGCGGAACTGAACCCGGACACTCGGACTCGCCGGGTACACTACGACTGGATGGAAGCTGGTGAACAGACCCAGCGTACCGTCGCCGCCTTGTCCCAGCAATTACGCCGCTTTCTGGATGACCAGGCCTGGCTGGAAAACCGCCGCATCATGGATATTTTGCATGGTATTGAAAGCAAGGCACTGGCGCTCCGCAGCACCGCTCCAACCGGCACGGTGATGGAAATGGCTGCAGCCAGCGCGGATGTTGTGCTGGCGATGGAACGTCCACTGTTCACTCCGGTCAGCAACCCAATGATTACCGAAATCATCCTCCAGGCTGGCGATGAAAACATTGATCCCTCCAGACTTTTTGAACAGGTCGTCGTCAATAAGGCCCGGCTAACCCGCCATATTCGCAACACTTTGCAAGACCACACCCAGATCAGCTTGCGAGAACTGGTCACTAATCAGCCCTTGCAACAAGGGCTAGCTGAATTAATTGCCTACCTGCAGTTGGGCAGTGAAGTATTCAGCAGCGTAGTGGATGAAGACACGACTGAATCCATCCACTGGCAGACAACAGATATGGAAGGGCAAACACTTATTCGCAGCGCGCGACTACCCCGCGTGATTTTCATGTGCTGAACAAGCATCGAGGCAAGAAATGGAAGTGGAATATTTGAACATAACCCAGGCTACACCGGCTGCTCCGCCTGCTGACTTGTCGGTGCTGTTGATTGGCCTGCTCAAAGGCGTGCTTTACCGTGAAAATGACGAGCGCCAATGGGCCGCACTGTTGCAGCTGCAAGTGCGGGTGCGTGATTATGTGGCAGTGCTCAATCTCGACCTAGTACTGGATGAGGCTGAAGGCTATGCCTTCCTGAAAAGCCGCCCCGAACCCACTGAGGATGACCCCTCCCCGCGTTTACCACGTCTGGTGGCCCGTCGACCATTATCATTTGCCGTCAGTTTACTGCTTGCCTTGCTGCGCAAAAAACTGGCCGAATTTGATGCTGGTGGGGGTGATACGCGACTGGTCCTGTCCCGCGATAACATCGTGGATCTGGTGCGGGTATTTCTGCCCGATGGCCCGAATGAAGCCAGGCTGATTGACCAGATTGAAACAACCATCAACCAAGTTGTCGAACTTGGCTTTCTACAAAAACTCAAAACGGCTGGTGGCGCTACCGCTGGACCAGCCAATTATGAGGTGCGGCGCATTCTGAAGGCCTTTGTAGACGCCCAATGGCTGGCCGAACTGGATGAACGTCTGGCCAGTTACCAGGGGCAACTGGCTGGCAAGACCAGCAGCAGGGAAGAAATTGATCATGAATGATCCACAATTATTGGACCTCGACTTCTGTGCTGATGACACCTTGTCAGGATTCCGGCTGACCAGGCTGGAAGTGTTTAACTGGGGCACCTTTGACAGCAGGGTCTGGACGCTACAACTGGATGGCAAAAACGGGCTGCTGACCGGTGATATCGGTTCGGGTAAATCCACCTTGGTGGATGCCATCACTACCCTGCTGGTACCTGCCAACCGGGTCGCCTACAACAAGGCAGCCGGAGCAGACAACAAGGAGCGCACCCTGCGCTCTTATGTGCTTGGGCATTACAAATCCGAGCGCAATGAGATTACCGGAGCAGCCAAACCAGTGAGCCTGCGGGACCAAAATAGCTACTCCGTCATTCTCGGCGTATTCCAGAATGCCGGCTATGCCCAGACGGTGACACTGGCTCAGGTGTTCTGGATGAAAGACGCCCAGGGGCAGCCCGCACGGTTTTTTCTGGGCGCGGAAGGGGCGCTGTCCATTACCGCCGACTTCGCCCAATTCGGATCGGACATCGCTCAATTGCGCAGAAATCTGCGCGCCAAGGGCGCAGAATTACAGGACAGCTTTCCTCCCTATGCGGCATGGTTTCGTCGACGTTTCGGTATTGAAAACGATCAAGCGCTGGAATTGTTCCACCAGACCGTATCGATGAAATCGGTAGGTAACCTGACGGACTTCGTCCGTAGCCATATGCTGGAACCCTTTGCAGTTGACCAGCGCCTACAAGACTTGATCAGTCACTTTGATGATCTCAACCAGGCCCATCAGGCTGTACTGAAAACCCGGCAACAGGTGGAGCTACTCACGCCGCTGATCGCAGACTGCGTTCGCCACAAGGCCATGCAGGCTGAGGCCGACAGCTTGCGGGCTTGCCGGGAAGGTCTGCGCTCCCATTTTGCTGGCCTGAAACTCGGACTGATCGACAAACGCCTGAGTTCGCTGACAGAAGACTGGGATCGGGTGGATGCCCAGATACAGAAACTGAGCGCGTTACATGAAGCGCACGGTCAGCAAGTGGATGAACTGAAGCAGGCCATCAATGCCAACGGTGGAGATCGACTGGAATGGCTGTCCAGCGAAATCCACAAGAAAGAGAAGTCGCGGGATGTACGCAAAGCCAAGGCTGCCCGTTATGCGGAACTGACCGCCGTACTGGGCGAAGCACCCGCCAACGAGGCCGCCGACTTCGCCGTACAACGGGGCAAGTATCAAAGCTGGCGGGAGGAAACCCGCAACAGCGCTGCCGACCTGCAAAACACCCTCACTGAATATGGCGTAACCATGCGCCAGGGCAAGCAGGAACATGCCCAACAAAGCCTGGAAATCGACAGCCTCAAACGGCGGCGCAGCAACATCGATGATCAACAGATCCAGATTCGTGATGCCCTATGTGCGGCTTTGAATTTGAATGTGGATGACATGCCTTTCATCGGTGAGTTGATCCAGGTGCGTGACGATGAACGCGATTGGGAAGGCGCAGCCGAACGCTTGTTACGCGGCTTCGGTCTGGCGCTGCTGGTGCCGGATGTACATTACAAGGCAGTGGCAGAGTGGGTGGATGCGGCCCATCTGCGTGGCCGTCTGGTGTACTTTCAGGTGCGCGCACGCAAGACCGCTGAACTGCCGGACCTGCACCGGGACTCCCTGGTCCGCAAACTGACCATCAAGCCCGACTCGCCCTATTATGACTGGCTGGAACGCGAACTGGCCCATCGCTTTGATGTGGCCTGCTGCAGTACACAAGAACAGTTTCGCCGTGAAACACGTGCCATCACTCGCGCGGGGCAGATCAAAGACCCAAGTGGCCGGCATGAAAAGGACGACCGTCACCGCATTGATGATCGCAGCCGCTATGTGCTGGGCTGGAGCAATACTGCGAAGATCGCCGCACTGGAGGCTAGACGTCGCCAGCTTGAGGCGCAACTGGCTGAAATTGGCAGTCAGATTGCGTCCATCCAGAAAGAACGTGATGTGCTCAATGATCGTCTTGATGCCCTGACCCGTCTTGAGGAATTCACCATCTTTGATGAACTGGATTGGGCCAGCGTCGCCACCGAGATCGCCCAGCTGGTGGATGAGCGCCAGCGGCTGGAATCCGCGTCGGATGTGCTCAAACAGCTCAACGACAACCTGCATACCCTGCTGAAAACGCAAAAAGAGACGGGGGAAGCGCTGCAGGCGGCCCGCGAAAAGCGCGCCAAAGTAGAGCAGCGGCGCGCCGACGCGCAAGCGTTGCGTCAGCAAACCGAAGCACTGCTGCAGGATACGAGCATCGACGACAGCTTGCAGGCAAAACTCGAAGCCATGCGTTCTGAAGCGCTGGGTGAGCACCAACTCAGCATTGAGTCTTGTGATAATCGTGAGCAGGATCTACGCAAATGGCTGCAGGACCGACTCGATGCCGAGCAAAGGCGACTGGCAAACCTTGCTGAGAAAATCATCAAGGCCATGGTTTCCTTCAAAGAGCAGTTCAAGCTCGAAACCGCCGAGATCGATGCGAGTCTTGAGGCGGCTTTTGAATATGAAAACCTGCTGACCCAGTTGAATCGTGACGACCTGCCGCGTTTTGTAACGCGCTTCAAAGAACTGCTCAATGTCAACACCATCAACGAAATTGCCAATTTCAATGCCCAATTGGCCCGCGAGCGCGAAACCATCAAGGAACGTATTGCCCATATCAACCAATCGCTGAGCGAGATCGACTACAATCCCGGTCGTTACATCGTGCTTGAATCACAGCCCAGTCCCGATTCAGAAATCCGAGATTTCCAGCAGGAATTACGCGCTTGCACCGAGGGTACCGTCACCGGTTCGGACGACAACCAGTATTCCGAGGCCAAGTTCCTGCAGGTCAAAACCATCATCGACCGCTTCCGGGGCCGAGAGGGTTTGTCGGAGCAGGATCGACGCTGGACCAGCAAGGTTACCGATGTACGTAACTGGTTCCTCTTCGCTGCCAGTGAGCGCTGGCGGGAAGATAACAGCGAGCACGAGCATTACTCGGACTCCGGCGGTAAATCGGGCGGACAAAAGGAGAAACTGGCCTATACCATCCTGGCAGCCAGTTTGGCCTATCAGTTTGGCCTATCAGTTTGGCCTGGAATGGGGCGCAGTGCGTTCCCGTTCTTTCCGTTTTGTGGTCATTGATGAGGCCTTCGGGCGTGGTTCAGATGAATCTGCCCAATATGGCCTGAAATTATTCCAGCAACTCAACCTGCAACTATTGATCGTGACTCCGCTGCAGAAAATCCACATTATCGAACCCTTTGTTTCCAGTGTGGGATTCGTTCATAACGAGGGCGGGCGATCCTCGCAGCTCCGCAATCTCTCCATTGCAGAATATCGGGCGCAGAAAGCCGCCATGACCGCCCAATCTGTGCAGGTGTCAGTGCCGTGACCTGGACTGACCCGCAGCAATTGAAAAAGCAGTTGATGCGGCTCTGGGAACGCGGAGAACTACTGCGCGACGCAGTGACCGGCAGGGAGCGTTTTCCTTTACGCCTGGCTCTCAAGACCCCCAACTCAGCGGACATCACCAATCATTTTGAGGCAGTGCGCGCCTGGGCCACCGAATTGGCATCGACCAAATTCGTGCGGGTGGAGTGGCAGGCGCTTCGCCATCACGTTCAGGGCACGCAGAACTTGCCAGCTTGCGTGTGGGTCGAGACATTGGAAGATGCACTGAATTGCCTGGGCAAGCGCAAAGATTGGAACTGCTTTATTGAGCAGGTTTCCGTCACCCGGCAAACCCATCCCGCCTTGCTGCCCTGGCTCGAAAGACGCCCTCTCCAGGCGCTGGCGCTGTCCGCCGATTGGTCCCGTTTGTTGGCTGTGGTGACCTGGCTGGCCGAACATCCCCGCCCTGGCATCTACTTGCGGCAAGTGGATTTACCCAACGTACACAGCAAATTCATCGAAAATCATCGCGGAGTACTCACCGAGTTACTCGACCTGACCTTGCCAGTAAATGTGGTGGACGTCAGAAAAACCGGCATCAGCCAGTTTGCTGCCCGGTATGGCTTTCTGGAAAAACCAACGCGCATTCGCTTTCGCGTGCTGGACCCCAGGATTTGTATCTTGCCCGGTTTGTCATCCCCCGACGTGACGCTGGATACGGACAGCTTTAGTCGCCTGGATCTGGCTGTGCAGCGGATATTCATTACGGAAAATGAGACCAACTTCCTGGTCTTCCCACCAATGCATCATGCCATCGTGATTTTTGGTGCAGGTTATGGTTGGGATGCACTGGCTCGTAGTCATTGGTTAAACAATTGCAAAATCCATTATTGGGGAGATATTGATACCCATGGTTTTGGCATTCTGGATCAGCTTCGCGGCCACTTTGACCATGTGGATTCTTTCCTGATGGACAGGGCCACGCTGGATGCCCACGCTGCCTTGTGGGGCTGTGAGGACAAGCCCTTGCGGATTGACCTGCACCGACTCACAAGCGCAGAGCAATCCCTCTACGATGACCTGCGCGACGCGCACATTCGCCCTGGACTCAGATTGGAACAGGAACACATCGGTTTCCAGTGGCTGACTGATCACCTTCAACAACTGGATGACATGACCACGCCCAATCCTGGTATTTCCCCTGATCAATATTAGCCTGATCACCCTGGCAACTACCCACCCCCCTCCCCCTGTGGCAAAATGTCGCAAAAGGAGCATTCATGAACCCCACAGATTCCCATTCCAACAGCCATCCTCTCAACATCAATGGGGTGCAGCGTCACCTTCCCCTGTTCAAGGTACAGCCGGATTTAGCCATTGCGGTCCTCAATATTCTCGGCGATACCGAGCTCACCGAAGCTGCGGCCGCCGCCCTTCAGCAGCGCATGGCGGATATTGATTTTGATGTGATTGTCACCGCAGAAGCCAAGAGCATTCCACTGGCTTATGCACTGTCCGTGCATAGCGGTCGCCCCTATGTGGTGCTTCGCAAAAATTACAAATCCTACATGGGTGAGGCGTTATCGACCGAGACACTGTCCATTACCACCGGCAAAACCCAGACCCTGTACCTGGATGCCAAGGACCGCGCGGCGATTCAGGGCAGGCAGGTAGCCCTGGTGGATGATGTGGTGAGTACCGGCTCTACTTTGGCAGCCATGCGCACGCTAATGGCTCAGGCTGAAGCCGAAGTCGCTGCCGTTGCCGCCATTTGCACCGAGGGCAATGCAGAGCAATGGGCAGAAGTCATCGCGCTGGCCCACTTGCCCGTTTTTCCACTAAGCGCCTGAACGCCTTCCCATGAAAAATAATGCCGTACATGTACTGACGCTGCGCCAGCGTTGTGATCTTGAGTTGCTCCTGACGGGTGCTTTTGCGCCACTGACAGGCTTTCTGGATCAGGCCGACTGGCAATCCGTGGTGGAAAATATGCGCCTTCGGGATGGGACACTCTGGCCCATTCCCGTCGTGCTGGATGTAGATGATGCTCTGGGCAGCACTTTGCGTGCGGGTGACCGTTTGCGCCTGGAACGCAGCGACGGCACACCACTCGCCGCCTTGACGGTCTCGGAGTGTTATCAACCGGACAAAAAACTGGAGGCCGAGGCGGTTTACGGCAGCGCGGACAGAAACCATCCCGGGGTAGCGGAGCTGTTTGACCGGGGTTCCTGGTATGTGGGGGGTACGGTCACACCCTGGGATGCCCAGACGCTCAGCCGGGCTGCTGCGGTAGAGTTTCCGCCTGAATATCAGACTCCCGCGCAACTGCGTGCCCAGTGGACGGGACAGCACCCGGTGGTTGCCTTCCAAACCCGTAATCCTCTGCATCATGCCCACATTGCCGTCACCCGGGCGGGTCTGGAGCAGGCCGGAACGGGTGCCAAACTCTTGCTGCACCCCGCCATCGGGCCCACCAAACCCGGAGACATAGAGGCCGCCTATCGCATGCGGGTGTACCGCGCCGTACTGGATCATTATCCGCAGGGGCAGGCGCTGCTTTCTCCCCTGCCCTTGGCCATGCGCATGGCCGGGCCCCGCGAGGCTCTGTGGCACGCTCTGATCCGGCGCAATTTTGGTGCGACTCATTTTATTATCGGGCGGGGCCATGCAGACCCTGGTGCTTCTGCTGGTGGCCTGTTTTATCCCACTTTTGCTGCCCAGGAACTATTTGCCCGGCACGCACAGAAAATGGGTATTTCCGGCATATTCCTCCCGGAATTCGCCTACTCTCCCACCCGACGCCAATACGTTCCGGTCAGTGAAGCCAATGGTGAAGCCCTGGCAGGCATCTCGGGGACCGAATTGCGCCGCAAGCTCGCCAACCGCGAGGAAATTCCCGAATGGTTTTCTCCCCCGGAGGTGATCAGAATTTTGCGTCAGGCTTATCGTGGCGCGGATCGACGCGGGTTGGTCATCTGGTTTACGGGCCTTTCCGCCAGTGGCAAAAGTACGCTGGCGGGGATGTTGGTGCGACAGCTCGAAGCGGAGGATGAACGTGCGGTAACCATGCTCGACGGCGACATTATCCGCCGTTTTCTGTCCAAGGGGTTAAGCTTCAGTCGCGACGATCGCGATGAAAATATCCGCCGTATTGGTTTTGTCGCCAGTCTGGTGGCACGCCACGGCGGCATTGCCGTGGTAGCAGCCATTTCTCCTTATCGACAGGCACGCGCTGAAGCCCGACGCCTGGTGGAAGAAGCGGGCGGGCTTTTTCTGGAGGTGCATGTAGCGACGCCCCTGGCGCTCTGTGCCGAACGTGACCCCAAGGGGCTTTACGCCAAAGCTTTGCGCGGAGAAATCAAAGGATTTACGGGCGTAGATGATCCCTACGAAGAACCCGAACACCCGGATTGCGTGGTGAATCACGCCCAGCAGGAGCCTGCAGCAGCTCTGGCAGCCCTGATGGATTTGCTGCATCGTTCCGGAGCCGTGAGCGACCACGTTGCCGGGCGCTGAATTCTCACCGCATGGATACCCTGCAACTGGCCGCGGCTGCGCAATTTTTCCAGCAACAGCTGGCAGGACAAAGCATTCATAAAATCAGTGCGGCAGCAGGTGGCCTCCACTTGCACACGGGCAAGCAGACCCTGGTCTGCATGGTTCAGCGTACACCACTGGGGCTCTGGCTGGCACCGGAAAGTGCAGCACCAGAGGAACAACAGGGCCATTGGAGCAACCTTCTTCAGCAGCGGCTCAAAGGCTTTCGGATAGAACGGATTGCCGTTCCCTGGGCTGACCGGATTGTGCGCCTGGACTTCAGCCGAATACATATCAGCAAGCGGGTAGATCAGCTCAGCCTCATTGCCGAGTGTTTCGGAGGGCGCGGCAACCTGGCTCTGCTGGATGCCCAGGAACAAATTCGCTGGGCCTGGCGTTGGGATAGTCTTGACGGCCCGACCGCACCCCGTTTCCTCCCGGGAATTGTTTACCATCCACCAGAATCTGCTCGTCTGTTTGAAGAATCCCGGTCTGATCTGAGCATCTGGTTACAGTGTATGGCACCACGCTATCGCCCTGACGGTTCGACAGCACAAGCGTTCATGAAGGAGCAATGGGCTGAGCGTTCAGCTTCCAGTTCCTGGTGGCAAGCCAAAACCGAAGCAGGGCAAAATCTGCTTTATCCCTTATGCTTGCCGGACGGCCCGCCCATGCAGGCCAAGGCCCCGGAAATTGCCCTGCAACTCCCGGCATCCACTCTTACTCGGGCGCCATCGCCAGCGGAACACGCGCTCGCCACAGAGAAAAATCGCCTGCAGCAACGCATCCAGAAAATGCGCCACGATCTGCAGCAGTGGGAAGCCCCCGAATACTACAGGACATTGGCCTTTGCCCTGTTTGCCGTACCGGACTCCACCGCCCGAGCCGCCAGCATTCAGGCTATCGATCATACCCATGGGGATGGCAGGTTGCTGGAGATCGCTGTCACACCAGGCAAGTCGCTGCACCAGCAAGCCCAGAAATACATGAAGAAAGCCCTGCGCAGCCAACGTGCCGTTCAGAAAATTCAGCAGCGTCTGCAGGACAGTGAAAAGCTGCTCGACGAATTGCTGTCCAAGGGACAGGGCGCACTCCCGCTGGCGCACAGGCTTCCGCAAATGCAAAGTGCACCCGTTCGACATAAATGCCAGGAGCAAACAACGCGCCGATTGGCAGAGCCTTTTCACCACACGATGATTGCGGGATTCGACATTTTTTGGGGAAATAATGCCCGGGAAAATGATCGCCTCACCTTTCGTTTCGCCAAAAGCTGGGATATCTGGTTTCATGTGCAGGACCTGGGCGGAAGTCATGTGATTCTCCGCAGGGAAAATGCCAGTACCCTGGTCCCGGAACCGGTTATTGCAGCGGCTGCCCGTCTGGCCTTGCAACACAGCCAGTCACGGGCATTGAGTGCCGAAGTGGACTGGACAGAAGTCCGACATGTGCAACGTAAGCCCGGCGCCGGACCGGGTCAGGTTATTTACCGCCATTTTCAGACTATTCGGGTACGTCGCGACGCGCACGATGAGGGGTGATCTTAAAAACGGCAGTTGCCGTGGGTGCTTTTTGCTCCGTTGTTCCTCGCCTGTTGTTCTAAGGCTCATCCTGCTGTCAGGAGAGAACTCGCCCTACGGGCTCAAACAGCCCTCCTGACGGGCGCTGGATTTCGCCAAGAACAACAACGGCTCGAAACAAAAGTCGCTGCAAAGCACCCACGGCAACTGCCATTTTCAGGATCATTTGCTCAAGCCGTTTCCGCTTTGGCATTAAGCCACCTGCATCTTGGAAAAGGTCATTTTTGCCAACTCACAAATGGTCTGGGTGCGTAACCAGTCCACTTCCTGACGACGCAAGTCCGTCCACTGGCGATGCAAAGGACAGGCCGTTTCATCCGCGCACACCTTCAAACCCAACACACAATGTGGCGATAAAGGATGCCCCTCAACGGCCTCGACCACATCCATAATATTCAGGGATTCAGCTGCGGGAAGCAGCAAAAATCCCCCTCCCCGGCCTTTTACCGATCCCAGAAATCCGCGCTTGGCGAGGCTCCGCATGATTTTGGTAATACACTGAACGGGAACCCCGAGGTAATCGGCGATTTCACGACTCAGTACCGGCTCTCCGCGTTGTTGTGCGGCAATATATATCAGGCCGCGCAGGGCCTGTTCGGTGGCTTTGCTCAATACCATGGGTTTTCCCCTATTCTTGTACATATAACAAGAGCCGCACATCTTACAGTGCAGCTCTTGATGACAATCATCAAACTACTGCAGAAATGACGGATTGTTTTCTGCAGTGCAGGTTAATTCAGGCAGAATGCGCCTGTGCAGAAGCGGATGAGGTACCACCACCCATCTTCAGAAGATTGCGACGCATGGCCCAGGCCATACCGAACATGGCGGCTGCAAATGCAGCTGAGAACCCGATAATGATCCAGTTGTACACGGAAGGACCGGCATCCGGTGCCAGTGCAAAGATGAATTGCAGGGCAACGGCCAGGGCCAGATAAGCAGTAGAACCGATAATCATCACCGCTTCTTTATTGCGCACATTACGCAGTACCCATATGCCTTCAATCACCCCGACAATCGCCACCCAGGCAAAAATAGTCAGCAATGTGGGTAACAAACTGGCACCCTGTGAAAGAATAATGACCGCAATGCCTGCCGCAATGCCAATGACGGCCTTAATGGCAATCAACACTTTTGGACAGGCGCCACTCCCTTTCTGGGCAAGACGCATTGCCGAGTAACCTCCGTCAAAAAATACATAAATGGCAAAAAACCAAACCAGCAAAGTCATGGTTTCACCAAAAGCGATCAGTGATGCAATTACAAATAATAAGGCGGCAACACCCCTTGCGGCGAGCAACGGCCAGGAGAACAGGGTCAGGCGGGCATGCTGAGTTGATGCTTGTGAATTCATATCGACACCTCTTTTTATCAGAGCTATTACACAGCATCATTACTATCGGAATGAAATATTATTCATTCACATGAGATACTGTTATCTAGTTTATAGCTTATGCATTCCCTGATAACAACAATAAATTTTTTAATAGGATTGTGAATATATGAATGTAGAATAAGCAGTATATATTATTATTATAATATAGTTATTTTTTAGAAGTGCTCTACTGCGGCATTTAGTCTTTTAAAATCATGAGCAAATCATTAGGCAACGCCGACCGGAGCGATGCCTAATATAAACCACAATACCTTACAGCTTGGCGTAAGAATGAAGCCCGCCCAGAAAAAGATCAACCCCAATAAAGCAGAACGTCACAGTGACCAGACTGATAGCCGCCCACCAAGCCAGTTTGCGTCCCTTGTTATGTTGCCCGAAGGACTTGTTGCTGCGCATATGCAAATAAGCCGCATAATTCAACCAGACAATCAAAGCCCAGGTTTCCTTGGGATCCCAGGACCAAAAACCGCCCCAGGCTTTGGCGGCCCACACTGCGCCGAGAATGGTACCTGCCGTGAAAAAGAGAAACCCGAACATCACCATAGAACCCATAATGCGTTCCAGCTTGTTCAAGTCCGGAAGACGACGCACCAAAGCACTTCCGGTACGTTCTGCCCGTTCTCTCAACAAATAAGCAACCCCGACCATGGCAGCGAGATAAAAATTGGCATAGGCAACAAATTCACAGGGAACATGCAGTTTTATCCAGAAGCTCTGCAAAGCAGGAATGACGGGCTGAATCTGATTCTGATGATAGGCGACACCCACCCAGACCAGAAAAATATCGGCAACAAGAATCATCGGCATGGCAAAAGCGCCTAGACCCCGATTTTTGCCTTGGCCTTCGTAATACAGGTAAAAAAGTGCCGTAGTCGTGCACAAGAGAACCATGGCATCGTACATATTCGTTACCGGAATATGTCCCCAGGACGGATGACCGATGTAAGTTTGCTGCCAACGAATGGCGAGGCCTGCAAAACCCAGAGCTACAGTAATCCAGGCAAAACGATGCCCCCAGTCCCCAGCCGATTGATTACCGCTGAATAAATAACGATAATATCCTATGGCGCTGATCAGTATCGCCCCACTCATCCAGTAAAACATGGCGTTACTTTGGAGCACATAATACAGCAGCACATTATTTGCGGCTGTGTATCCTGACTGATAAAGCGCCACACCAATCGCCGCAATCCCTATAACGGTCAAAAACAGGATTCTGAAGGCCGGCCAGCGGATTCCAAACCACATCAGGCCCACATACCACAGACCCAAAACAATAAACTGCCACATCCAAAAATCGGCCCGAAACAAATACCAGACCAAAAAAGCACTGATGGTCAGAAAAGCTGCCCATAACTGAGCGGCAAGACGCCCTTCAGCACGCATACCACCAAAGGTCAGTAGGTGTCGGATTTCAGAGCTTTCGGTAGACATATATATACTCCTGCAGATGCTGACAGATTAACCTGATCGTTCAGCATCCATTCACATTAAATGAGTTATCAAGGGCGGTAACCAGGCACATTGATTTTGATGCCATTACTGATGTAGGACATAAAATATTCCAGATTGCGATAATTGACGCTTTCCAGTTTTTGCGGCATCGCACCGACTTTTTTGTCACAGCCCTGGAAACGTTTTTCAAAGGTATTGACTGCTCCCCAAGCGGCCCGATAAGTCGGATAATGCGCACTTTGGCCCAACAATGGAGAAATAATCTGGGCTCTCAGATACTTACCAGCATAAGCCACATGACAGGTCGCGCAACTGAAGTTGAGTTGTCCGCGTTTCATGAAGTAATTGGCCTTCCCTTCTTCAAAGGCTTTAACGGCGCCTTGCCCCTGTACTTTGATATCCACCGGCATACCGTTGGACAGCGAAGTAAAGTAGGTATCCAAAGCAATCATGGAGCCGCTCCCATACTTGAGAGGTTGAAGATGATTTTCAACCCGACAACTATTCAAACGCATCTGAGTAGTGACCACCTGACCGGTTTTGTTGTTAAAATACGGATAACTGGCGGCCACACCTTTGCCACCATCCTTAAAGCAGGACGCATAGGTTTTCCCGTCTGGAAATTTTTTCTGCCAGGCGGCCTTACCCTGACTGAGCGTCAGATCTCCCGGATTAAACTGGATGGCCTGCTGATATTGTTGATACATTTCCGGGCTGAAAGCATAACTGCCGAGCGCGTATTTCTGTAAGGACATTTTCGGAAACTGTTCCTTAAAATACTGGTGAAAATCCTTGAGGGTTTGTTCAGGACCCACTTTGGTATTACCCAGGTTCCACCAGTCGATCGCTTCTGCACTCCCTGCGATGCCTACCAGGCTGATCGCGGCAGCAACTATCAATAATTTTTTCATGATTGCACTCCTTTTTGGGATAACGACCTTAGCCCTTTAATGACCATAGGTAATCGGCTACCAACTCCATCTGGTGGTGCGTCAGCACCTTGTTTTTACCAAACTGGGGCATATTGATGTGCGGGATCACTTTTTCCGGGTCATACAAAAAATCTACAAGCTTTTCTTTTGTTTTAAATATGGCTTTAAGGGGCAGAACCGCCAGATCGGGACCTACATCACCCGCCATTTTACCGCCAGGCAACACATGGCAGGCCAAACAATTACCCTGCGTGCGGTTAAATGCAATGGACTTTCCGGCTGCAATATTTTGCGCATTAGTCATGGGTGCTGCCACAGCGGCAGTTTCAAATCCTATAAAACCAGCAGCGCATGTTATTACGGCTATGACAACTAATTTTGATGTTTTCATAACGACCTCCTGTTAAAATTCCCAACACTCGTTAAAAAGGTGTCCCTTCATAGTCTCTCCTGTAATTTATCATTCAGTTCCTCCATGTCTCGATGAAAGTCTTCTTCATTTCTTGAACTATCCCCAAACAGCTTGAGCCGACGCCCTTTATCATCATCCTCACTCATCTGAATCCAGATACGCCGACGTGGAACATAAAATAAAATGAATATTCCAAAGACCAGAGCGAAACAGGCCACATAAATAACTTTCATGCCAGGGTAACGGGTTATTTCCAGGCCTGCAGACCAATGCAAATCATAATCATGAAATACGGTCAGGAATGGCAATGGATAGGCGCGCAACTCCTGCATAGCTTTCAGGCTGGACTGTAAAAAATCGTCGCTCGCATGCGGCGTTAAGTAAACCTGAGTTTGTGCTTCGGCCTTTTTCAGATTACTGATAAAAACTGTTTTTGAAGCATTCTCACCATTTCTGGCAGCTTGCTCCAGATCCCCGAGATACCTCATAAACAAGTGAATACCATCTTTTGGCCCCTGTGGAATTGTCAGATAGTGATAAGCACTCGATCCGTTCTCTCTAAACCCAATCAATCGATAGGCTTCACCATGCCGGGAAAAAGCTTTCATGTAGGATTTAAGAATAATCCGGGTATGATCACGATCATTATTCACCAGATAACTCACGGTCGGCCCCATATTGATCATTCCATGATCCGGTCCTGGAGAAAGACCCACTGCTTTACGGGGTATGACATTCTGGGTTTTGAAATCAGTGATGGAAATCGCATATTGTGAACCAAAGGTTGTCAGATGCTCGCCAACACTGGTGGAAATAGCAGCCGGTGGCAACGCTGGTGCAGACAACAGGTAATTGTGCAGGTTTAATTTTGAAGCACTGTCGGAATAACTAGACTGATAAATCTGCACACCATCCACCGACATGGGATGATTGACGCGGACAATACCGGTTTTGAACTTTTTCCCATCGTGATGATAAAGAGAAATCGTCGAGACAAAATCCTTGGCGAGACCGTTGGAATAATGCGTGACCTTGAAAGCATCCAGTCGCAACATAAATGGAAGATGCTGAACCAAAAAACCATCACCTACCAGCTCAAACATGGCGTCGACGGTTTGTCCAACCGGGATGGTGATAATGCCACGAAATGCGGAGCTCGTGGACGATAGCCAACTGGACTGCGGAATTTTTGAGAGGGGAAGATCAAAATTCTTTTCAGGATGTACGGTACCTGTCCATTCGGACCATTTCAGGGGAAGATTGGCGTTATATAACGCACCCGCACAAAACAAAATAATTCCCACATGGGTTAACAAATATCCGGTCCGATAAAATCTCCCCTTTTGAGCAAAAATGACTGAGTCTCCGGTGGAGGTCTTGAGCACCCGGGCTTGATAACCAAAATCGTCCAGGGTGGCTGTTGCCGATTGAGTAGACTCTATATCTGATTTTGATGAAAAAGATTCGAACTGCTCCGGCCTACTTTGCAAAAAACTTTCTGATGGGTTGGATTTAACATGACGCATTTCCCGTAGCATGGAAGGTGCATTACGAAATACGCAAACTGTCGTCGACACAATCAAAAAGGCGACAATCCCCATGTACCATCCACAGCGATAAACATCATATAAATCAAGATTTCCAAATACGGTAAACCAGAAGGTACCGAATTGATGCAGGTAATCTGTATACACTTCCTGCTGCGGCAGAATAGTGCCAATGATTGAGGCTATGGCGACAAATAGCAGTAAATGGACCGCCAGGCGCATGGAGCCCAGAACCCGAAAAATAATCCGGAAGCTCAAGGGCTCGGTAAAAACGCTGGCTTGGGTTTCTAGCATAAATTTTCTCTCACAAGGGTGGTACTTCCTCCTGGCGGGGAAATAACCAGATCTGATATAAACTGATGGCCATGCCAACCAATACCAGTGGACAGGACAGTATCCCTCCAATTAATACCAACCAGACCCAATTAGGATCCTGCTTGGTCAGGAACCAACCTGCAAAATCCAGGAAAAAGGCGAAAAACGGCACACCTATCATCAAATATTTAGGAACACGCGGAAAACGTGCCTTACTGAATATCCAGCCCGCAATCCAGAAAATGACACCCAATGTGGTCAAATGGATCATACCCATCATCAACATCTCTGAATAAGGCATCCCCATATCCACATGAGCCTTAGCTTTAAGCAGTTTGTATGTACCAATATTCGGCATACCCATGGTGTGGCATTTCAAACAGGAGCCATTAATTAATGGCTTGACCTCCTGTTCATAATCATTGCGGGTTTCGCCATTGGCAATCCAATGGTTGACGGCCTGCACCATTTTAGGCCGCTCACTGACGGGCACATGGGCCATGGGCATCATGGCTGGTAACATTTCCTGCAACTTGCTGGACTTGCGATTTCCATAGTAAGACATAGCTACATCCTGAACAGATATACCCGGCTTACCATCCAGTCCTGCATGGGTGACATAGGTGTAGGCCTCCGCAACTAGGAGACCCAAACCAACCAGAAAAATGAAACCCGTATGCATGATTTTTTCAGCCATACTGAGATCTGCTAAGCTACGCATAATCGGCTCGACTCCCAATCAAACCCAAACTCATAAAATCTTTTAGAGATCGTATTCTTTGGGAAATGCAATTCCTGGATTACCGGCCATGTTTTTAGTGAGCACCGGTAAGTCACGCGGGTTGGCCGACACGGTCTTTTTAGACCGCAACCATTTGGCGAAAATATCCCAGACCGGCGTCCCTTCCACCTTTTGCATGGCACCCCAACCAGCCACTTTATAGCGCTTGTTGGCCTGAACCATTTTGCCACCTACCCGCAAGTCGGTAATACGCTTGTCGATGGTTTCACCGGGGTTCATGGTGTACTGGATATTGCCCACCCGAATCATATCCCCACCCTGAATATAATAGGGATTGGGATTAAACAAGTTATCGGCCACCTGCTCCATCACATTTTTCAGCTCGGCGCCGGTGTATTCAGTGACAGTCACCTGAGGATAAGTGATGGCCGTCTGCCCCATGACATCTTCCATGGTGATGGTCTCCCCCGGGAGTTTGCAATAACCCCAGCGGAATCCCGGAGAAAACGCCGCTTCACAATCCATTTCTTCACGCAACGCGTCACAGAGAATCTGATCAAAAGTTCCATTGAAATTATCCCGGCGATACAGGAGGCTTTCGGTAACGGCCAAAGGCTCAGCCAGTTTCTTGGCATAGGGTGCACGTACTTTGGTAATATAATCAGCCATTTCCTGGTCTTCCGGAATCATATTTGAAATGATGGGAAGATAATTGAAACGCCAGCCATTGAGTTTGCCTTTACCCACATCCAGATCAAAGCGGGCGAGGAACTTACCATTGGTACTGGTATTAATAATCAAGGTATTATTGATTTTCACCGGACGTGGTCCCATGATTTCATGGGTATGCCCACCAAGAATAATATCAATACCATTGACCTGAGATGCCATTTTTTTATCGACATCTGCGCCATTGTGGGAAAGTACTACAACAATATCGGCTTTATGCTTTTGTCGACATTCATCCACCATTTTCTGCATGTGTCCGGGATGAATGCCAAAAGACCATTTAGGAACAAAATAAGCGGGGTTGGCAATAGGTGTAAAAGGGAATGATTGGCCAATAATAGCCACTTTCCGTCCGCTCACTTCGCGAATGTCGTAGGGGTCGAACACGGGTTCATCCCATGGAATCGTAAACACATTCTGGGAAAGAAATTTCGCCTTGAGTTTATGCTTGAGCAGATACTCAACCCGGTCTGCACCATAGGTAAACTCCCAATGGCCGACAAAGTAGTCTTCTTTAAGCAGGTTCTGGGCGCCCACCATATCTTCGGCTTTGGTCCAAAGACTGGTTGCAGATCCTTGCCAGGCATCGCCGCCATCCAGCAGAATGGCTTTTTTGCCCACCTGCTCCCGATACCGTTTGACCAGGGTGGCAATGTGCGCATAACCGCCGATTTTTCCATATTTATGCGCCAGAGTATCAAAATCCATGCAGGATAAAGCATAACCTTCCGGAGTCCCGGCTTTGATCCCGTAATATTCGAGCTTCTTATCACCCACCATATGCGGTGTGACACCCCATTCCTTTTGTTCACGCGTGCCAATGTTGGTGCCCGGCTCACGCCACCAAACGGGCAGCAACTGTGCATGGGTATCCGTAATATGGAGTAACGTGACATTACCGTATTCGGGTATTTCATAGGGGTCCTTACCTGAACCCCAGGAAGAAGCAATGGCAGATGGCGATAAAAATCCTGTTGCTCCAGCAATACCCATCATCGCCATGAAATCTCTACGTGACAGATTCATACTCACCTCGCGGGTTATCTTTTGTGAAAACGCTGGTTCATTCAGGCAACAGTGATGGATGCCTTACTTGACCAGATACCATTCGTATTGTCTTTCCAGGTCATTTCCAGCGTACCGCTTTCAACGGCGCGCATTTTAAAAGCCAGATAAGGATTGGCGCTGATCGCTGTACTCCAATCTACATTACAGAGTGGCTTGTTGTTAAACGTCACGGTGACTGTCTGAATAAAATGCGCAGGAATCAACTTGCCCGCTTTATTTTTGCTCAGCCCCGTAGTCATCGGATTCATGATCAACGAACGTACTTCAACAATTTGTCCTTTTTTGGCGTGTGAAGCCATCCGGATCATTGGATTACCAATTGCTGCCATAATAATTTCTCCTTAATCAATTTTGATGCTTGGAATTCTCTGATATTTATCCGCCACAACCGCCGATGGTTACCTTGATTTCCTGGGGCTTGGAAGACATCATCACGCCCTTATTGGTCCTGGCGACAGCTCTGACCATATCGGTTTTCGCCATCTTGATGCGTTCCTGAAAATAGGCATGACCACTATCCGGCGTAAAATGAAAGGCACTGGCCAATGGCGTAGGATTATGATCCACATACAAATATACAGATTCGATATAATCATCGGCGGTCATGGGATGATCTACATCCACGGTTACCGGAACTGCCGCGCCATTCTCCGCTATGGTTGGTGCGGTCAGGCGGACTTTCGCCGAAGTTTTTACCGAGGTTGTATCAATACTGTCCTTCATCGCCTCATCCAGCTTTTTGGCATCAAATTCCGCTGCAGGCCAACCTGCCACATTGGCGGCATTGGCAATGGCTGGCATCAACACCCCGGAACCGGCTACTGCCGCCATACCCACTGCTGACATTCCCAAAAATTTCCGTCTTTTCATCTGTTCCATTGATCTCTCCTTCTAGCCAAACGTGAACTTACAAATTATTTCCCTGAAAAGTCAGGGATTTTGGTAATCTGCCGAGACATGGGAATACCCTGCAGCACTTTAATCACGGCACTATCAAAAGATTGTGTGATTTTTTTGGAAGCCGGCGTATTCGCAAAGTCAGCCCGTAATCCGTAAACGATGTAACTGTTTTGTCCTTTTGAAAACACATCCAAAGTCAATGGACAACCTGCGGCAGCAGGCCAATCGGCATTCAGCAACTTACTGAAGTCATAGGGATTACAAAATACCAAAGCTTGTACATCGGTAAATTTATGCCGATTAAAATTGGGTATTTTCAGTTGCTTCTGCTGGGATTGAATCAGCTTCAAAATATTGAGATGAAGCACAATTTTATAACCACCATCATGCAAAACGTTTTTGACTTCTGACATGGCCGCTTTCATGGGCATATCGACTTTCTCGATATACACCGGGCTTGCTACCGCAGTGACGAATAAACTTGCACAAACACTCACACTCAGTGCTACCAATCCTCGAAATTTCATTCCGGGCGACCCCTTTCCAATTGTTCACGACAAAAACATCACGTACTGTTGATTTTTCACATCAGCAATCTGATCAAGCTCATCATGGGAGCCGCCAAATCTAAACTGATTAGTCTATAGCAAACTGTATGCCAAACCTTGAAATGCACCCATTGAGACCCACAAAAATCCCTGATGGCGCCATTTTTTTAATTATTTTATCAAATAGAACAAAAAGTTGATTGTGTATTTATGGTAAAGACATACGGCAGATGTTTCTCTGTAGCACCCCGCAGCACCCCATCCATTCGCCGCTGATTCTTGGTCCAGGACCAGACTGGTCCAGATGGCACAGAACCAGCTAATCTTGGTCCCGATATGTGCACAACCTCCCAATGAACGCATAGGGACCTATGCCAAATTCCCCGGGCTAGCAAACAACATCTGTGCCATAGCACCAATGCTTTGTTGACGCAGCACTTCCATTTCCTGCCCGCGCAGTTGCGCCCACTGACAATGAACCGGGCAGGCAGTTTCATCGGCACACACCTTCAAACCCAACAGACAATGCGGGGTCAGACGCCCTTCCACTGCTTCCACAACATCCAGAATATTCAAACTGTCCGCATTGCGCGTAAGTACAAAACCGCCACCACGCCCTTTCAAAGATTCCAGCAATCCCCGCTTGGCTAATCCACGCATGATTTTGGTTATGCACTGAATTGGCATTCCCAGATATTCAGCTACGTCGCGACTTAATACCGGCGTACCCGGCTTTCGGGCGGCAATATAAATCATGGCCCGCAAGGCGCATTCACTGCTTTTGCTGAACATCATTTGCCAATCCTATCCTAAAAGCAATTTGCCCAGAATGAGTGCGGTATAAAGCAAAAACAGATAAGAGATGGAATAAGCGAACATGCTGCGGGCGTATTGATCCATTTCCTGGCCTTCGGGCAGGGCTTTCAGGCGTAAGGCCATGCCCACAAACCAGGCCCCCGAA
>Ga0172382_10003295_pt1 | contig 25726 bp, 23 predicted proteins | sample Leawel138RmetaG_FD_122245 | JGI IMG/M metagenome (GOLD analysis project Ga0172382, IMG submission 122245) | Leachate microbial communities from a municipal landfill in Southern Ontario, Canada - Leachate well 138R metaG | ecosystem: Engineered > Solid waste > Landfill > Unclassified | place...
ACGGCACCGTCGAGCTTGACGTAGTTGAGGTCGTTCTCCTTGGCCTTGAGCTCGAGGGGATCCGTGGCGTCCTTGTCCTCGAACTCGGCGTGGCCGGGCTGCCGGAAGTCTGCGTTGGCGTCGAGGGTGACCTTGCCGTCCAGCGCCAGGATCTGATCGTCGGGCGTACGCACCAGGGGGTTCACCTCGACCAGCGTGGCGTCCTCCTTGACGAAGACCTCCCACAGCTTGGCGATCGTCACCGCGGCGGCGTCGAGCACCTCGGCGGGCAGGTGGCCCTTCTCGGCGATCTCGCGTGCGAACGCCTCGTCGACACCCTTGACCGCGTCGACGGGCACCTTGGCCAGCCGCTCGGGCTTGGTGGCGGCGACCTCTTCGATCTCCATGCCGCCCTCGACCGAGCACATCGCCAGGTAGGTGCGATTGGCGCGGTCGAGCAGGAAGGAGATGTAGTACTCCTCGGCGATGTCACTGGCCTCGGCGACCAGCAGCTTCTTGACGATGTGGCCCTTGATGTCCAGGCCCAGGATGTTCTGCGCATGGGTCAGCGCGTCCTCGGGGGTGGCCGCGTACTTGACGCCGCCGGCCTTGCCGCGGCCGCCGACCTTGACCTGCGCCTTGACCATGACAGGCTTGCCGATTTCCTCGGCGATCGCTTTGGCATCCTCGGCGGATTCGGTCACCCGGCCGGGGGTGGTGGGAACGTTGTGCTTGGCGAACAGCTCTTTCGCCTGATACTCGAAGAGGTCCATGGACTCCGGAACATCCCTGTCTGTGAGCGGCTAGAAGTACGGCCCGACGGGCTCCGGGGAACTTTATCGACCCGAGCCGCGACCGTTGTCACCGCCTACCGTTCATGTGGTCGATCTCACCGCCGGCACCTCAGTGATTCAAGTCACATTCAGCGGCGGAATAGGCGCTTGGGTTGCCACTCTGATTGGAATTTGGTTAACGTCCATTGGTCTAGATAACGGTCTGATCACGACGACAAGGATTGTTCAGGTTGCCTCAGCATCGACTGCCTCGCTCTATCGAGGTCCTCGCGGCGCCTGGTCCCACCGAAGTCACCGACATCATCCCGTTCAACGAGTTCGGCGATCTCAGCGATCTAGAGTTCTTGCCGCACGCGGCTTTTGACCGCGACACCCAGGTCATCCACGCTCCCGAACTCGACGATCTGCACGACACCGACGACCTCACCCCGTTGCAACTGGCGGTGCCGAGCGAGTTCCGCGCCGCGCCGCGTGCCGATCGCCGGCCGTCGGGGCGGGCCTATCGGGACAGTCACACCGACGTCAGCGACGGCACAGCAAAGACGGACATCATCGACATGCGCGGCCGAACCGGCCTGCACCGCAAGGCCGAGGTGCCGGTCAAGGGCCGGTTGGTGGTGGCCGCGATGGCGGTCGGAGCAACCGCGGCAGGCGCGTACACGATGACCAACGGCACGGCGAAAGCGCCCGCCGAGACCGTCCTCGCCTCCGACCACACCACGCTGGGCGACAGCACCGTGATCGCCGGTTCGACGGACGGCATGCAGATCGTCACCGTCGCGCCCGCGGCGAACTCCACGGTGCACGCCGAGGAGATCACCAAGGCGGCGGCGTTCGCGCAGGAACGCGCCGAGCGCGAGGCCAGGCTGACGAAGCCACAGTTCGCGATGCCGACCACGGGCGTGTGGACGTCCGGCTTCGGCTACCGGTGGGGCGTGCTGCACGCCGGCATCGACATCGCCAACGCGATCGGTACCCCGATCCTGGCCGCGGCCGACGGCGTCGTCATCGCTGCGGGGCCCGAGGGCGGATACGGAAACCTGGTCAAGCTGCGTCACGCCGACGGCACCGTGACCCTGTACGGCCACAACAGCTCCGTTCTGGTCAACGTCGGCGAGCGGGTCATGGCCGGCGACCAGATCGCCAAGATGGGCAACACCGGCAACTCGACCGGACCGCACTGCCACTTCGAGGTGCACCTCAACGGCACCGACCGTGTCGACCCCGTCGGATGGTTGGCCAAGCGGGGGCTCACCCCCGGCGGCTACGTTGGCTGAGTGGCCGACGAGTCCTCTGATTCCACCGAAGAGACCCGGATCCTGCGGCGAGCGCCGCTGAACACCGGCGCTGCGCCCTCCGCGCCCACCTCGGAGCCCGTCACCCAGATCGTCCCGCGCGCCCAGCCGGTCGCCGTCGGACCGCCCCGCGCAGCCCGCGCCGACCCGAAGTCGGCCATCGCCACCGCCGTCACGAGCATCCTGTCCGGGTGGGCGACCACCGTCATCGCCACCGACCTGATCACCGGGTGGTGGGCTACCGACCCGCTGTTCTGTGTCGCGATGGGATTCCTCGCGGCGGTGTCGGCGGCGGCGTCGATCAGCGGGCTGATCGCACTGCTGCTGCGCCGCCGCACCGCGCGCCTGCTCGTCGTCGTCGGCGCGGTGATCGCCCTGCTCATCTTCGCGAGCCTGTTCGTCGCGGGCGCGAACCTGCCCGCACTGGTCTACGCGATGCCGCTGCTTCCGGCGGCGTCGATCGTGCTGGCCGCGCTGCCCGCCACCGCGCGCTGGAGCCGGTCCGCTTAGAGCTTGCTGACGGGCGCGTGGTTGTGCATCAGCTTGACGCGCCCCGCGCTGCCGAAGTCGATCAGCGACATCGCCGATTCGCCGGCCCCGGACACTTCCTCGACCCGGCCCAGGCCGTACTTGTCGTGGGTGACGCGGTCCCCGGGTTCGAGCACGATCAGCGGCCGCTTCCCGGCCGCCGGACGCGTCGGTGACGGACGCGGGGCGCCGTACCGACCGGCGTTGCCGACCGGCGCCGAGAACGACGACGGCTGCTCGGTGCGACGCCAGTCGATGAGCTCCTGAGGGATCTCGCGCAGGAACCGCGATTCCGGGTTCAGCATGGGCTGCCCCCACGACGACCGCACCTTGGCGCGGCTGAGATAGAGGCGCTGACGGGCGCGGGTGATGCCGACGTAGGCCAGTCGGCGTTCCTCGGACAGCTCGCCGGGATCACCGAGCGCGCGCATGTGCGGGAACATGCCGTCCTCCCAGCCGGTGACGAAGACGACCGGGAACTCCAGCCCCTTGGCGGTGTGCAGCGTCATCATGGTGACGACGCCCGCCCCGTGTTCGGGAATGTCGTCGGCGTCGGCGACCAGGGACACGCGCTCCAGGAAAGCGGCAAGGACTCCGGTGTCGGGCACGTCCTCGTCCTGCGGCTCGGCTCCCTCCTCACCGGCCAGTGCCTTGGCGTTGGCCAGGTCGATGCTGAATTCGTGTGCGACGCTGACCAATTCGTTCAGGTTGTCGAGCCTGGCCAGATCCTGCGGATCGCTTGAGGCTTCCAGCTCGGCGCGGTAGCCGGTGCGGTCCAGCACGGTTTCGACGAGGTCGCCGAGTTCACCGTCGAGCCCACCGCGCAGTTCGTCGAGCAGCTCGACGAAACCCTTGATGGCCTTCTCCGACCGGGTGTTGAGCATCGGCACCTTGCCCTCGGCGGCGGCCGCGAGCGCGTCGTTGAAGTTGGCCCCGGTGGTCTCGGCGTACACCGCCACACAGGCCTCGGCGCGGTCGCCGATCCCGCGGCGCGGGGTGTTGAGGATGCGCCGCATGCTCACCGAGTCGCCCGGGTTGTCGAGCACCCGCAGGTAGGCCACGATGTCGCGGATCTCCCTGCGCTCGTAGAAGCGCACTCCCCCGACCACCTTGTACGGGATACCGGCCCGGATGAACACCTCCTCGATGGCGCGCGAGGAGTTGTTCGTGCGGTAGAACACCGCGACGTCGTTGTAGGAGAAATCGGCGACGGCGTCGGACAGCGCGTCGATCTCCTGCGCGACGAAGCGGGCCTCGTCGTGCTCGTTGTCGGCGACGTAGCCGACGATCAGCTCACCCTCGCCGGCGTCGGTCCACAGCCGCTTGTCGCGCCTGCCGACGTTGCGGGCGATCACCGAGTTCGCGGCGTTGAGGATGGTCTGGGTGGAGCGGTAGTTCTGTTCCAGCAGAATCGTTGTGGCGTTGGGGAAGTCGCGCTCGAAATCCTCGATGTTGCGGATCGTGGCGCCGCGGAACGCATAGATCGACTGGTCCGCGTCACCGACGACGCACAGCTCGGCCGGCGGGACCCCGTCGACGGTTTCGGTTCCGACCAACTCACGCACCAGCACGTACTGCGCATGGTTGGTGTCCTGATACTCGTCGACCAGGATGTGCCGGAAGCGGCGCCGGTAGTACTGGGCGATCTGCGGAAACGCCTGCAACACGGCCACGGTCTCGCCGATCAGGTCGTCGAAGTCCAGCGCGTTGGCCGCGCGCAGCCTGCGCTGGTACTCGGCGTAGACGCTGGCGATGATGCGGGCCAGGTCATCCTCGGCTTCGGACGCCTCGGCGGCGGCCTGCTCGGGACCGATCAGCTCGTTCTTCAGGTTGGAGATGCCGTTGGCCAGCAGCCGGGGCGAGTGCCGCTTGGTGTCGAGCCCCATGTCCTTGCCGATCATCAGCAGCAGGCGGCGGGAGTCGTCGGCGTCGTAGATGGAGAAGTTCGAGTTCAGCCCGGGCAGCAGCGAGGCCTGGTTGCGCAGGATCCGCACGCAGGTCGAATGGAACGTCGACACCCACATGTTCCTGGCCCGGGGACCCACGAGTGACACCACCCGTTCGCGCATCTCGGCGGCGGCCTTGTTGGTGAACGTGATGGCCAGCACCTGGCCCACCCCGACGTCGCGGGCGGCCAGCAGGTAGGCGATGCGTCGGGTCAGCACCGCCGTCTTGCCCGACCCGGCCCCCGCGACGATCAGCAGCGGGGTGCCCTGGTGCAGCACGGCCTGGCGCTGCTGCGGGTTGAGCCCGTCGAGGAGCTCATCGGTGCCGGTAGGCCCAGCAGACACGGAGAGGGAAGTCATATCGTTACCAAACTTACCGCTGTGCAGGGACACTCTTTGCGCTGCCACGGCTGGTGGTGGCACACTCATTGGGTGCTCAAAGCGCAGCTTGGCCATTTGCTCTTCGCCCGAGGGGCTCATCGCCGATTTTTCTACGGGTACCGGCCAGCGGTGCCCGTGGTCTAGCTGCTTCCCAGAGCCCCGCGGTCCGCTTCCGGATCCGGGGCTCGTCTCTTGTGTGAGGCCCGAAACCGGACGGGACCAGGACTTTCACACAACGAGAATCTGGAGAACAAGATGACGACGATGGAAACCACGGGATCTTCTGGCTCATCCGAGGCGAATGACATCGATGAGCTGCGCGAGGAGATCGACCGCCTCGACGCGGCGATCCTTGAGGCCGTTCAGCGCCGCACCGAGGTGTCGCAGTTGATCGGCAAGGCGCGGATGGCCTCGGGCGGCACCCGCCTGGTGCACAGCCGCGAGATGAAGGTCATCGAGCGTTACAGCGTGCTCGGCGACGAGGGCAAGAACCTCGCGATGCTGCTGCTCCGCCTCGGCCGCGGCCGCCTCGGCAAGTAGCGATTTCGGTGTACTTGGTCAACCTCAGCGTGACCAACTACACCCGAATCACTCGGGTTTGAGGGCATCGACCAGCCACGGCGTCAGCCACTCCACGGCCTCGGGCGTCGGGTGCACGCCGTCACTGCGCACCCTGATGCCGTCGACCCTGGTCTGGTAGTAGCCGTTGGGGCTGAGCTTCTTGTTCAGGTCGAGCACTGTGGCGTTGGGCCGCTTGTCGACGACGCTGCGCAGCAGCGCGTTCCAGGTCTCGACGCGCTTGGGCTGATCCTCGGGATACAGGCTGCCGTCCGGTTTCTCGGCCCGCCTGTTGTACGGCTCGGTCGTCACGACCACCCGCGCACCCGTCGAGCCCAGGATGTCCAGGGCGCGGTTGAGCTCACCGCGCAGGTAGGCGTCGTAGCCGGCCTCGCCGATGTGGGTCCACTGCCCCTCCATCATCCGGTCGACCACCTCCCACCGGCCGACCATCAGCAGCACCACGTCGGGCTTCTCGTGCCCGACGCGCTGCGCCCACCGCGCGGGCCACTCGTCGCACTCGGGTTTCTGCGGGAGTTCCTGGCCGACGTACTCGTAGGGTCCACCGCGCGCGATGCCACACCCGATCGTCGTGTAGTCGGCGAAGTCCAGGCCCGGCGTCTCGGGCAGGTACCGCATCAGCGTCCACGCGATCGAGTCGCCGAACACCGCCACGCGTAGGTCACCGGGGGCGCTCGGTCGCGGCGCCCGCGTCACCTCGACCGGCACCTCCGCCCCGACCAGCGCCGCGATGTCGACCTCGGGGCCCGGCTCCGGCGTCGCGGGCACCATCCGAACCGGCAGCACCGTCATCGTCACCACCGCGGCGGTCGCGGCCGTCGCCGCCGCCAGCGGAAGCATCGGCACGAACGCCGGCCGCCATTCGCGGATCGGCTGCTCGATCAGCCACCACGACACCGCCGCGACGGCGACCGTCGCCGCGCACCGCAGCGCGAACAACTCCCAGCCCTCGATGCCGGTGCGTTCCCCGTTGAGCACCAGGAAGATCGGCCAGTGCCACAGGTACACCCCGTAGGAGATCGCGCCGAGCCCGACCAGCGGGCCCGCCGACAGCAGCCGCGCGACCGGACCGTCCTGGGCCAACGCCACCGGCGCGATGACCAGCACCGCCGCCAGCGCGACCACGATCAGCAGTCCGCTCCGGAACTCCGCGGCGCTGCCTGTGGCCATCCGGGCGGCGCTGAACAGCACCACGAGCCCGACCGCCGGCAGCGACCAGGCCACCCAGCGGGCCCAGCGCGACCGGAAGATCACCAGGCCCGCGGTCAGGCCGCGCCAATCGCGCACCACCAGCGCGGCGGCGGCCGCGCCGACGAGGAGCGCCTGGACCCGGGTGTCGGTGGCGAAGTAGACGCGGTTGAGCGTCGCGTCGGAGCTGAGGAAGAACGTGGCCGTCGCGGATGCGACGACGCCGCCGGCTGCCAGCACGAACACCGCGGTGCGCACCACCCGCTGCGACAGCGGCACGCCGCGCCGGTACGCCAGCGCGGCCAGCCCGGCGAGGACGGCCGCGATCAGCAGCGGCCACAGCACGTAGAACTGCTCCTCCACGGCAAGCGACCAGGTGTGCTGCAGCGGCGAGGGCGGCGCCCCCTGGGAGAAGTAGTCGGTGTGCTGGGCGACGAACACCCAATTCGACATCCAGAAGAACGCGGCGACGGCGTCCTCGCGCAGGTTGGCGGTGGACTCCTCGGAGAACAGTTCGCGCAGCGCCACGACGGCCAGCACCATCACCAGCAGCGCGGGCAGCAGCCGGCGGGCCCGACGGATCCAGAAGCCCTTCAGCCCGATCCGGCCGGTCCGTCCGACCTCGTCGAGCAGCAGCGAGGTGATCAGAAATCCGCTGAGGACGAAGAAGACGTCGACGCCGAGGAAGCCACCCGACAGGCCGGGGACGCCGCCGTGGTCGGCGAGCACCAGTGCGACCGCGATCGCCCGCACGCCGTCGAGGGCGGGAATGGCCTGGCCCGGGCCCACGTACCGACGCGGGCCCACACGGATCGGCGCCGCACTCACGGCTGTCACGGTCCCAGGGCCCTCCTTGCTGTCCGAGCAAGGAAGTCTATGGGCGGACCGACGCCGAATCCGGAAGGCGCGCTGACCACTTCGGCGGGCCGGCTGGTTGGTCACGCCGGCGGGCCGGCTATTTGGTCACGCCGGCGGGCCGGCTATCTGGTCACGCCGGCGGGCCGGCTATCTGGTCAGTGCGATGTACTTCGTGTCGAGGTACTCCTCGATGCCCTCGGTGCCGCCCTCGCGGCCGAAGCCGGATTCCTTGATCCCGCCGAACGGCGCGGCGGCGTCGGAGATCACCCCGCGGTTGACGCCGACCATTCCGGACTCGATGTTCTCGGCCACCCGCAGCGCGCGGTCCAGCGACTGGGTGTACACGTAGGCGGCCAGGCCGTACTCGGTGTCGTTGGCCGCGGCGATGCCCTCCTCCTCGGTGTCGAACCCGGCGATCGGCGCGACGGGCCCGAACACCTCTTCCTTGAGGATGCGCGCGTCGGCGGGCACGTCGGTCAGCACGGTGGCCGGGTAGAAGTTGCCGGGCCCGCCCGGTGCGACACCGCCGACCGCGACGGTCGCGCCGCGCGACACCGCGTCGGACACCAGTTCGGTGACGGTGGCGACCTGCTTGGCGTTGATCAGCGGACCCAGCGTCGACTTCTCGTCGAGGCCCTTGCCGAGGGTGAACTCGCTCATCCGTTTCACGAACTTCTCGGTGAACTCCTCGCGCACCGCGTTGGCGACGTGGATGCGGTTGGCCGCGGTGCAGGCCTCGCCGCCGTTGCGCATCTTGGCCAGGATCGCCCCGTCCACGGCGGCGTCGACGTCGGCGTCGTCGAAGACGATGAACGGCGCGTTGCCGCCCAGCTCCATCGAGGTGCGCAGCAGTTTGTCGGCCGACTGCTTCACCAGCGCCTTGCCCACACCGGTCGATCCGGTGAACGTCAGCTTGCGCAGCCGGCCGTCGTTGATCAGCGCCTCGGTCACCGCGCCCGGATTGCTGGTGGGCAGCACCGACAGCACGCCCTTGGGCAGGCCCGCCTCGGCCATCAGCTTGGCCAGCAGCAGCATGGTCAGCGGGGTCTCCTGGGCGGGCTTGACGATCATCGTGCAGCCGGCGGCGAACGCCGGGCCCATCTTGCGGGTGCCCATCGCCAGCGGGAAGTTCCACGGAGTGATCGCGTAGCAGGGGCCGACGGCCTGCTTGGTCACCAGGATCCGGCCGGTGCCGGCGGGAGCCGGGGTGTAGCGGCCTTCGATGCGCACGGCCTCCTCGGCGAACCAGCGGAAGAACTCGGCGCCGTAGGTGACCTCGCCCTTGCTCTCTGCGAAAACCTTGCCCATCTCCAGAGTCATCAGCGCGGCGATGTCGTCGGCGCGCGCGGTGATCGTCTCGAACACCGACCGCAGGATCTCGCCGCGCTTGCGCGCCGGGGTGGCGGCCCACTCGCCCTGCACCGCGCACGCGGCGTCGAGCGCGTCGCGGGCGTCGTCGGCCGTGGCGTCGGCCACCGTCGCCAGCACTTCGTCGTCGCTGGGGTCGAGAACGCTGAACGTCGACGTGCCCTGGCGTTCCTCACCGCCGATCCACAGACCGGTCGGCACGGATTTCAGCAGCGCGGAGGTATCCATACCTCCATCATTTACTCCTTCGTCCGCGCGTCCGCACTAGGGTTCTGCTCATGGGTTCCGACATCACTGCCACGCCCGCCTGGCAGGCTCTGTCCCGCCACCACGACGAGATTCGCGCCAAGGATCTGCGCGGGCTCTTTGCCGACGACCCCACCCGCGGCACCGGGTTCGCGCTCACCGTCGGCGATCTCTACATCGACTACAGCAAGCACCGCGTCACCCGTGAGACGCTGGACCTGCTGCTGGATCTGGCGCGCACGGCCGGCCTACCCGCCAAGCGTGACGCGATGTTCTCCGGTGCGCACATCAACACCTCCGAGGACCGTGCGGTGCTGCACACCGCGCTGCGGTTGCCGCGGGACGCGTCGTTGACGGTCGACGGGCAGGACGTGGTCGCCGACGTACACGAAGTGCTGGACCGGATGGGCGATTTCACCGACCGGTTGCGCAGCGGCGAGTGGCGCGGCGCGACCGGTGAACGCATCACGACGGTGGTCAACATCGGCATCGGCGGCTCGGATCTGGGCCCGGTGATGGTCGACCAGGCGCTGCGCCACTACGCCGACGCGGGGATCTCCGCGCGCTTCGTCTCGAACGTGGACCCCGCCGACCTGGTCGCCAAGCTCAACGGACTTGACCCCGCCACAACGCTTTTCATCATCGCGTCGAAGACGTTCTCGACGCTGGAGACACTGACCAACGCGACGGCCGCACGACGGTGGTTGGTTGACGGACTCGGCGGCAGTGCCGGACAGGACGCGGTGTCCAAGCACTTCGTCGCGGTGTCGACGAACGCCAAGCTCGTCGACGACTTCGGTATCGACACCGCCAACATGTTCGGCTTCTGGGACTGGGTCGGCGGGCGCTACTCGGTGGATTCGGCGATCGGGCTGTCGGTGATGGCGGTGATCGGCCGGGAACGCTTCGCCGAGTTCCTCGCCGGCTTCCATCTGGTCGACGAACACTTCCGCAGCGCGCCGCTGGAGGCCAACGCGCCGGTGCTGCTCGGCCTGATCGGGCTGTGGTACAGCAACTTCTTCGGCGCCGAAACGCGTGCGGTGCTTCCCTATTCGAATGACCTGGCACGCTTCGCCGCCTACCTGCAGCAGCTGACGATGGAGTCCAACGGCAAGTCGGTGCGCGCCGACGGCACACCTGTGTCCACCGGCACCGGAGAGATCTTCTGGGGCGAGCCCGGAACCAACGGCCAGCACGCGTTCTATCAGTTGCTGCATCAGGGCACCCGACTGGTTCCGGCGGATTTCATCGGGTTCAGTGAGCCCACCGACGACCTGCCGACCGCCGACGGCACCGGCAGCATGCACGACCTGCTGATGAGCAACTTCTTCGCCCAGACGCAGGTGCTGGCGTTCGGCAAGACGGCCGAGGAGATCACCGGCGAGGGCACACCGCCGAATGTGGTGCCGCACAAGGTGATGCCGGGCAACCGGCCGAGCACCTCGATCCTGGCGACCAAGCTGACGCCGTCGGTGGTGGGCCAGCTGATCGCACTCTACGAGCATCAGGTCTTCGTCGAGGGCGTCATCTGGGGCATCGACTCCTTCGACCAGTGGGGGGTGGAGCTGGGCAAAACGCAGGCCAAGGCGCTGCTGCCGGTGCTCACCGGGGCTGACTCGCCTGCGGCACAGTCGGATTCGTCGACGGACGCGCTGGTGCGCCGCTATCGGACCGAGCGGGGCCGCACCGCGTGATTTCGGCGTGCCGGGTCGCGTTGCCCGCTACCGTGCACGCCGAAATCGCTCAGGCGTCGGGGTCCGGTCGGGTCCAGCCCAGGATCATCGCCGGCGCGCAGCCGCCGATCAGCAGCACGGTCAGTGCCATCAACCCGCCGGCATAGGCCATGTCGGTGTCGGTGCCGCGGGTGATCACCGAGCCGAAGATCAGGTAGAAGATCGGGATCAGCATCAGATTCTGCGTCACCGTCAAGCCGATGGACCGCGCGTTGTTGCGCTGCGCCAACTCGTATTCGTCGAGTGCCGCGTCTGGGGCGTCGCCCTGGCGGCCGGACACGATCTGCAGCAGCAGCCACAGCGGGAAGAACGCCGCGGCGGCCGGCAGCCAGATCAACGGCGCCCAGTCGATTCCGAACGCGCACAGCACACTTACCACCGCCATGACGACGAAGGTGCTCGCCAGACCGGCGACGATGATGCGACGCCGTCGCTGCGGGCGCCAGCCCGGAAGCGCATTCGAGTAGGTGCGTTCGTGTTTCAGGAAGCGCCTGGTGCGGAAATCCTGGTAGCGGTCGATCAGCGTGGCGTCAGGCATGAGCTTTTCCTCCTTGCGGTCGTCCGTCCTTTCGGTAGAGCTCGGTCGACAGCGGCGGGAAGGGTTTGCGGGAGAACACCGCCTCGACGGGCAGGTCAAAGACCTCGCAGATGCGGAAGGCCAGGTCGAGGCTCGGATAGTGGTCGCCCCGCTCCAGCGCGCCGACGGTCTGCGGGTTGACGTCGATCTGCTCGGCGAGCTGCGCCCGAGACATTCGCCGTTCGGCGCGCAGCACACCGATGCGGTTGTGGATGGGGAAGGTCTCCCCGCGCCGTACCGGGCTCACCTAACCAATTGTTAGGAAAACCCAACGATCCGTCAAGCAACCCGCGCGATTTCGGTGTCGTTGGTCAACGCCATGTTGACCAACTACACCCGAATCCCTAAATGACCGCGGCGGCCTTGTGGACAGTGATCGGCGCCGCCAGTTGCTGCTCGTCGCAGACGCGCTGGAGCTTCTCCAGCGTGGCTTCCAACCCGGGGCCCAGCCGCGGGCCCGGCGTGAAAGCGGCGGGCAGATGCTGCATGCCCTGGATGACGCCGATCGTCTCGTAGTGCACGGCCCCCGCGGCGTCGCACTGGAAGTCAGGCATCCTGTCGAGCACCGCGGTCAGCATCGACTTGAACACCGTGCGCGCGACATTCGATCCGATGCACCGGTGCACGCCGAGGCCGAAACTGAAGTGGCGGTTTCCTTTTCGATCCAGGACGACCTCGTCGGGGTTCTGGAAGAGCGCCGGGTCCCGGTTGGCCATCGCCCACGACAACCACAGTCGCTCGCCCTCTTTGAGCACCACGCCGTCGACCTCGATGTCCTCGGCCACGGTGCGCCCGTCGCCCGGTGCGGGAGTGAAGTAACGCAGGAACTCTTCTGTCGCCGGGTCGAGCAGCGTGTCGCGGTCCCGGCTGAGCCGCTCACGCTCGTCGGGGTGCTGCGAGAGCCATTCCAGCGCATGCGCGGTCAGCGCGGTGGTGGTGTCGAACCCGCCGCCGATCAGCAGCATCAGCATGCCCATGATCTCGGTGTCCGGCGCGGGCTGCCCGTCGATCCGGGTTCGGACCAGCGCGTCGATCAGTCCCGGCCGCGGCGTCTGCCGGATCTCGGCGACGTGATGCATCATTCCCATCGCCGACGCGATCGCCAGATCGGCCACGCGGGGGAAGTCCGGGGAGTCCGCGGGCGTGTACACCGAGGCGTGGGCCGGCTCGCAGTAGATCTCCCAGTCCTTGAGCGGGACGCCCAGCAGCCCCAGCGTCAGCACCGCGGGGACGATGTTGGCCAGGTCGTCGACGAAGTCGATACGGCCGTCTTCGATCTTCTCGTCCAGGCACGCCTTGACGAGTTCGTCGACGACCGGCACCCAGCGCCGCACCGCCGCGGGTGACAGATACCCGTTGAGCGGGCTGCGGTACTCGCGATGCTCGGGGTCGTCCATCTCCAGCATGCCGCCGCGGAACGCGACGCTGTAGTCACCGCGGGGGATGTTGATACCGGTGTAGCCCCTGCGCGTGCCGTCGATGTCGTTGTCGTTGGAGACATGCGGACACCGGGCCAGCTCGAAGACTTCCCTGTTGCCGGCGGCTACCCAGTGCCCGCCGTAGGTGTCGGTCCACGCGAGCGGGCACCGGGCCTGCATCTGCGCGGTGATCTCCTGGAACCGGTCACGGTATTGCGGTGTGTGCCGGTCGAAATGGAAACTGCGCGCTTCCCGCCGCCGGTCAAGCTGATCCGCCATTCATCGAGGGTAGGAACCCCCGCCCGCCGGAGTGGACAGTTCTGCGAGATTGCCTACCGGTCAGGCGAAGTACTTGGCGAAGCGCGGCGGGAGCACCTTCATGACCTCCACCAGCGGCCACCAGGGCCAGCCAGGGACCACCGCGCGGCCCTTCTCCTTCTCGATCGCGTCGACCATGGCCTTCACGCCGGTCTCGTTGTCGACCATCAGCATGGTCTTGTTCGCTTTCGCGGTCATCTCCGACTCGATGTAGCCGGGCTCGAGCACTGTGATCTTGATGGGTCCCGACGCGTACTCCGAGCGCAGCGATTCACCCAGCGAGATGACGCCGGCCTTGCTCGCCGAGTAGGCCGCCTTGGTGCCGGGGACGCCGACGTTGCCGAGCACCGACGCCACCAACACCAGATGGCCCTTGCCCGCGGCCTTGAAGATCTCCAGCGCGCTCTCGATCTGCACCAGCGCGGCAACGAGATTCGTCTCGATGGTGGCCTTGTTGGCCCACAGCTTGCCGCCACCCAGGGGGTAGCCCTTGCCGATGCCCGCGTTGACGATCACGCAGTCGATGCCGCCGAGTTCTTCGCTGAGCTCGTTGAAGACCTTGGGCACCTGCTCGTGGTCGTTGACGTCGAGCGCAGCCACCGCGACCTTGATGTCGGGGTAGCGCTCGAGCAGCTCGGCTTTGAGCTCGTCGAGGTTGTCGAGACGGCGTGCGCACAGAGCGAGGTCTCGCCCCTTGGCCGCGAACTGCCGGGCCATACCCGCACCGAGTCCGGAGCTCGCGCCGGTGATCAGGATCTTCTGCCGAGTCATGCGGGAAGAATAACCGAGTTAAACAAGTGACCAGAAATCGCCGAAATTGCATTCCAGCAGCCAAACCGCGAGTGAGCGCCTGCTGGAATGCAATTTCGGCGAGAGACGAGTGGCTATTTGAGAAGTCGGGACATGCGGCGGTCGGCGAGCACCTTGCCGCCGGTCTGGCACGTCGGGCAGTACTGGAACGATTTGTCGGCGAAGGACACCTCGCGGATGGTGTCCCCGCAGACCGGGCAAGGCAGGCCGGTGCGGGCGTGCACCCGCAGGCCGGAACGCTTCTCCCCTTTGAGGGTGGCCGCCTGCTGGCCGACGGACCGGGTCACCGCGTCGGTCAGCACCGAGATCATCGCGTCGTGCAGCGTCACCAGTTGCGACGGCGTCAGTTTGTTCGCCGTGGCGAACGGCGACAGCTTGGCGACGTGCAGGATCTCGTCGCTGTAGGCATTGCCGATCCCGGCGATCACCTTCTGGTCGGTGATGACGGTCTTGATCCGCCCCGACTGCCCACCGAGCACCTCCGCCAGCGCCTGCCCGGTCAACGACAGCGCGTCCGGACCCAGCGAGGCGATCTGCGGGACCGCCATCGGGTCGGTGACCAGCCACACCGCGAGGCGTTTCTGGGTACCGGCCTCGGTCAGGTCGAAGCCCGGAGCCGCCCCGGCGGCGACATTCGGCCCCGGAGCCGCCCCGGCGGCGACATTCGGCCCCGGGGACTCCCCCGGGGGGCCCAGATGGACCCGCAGCGCGATCGGTCCCTTGCCTGGCTTCAGCGGCGCAGCGGCGAGCTTGTCCGACCAGCGCAGCCAGCCCGCGCGCGACAGATGGGTGATCAGATGCAACTCACCGGCCTGCAGCCCGAGGTACTTCCCCCACCGGTTGGCTCCGGTGACTTCCTGCCCGTACAGCGCGGAGATCGGCGGGTCGAAGGTCTTGAGCACCGACAGCGCCGCGACGTCGACCCGGCCGACGGTCAGGCCGACCGCGTGGCGGCGCAGGTGATCGGCGAGGGCTTCGACCTCGGGCAGCTCGGGCATGGTTCAGTCCGCCTTGACGATCAGGGACAGCAGCCAACTGACGATCGACAGCACGATGGCCGCCCAGATCGCCGTCCACCAGAAGTCGTCGATGGAGAGCCCCCAGTGGGTGGTGTGCTCGGTGATCCACGACGTGATCCACAGCATGAACGCGTTGATCACGATGTGGATCAGGCCTAGCGTGAGGATGTAGAGCGGGATCGAGATGATCTGCACGACGGGCTTGATGACCGCGTTGACCAGCCCGAAGATGACCGCGACGACGAAGATGATGCCTACGCGTGCCGCCGTCGAGTCACCACCGACGAACTGGACGCCGGGCACGATCAGCGTCACCACCCACAGTGCCAGTCCGGTCAACGCCGCGCGCAGCAGAAACAAACCCATGCGTCCATGATCGTGGTCACCCCCACGTCAGACAATCGGGCACCGGCGGATTAGAACACGTTCTAGTATTCAGTTAACCGACCAGCAGGAGGCCCCGTGCGATTCACCTATGCCGAAGCGATGACCGACCCCACGTTCTACATCCCCTTGGCACAGGCCGCCGAGGCCGCCGGCTATCACGCGATGACGATCGCCGACAGCGTGGCCTACCCGTTCGAGTCGGATTCGAAGTATCCGTACACCGCTGACGGCAACCGTGAATTCCTGGACGGCAAGGCGTTCATCGAATCGTTCGTGCTGACCGCCGCCTTGTGTGCGGTCACCACCAAGCTGCACTTCAACCACTTCGTGCTCAAGCTGCCGATCCGGCCGCCCGCGCTGGTCGCCAAGCAGGCCGGCTCGCTGGCCGCGCTGTTCGACAACCGTCTCGGGCTCGGTGTCGGCACCAGCCCGTGGCCCGAGGACTACGAACTGATGAACGTCCCGTTCGCCAAGCGCGGTAAGCGGATGGACGAGTGCATCGCCATCATCCGCGGCCTCACGTCCGGCGACTACTTCGAGTACCACGGCGAGTTCTACGACATCCCGAAGACGAAGATGACCCCGGCGCCGACCAAGCCCATCCCGATCCTGATCGGCGGGCACGCCGACGCGGCGCTGCGTCGCGCCGCCCGCAACGACGGCTGGATGCACGGGGGCGGTGACCCCGAGGAACTCGACGCGCTGCTCGGCAAACTCAACAGGTTCCGCGAGGAAGCCGGAACCGCCGACAACGCGGACTATCAGATCCACGTGATCTCGATCGACGCCTACACCGCCGACGGGATCAAGCGGCTGGAGGACAAGGGCGTCACCGACGTGATCGTCGGCTTCCGCATCCCCTACATCCAGGGTCAGGACACCGAGCCGCTGGACGCCAAGATCCGCAACCTGGAGATGTTCGCCGAGAACGTCATCGCCAAGCTGTGATCAGGCGTTGCACAGCCGCTTGATCGCGTTCGCGATGGCGTCCACCGGGGTCGACGCTTCGATCGCCGACCGCAGCCGCTCGGCGGCGCTCCGGTAGCGGCCGTCGCGGCGGACGTGGTCCACGGCGGCCCGGATCGCCTCGGGTGTCGGCGTCGCCGTCTTGAGGTCGATGCCGACGCCGCTGTAGTCGACACGGGCGGCGACCTCGGCTTTGTCGGAGGTCTCGCCCGCGACGACGAGCGGCACGCCGTGGGCCAGCGCGTGTTGCACCCCGCCGTAGCCTCCGTTGGTGATCATCACGTCGACGTGCGGAAGCAGCGCCGAATAGGGGATCCAGTCGGCGATTCGCGCATTGGCCGGGATCCGGCCGTGGATGCGCTGCCCCTGTCGGCCGCCGGTGGTGGCGACGACGAGCAGGTCGGCGCGGTCGCCGAGGGCCTCCAGGGTCGGGGCGATCAGCTGGTCCAGGTCGGCGTTGTCGAAAGTGCCCTGCGTGACGTGCACGACCGCGCCGGCATTCATCACGTCGCCCCACCAGTGCGGCGGGTCGAAATCCTCCGGTCCCGCAGGCAGCACCGGACCGACGAACTCGACCGTGGCCGGAAGGTCGCCGCGTGGATACTCGAACGCCTGCACCGACAGTTGCAGCAACCCGTCCGCCAGCCGCGGCCAGTCGCTGACGAAGAGCGGGCAGGCATCCGAACCCGCCTGTCGCAGAGCATGATTGAAGCGCCGCTGGCTTGACCGCATGATCACCCGGTGCGCAGCGGTGGTCATCCGCCGGTAATCGAGGCCGCGCTCGGGTTGCCAGGCCACGCCGAACGGCGGCGTGTCCCGGCTCGAGATCGTCAGCGGGCCCACCCCACACACGACGACCGGTGGCCGTGGTGAGTCCTGCAGCAGGACCGGAAGCACACCGGTGAACGCCACATCGGCGACGATCGCGTCCACCGAGCCGTTCCGCAGCACCGCCCGCAGTGACTGTGCTTCTGCGGCAAGGGGTTCGGCGAACACCGAGGCCAGTTCGGCACGGCCCAGCCAGAACCGCCGCACCGCGACGGGCAACTTCCGCAGCAGCGCGGGCGCAGCCGCGGGCGGGTCGATGCGCACACTGTCGGGCAGCGGGATCATCTGCAGCCCGGCGGCGTGCACCGCGTCGCTGAACTCGGCGCCCGTCAGCACGCAGATGTCGTGGCCGAGCGCCTGCAGGCCGATCCCGACGTTGACCATCGGCATCACGTGCCCCCGAAGCGGGCTGACGGCGAGCAGATAGTGCGCCAAACCGTGTCCTTCGGTGTCACGGAGCCGTGGCCCCTGGACGTGCTCTGATCAGCGACACTACCGGTCATCGACCCGCGACGACGCGATGCCTGATCGCGGCGGGCCGTCGGCGGCCCGGGCCGGGCATGGCCCGCCTGCACAGAACGGGCGTGGCGACCGACCACAACGGTTAACGTCGACCGGTATGACGGCGAGAAACTACGACGTTCCCGACGCGTTCGACGCCGGGGCACCGGCCTATGACGGACTGGTCGGCGCCAATCCGGGCTATCACGCGCATCTGCGCCTCTCGGCACGTCGGATGCGCCTGCCCGACCAGGGGCGTGGCCTGCGACTTCTCGACATCGGTTGCGGTACAGGCGCATCCACTGCAGCGTTGTTGAGCGCCGCCCCGCTGGCCGACATCGTGGCGGTCGACGGCTCGGCGGGGATGCTGGAGCAGGCGCGCGCCAAGACGTGGCCGCCGTCGGTGACGTTCGTGCACAGCCGGGCGGAGACGCTGGCCGCCGCCGGCGTGACCGGCCCGTTCGACGGCATTCTCGCGGCCTACCTGATTCGCAACGTCGAGGACCGGGACAGCGTACTGGGATCGCTGCGTTCGCTGCTGCGACCCGGCGGCGTGCTGGCCGTCCACGAGTATTCGGTGCGTGACTCCCGACTGGCCACGGCCGTCTGGAACCTCGTCAGCACGGCGATCATCATCCCGGCGGGGCGGTTGCGCTCCGGCGACGCCGGCCTGTACCGGTACCTGCGCCGCAGCGTCAACGACTTCGACGGAGCCGCGGAATTCCGGGACCGGCTGCGGCGCAACGGCTTCGTCGACGTGCACAGCAAAAGCATGCCCGGCTGGCAGCACAACATCGTGCACACGTTCCTCGGCAGGGCTCCGCAGTAACTGCAGAGTCAAGCGGCGATGAGCGCGTCGACAGCCCGCGGGCCGAGGACCTGGTCGAGCACCATCATCGCGCTGCCGAGACAGCCTCCGCGGTCTCCGAGCTGCGCGGGCCGGATCTCCAGCACCCGGGTGGCCAGCGCGGTCGCGTTGCCGTACAACGTCTCCCGCAATCCGGCCACGAAGATGTCGTAGGCGCCTGCGACGTCACCGGCCACCACAAGGGCCGCCGGGTTGAGCAGGTTGACCGCGCCCGCGAGCACCTCGCCGATGTGGCGCCCGCTGTCACGGATCAACCTGCGCGCCAGCGCATCTCCGGAATGGGCCAGCTCAACGAGATCACGCAGATTCCCCACCGGTCTGCCCTCCCGAGCGAGCGTACGCACCAGCGCCCAGCCTCCCGCGACGGTCTCCAGGCAGCCGGTGTCACCGCAGCGACACGGCCGGCCCTCGGCAGCCACGGTCTTGTTGTGGCCGAACTCGCCGGCCGCGCGGATGGCGCCGCGCTGCAGCGCGCCCCCGGCGATGATGCCCGCGCCCAGCCCGGTGGAGGCCTTGACCACGAGCAGGTCGTCGAATCCGCGGCCTGCCCCTGCGCGCCATTCGGCAAGCGCGATGACGTTGGCGTCGTTGCCGAGCACGACAGGAGCCTCGGTGAGTTGACGGAAGTACGGGATCAGGGGCGCGCCGTCCCAGCCGCTGAGCACCGGGGTGTCGATGCTGCTGCCGCGTTCCTGGTCGACGGTACCGGGCAGGCTGAGGCCGACGCCGTACACGGAATCGCTGTGTCCGGATTCGGCCAGCAACCCCTCGAGTCCTTTGACCACCTGCGGCATCAGATCCTGCGGGCCCAGCCCGGGCTCCTGGTCGATGTCGGCGGCCGTCAGCACGTCGCCGGCCAGGTTGCACACCGCCAGCCGGGTCCGACTACCACCGACTGCGGCGGTCAGCACCACCCCGGCGTCGGCGTTGAAGCTGAGCAGGGCAGCGGGCCGGCCGCCGGTGGACGGTGCCTGCTCGCGCTCGACGACCAGGTCGCGGGACGTGAGTTCGCTCACCCGTGCGGTGACCGCGGTGCGCGACAAGCCTGTGAGTCTGCCGATCTCGGTCCGGGTGAGATCGCGCTTGTGCCTGATGAGGGCGAAGACATCACCCACCGACGATGCTGAGGATGTCCTGAATAAGGCCATGAACAGAGCGTAACTTCGTTTACTTCTGCATTTCAAGTACGTAACTCCGATTGAGAGATACCTAATCCGCGTCTACGGTGGAGGACGTGAAAGAGCCGAGATCGCTTTTGGACGTCGCCCCGGTGATGCCCGTCATCAGCGTGCGCCGCGCCGCCGACGCGGTGCCCGTCGCGCGTGCGATCACCGCGGCCGGCCTGCCGCTCGTCCAGGTGGCGCTCGACGGGCCCACCGCACTCGAAGCCATCGCACGCATCGCCGAGGAGGCGCCCGACGTGATCGTCGGAGCGGGCACCGTGACCGAGGCCGATCAGCCGGAGCGGGCCCGTGCGGCGGGCGCCGAGTTCCTGGTCGCCACCAAAGGCAGCGCCGCCCTGTGCGCCGCGATGCGCGACAGCGAGCTGCCACACCTGCCCGGTGTCACCACGGCCGCCGAGGCCGCGCGACTTGTCGACGCCGGCTACACCGACCTGGTGCTGCACCCGGCCGCGGCCGCGGGCGGGTTGCGCCACCTCAGGGCGCTGGCGGCGTTCGCCCCCACCGCGCGGTTCTGCGCATCGGGCGGCATCACCGCGGCCGACCTCACCGGCTATCTCGCGGCGCCCAACGTCGGGTGTGTCAGCGCCGACTGGTTGGCCCCGGACGACGCCGTCCGCCGCCGCGACTGGGACCGAATCCGCCGACTCGCCGACGTCGCCCTCAAACTCAGCACGCCGACCGTCACCACTGTGCGAGCCCTGTGACCGACACCCTCCATCGCCCGTCCGGCCCCGTGTCGGTGGCCGCACCCGATCCGGTGGTGCGCCGACTCGCCGTGGTCGCGCTCGCACTCGGCGGATTCGGGATCGGCACCACCGAATTCGTGGCGATGGGTTTGCTTCCCGACATCGCGACCGGCATGGGTGTCTCCGAACCCACAGCCGGCCACGTCATTTCGGCGTACGCGCTCGGTGTCGTGGTGGGCGCCCCGGTGATCGCTGCCGTCACGGCGCGGATGGCGCGGCGCAAGCTCCTGCTGGCGCTGATGGCGTTGTTCACCATCGGCAACCTGGCCAGCATGCTGGCGCCGACCTACGAGACACTGATCGCGGCCCGGTTCCTCGCGGGCCTGCCGCACGGCGCGTACTTCGGTGTCGCGGCCCTGGTCGCCGCGCACCTCATGGGTCCGCAGAACCGGGCCAAGGCGGTCGCCCACGTACTGACCGGCCTGACGGTCGCCACGGTGCTCGGTGTACCCATCGCGTCGTGGCTCGGCCAATCCCTGGGCTGGCGAGCCGCTTTCGGGTTGGTGGTGGGTGTCGGCCTGGTCACCCTGACGGCGCTGTGGTGCTGGCTGCCGTTCCAGCTGAAGTTCATGCGAGCTACCAGCCCGCTCACCGAACTCGGCGCGCTGCGCCGCCCCCAGGTGTGGCTGGCGCTTCTCGTCGGGATGATCGGCTTCGGCGGCATGTTCGCCGTCTACACCTACGTCACCACCACCATGACCGATGTGGCGGGCATGCCGCGTGGCCTCGTCCCGTTGGCGCTGATGATGTTCGGCCTCGGCATGGTGCTCGGCAACCTCGTCGGCGGCCGGCTGGCCGACGGTTCGGTGGTCCGTGCGCTCTACCTGTCACTGGGTGCGTTGTGCGGTGCGCTCGCGCTCTTCGTCGTCGCGTCGCACAACCCGTGGACCGCGCTGCTGGTGCTGTTCCTCATCGGCCTCACCGGTTCGGCGGTCGGCCCGGCGCTGCAGACCCGGCTGATGGACGTCGCGCACGACGCGCAGACTCTGGCTGCGGCGCTGAATCATTCGGCGCTCAACATCGGCAACGCGACGGGCGCGTGGGTCGGTGGCCTGGTGATCGCCGCGGGTCTCGGCTACACCGCTCCTGCCGCAGCGGGCGCGGTGCAGGCGCTCGCCGGTCTGGCGGTGCTCACGGTCTCGGTCCTGCTGCAGAAACGCGGCTGACGTCGGGATAGCCCCAACTCCTGCACAACAACTGTCAGCAGCGAACGATGAGTGCGGATCCTTGACCACCGCCACCACAGAGCGCTGCCGCTCCGGTTCCTCCGCCGCGACGCTGCAGTTCCAACGCCAGATGTAGGACGATTCGTGCGCCGGACATGCCCAGCGGGTGGCCGATCGCGATGGCGCCACCGTTGACGTTGACCCTCTCCGGATCGAGGCCCAGTGCGCGCGTCGATTCGATACCCACTGCGGCGAACGCTTCGTTGATCTCCACGAGATCCAGTGCCGCCGGGTCGATTCCTTCGATTGCGCACGCTGCGGCGATCGCGTTCGCCGGTTGCATCTGCAACGTCGAATCGGGACCGGCGACGACACCGTGGGCGCCGATCTCCGCGATCCAGGTCAAACCGACCTCGGCGGCCTTGGCCTTACTCATCACGACCACAGCCGCAGCACCGTCGTTCATGGTCGAAGCATTGCCCGCGGTGACAGTACCGTCGGCGACGAACGCCGGCCGCAGTCGTGCCAGAGACGCCGTGGTGGTGTCGGCGCGGATCCCCTCGTCCACGGTGACCTGCACCGGATCACCCTTGCGTTGCGGGATCACGACAGGCACGACCTCGCCGTCGAAGACGCCGTTCTTCCACGCCGCCGCGGCGCGCCGGTGCGACGCTGCGGCGAACTCGTCCTGGTCGGCGCGCGACAACGCGTTGACGCTGTCGGTGAGAGAACCCATCGCCTGGTCGGTGAACACATCCCGCAATCCGTCGACGGCAACGTGGTCTCTCAGCGCAGCATCGCCGAATTTGGTTCCGGCACGCAAGTTTTCGAGAAGATGTGGCGCCTGCGACATGGACTCCTGCCCGCCGGCGACGACGACATCGAACGCGCCGGCGCGGATGAGCTGATCGGCCAGCGCGATAGCGTCCAACCCGGACAGGCACACCTTGTTGACCGTCAGGGCAGGCACCGTCATCGGGATGCCTCCGGCGACTGCCGCCTGCCGGGCAGGGATCTGGCCTGCGCCCGCGGTCAAAACCTGACCCATGATCACGTACTGCACCTGCGACCCGGAGATGCCCGCCTTGGCAAGCGCTGCCGCGATGGCGACGCCGCCGAGCTCCGCACCGGTGAGGCCGGCCAGCGACCCCATGAACTTTCCGATCGGCGTGCGCGCTCCGGCCACCAGCACAGAGCTGTTGTCCGCGGCCATCACAGTGCCACCGTCAACTCGGCGCCGGTCGCGGCGACGACGTCGTCGACGGTGACGCCGGGAGCCAGTTCGCGCAACACCAAGGTGCCGTCTCCGGGTACATCGATGACGCCCAGATTCGTGATGATCCGGTCGACGACACCCTGTCCGGTCAGGGGCAACGTGCACGCGTCGACGATCTTGGGTGCGCCACTGCGGTCGGTGTGTTCCATCACGACGATGACACGCGCTGCGCCATGGACCAGATCCATCGCACCGCCCATTCCTTTGACCATCTTGCCGGGCACCATCCAGTTCGCCAGATCTCCGTTGCGTGACACCTGCATAGCGCCAAGAACGGCTGCATCAATGTGGCCTCCGCGGATCATCCCGAACGAGGTCGCGGAGTCGAAGAAGGCGGCGCCGCGGTTGACGGTGACGGTCTCCTTGCCCGCATTGATGAGGTCGGCGTCGACCGAATCCTCGTCCGGATATCCACCGGTGCCCAGAATCCCGTTCTCCGAGTGCAGGATTACCCGCACCCCGGGGCTGAGATGACCAGGGATCAGGGTGGGCAATCCGATGCCCAGGTTGACGTACTGCCCGTCGATCATCTCGGCGGCCGCGCGGGCCGCGATCTGGTTGCGGGTCCAGCCGGTTGTGAAGGTCGCGGTCATCAGTGGGCTCCTTGCGCGGTACGGACAGTGCGCTTCTCGATGCGTTTGGTCTGCGGTCCGGTGTGGACGACGCGTTGGACGAAGACACCTGGGAGATGCACCCGCCCCGGCTCAATCGCACCGGGCTCGACGAGCTCCTCGACCTGGGCGATCGTGATCCGTCCCGCCATCGCGGCGAGCGGGTTGAAGTTCATGGCGGTCTTCTCGAACACGAGGTTGCCATCGGTGTCGCCGAGCCGGGCATGGACGAGAGCGAAGTCGGCGATGATCGCCTCCTCCAGCACATATCGCTTCTCGCCGAACACCCGGGTCTCCTTGGGCGGTGACGCGATCGCCACCGATCCGTCGGCCGCGTACCGCCACGGCATACCGCCGTCGGCAACGGGGGTGCCGACTCCGGCGGGGGTGAAGAACGCCGGAATCCCGGTACCGCCGGCCCGGAGCCGCTCGGCCAGAGTGCCCTGCGGAGTCAGCTCGACTTCCAGTTCGCCGGCCAGGTATTGCCGGGCGAATTCCTTGTTCTCCCCGACATAAGAGGCCGTGACCCGACGGATCCGGCCCAGCGACAACAAGACTCCCAGCCCGTGGTCGTCGACGCCGCAGTTGTTGGAGAACACTTCGAGATCGGTGGTTGACGAGGCCGCGACAGCCTCGATGAGCGCATCCGGGATGCCGCACAAACCGAAGCCGCCGACCGCGAGGGTCGCTCCCGTCGCAATATCGGAGACCGCCGCCGCGGCGCTGTCATAGACCTTCGATGACATCGATGCTCTTTCCTTCCGACCATTCTTCAGACGCGATGCGCTGCGTTGCCGATAGTGCTTCTTCGCAGCTCCAGCACGCAAGGAGTAACGGTGAGGTTGCGTAACACTGCTCGGATGATGACCACAAGGTCAGTATGCGTCCACTATGTGAACGCATAGACTCTGCTGGATGCAGGACAAGGGAACCCAGGTGCTGGCGCGAGCCGCGGCGCTGCTGCGTGCGATCGGCGGCGGCGATCTGACGGGGATGTCGACCACCGAGATCGCCCGCACCGCCGACCTGCCCCGCCCCACCGCACACCGGCTGCTCACGGCGCTCGCCGAGGAAGGACTGGTCGATCGGGACACCACCACCGGACGGTGGACACTTGGGCCGGAGCTCTACCTACTCGGTACCGGCGCTGCCCACCGCTACGACATCACCGACCAGTCCCGCGACGTCATCGAGCGACTGGCCCGCGAAACCGGTGAGAGTGCGTTCCTGTCGGCCCGCCGCGGAGACGAAACCGTGTGCATACTCAGCAGGGAAGGCAGCTTCCCGCTGCGATCCCATGTCCTGCACGAAGGCATTCGTTTCCCCCTCGGCGTCGCTTCTGCCGGACTGGCAATCCTCAGCCACCTTCCCGACCGAGACATCGATGAGTACTTCACCCGATACGATCTCGAACCACGCTGGCCGGCAAGCCATTCCGAAGCCGCTATCCGCGAACGGATCGCGGCCACCCGCACCACCGGCTACGCGGTCAATCCAGGCCTCCTCGTCGAGGGCAGCTGGGGAATGGGTGCTGCAGTCTTCGACCGCACCGGTCGCCCTGCCTGGGCGCTGAGCCTCACTGGTGTCGAGACACGATTCCGCCCAGAGCGGCGAGTGGAGATGGGCGCGCTGCTCCTCGAACTTGCGCACGAGCTGACGATCCGGTTGCGCAGATGATCAGGCGCCCTCGTCGCCGCAATCGCCGTCGCGAGATGTCACCGCACTTCTCGCCGATCCCGCCGTGCCGACTCGACGGCCCCGCGGACGCCCGGAACTCGGGGTGCTCTATCCGCGGAACCGTCCGCAGACCTCGCGACGTGAGCCCGCCAGGCCCGATTATCCACTCCGGTAAGCGAATTCAGGCGACAATGCCGTACGTCTTGATCTTCCGGTACAGGCTGGACCGCGACATGCCCAGATGAGCCGCGGCCGCAACGCGATTCCCGGCCGTATCCCGCAACGCTGCGACGATCGCATCGCGTTCGGCTGCCTCCAACGGCGTCAACGCATGTCGGGACGCCGTCTGGCAGTACCCGGGCAGATCAGATTCTTGAATCTCGCCCACCGGCCGGCGCCGAAGAGCATGAACCAGTGCCTCTCGCAGCTGAGAAATGTTGCGCGGCCACGAATACCGTGCAATCACGCGCTGCGCCTCA
>Ga0172382_10003296_pt1 | contig 25719 bp, 21 predicted proteins | sample Leawel138RmetaG_FD_122245 | JGI IMG/M metagenome (GOLD analysis project Ga0172382, IMG submission 122245) | Leachate microbial communities from a municipal landfill in Southern Ontario, Canada - Leachate well 138R metaG | ecosystem: Engineered > Solid waste > Landfill > Unclassified | place...
ATCAAAATGGGTTTCCTGCCCAACTACATTGGTTTCAATATGGGGAAGCAAATTGATGGCTTAAAACTGGGGGCACGTGCTTCATTTTGGGTAACGATCAATGACAGTGATGATAACGGTACAGGAACCGATATTGATGTACGTCAGTTTTACGGTACGGTCAGCAATAGCGAATGGGGTGAAGTGCTGATTGGTAAAGATTTTGGCTTGTTTGCCCGCTCTAATATCTTGCTTGATGAGCTGCTGGCTGGTTATGGTCAAGTCAGCGATACTTTAGGTTTGGTTGATGGCGGCGGCGTATCATTTGGTAATATCGGCAGTGGCTATCCCTATCCTTTCCCAACATCTCAAATTACCTATCGCTCGCCGGTGATGAGTGGTTTGCGTATTGCTGTCGGTGTGATGGACCCCGTTGATACTAACGATAACAGTGCGCTAGGTAAGGCTTATCAGAAGAATCCGCGTTTTGAATCAGAAGTGACCTATCAGTTTGATGTGGGTGGGGCGCAAATTTATTCTTGGCTCAATGGTGGTTACCAGACTTCTGAAAACACTGACAGTACAGTCAAAGATGTGACCTCGAAAGGTCTAGGTTACGGTGTGCAGGCGAAGATGGGTAAGTTTACTTTGAGCGGCTCAGGCTTTACCGCAAAAGGTATTAATCCTTTCTTTACCAATAACGCTGGCAACGCCACTTTGCGTGATATCGACAGTAAAGGTTACTTAGCGCAAGGTTCCTACCGAATTGGTAAAAACCGCTTAGCAGTGAGTTATGGCAAAACCAAAGATGATGGTAATGGTCTCGGCGTAGGTGCTGACTATGAAACTCGTGGTGTAGCCTTATTTCATGATATCAATGACAACCTAAAACTAGTGGCTGAATACAATCAGTTTGAAATTAATGGTCATAAAGGTAATAGCGCAGTCAATGAAGACACCAATACCTTTGCAGTGGGTGCTGTACTAACCTGGTAAAATGTCATTTGTAAAACCAAGCCAGGAGAGTTGAAGTCTTCTGGCTTTTTTTGTGCTCAATACTTTAGTAGGTAGCGCTCGCTACTGAAGAGGAATAGGTCTCTGTGGGGATGCTTTTAAAATAGACTCATAACAAACAGGTGAGTTATGAGTCTAGGACAACTGTCATTCGATAATGAAGGTATTACAGCAGCTTTTTCGTATGCTCAGCAGGCGGAGGAGGTTGCTCAGGATTTGGCCGGTCAGTTGATTGGCTCTTCTTTAGGATTTGTCTTGTTTTTTTGTTCTGCTGAATATGATTTGACAGCGTTATCAACAGCCTTAGAGCGGCACTTTGTTGGTGTGCCATTAATCGGTTGTACGACTGCGGGAGAGATTACTGCCAGAGGCTATGGGAGAGGGTGCATCAGTGCGATTGGCTTTGATCACAAGTATTTTTCAGTGGCCAGTGTCTTGATCGATGAAATGGAGTGCTTCAGTTTATACGATGCGCAAAATCTCGTTGAGAACCTTGTGAGTGATTGCCGTAGCAATGCGTTAGCACCGATTAAAGATCATAGTTTTGCTTTAACTCTACTTGATGGTTTATCCAGTCGCGAAGAAGTGGTATTGGCTGCTTTAAGTGCTGCCTTGGGCAGTATTCCTCATTTCGGCGGTTCCGCTGGGGATGATAACCATTTAACACATACATATGTATATTACGATGGTCAGTTTCATACCAGTGCTGCTGTAGTGGTATTGATTAATACCCATTTAGCTTTTGAAGTCTTTACTACTCACCATTTGCAGCCGTCCGAGGAAAAGCTTGTGGTGACCAAAGTCGATAGCGACTCACGACGGGTACTGGAGTTTAATGCAGAGCCAGCAGCCAAAGAGTATGCGCGCTTAATCAATTGTCGCTTAGATGCATTGAATATGCATATGTTTGCCAGCTATCCATTGGCGGTGAAAATCAGTGAGAGTTACTATCCTCGTGCGATTCAACAGGCCAATAGCGATCAGAGTTTGACATTTTACTGTGCAGTAGAAAATGGCATTGTGTTGACCGCAATGAACACCAGTTCCTTACTGGACAATGTTAATCAGTTGTTTCTAGGGTTGAATCAGCGTTTGGGTGAACTGCTGGTCACCATTGGTTGCGATTGCTTTTTACGCCGTCTAGAAATTGATATCAAGGGGGGGCAGGCGTCTATAGAAGAGGTGTTGCAAAAGCAGCATGTGATTGGTTTTAACACCTACGGTGAGCAGTTTAATGGCATGCATATTAACCAGACCTTTACTGGTGTAGCTATTGGACGACCCAAACATGACTCATACTGACCTTGGTGCACAGTTGCTGGCGCTACAGCAAGAAAATAGTAAGCTACGCCGGATTAATACAGCTTTGGTGGAACGGGTCGAATCAGGTGCCTCGCAAAGCTCTGATGCCTATGCAGCGTTTCGCCATTCCGTAGTTCTAGCAGAGCAAGTGCGTGAACGTACTGATGCGCTTAACCAGACGATGGCTGATTTGAAAAAAAGTAATACCTTGCTCAGTTATGCGCGGCAAACTGCAGAAATTGCTCATCAGCATTTGATTGATGCGATTGAGAGCATTAGCGATGGTTTTGTACTGTTTAACAAAGACCATCGTATTGTTTTATTCAATCGCCACTTTAAAAAATTCTGGGATAAAAGTACCTATCGAATTGATGTCGGTACGTGTCTGCGTGAAGTAAAAACGTTTATTGAAAGCTCTGGCTTAATCGTGGAGAAGCAACGCAGTGGACGCCAGCGTTTATTGTACCGTTTGCGCACTGGACGTTGGTTACAAGTAACAGAGCGACAGACTCAAGAGGGTGGTTTGGTTATTCTGTATACAGATATTACTGAGCTAAAGCACACAGAAGCACAGCGTCGTGAACAGGCTTTAGCTCAAAAAATGAGCCTGTTACAACAAACCGTGGATAACTTATCGCAAGGTGTCGCGATGGTTAATGCACAAGGAGTTTTAGAGTTATGGAACCATCGTTTTCTAGAATTATGTAGCTTGCAGCCCATTGAAACGAATAATTTTTTTTCTGAGATTATGGGCAGTAGCTTTACGACACTACTGACTCCGCACAGTGTTGATGAAAACGGTATGCCTTTGTTACAAAAAGAACAGCGCTTATGTGATGGACGGGTGATTGAGATTCGTACTCATCCACTTCCTGCTGGTGGTTTTGTCAATACGTTTACAGATATTACTGAGCGTTACCGGCATGCCGAGGCATTGCGTAAAAGAGAGCACTGGATACGCTTGATTACTGATCATGTACCGGCAATGATTGCCTATGTGAAAAATGACTTTACGTATGAGTTTACTAATAAAGTTTATGAAGAATGGTATCGCTGGCCGCGGGACAGTATTTTAGGGTGTAGCTTACGTGAAGCACATAGTGATGAGCACTTTATGCGGCTTGAGCCTTATATCAATCGCTCGCTAAAAGGCGAGAGTCTAACTTTTGATGTTGCTGAAACAAGCGTTGAGGGTCAGGCTCGTTTTATGCAGCGTTCCTACGTGCCAAATCGACAGAGCAGTGGTGAGATTTCCGGAATTTTTGTGTTAGTGCGTGATATCACCGAGCGTAGACAAACAGCAGAAGCGTTACATCAAGCCTATCAAAATCTTGAGGAGCGTGTGCGTGAACGTACTGCCGAGTTAACTCAGCTCAATGTTCAATTGGTCTCAGAGATTGAAGTTCGTAAGCAAGTAGAAGTACGCCTGCGTGACGCCAAGCGTGAGGCGGAAGAAGCCAACTTATCAAAAACTAAATTTTTAGCTGCCGTCAGTCATGATCTATTACAGCCATTAAATGCCGCACGCTTATTTACCGGCTCCTTAGTTGATCACCCAGAGGTAGCGAATTGTTTAACCCTAGTGAAAAATATCAGCAATTCGTTGGATGATGTGGAAAATTTACTGGGTACTCTAGTGGATATTTCCAAGCTTGATGCTGGAGTGATTAAGGCAGATATTTCGGCCTTTGCTGTCCATCAACTGTTAAAGAATTTGGCAGTAGAGCATCAGCAGATGGCTAAAAGTGTTGGCTTGAGGTTAGACTTTATTCCCAGTTCAGTATTAATAAAAAGCGATATTAATTTACTGGCGCGAATTCTACGTAATTTCTTAAGCAATGCGATTCGTTATACCGAGAATGGCCGGGTGCTTTTAGGTTGTCGCCGTCATACTGACTATGTTTCGATTGAGGTCTGGGATACTGGAATTGGGATACCTGAAGATAAAAAGGAAGAGATTTTTCAAGAGTTTAAACGCGGTGATGGACAACACTTAAAACAAGACCGTGGGCTCGGTTTAGGGTTGGCGATTGTAGATAAAATCACCCGTATTTTAGGCCATCATGTGCGAGTATCATCGCAGCTTGGTAGGGGTTCTGTTTTTGCTGTGCATGTGCCCTTGGCACAAGAGCACGAGTTACAAAGGCAGCCTGAGGCTGAAAAGCCATTCTGTGGTTTAGATCGGCTTAATGGCGCCCGTATTTGGGTGTTAGATAATGACATGGCTATTTGTCTGGCAATGCGTACCTTGTTGGAAGGTTGGGGGTGCCTGGTCAGTACGGGGCTTTCGGAAGAAGATTTAGCTGAACAGGTCGGTGGTTTTCAAGCAGCAGCAGACTTATTGATTGTCGATTATCACTTAGATAATGAAGTGAATGGTGTTGATGTGGCAATCAAGATTAACCGACAGCGTCACAAGCCTCTTCCAACGTTAATGATCACTGCCAATTACAGCAATGAGCTTAAACAACAAATGCGAGTGCTAGGTCATACAATGATGCATAAGCCAGTCAAGCCTATGCGCTTAAAAACCGCGATAACTCACCTGCTGGATAGCCCAATGATGACGACGGATATCAAAGCATGACTAGCATGAGTATCGCTATGATTTAGCGGCGCAGATATGTTGAAAAATCAATATCACCAACAGAGAGAATGGCTTGTACGCGATTATGCACATTAAGTTTTCTTAAAATTGCTGAAACATGCGCTTTAACAGTGGTCTCAGCAATATCTAAGTTATAAGCAATTTGTTTATTCGCTTCACCCTTCGCCATGCGTTCGAGTACCTGCAGCTGTTTGCGAGTCAGTGCTTGCAAGAGTTCAGGAGAAATGGTTGCTTCGCGTGGTGTCCGGCGTGTATTGGCTTGTTCAGAACGAATAATTTCAGCAGGTAGATAGACGTGGCCAGCCAGTACTTGCGCAATTGCTGCAGTCATTTGCTCACGAGGAGTAGATTTCGTGATGAAGCCAACTGCGCCGTAGGTAATCGCTTGTAAGACGATGTGCTTATCTTGTTCAGCGGAAACAATAACCACAGGAATGGTCGGCGCTTCATTGCGTAAACTCATGAGGCCGTTAAGTCCGCTCATGCCTGGCATATTGAGATCTAAAAGAATTAAATCCAAATTATCATGCTCAGTTGCTAACAGCAAAGTACTCTCAAGGTCTGCTGTTTCGATTATCGTGCAGTCAGGAAAACCTGAACGAATGACATTACAAATCGCCTCGCGAAAAAGGGGGTGATCGTCAGCGATTAATATGTTGTACATGGTCTTTGACCTCGTTTTTATAGGTAGAGCTAAAGTGATTAGAACGGTGCAGGTTGTGCACGCTCTAGCGGTAAACCAGCTTGCTCCCAACCGTCAGTGCCATCACGTAACCAATAAAGGTTGTTATACCCTAAAGTGTGTGCGCGTTTAACTGCATTCCAGCCCAGCCAGCAATCTGAGCGGCAATAAAATACAATTGGGTGTGCTTTATTATCTAATGTGGCTTGCTTAAGGTGCTGTTTACAGTATGCCATCCATTCATTGCTGAGCGAACCATCACCGCAATTGGCTAACCATAAACTTTTAGGTAGGTTAACGTGTTCCTCTGGCAGAGTGAATTGGCCATGCAACCAAGGATTACGATAAACATCAACTAAAAGCAGCTGAGGGTTTGTCTTTTGTAAAGCAAGTAGCTCGCCCGGTTCAATAGTCTTGGCGTTTTCGTGAAAAAGAGGAGTGGGGCTGCGGTATAGGGTGCTTCTATATCCGTCTTCAGTAAACAAATGATTTTGTTCTGCATAACTGGTTGTCAGTCCCAGGGACAGTGATATTGCAGCAAGGGCGATAAATACTAATTTGAACATGTTTATTCCTCGCAGTTGGTAAAATCATTAGACGCAAAAGAGCCATCTTTGGAAATGGTACAATGTGGTGCATATCTTGCTACTAAAGTACTGTTTTTTTCTGATGTTGTTATTTACGCTGTGACGAGCGTAATGATGTGCGTTTAGGATTAAAGGTCAGCACCGCTGCGATCAAACAGACTAATGTAGTGGCTGTGCACACCAATAAAGCACTGGTATTAAATTGTAAATACAAGGCATAGCGAACTAACTCTACGGCATGACTAAAAGGATTTATTCGGCATATCCAATACAGCCAGAGGCTCGCTTCTTGCATTTTCCACAGTGGATAAAGTGCTGAGGACAAGAAAAATAGAGGAAAAATCACAAAGTTCATTACCCCCGCAAAGTTTTCCAGCTGACGAATGCCATTGGATAGCAGTAAGCCGATAGCACCAAGCATGAGTGCCACCATAAACAATGCCGGTAAAGCGCTTAATAAGCCAAGGAGTGGTGGCTGTACTCCATAGATCCACGTAATAGCTAAGAAAATATACACTTGGACTATCGAAATGCAGGCACTGGCCATCAGTTTGCAGATCAATAAAAAGCTACGCGGCTGTGGACTGGTGAGGAGAATGCGCATGCTGCCCATTTCACGATCATAGACCATGCTGAGCGAGCTCTGCATGCCGTGAAATAATAAAATCATGCAGGCCAAACCCGGTACAATATAGGTTTCGTAGGTTATATAGGTGTCATAGGGCGCAATAATGGCAATGCCCAGCGCTGCACGAAAACCGGCGGCAAACACTATCAGCCATAATAAAGGCCGCACCAAAGCGCTGAATAGACGTGTGCGTTGCTGCCAGAACCTGAGCCATTCACGCCGAAAAATCCCCGATAAACAATACCAATACGCTTTCATTTGGCCTCCTGCTCTGTCAGTTGCGCGAAGATTTGCGTCAGGGATTGCTGTTGATATTGCGCTTGAATTGCCTCAATACTGCCGTTGGCGACTAAGGCCCCTTGGTGCAGGATTAATACATGATCCTCCGGCGCGATTTCATCGAGTAAGTGAGTGGTCGAGAGCACGGCAATGTCACGCTCTTGGCACAGACTGCGTAAGTGTGTTTGCAAGGCTTGGCGGCTGGCGGGGTCCAGCCCCGCACTGGCCTCATCCAGTAACAGTAGCCGTGGATTGTGCAGCAAGGCGCGGGCAATTTCGACGCGGCGCCGGTGTCCACCATTGAGCAAGCGGACTTTGTCATGGCGGCGATCAGTGAGGTGCTGGCGTTTCAGTTCAGCATTAATTCGTAGTTTGGCGTCAGATGGTGAGAAACCATGCAGGGCGGCATGGTAGCGCAAGTTTTGCTCTACGCTCAAATCTAAGTCGAGGGTGCTTTGTTGAAAGACCACACCCAATTCACGTAAGGCTAAACGTGGTGCGTGATTGAGGTCGTGGTCACTGACCCGAATCTGCCCCTGTTGAATTGGATAGAGGCAGGTGAGCAAGGAAATCAACGTGCTTTTACCTGCACCATTGGGGCCGAGCAATGCGGTTAGCCTGCCTTTAGGGCAGGTAAAGTTGAGTGCATGTAAGACTTGCCGAGCCCCATAGGAAAAGCTGACATCGTTGACGTGCAGCGCATTCATGGTGTCACCACGACACCCCAAGGGTAGCGGCCAACTTTGATTGATTTGGTCACTTTCAGGCTGTCAATATCAATCAGCGAGACATCACCACTCACTCCGTTGGTGGAAATCAGAGTTTTTTGATCTGGAGTAAAGGCTAAGTGCCAAACGCGGCGACCGACCAGTAAATAATCTAAAATCTCCCAAGTCTTGGCATCAACCACTGCGACATGGTTGGCTGGGCCTAACGCCACAAAGGCGTAACGGCCATCGTCAGTCAGTTTGATGCCCACCGGTTGGATTTTATCTGGGTGAACACCTTTGATTTCGAAGGTCATTGTATTCAATATTTCACGTTGATCGACGTCGATAATGGTCACTGTGCCGCCAATTTCTGCACTGGCCCAGAGGCGTTTGCTATCTTTGCTGAACTCGACATGGCGTGGGCGTTGATCGACGAGGGTGTTATGCACCAACTCATTACTTGCGGTATCGATCCAGTGCAGCATATTGGTGGTTTCACTGGTATTTACCGCCCATTTGCCATCAGGGCTAACCGCCATGCCTTCGGGTTCAACGCCGACATCAATTTGTGCCATAACAAGATTATTGTCGACATCCACCACGGTAACCAATGCATCATCTTCATTGGAGATATACAGCCATTTATTGTTGGGGTGTAGGGCGAATTGTTCGGGGTCGTCGCCTGAGGCGAGTTCTTTGATAATGCTGTGGGTGCTTAAGTCCATAACTTGCACACGATCTGAGTCGCTGGCGCAAATATACAGTAATTTATTGTCATGCGAGAGTAACAGGCCGCGTGGGCGCATACCGACTTCGAGGGTATCCGTCACGGTTTGTGTCGCCAGATCAATCACGCTGATAGTGTCGTCTTTCTCATTAGAAACGTAAGCAGTCGCGGCCAAACTGGTTTGGCAAATTAGCATTAGGGCAGATAAAGGTAATAAACGGCGCATGGTATGTCCTTCTTATTATAAGTAATTAATCTGCACAACAGGCAATATGCACTGTTATTACAGGTTTTTTTCGTTTAAATGGCAGGTGGTTTCTGCTTGGTCGAAACCTAAACTGTCCATTTCATTGTGTGGATGCAGATAGCCTTCTTGTGGTGAGGTGCTGACTAGCGCACGGGGGTGGACGAGGGCGATGGGTTGACGTAACTGTCCGCTCCAAGGGCGAAAGCTTAGTTTTCGCCCTTTAAAGCCATCAATGGGTAACTGATCGCTGAGCGCCAATTCGCGTATTGCTGTGGGATCAGCGTGCTTAAGTTTAGTGACCGCAGAGGCAATACTGCGAACGGCGATCCACGCTGCAAAATCAATGCTATTCATCCAGCGTTCGGCATGTTTTTCAAAGCGTTTTTGTAATTGCGCAGCACCGTAGGTTTCAATGGTTTTATGCCAGCCCACCGGGGTTAAACCTTGGGTGCCGATTACTGGACGCGGTAACCAAGTGTTATAAGGCAGGTATTCGCCAAAATCACCAGCTTTATCGGCCACAGCTACCACATCATAGGCTTTGCTTTGGGTAAATAGCGGCATTTCTGCGCTGGCGGAGCGGCGTTGATCACTGCTGAAATCCCAGGTTTTTTCCGCCACTATGTTTAAGCCAAAACGCTTCGCTGAACGGCGCAGAGCAGCGGCGTAAGCTAAGTCCTCTGGAGTTTGCCCAACAATCAGCAACCATTTTTGCCATTGACGTAAGGCCATAAATTGGGCCAAAGCATCGGTTAGCATGGCATGGCTGGGCAGGGTGTGTAGGACATTGCTTAGGCAGGCGGACTGGCGCAGTTCATCATCGGCGCTGCCTGCGTTAAATAATAAACTGTCAGGTAATTGGGTGGCCAGTTGCTGCAGGATCGACTGTGGCGCATTAACCACAAATAGGCGGGTTCCCGCAGTATGTTGTTTCAGCGCCGCCGCCAGTAACTGTTCGGCGCTATCTGAGACATGGCTGCTGAGGCTGTAGTTTTGCTTAAGAAAGCGTCCGGTACTGTTGTTGTCGATTAAGGCAAGCTCGGCGCCACGTAAACCGGCATCGGTCGGCTCAGGGATCACATTTGACAGCAGTGGGCGTGGTGCGGGTTGGTAGGCTAGATAACCGATGTCTATTTCTAGAGGCTGTTTGTTTTCGCTTGCCGCATAGCTGATAGAAGCACAGCTTAGGCCGATTAAGAGTAATAAAATATGCATAGTAAAGACGTCCTCGCTAATTGAAAACCAGCATAGGAAGAGTACGTCGCGAAAGGAATATGCAGAAAGTACCAACTAGGCAGTACCAAGGTAGGAGATTGTTTAGATTGGTGTCTGATTAGCATGGTCTTGTCATAAAAATAACTAGGAAGACAGACTATGAGTTTTTTAAAGGCGACAACGTTAGCAACAGTTTTAGTGTGTGGCATGGCTGGTATTGATACAGTAAATGCTGCAGGTGATCTGACCACTCGACCTGAACGTTTGGCTCATTTGGTGATGGGGTCAGAGCAGAGTGATTACAGTTTTTCAGAAAAAACATATGAATTAGATACCGGTAGTTCTTACCGTCTAAAAATCATTTCTAGCGGGCAAAAAGAGTGCGCATTTCAAGCACCAGAATTCATGCAATCAATTTACTTACGCAAAGTTGAAGCTGGTGGTATCGAAGTTAAAGCCATTATGTTGACTGAGCTTGAATTTGAGGACGCTGGCCAAGCAGAGATGTTCTTTGTGCCGATTAAACCTGGTCGTTATCCGTTCTTTTGTAAAGGGCTTGAGAACAAAGGCATGCAAGGCGAATTTGTCGTTAAGTAGTTTATAGCGAGCGGAGTACAGGCGTATGTCGACGTTATGGCGTATTAATGTCTATGTGACGCTGTTCTTTGCTGCGGTAATCAGCGTCTCTTTAGCGGTGTTGTTGCGTCAGGTCGAAGCCGATGTGCAGCGTGAATTAGGTGCCGCACAGGTTTTGGTGGACTACTTAGTTGAAGCAGCACCTCATGATCCTGAGCGCTTTGTCCGCTTGGAAGGGTATTTAAGGCATGTACGTTTGGAATTGGTGGCGGAAGGAGAAAAAAGCCAATTAAGCGCTGCAAACACACATGATCGTTTAACTCAGCTGTTGTACTCACAACCCGCACCTTTACATCGGATTAAACTCGCCGATGGTCGCGACTTATTGTTAGCGATTGATCCGCAAGATGAAGTGGAAGAAGCGCAAGACTCTATTGTGCAGTTGCTGGTGGTGTTTGCTTTAGCCTTACTTTTGACCTTGTTGACCATTCGCTGGGCGGTACGTCGTGGGTTGTTGGTGTTGGATGACGTGTTACTGGCATTGCAGCAGATTGGCGAAGGACAGTTAGCGGTACGCTTGCAAACCTACCCTGTATTGGAAGCTGAGCGCTTGGCCGAGCAGTTTAATAAAATGGCTGCTGCATTACAGTCCACACAAGCAGAAAATATACAGTTAACCCGCGCATTGCTGAATTTGCAAGACATTGAGCGTAGCCGCTTAGGGCAGACCTTACATGATGATTTAGGCCAATATGTAGCCGGTATGCGAGCGCAAATTCAACTTTTGCAAGTGGTACGTGAGCAGCCGCAAACCGTGCTGGCGGTGGCGCAAGTGTTAGAGGAGCATGGGCGTCAATTACAAAGCGGCTTTCGTTGTTTAGTGCGTGATTTGTATCCCGCGATGTTAGATCACATCAGCGCTGCGGAAATGTTGGATAACCTGCAGGAGCATTGGCAGAAAAATCATGGTGGCCAATGCCGCTTACATATTTTAGGTCCTATTCCGCATCTAACAGTGGATCAAAAAAACCAGTTGTATCGTTTTTTTCAAGAAGCTTTAACCAATGTGAGTCGTCATGCACAGGCCACAGAGGTGCAGATCTGGTTGCAGTATAAGCACAAGGTTTTACGCGTCTTACTTAGAGATAATGGCAATGGTTCTGCAGTGCAGCGACAAGGCTTAGGTTTGCGCTCAATGGCCGAGCGTGCGCGGAGCTTAGGTGCGCAGTTGCACATTCAGGCGCGCATTAGGCGTGGATGGAGCATTTATCTCTACCTACCATTAACAGGTGAACAGAATGAAAATATTATTGGTTGATGATCACGCTGTGGTGCGTCAAGGCTATGCCAGTTTGCTCAAAGCCTTATTGCCTGAGGTACAGGTTGATGAAGCGGGTAGTGGTGAGGATGCGTTGCAGTTGGTGCCCGTGCTGGCACCGCATCTGGTGGTTTTAGATATTGGTTTGCCAGGGATCAGCGGTCTAGAAACCTGTCGACGCTTGCGTCAACGTTTACCGCAGTTACCCATCCTGTTTTTTAGCATGCATGATGAGTTATCGTTGGTTCGCCAAGCGTTAGATGCTGGCGCAGCCGGTTATTTAACTAAAAGCTCGGCGCCGGACGTGTTGGTTGAAGCAGTGCGGCGGATATTAGTGGGGCATATGTATATTGAGCAGGCATTGGCGACGCAACTGGCCTGTCATAAGAGTACACATGGGGCGATTGACCCACGTTTGCAAAGTATGACACCAAGAGAAATGGAAGTGTTTGTGATGTTGTCACGAGGGTTTCGAACGCAGCAAATTGCCGAGAAACTCTGTATCAGCAATAAAACAGTGTCCAATTACATGACGTTATTAAAGCACAAGTTACAAGTAGGCTCACATGTCGAATTGGTACATTTAGCCATTGATACGGGCGTGTTACGCATTGGTGAGGCCAGCTAATAGCTGGTTATCTACCGGCTATTAGCTGTGCATGGCCTTGTGTCAGTATCACCAATCGAGCGGACATGCTGTACAGCCTTCCATAAATGTGCCTAAGAAGGTTGCATAGTGACGTCGCGCGCCAGTCATATTGGCTTTGGCCATGTTGGCTTCGCTGAGCTTAGACTCTTGCATGTTGGCATCAATAAAAGTGGACTTGCGCAGATCTGCTTTGGTAAGCCACGCCATTTCTAGGTTGGCTGCATTAAAATTAGCGCTCTGTAAATCCGCACCGGAAAAACGTGCGAAGTCTAGATTAGCACCGTTGAAATCCGTATTTTTGCCCTTTGCGCCCTGCGCCATTAAGGCCCAGCCGGTGATTGCTACTAATTTGGTATTGTTAAGGTTAGCGCCGCGTAAGCTGGCTTGCTGTAAGCTGGCACGGGTGAAGTTGGCGCCAGATAAATTAGCTTTATTAAAAGTGGATAAATCTAATTGTGCGTGACGTAAGTTTGCCCCTGATAAATTAGCGTTATTGAAGTTAATTTTACGTAGATTCATATTGCTTAGATCGGCATTGCGTAAATCCATTCCGGCACAATTACTGCCCGGTTCGAGTTTACAGCCGTTGATTGTTGGGATGTTGTCTTGATTCGCCAAGGCAGTGGTGCTTAAAACCAGTGCTAAAGCAGATAAAATATGGCGTTGCATGTGCGGCACCTCAGTAAAACCGTTGCCGTGAAACACGGCAACGGTGAGTGTTAAGTTAATAGACGTGGCTATTACTTGTTATCCCACTCTGGCAGTTTGAACACCCAGAATGAGCCGCCCTGTGCAACAGGTTTGGTCAGTTCCGCCATGTCGCCGCCCCACAGTGGTACAGCACCGCCGTAACCAGAGGTCACACCGATGTACTGCTGACCATCCATTTCCCAAGTCACAGGTGGTGAGATCACGCCGCTACCAGTCTGGAATTTCCACAGTTCTTTACCTGTCTTAGCGTTAAAGGCTTTGAAAAAACCATCACTGGTGCCGGTGAAGACAAGGTTGCCTTTGGTGGCCAATACGCCAGCCCATAATGGTAATTTTTCTTTATGTTCCCATGCGACTTTACCCGTGGCTGGATCCATTGCACGCAAGATACCCACGTGGTCATCAAACAAACGTTTGATGCGGAAACCTTGGCCTAAGTAAGCAGAACCTTTTTTGTAGGATACTTCTTCAGTCCAGTAGTCTTCTTTCCAGTGGTTAGCCGGTACATAGAACAAGCCAGTGTCTTGGCTATACGCCATTGGGTTCCAGTTTTTACCGCCTAAGAAGGGTGGTGAAACCTCAACTGACTTACCGCGCTTCTCTCCTGGCTCAGGTTTTGGTGGACGCTGACCTTTGCCTTCAACAGGGCGGCCGGTTTCTAAGTCAATGTGTGAAGCCCAGGTAATACCATCCACAAATGGGAAGGCGTTTTTCAGCTTACCGTTGCTGCGGTCAACGACATAGAAGAAACCGTTACGGTCAGCATGTGCTGTTGCTTTAGTGGTTTTACCTTTTTTGTCTTTGTAGTCAAACAGAACCAGTTCGTTGTTACCGGAGAAGTCCCAAGCATCGTTTGGTGTATGCTGGTAGAACCATTTCACTTCACCGGTGGTTGCATCAACGCCCACTTGACCGGAAGTGTAGAGGCTATCGAAGTCTTTTGGGTCGCCACCATCCGCCGTGCGTTCCCAGCCATTCCATGGGGCAGGGTTACCTGCGCCTATGATAATGGTATTGGTTTCTGCATCAAAGCTTGCGCTCTGCCATGGCGCGCCACCACCTTGACTCCAAGCTTCTTTTTTACCTGTTGGGTGGTTTGGATCATCAGGCCATGAGGGTGCTTTAATATCACCGGTTGGCGTGCTTTCTTTACCATGGAGGCGGCCCATATGGCCTTCAACGAATGGACGCATCCACACTTCTTCACCGGTATCAGGATCACGGGCAAAGAGTTTACCTACCACGCCAAACTCATCACCGGAGCTGCCGTGAATCAGCAGGACTTTACCCGTTTTAGCGTCTTTAGCCATGGTTGGTGCGCCGGTCATGGTGTAGCCAGCCGCATGATCACCGAACTTTTTATTCCAAACTACTTTACCCGTATCTTTATTCAATGCAACAACGCGCGCATCCAGTGTGCCGAAGAACACTTTATCGCCGAAGATCGACACACCACGGTTGACGACGTCACAGCATGGACGGATATCGTCAGGCAGACGGTGGCTGTAGTTCCATAGGCGCTCGCCCGTTTTGGCATCGAGTGCCCAAACACGTGAATATGATCCTGTGACATAAATGACGCCTTCATGAATCACGGCTTGAGATTCTTGACCGCGTTGTTTTTCATCGCCAAAAGAGTAGGTCCAGGCGGGTGTTAGCTTGAAAACGTTGTCTTCATTAATTTTGGATAATGGACTGTAACGCTGCGCGTTAGTGCCCATGCCGTATTGCAAAACGTTGGTTGTAGTGACGTGGTCTTGCGCAATATCTTCCCAGGTAACAGGCTTGGCAAAGCTGAAGCTGGTGCTGACTAAGGCGGCACCAAGAATGAGACCCTTGATCGCAAGGGCTAAGGGTTTGGCAGAGTTGGGTGATTGTCTTGTTATCATTGCTTTACTTCCCATGGTTGCATGTTGTGAGTCTTGCGCCTTTTAATCGCGCAGTGACGGCATCCATGTTGTGAAAGTACGGGGCTAATGAATACGGAATTTTTCCCGCAAGTGATGGGAAAAATTCCCATACGGCAGAGCAATTAGCAGTGCTTCTAAAACCTTTTTTTGTATGCCTTTAAACGTACGACTAAGGGTGTGGTTCTCGACAACTAAAGCAGCGTTCAACTTTTGCTGAGACATTTCTAACATGAAAACCAATATTTGACCGGACGGCGACAGCCTTACGTAACACTTAAATAATGGTGGGAATGATGAATAAGAAGAATGTGGTTTTTGGTGCTTTAGTTGCCGCAAGCTTAAGCTTTTCGACAGCCCTTTATGCGCACGGTGATGTAGTGCCGCAAAGCGTGAATACGGGGGAGTTGAGGTTGTTAGGTGATGAGTGGTTGGATGAAAACCCGTACCGGGCGACGGACGAGCAAAATGCCTTGGCGATAGAAATCGGTTCTTCAGCGTACAACCAGAACTGCGCGCGCTGCCATGGTTTAGAAGCGCAGTCTGGTGGTATTGCGCCGGACTTACGTCTTTTGGAGTCTGATGTTTCAGGCGATGATTGGTATAAAGAGCGAGTGATTAATGGTGCTGTACGTAATGGTGCAGTGTATATGCCAAAAATGGCGGAGCATTTAAGCCAAGAAGCCTTGTGGGCGATTCGCACCTATATCGAAAGTCGCCCTAAGCCGGAGTAATGATGATGCGCCGAATTGTGATCTCGTTATGTGCTTTGTTAAGTCTTTCGCTGACCTCGCAGTTGTGCGCGGAAAGTATTAGCACGCCTGTGCGCTCATACGATGACATGATTGCCGCAGGCACATTGAAAGTGGCTGTCTATGAAAATTTTGCGCCCTATAGCTTTAGTTCTGACGGGCAGGCAAAGGGTGTTGATGTCGAACTGGCTGAACAGATTGCACAGGAACTTGGCGTAGGGCTAGAAATACTCTGGGTTATTCCAGGGGAAAAAATCGATGATGATTTTCGTAACTTTATTTGGCGCGGTCATTACTTACGTAAGGAGATCCGGGCTGATTTAATGCTGCGCGTACCCTACGATCGTGAGTTCTCCAACCGGCGCAATGAATTGGGTGAGTTAGTCAACGAGTTAGTCGTCATGTTTGGCCCTTATCAGCGAGAACGCTGGCTCACCGTGTATAACGCTCGCCGGATCAAAAGTCTGGAAACGGTCGGTGTGTTTCAGTATCACCCAGTGGGTGTCGAAGATGACTCAGTACCTTCGTTTTACTTGCTCACCGCTTTTGCTGGGCGTCTGAGCAGTAATGTTAAACACTTTGTTAGCCCGAGCGCGGCATTTGCCGCCATGCAAGATGGCAAGGTGGATGCGGTGATGGCGATGCGCGGTGAGTTGGAGTGGTTACTCAGTCAAGCGAGTGATGCGCAACTGAAAAAATCTGACGCCGCCTATCCGAACTTAGGCCAGTCGACTTGGGAAGTGGGCATGGCGGTGCATGAAAGTAATCGCCAGTTGGCCTATGCCGTGGAAGCCCTCACTGAAGCGATGATTCGAGATGGGCGTATGCAGGCGCTGTATGCGAAATATCATTTAAGTTATGAAACGCCTGAGATGTACCAATAGCTTAAATACAAAAGTAATTCCACATAGTGTAAAGCTGGAGGTGATATGAAACAGCGTATTGTCTGTGCCTTAGTCTTGTCCTTCATGTCGTACTGGGCCAGTGCGGTTGAGGGTGATCCACAACCTTCAGTGATGTGGGAGTACTTTCACGAGCGTCTACTCAATAATGCTGAGTTTGTTTTTGATGATGCGATTCAGGTTAGCGTGCCGCCGTTTGCGGAAGATGCCCGTCAAGTTCCCGTTGAAGTTGACGGGCGTGCGTTAAAGGGGCGCGTTGAAAAAATTATGCTGTGGGCTGAGCTCAATCCTATTCCTCAAGTGCTCAATGTGCATCCCACTGCTGAGTTGGAAAAGTTTCTAGCGGTGCGTATTCGTGTGGAACAGGCCACGCCAATACGCGCTGCGTTTTTAATGGATGATGGGATTTGGCATGTTGGCTCGGCTCGTATTGAGGCGGCGGGTGGTGGTTGCAGTGCGCCTAGCGTGGTTAGGGCACAGGAAGGCTGGGAGGATCATCTTGGTGAAATACTGGGTGGGCGCTTTAATGCGGGTGATAATAGCCGCTTACGCTTAAGTATCTCTCATCCGATGGATAATGGTTTGGTTGATTCCATTCCTGAGTTCTATGTTAACGAAGCTGAATTACGTGATTTGTCCGGTAATGTGCTGGCGCGTTTAGATGTGTTTTCTGCAGTGAGTGAAAATCCAACCATTACCTTAGGGATTAAAGGTCATCAAGAAACGCAGTTGTGGCTGCGCGATAACAACGGTAATGAATTTACTGCGCATATTCGATAAAACGATGCCGTACTTGGTGCGTCCTGAAGAGGTGTTAAATCGTTATTTTACTGTGTTTTTTGTCGATTGAGGTGATGTTATGCGTTGCTTATTTATATTTCTGTGCGGTTGTTTATTTAGCTTTACAGCCTATGCTAATTATCAGTTAACACCGAAAAAAATAGCTGAAAATACGTGGCTGGTTGAGGGATCAACTGAGAACTTTAGCGTTGCCAATGGCGGGAATATTGTCAATGCTGCCTTTATTGTGACGGCTAAAGGCGTGGTGGTGATTGATACTGGCCCTTCTTTTTCTTATGGAAAAGCTTTGCGTGCGGCCATTGCCAGTGTGACTGAGCAGCCCGTTATCCATGTGCTATTGACGCATCATCACCCTGATCATGTGCTTGGTAATCAAGCGTTTGCTGACGTGCCAATTGCTGCTTTAGCCGGTACTAAAAAGTTATTGGAAGAGCAAGGCGATCATATGGCAGAAAATATGTATCGAGTTATCGGTGACTCGATGCGTGGTACAGAAGTGCTGCTACCCACGCAAATCATTGAGCAGAGCGTGCTGGACATTGGCGGTCATCGCTTAAATTTATTGAGCATGACTGGGCATACGGGTGCTGATTTAGCCATTTTAGATGAGCGTACTGGCGTATTATTTGCTGGTGACTTAGTCTTTTATCAGCGAGCGTTAGCTACACCCAATACACCAAATCTAGCGGCTTGGTTGGCTGATATTGATACTTTACAAAAGTTACCATGGACGTTAATTGTGCCAGGCCACGGTCCGTTGGCAGAAGACCAGCGACCCTTTGAGCAGATGCGTGATTATTTGACTTGGCTGGACACTGCGTTGCGTGAGGCAGCGCAAACGGGGCAGGATATGAATCAAGTATTGCGCATGCCCATTCCGCAACGTTTTGCCCAGGTGAGCTTGACCCGCTATGAGCTGATTCGCACCGTAAGTCACTTGTATCCCCAGTATGAGCAGCAGGCGTGGCAGCGTCTTGATGCTACGCCTGAATGAGCCCGCCTCTAAAGGGCATAAACGTCTAAAGAGTAAATAACCTCCAGCTTGTTATATGTATTTGCTTGGAGGTTTTTGTATCTCGCGCGATGGGTTAATTAAGGATTAAGTGTTCGCCGCGTTCCTGCTGCCAGTCATCAAATGATTGCGCTGCATGCTCACCTTGCATGCTGTGGATTATTTCAAAGTAATCCTGTTTGAGTGGGTCTTGCATGATGTCAGCACGTTTTTTAACACGGATAGCATAAATATCTTGTACATTTTGATGGTCAAAGCCGCGCCACTGCTGTGGGCCTTTAAGTAGTTGATAGCTGTGATCCTCCAGTGCGTTGATGATTGCCTCACTGCCTAAGCTACCGCTGCGCTGCGCTGCTTCAGCCCATTGATATATTACGCTATAAGCTGAAGCGGCTGCACTGCCGGGGTATTCACCATAGCGCTGGGTGTAATCCTTAACGAAAGCGATACCTTTTTCACTTTTTTCCATAGCGGGTACGCGCCATGTCCATGCTTGTGTACCAATCACGCCAGTCATGACCTGTGGACCAATGTTTTGAATCAATGTACGACTTAAATTGGGAATAATAATTTGAACTTTGTCATTTAATTTCATGGCATGCACAATACGCATGGCATGCATTACATTTTGACCTTGCAGTACCAATACCAATATATCTGCTTGGCTTTTTGCAGCCTTAGCAAGCGCTTTTTTATAATCGCTATGACTCGCATTGACTGAGTTTAAACGGGTGAAATTGTGTTTGGCTCGGTCTTGGCTTGCGGTGGCTAAACGTAGCGCTGACTCCATACTCAGTCCCCAAGTATCATCACTGATAATGTAATGGTAGCGCTGGCGAGGCATATGCCAAGACAGGTACTCTCCTAACACGCGGGCGCTCATCCAGTCATTACTTGATTCGCGAAAAATATAGCGATGACCTTCACGGCCTGTCACGTCATTGGCGTAGCTGAGTACTGCGAAATAAGGCAGCCCTAGTTCATGGGCACGCTGTCCTGCGGCAATGGCTTCTTCGCTAGTGGCACCGCCAAAAATCATTTTTGTGTCATTGCGAAAAAACTCATCGACATTACGCCGTGCTTTTTCAGCGCGTGAGGCGCTGTTTTTTACCAGCAGCTTTAAGGGGCGACCGAGTACTCCGCCTGCTTGATTGACTTGCTCGACTGCGAGGATAGAACCTTGCATGAGTTCAAGACCTTCGGCTTTATAGTTGCCTGTTCGTGGGAAGTTAAGACCTATTTTAATTGGGTCGTTAGCGAGTGCACTGATAGGTAAAAGACATATGATTAAGCCGCAGAGAGTCGATTGCTTCATGGTTATTCCTCCTTGTGAATGAAGTCTTTTTTTAGTCTTTATCCGGGGCTTAATCCATGCTTAATTACGGCCAATAATCTAGAACTTTAGCCTTGCGCAAAGTGTGTCGTTTCATTTGGAAGTTGTTTACTCATTACTGAGGAATGATGCTCTTAGTCAATTGTTTTGTATCGCTGTTTGCCATTATGTGAAGCCATTAGGCGTATTTGAGCGACGAGGTGTTACTACCAACGTAGGTGTTAACTAGGCATTGAGAGCAATTGTTGTTAAGCCTGCTGCAGCTAAGAATCTATATCGGTTCGGGATTATTTCCCGATCACAATAATAACGCTGTAGAGGTGGCCATAATGAAACGCACACGATTGCACCAAATGTTTGCTTTATCCGCATTATGCGGCGCAATGCTGCTACACAGTACTGCTGCGCAGGCGGTAACTGATCAAGATATTTTAGATGATGCGAGTACAACTCATCAGGTTGTTAGTAATGGTTTAGGGTTGGCAGGGCAGCGTTATAGTGCCTTAAACAAAGTCAACGTCGATACCGTTAAACAATTGCGGCCGGTTTGGGCTTTATCATTTGGTGGTGAGAAGCAACGTGGACAAGAATCACAACCGATGATTAAAGATGGCGTCATGTATGTGACTGCTTCCTACTCACGCGTCTTCGCGGTTGATGCGCGTACAGGCGAAGAACTATGGCAATATGATGCCCGTTTACCTGACGGCATTATGCCGTGCTGTGATGTGATTAACCGCGGTGTTGCCCTGTATGGTGACTTAGTTATTTTCGGTACCCTTGACGCCAAGTTGGTGGCCCTAGATAAAACCACGGGTAAGGTCGTTTGGCGTAAAACCGTCGCTGATTACAAAGCAGGGTATTCGATTACTGCTGCGCCCATCGTAGTGAAGGGTAAGTTGATTACAGGTGTCTCCGGTGGTGAGTTCGGTATCGTCGGTAAAGTTGAAGCGTACAACCCATTGAACGGTGATCTGGTTTGGACACGTCCAACCGTTGAAGGTCATATGGGGTATGTGTGGAAAGACGGTAAAAAAATTGAAAATGGTATTTCCGGTGGTGAAGCAGGTAAAACATGGCCGGGTGACTTATGGAAAACCGGTGGTGCAGCACCATGGCTGGGTGGCACTTATGATGTTGAAACGGATTCTTTATTATTTGGTACCAGTAACCCGTCACCTTGGAACTCGCATATGCGCCCAGGCGATAACTTATTTTCGTCATCACGTTTAGCGCTTAACCCAGATGATGGTTCAATTAAATGGCACTTCCAAACTACACCGCATGATGGCTGGGATTATGATGGCGTCAATGAGGTTGTTCCCTTTAGCTATCAAGAAAACGGTAAAACCATTCAGGCTGCAGCCACAGCTGACCGTAATGGTTATTTTTATGTGCTGGATCGTACCAACGGTAAATTTATTCGTGGTTTCCCGTTTGCGGACAAGATTACTTGGGCTAAAGGCTTGGATAAAGATGGCCGTCCAATATATGACGAGAGCAACCGTCCTGGCGCGCCGAGTGCTGGTAAGCAAGGCAGTTCAGTATTTGTGGCACCCGCCTTCTTAGGTGCGAAAAACTGGATGCCAATGGCTTACAGTCAAGACACTGGTTTGTTCTATGTGCCGGTCAATGAGTGGGGCATGGATATCTGGAACGAAGGCGTGACCTATAAAAAAGGCGCGGCCTACCTCGGTGCGGGCTTTACCATCAGACCGCTGAATGAAGATTATATTGGTGTATTAAAAGCTATTGATCCGAAAACAGGTAAAGAGGTATGGCGTTATAAAAATTATTCACCTTTATGGGGGGGGGTATTGGCGACCAAGGGTAACTTAGTGTTTACCGGTAATCCCGAAGGCTTTTTAATGGCCTTCGATGCAAAAACCGGTAAAAAACTGTATGAGTTCCAAACAGGTTCTGGTGTGTTAGGTGCACCAGTGACTTGGGATATGGATGGGGAGCAATATATCAGTGTTGTTTCAGGCTGGGGTGGCGCTGTACCGTTATGGGGTGGCGAGGTTGCCAAGCGGGTTAAAGAGTATAACCAAGGCGGTATGGTCTGGACCTTTAAGCTGCCAAAAGAACATACGATGTAATATTTTAAGTCTTACTTAGACACAACAAAACCGGCCGTGGCCGGTTTTGTTGTGTCTATGGCGCCGTGTTTTCGCTTTGTATGAGAAGGGAGGCGAGAGACTTGTTGTGTACGAGTTGTTACAGGGGATGGCCTTGAGTATCAGCGCGTTCTACCTAGTTCTAAATAACTAGATCTTTGATGCGTTGGATGGATTTGGCCGCTGTGGGAGAGTGGTTATTATCAAATCATCACCTGCCCGCGGTTGGCGCAGGCATTAAATCAAAAAGGATACTCTCATGATATATGCACAACCAGGCACGCAAGGTTCTTTGCTCACAATTAAGCCGCGTTACGGCAACTATATTGGTGGAGAATTTGTACCGCCCGTAAACGGTGTGTACTTTACCAACACCACACCTGTTACTGGTGCTGTTGCTGGGGAGTTCCCACGCTCAGATGCTGATGATATCAATTTAGCTTTAGACGCCGCTCATGCTGCAGCTGCTGCTTGGGGTAAAACCTCAGCGCAAGACCGTGCTCGCATTCTACTGCGTATTGCAGACCGTATGGAAGAAAATCTAGAGCTGCTGGCTGTCACTGAAACCTGGGATAACGGTAAGCCAGTACGTGAAACGTTAAATGCTGATATACCATTAGCCGCTGACCACTTCCGCTACTTTGCTGGCTGTTTACGTGCTCAAGAAGGCTCGGCTGCAGAAATCAATGAGCACACTGCTGCCTACCACTTCCACGAGCCATTGGGCGTGGTTGGACAAATTATTCCATGGAACTTCCCGATATTAATGGGCGCATGGAAATTGGCACCGGCTTTGGCTGCAGGTAATTGCGTGGTTTTAAAGCCTGCAGAGCAAACTCCGTTGTCAGTTACTGTTTTGATGGAATTGATTGGTGACTTATTACCACCTGGCGTACTGAACGTCGTACAGGGTTTTGGTCGTGAAGCAGGTGAAGCGCTTGCTACCAGTACGCGCATTGCCAAAATTGCCTTTACGGGTTCTACCCCCGTGGGTTCGCACATTATGAAATGTGCTGCAGAAAATATTATTCCAAGCACCGTTGAGTTGGGCGGTAAATCACCAAACATCTTCTTTGAAGATATTATGAATGCTGAGCCTGCGTTTATTGAAAAAGCGGCAGAAGGTTTAGTGCTGGCATTCTTTAACCAAGGCGAAATTTGTACGTGCCCGTCACGCGCGCTGATTCAAGAGTCTATTTATGAGCCCTTTATGGAAGTGGTCATGAAGAAGATTAAGCAGATTCGTCGCGGTGACCCACTGGATACTGAAACTATGGTTGGTGCGCAAGCATCGGCTCAGCAGTTTGAGAAAATCATGTCCTATATGGACATTGCTAAAGAAGAAGGCGCTGAGTTGCTCACAGGTGGTCAAATTGAACACCTTGAAGGTGATTTTGCCAGCGGTTACTACATCCAGCCGACCTTGCTTAAAGGTCATAACAAAATGCGCATCTTCCAAGAAGAGATTTTTGGTCCAGTGGTTGCAGTAACCACCTTTAAAGATGAAGCAGAAGCGTTAGAAATTGCTAACGATACCGAGTTTGGTTTAGGTGCGGGCCTGTGGACGCGTGATATTAACCGTGCCTACCGCATGGGTCGTGGTATTCAAGCCGGCCGAGTGTGGACCAATTGCTACCACCTGTATCCAGCACACGCAGCCTTTGGTGGTTACAAGAAATCCGGTGTTGGTCGTGAGACGCATAAGATGATGCTCAATCATTACCAGCAAACTAAGAATCTGCTTATCAGTTATGACATTAACCCTTTAGGCTTTTTCTAAGCGACTGAAGTGTTGTAGAGGTGTGTCTGTTTTCTGTGCTTGAAGCAGACATCGCCTTGACAGAGAGTCTCCGAGATGTTCGAGCCTTCTAAGAGGTTCGGACTTTATCGACAAACGAGTAGGGTCTTTTTTTAAGGCTGCGCCCCAGCACAACTTACTTTGTTTTAGTCGAACGCAGCCATATGGCTGCGTTTTTTTTGTTTGAAAATCAGTTAATAACCCTCTGAAAATAATGCGACCAATGGCAGCAAAAAACGGTCCCAAAGTACCGTTGGTGGTTTTTCGAAACAACGCTATTAATAGAGGTACCGGAATACACCGGTTTTAATAAGAGAGGAATCTACTATGTGGACTAAACCTACCTATAACGATATGCGTATTGGCTTTGAAGTGACGATGTACATTTCAAATCGTTAATAGCTATCGCTTGATGCTAAAAATCGTCTAACGACTAGGCCCCAGCTCCGGCTGGGGTCACTAAGGAAAAATCATGTATATACAGGTATTGGGCTCAGCCGCTGGCGGCGGTTTTCCGCAGTGGAACTGCAATTGCAACAACTGCCATGGTCTACGCCAAGGCACGTTACGCGCTGCACCACGTACCCAGTCGTCGATTGCTATCAGTGATGACGGCGTCAATTGGATTTTATGTAATGCATCGCCAGATATTCGAGCGCAACTCGAAGCCTTCCCCGCGCTGCAGCCCGCACGCCAAGCGCGCGATACCGCGATAGCTGGCATTATTTTACTCGACAGCCAGATCGACCATGTCACAGGTTTACTGACCTTGCGTGAAGGCTGTCCGCATGATGTGTGGTGCACAGATATGGTGCATCAAGATTTAACCTCAGGTTTCCCAATATTTAATATGCTTGCCCACTGGAATGGTGGCCTTAAGCACCGTTTGATCAGTTTGGATGGTCAGCCTTTTACTGTTCCTGCCTGTCCAGCACTGAGTATTACCGCAATGTCTTTGCGCAGTAATGCACCACCTTACTCGCCACGCCGTGACGATCCGCACCCAGGTAACAATATTGGTTTGCTGATTGAGGATACCCGCACCGGCAAAAAACTGTTTTATGCACCGGGTTTGGGTGAAATGGATGATAACGTCCGCCGCATGATGGATAGCGCTGATTGTTTATTAGTTGATGGCACCGTGTGGCGCGATGATGAGATGCAAGCCTGCGGTGTGGGCAGCAAACTTGGCAGTGAGATGGGGCATCTGGCGCAAGAGGGTGCCGGTGGCATGCTTGAAGTGCTAGCGCAGTACCCTGATGCACGCCGTATTTTAATTCATATCAATAACACCAACCCCATTCTTGATGAAGACTCAACTGAGCGCGCGCAAGTGCATGCTGCCGGTGTTGAAGTGGCTTATGACGGAATGAGTATTCAACTCTAGGAGCCTGCGATGAGCGAGCAAGCAATGACCCCCGAGCAGTTCGAGCAGGCTCTACGTGCTAAGGGCGATTATTATCATATTCATCACCCGTATCACGTCGCAATGCACAATGGGCAGGCCACGCGTGAACAGATTCAAGGTTGGGTGGCCAATCGGTTTTATTATCAAATCAATATACCCATGAAAGATGCCGCGATTATGGCCAACTGCCCAGATCGTGATGTGCGTCGTGAGTGGGTGCAACGCATTTTGGACCATGACGGTGCGCCGGGTGATGAGGGCGGTATTGAGGCATGGCTGCGTTTGGCTGAGGCCGTCGGCCTTGACCGTGAGCAGGTGTTGTCCGGTGAGTTGGTGTTGCCGGGTGTGCGCTTTGCGGTGGATGCCTACCTTAACTTCGCTCGCCGCGCCAGTTGGCAAGAAGCCGCGAGCAGCTCGTTAACTGAGTTGTTTGCGCCGCATATTCACCAATCACGTC
>Ga0172382_10003297_pt1 | contig 25717 bp, 33 predicted proteins | sample Leawel138RmetaG_FD_122245 | JGI IMG/M metagenome (GOLD analysis project Ga0172382, IMG submission 122245) | Leachate microbial communities from a municipal landfill in Southern Ontario, Canada - Leachate well 138R metaG | ecosystem: Engineered > Solid waste > Landfill > Unclassified | place...
CACGAAATCCGCATAGGCGACTTTCCATGCGCCGCCGTGGTGCCCGCCGCCCTCGGCCAGCACCACCTTCTTGACGATGACGGGCGGCAGCGGTTCGTTCCGTCCGCGCTTCTTGCCTGGCCCCGCCATCTCAGCGGCCCCGCAGGCTGTCGAGAAGTTCGGTCAGGCCGGGGCGGAAGGCATGGCCCAGGCCGGAGCGGGCGGATTCCACCACCAGCGGCTGCGGCCAGCCATAGAGCGAGGAAATGATAACCTGCTTCACGGCGTGGAAGACCTGCTCGTCCTGCCCGATCACCTGCTTGAGCCGCCCGGCCAGCGGGCCGACGATGCCATAGGCCAGCAGCACGCCCAGAAAGGTGCCGACGAGCGCGGAGCCGATCATGCCGCCGAGGATCGCCGGGGGCTTGTCGATCGACCCCATGGTCTTCACCACGCCGAGCACGGCGGCGACGATGCCCAGCGCGGGCAGCGCGTCCGCCAGGCTTTGCAAGGCGTGCTGAGGTTCGTGCATCTCGTGGAAATGGGTCTTGATGGCGTTGTCCATCACTTCCTCGACCGCATGGGTTTCGAGCGTGCCCGAGGACACCACGATCAGGGTCAGCGTATCGCAGATGAGCGCGATCAGCGGCTTGTTGCCCAGCAGCCGGGGAAATTCGGCGAAGATGGGAGAGGTGTCGGGTTCCTGCACATGGCTTTCCAGGGCGACCGGCCCTTCGCTGCGCAGGAGCTTCATCAGCCTGGTGGTGAGCAGGATCGCGTCGATATGATCCTGCTTGGTGTGCCTGGGGCCTTTGAAGACCTTGGCCAGCCCGGCGCCGATGGCCTTGAGTTCATGCATGGAATTGCCCGCGATCAGCGCCCCGATCGCGGCGCCGCCGATGATGAGCATTTCGTGCGGAAGGGCATGCATCACTGGCCCGAGCGCGCCGCCCGTAAGTGCGAAGCCGCCGAAAACCATGATGATCAGGACGATGATCCCGATTGCAGCAAACATTTCAATAATCCCTTTCCGTCAGGTTTTCGTGCTTCACTGAATCAGATTGAAAAGCGAAAGATTGGCGAGCTTCACGAAGCTCGCCTGGCTGGCTTCGAGCACCGTCATCATCTGCTGGAGCTGGGTAATCGCGCTGGATACGTCCGTGCTGCCGATTACCGATTGTTCATCGGCCCGCATCTCGCCTTGGCGCTGATACCGCTCGATATTGAGATCGACCCAGTTCATCCGGGCGCCGAGCACGGTCTGGGTGGTGGTGATCTTCTCAAGGCCCGCGTTCATCGCGCCGAGCGCTTCGTTCGCCGCCGCGGTCGGATCGCCGGTGCCGCTCGAGAGCGTGGCGGCAAGGGTGCCGATCACCGCGAACAGGTCGGTCGAAGTGCCATTGTGGGTGAAATTGAAGACTTCCGGCCCGGTCACGCCGCGCACCACGCTCTGGCCGTCGCCAAGCGGCAGCTCGTTTGAGCTGGATGTGCCGATATAGACCGCGTTGCCGCTGCCGTCCGTGGAATAGGCATTGCCCGCGGCCTCTCCGCCGAACAGCGCATGGCCGGCGCTGTCGCGGGAATTGGCAAGGGCGATCAGGTTGGCCTTGATGTTGGCAAGCTGCTCGCCGATTATCTGGCGCTGGGCATCGTTCAGCGTGCCGTTGGCGGCCTGGGTGGCCAGTTCCTGCGCCCGCGCGAGATTGTTGGCGATCTCCGCAACGGCGCTGTCCGCAAGGGTGAGGTCGGCATTGGCGCGATTGGCGTTGCTGAGACTGGCGGCGCTGATGGTGTCGGCGCGGGCCAGTTCCCGCAGGCGCGCGGCGGCGACCGGATCGTCGGATGAACGGCTCAGGCGCTGGCCGCTGGCGATCTGCGCCTGCAGGCTCTCGGCCTGCTTGCGCAAGGTGTTCATGTTCAGCGTGGACCGTTCGTAGAAAGCGCTGGTGGAAAGGATCGTCATGGTTGCGTCATCCTATGCCCAGGATCGTGTCGAAGAGTTCGGTGGCGACCTGCATCGCCCGCCCCGAGGCCTGAAAGGCCTGCTGGTAGCGGACGAGATTGACCGCTTCCTGATCGAGATCGACGCCTGCCTGGCTCGACAGCGCGATCTTGGCCGAGGCCGCGATGGTGACCAGCGCATCGCGGGTGGTGGTGCGCCCGAAAACCTTGCTGGAGATATCGAACAGCAGATTATTGGTGTCGCCGGCTATGTCGTTGGTGGAAAGCGCGGTCCGCAGGGCGGTGAGATTGGCCGCATCGCGTGAACCCGCCGGCGCACCCGCGGGTGCGGTGGCGATCCCCGAGGCGCTGGCGAGCGTAACCGCGATGTCGCTTGCGCCGCTGCCCGAGAACATCGGCTGGCCCGCCGAGCCGTCCAGCGCCGTGCCGCCGGTCTGGATCGAGTTGACGGTCGTGACCAGTTCGGCCGCGATGCCGTCCAGGGCGGCGTGGGTATCGCGCACATGCACCAGCGCCTGGGCCGCGCCCGCAAGGTCCCCGCCCGAGAGCGTGACCGGCGATCCCCCGACGGAAAACGACAAGGTCCCATCGGCGGCGGTCGTGCTGGCCAGCTGCGCGGCGGTGCCGCCCTGGACCAGCGGAACCGCGCCGCCCGAGCCGAGCCGGATCTCGACTGTGTAATCGGAGGCGATGGTGACCGAAATATCGGCATGTTCGCTCAGCTTCTGCAGCATCAGATCGCGCTGATCGAGCAGGGAGGATTGGTCCGAGCTGCCGTTCTGGGCCCTGGCAAGGCGCAGATTGATCCGGGCAAGCTCCTCGGCATAGACATTGACGTCGTTCACGCTCGCGGCGGCGTTGAATTGCAGCCCGTCCCGGACGGAGTCGAGCGCGCCCGCCGCCAGATTGAAGCTGCGGGCAAGCGTCTGCGCGCGTTCGAGGGCGGACGAACGCAAGGACAGATTGGTGGGATCGGAGGTCAGCGCTTCGAGCGAGGCCTCGAAATCGATGATGGTGGTATAGACCTTGGTGTTTTCCAGCGAGGCCTCGATATTTTCGAGGCCGGACAGTTCGGCGTTCGCGCGGCTCACGTCGCTGGTCGTCCGCCGCACTTCGGCCAGACGGAAAAGATCGGCATTGCGAACGACGCGGTTCAGCCTGACCCCGGAAAGCGAGACATCGCCGATCTGCCCCATCGCGGTGGGAGAAGCGACTTCCGACAGCTCGACCGAACGCCGGACATAGCCCTGGCTGGATGCGTTGGCGATGTTCTGCGAGGTGATCTCCAGCGCCGCGCGCGCCGTTTTCGCGCCGCTTGCCGCAATCGAGAGCAGGTCGGATGCCATGGATCAGGCCTCCTTATCCATGCCCATCTGGCGCGCCAGCTGGGCCTCGATCACCTTGCCAAGGCCGAGTGATCCGCTATCCGCCAGAATGTCGGCGAAGCGTTCGTCCAGCATCTGCCGGAACGTGCCGTTGGCCTGGCTGGAGAACAGGCTGTCGCCGAAGCCGGCCTGGCGGGCCGAAGACAGCATCTGCCGCGCGAAGATCGCCTCGAAGCGCGTGGCCGCCTGAGCCAGCGCCTGCCGGTCGTCGCTTTTCGGCGCAAGCGGAAGAGAGGACGTGATCGCGATCATATCACCACCATTTCGGCATTGAGGGCGCCCGCCTGCTTGAGCGATTCAAGGATCGCCACGAGGTCGGACGGAGTGACGCCGAGCATGTTGAGAGCGTCCACCAGCTGGGCCAGCGAGGCGCCGGGCTGGAAGTTGACGACATGCGCGCCGCCTTCCTCCACGCTGATCGAGCTGCTCTGCTCGGTTGCGGTGCGGCCCTGGCTGAACGGCGCGGGCTGCACCACCCGCGGGCTTTCGTCGACGCGGACCACGAGCTTGCCGTGGCTGATGGCGGCTGGCGCGAGGCGGACGGCACTGTTGATGACGACCGTTCCGGTGCGGCTGTTGACGATCACCTTGGCGCGGCTCTCGGCCGGCTTCACGTCGATCATTTCGATCTGGGCCATCATGCTGCCGCGCATGTCGGTTCCGAACGGCAGATTGAGGGCCAGCGTGACCCCGTCCTCGATCGTCGCGGTTCCGGGAAAGCGGGCATTGATGGCGTCCCGCACCCGGCTGGCGGTGAGGAAATCCGCTTCGAACAGGTTCCAGCGCAGGACATCGGAATTTTCGAAGCCGGTATCCACCGCGCGTTCGACGCTGGCGCCGCTTGCGATCCGGCCGACGGTCGGAACGTTGACGGAGAGCTTGGACCCGTCGCGGCCCGATACGCCGAGGCCGCCCACGGCGAGATTGCCCTGGGCCATCGCATAGATCTGTCCGTCCGCGCCATAGAGCGGGGTCAGGATCAGGGCGCCGCCGCGAACGCTCTTGGCCTTGCCGATGGTGGAGACGGTAACGTCGATCCGCTGGCCCGGCTTGGCGAAGGCGGGCAGGTCGGCGGTAATCATCACTGCGGCCGCGTTTTTGAGGCCGGGGCTGACGCCCGGCGGCAATTGCAGCCCCATCCGGCCCGAAACCCCGCGCATGGCCTGGGTGAGATATTCCAGATTGTCGTCCCCGGTGCCTTCCAGCCCGACCACGATGCCGTATCCGGTCAATTGGTTGGACCTCACGCCCTGGAACGTGCCCAGATCGCGCACGCGCTCGGCATGGGCGGGAAAGGCCGCTGCAACGAGAGCGAAGGTGGCGAACAGGATGGAAAGGATACGAGACATGGCGGACCTCAGAACGGACTGATCATGTTGAAGAAGCGGCTGAGCCAACCTTCGCGGCTGGCCCGCTGGATCGCTCCCTTGCCGGAATAGACGATCCGCGCGTCCGCCACCCGGGTGGAGACGATGCGGCTGTCCTCGTCGATATCGGCAAGCCGCACGATACCGGAGAACTGGACCCATTCTTCACCCTGGCTCAGCTTCAAGCGCTTTTCCCCTCTTACGAGAGCCGTTCCGTTCGGGCGAACTTCCGCGATGGTGACGCCGACCTGGCCGGACAGGCTGCTGGTCTGCGTCGCATTCCCCTGTCCCTTGAACGACGATTGTCCCGAGGCTTTAAGGGCATTGGGGTTGAGAAAATCGAGCGGGCCAGCGGTTGGCGGGGTAATCGAGAAGCCGCCATCGCGGTCCGTCTTGGACCCGGCCGACTTGGAGGTGACCGTATTTTCCACCAGCACGATGGTCAGCGGATCGCCGACCGCGCGCGCGCGATTGCCCTGATGCAGGGGCGCGTAGCCGTTGGCCACGTTGAAGATGCTGCCGTCGGCCGTCGCCGGCGCGGCGGGCGCGACCGGCAGAGCGGCGGCGAATTCCGGCGCACGCTTGGATTTCGCGAAAGCCGGAGCCGTTCCGGCCAGCAGCATCGCTGCGAGGAGAAAGGCTTTGTGCATGGCGATTACAGCGTCTGGTTGGCGTTGCGGAGCATTTCGTCGACCGCCGAAATCATCTTGGAATTGATTTCGTAGGCGCGCTGGCATTCGATCATGTCCACCAGCTCTTCGACGACGTTCACGTTGGATGCCTCGAGCATCCCCTGGCGGATATTGCCGCGTCCGGCCTCGCCGGCGGTGCCAAGCTGTGCCGCGCCGCTCGCGCCGGTTTCCAGCAGGAAGTTGTCGCTCATGGCCTGCAGCCCGGCGGGATTGGCGAAGGATGCGATCTGGATCTGGCCAAGCTCGGTCGGCGTGCCGCTGCCGGCGGTGGTGGCCGAGACGGTGCCGTCGGGCGCGACGGTGATGGCGGTGGCGTCTTCCGGAACCGTGATCCCGGGCATGACCTTGTATCCCTGAACCGTTACCAGTTCCCCTTCGGCCGAGCGCGTGAAATTGCCGGCGCGCGTATAGGCGGTCTGGCCGCCGGGCAGCTCGACCTGGAAATAGCCGTCGCCGTCCAGCGCCAGGTCCAGCGCGTTGCCCGTGTTGTTGAGCGTGCCCTGGGTGGCGATCCGGCTGGTGGACTGGACCGCGACGCCCGTGCCGAGATTGAGGCCGGTTGCGTAGTCCGTCTCGCTGCTGGACTGCTGCCCGGCCACGCGCAGGTTCTGGTAAGCCAGGGTGGCGAAATTCGCCCGGTCGCGCTTGAAGGCAGTGGTGCCGACATTGGCGAGGTTGTTCGCGATCACGCGCATCCGCGTGTCTTGCGCTTCCAGCCCAGTGCGGGCGACTTGGAGTGCGGAATTCGGCATGGGTCAGTCTCCCTCGGAAAATCAGATGCGCATCAGGTTCGCACCGCCTTCATCGATTTCTCGGGCGGTGGAGATGAGCTTGGTGCGCATGTCGAAGAGGCGCTGGGCCTCGACCATTTCGACCAGAATCTGGGTTGCATTGACGTTGGACTGTTCAAGCGCGCCGGATTGAACCTGCGCGGCTTCATCGACGGGAAGGACACCGCCGCCCCGGACGCGGAACAATCCGTCCGTGCCTTTGGCGACCGGGCTGCCTTGCGGGCTGACCAGCTTGAGCTTGTCGACCGCTTGCGGCGGCAATTCCGGATTTTCGCGTTCCCTGACGAGCACGCTGCCATCCGGCCCGATGGAAACATTGGTATCCAGCGGAACCGTGATGGGTCCCCCCGAACCCATCACAGGGCGGCCATCGCCATTGACGAGCGCGCCGCTTGCGGAAATCGAAAAGTCGCCCCGGCGGGTATAGGCCTCCGTGCCGTCCATTGCCTGGACGGTGAGCAGCGCCTCGCCATTGATCGCGACATCCAGCGGATTGCCGGTTTCGATGATGGCGCCGGCTGACATATCCGCACCGAGCACCCCGGTCGTGACCATGGCCCGCGCTTCCAGCGCCTGGCCCTTGATCGTTACCGGGGCGGACTCGAAAGTTTCCGCGCGAAAACCGATGGTTTGCGCATTCGCCAGATTGCTGGCGATGGCGCGCTGGCGGATCATCGAATCCGCCATGCCGGAAACCGCGGTATAGATCAGCCGGTCCATGACGATCAGGTCCGCAGGTTGATTACGGTCTGCGCGATCTGGGTCGCCGTGTCGATCGCCTTGGCATTGGCCTGGAAGTTCCGCTGGGCGGTTATCAGGCCCACCAGCTCTTCCGCGATGTCGACATTGGAACGCTCAATCGCGCCGGACAGAAGGCTGCCATAGCTGCCTTCGCTGGGATTGCCGTATTGGGCCGCGCCGGAAATGCCGGTGACTTGCCAGTTCGACGAGCCCACCTGCTTCAGGCCGGTCGGCGTGGGAAAAGTCGCGAGCGCGATCTTGGCGACGGTGGTGGTGGAACCGTCGGCGTAGGAAGCCACGATGTTGCCGTCGCCGGCAATCGTCACGCCCGCGAATTCAGCGCCCGCGCCGTTGACGGCAGGGATCTGGATATCGGCCGGAGTGGTCGATGTGGGCGTGCCGGTGGAATCGACCGGGAAGCCCTGGAGGCGGTTGGTGCCGCCATCCGTGACGTAGCCCGCCGGATCGACGGTGAAGCCGCCGTTGCGGGTGTAGTAGGTCTGGCCCGTCAGCGAGGATTGCGTGGTGAAGAACCCGTCGCCATTGATCGCGACATCCAGCGCCGAGCCGGTCTGCTCGATCGGTCCCAGCGCAAAATTCTGGGTGATGCTTTCGACACTGGAACCGACACCGACCGCCATGCGCGGGTCCGAGGTATTGGAACTTGCGATGACGTCCGCAAAGGCGACCGTGCTTTTCTTGAAGCCGTTGGTCTCGGAGTTGGCGATATTATGCGCGATCACGCCGAGTTCGGTCTGAGAATTCTTCAGGCCGGTAAGAGAGGTGTAGAAGGACATGGGAACTTCTCCTTTTGAATTCCTAGACTTGCGTCTGCGTTTCGGTTTGGGTTTCAGAGGCGGCGTCCGGATCTTCGGCTGCCGGGGATGATGTGCCGGTGTCCGATGCGCCCGCCTGGGCGATGCTGGCGGCATTGGCCTGCTGGGCGATGAGCGTGTCGAGCTTCGCAGCGATCGCGCCGAGGGTTTCGCCCATGTCCGAAATTCCGGCGAGCGAGGAGAATTGCGCCATCTGCGCAAGCATCTCCTTGTTGTCGACGGGATCGAAAGGGTCCTGCATCTGCAGCTGCGTGGTCAGAAGGCGCAGGAAATCTTCCTGCCCCAGCGCGGCAAAGCCGGAGGTGGAGGTTGCCGACGTAGGAGACGCCGTGCTGACGATCGAATTTACGCTCATTTGATCCTCATCGTTTCGAGCATGAGTTGCTTGGCGGTTTGCAGCGCCTCGACCATGTTCTGATATTGCCGGGAGCTTTCGAGCATCTCGACCATCTCGGCATTCTGATCGACCGGCGATTCGAAGATGTTGCCTTCGGCATCGGCCATCGGATTGGTGGGGTCGTGCCGCTTCACCGGCGCGGCGTCGGTGCGATGGACCCCCGCCACGCGCACGGTCGAAAGGCCGGTGGCCTGGTCGAGCTGTTCGGCGAACACGGCCCGCATCGGGCGATAGGCCTTGTCTTCGGTGGCCGCGACGCTGCCGGCATTGGCCAGATTGGACGCGGCTGAATTCATGCGCACGAGCTGGGCCGACATGGAGCGCTGCGCGACTGTGAAGAGGTTCATCGGCGATGCCATGATCAGTCTCCCTTCATGGCGCGGCTGAGGGTTTCCACCCGCGAACGAATGAATGAAAGCGTGGCGGAATAGCCGACCGCGTTCTCGGCAAAGGCGGTCTGCTCGGTCGCCATCTCTACGGTATTGCCGTCGAGGCTGGGCATCACCGGCACGCGATAGAGCGTGGCGGTGCTCGCCGCCTGATCGCTGTCGCTGCCGGCCATCCGGGCTTTCAGCGCGCTGGCGAAGTCGATGTCGCGGGCCTTGTAGCCAGGCGTTCCCGCGTTTGCGATGTTGGAAGCGATGAGGCCCATGCGCTGCGAACGCAGTTCCAGCGCGGCCCCATGGATTCCAAAAATCGTGTCGCTCATCGGTGATACTCCAATTGCACGCCTGTTATAAAGCAAGCCCTGTGCCAATCGGGATAAACTGCGTGGATTCAAATGATTGCCCGGTTTTAACGGCAATGGAGCGGCAGCCTTGAAGGGGGTGGCCAGGCGGTTGCCGCGGCAAGTTCTTGCCGGTTGCGGCAAATATCGGCCCCGCGCTGAAAATCCGGTTTTGCCGCCGTTCTTCCGTGAAGAAAGGTATTCGCGATGGATTTCTGGATTTTGGTCGACGGGCCTTCCGCGGCAATCGTCCTGGGCGGCACGGCCCTCGGCACGATATTGCGCTGCGGCTTGCGCAATTCGTTCGCTACGCTCGGCACGCTGCTGACGATACCGGCGGGGCGGTTCAACGCATCCGCCACGCGCGCCGAGCTGGCGGTCCAGATCCAGGATATTCGCAAGGATGGGGTGCTGCGCGCGGAGCCTCATCACTTCGGCGACCGGGAGTTCGATGAAGTGGCGGATGCGCTGATCGAACGGCGTTCCATCAGCGCATTGCTCGAAAAGCACAGGGCGCATCGCAAGCGCCGGTTGGCACGCAGCGAGGCTGCGGTGTCCACTCTCAACCAGGCCGCGGAGCTTGGCCCTGTCTTCGGTCTGGTCGGGACACTTATATCGCTGAGCCAGCTGTCGACGGCGAGCGGCGGAGAGAGTGCTCTTTCAACCGCCATCCCGATGGCGATCGTGACCACCTTGTATGGCCTGCTCGTCGCAAATCTCGCCTTTGCCCCCTTGGCGCGGCTGATCGAGCGGCGTGCCATGAATGAGGAATCCGAGCGGCAGGAGCTGGTCGACTGGCTGGCCGACGAACTGCGCACGTCCCTGGACAAGCGGGATACGGCCATCGGGCGGGTGGCGGCATGATCGCGCTTAGCGGCAATGGTTGGCTTACGACCCTTGCGGACCTGTCGCTGATCCTCTTCATGGTGACGGCCAACGCGCTTGCCCAGACGGAGCCAGCGAACCCGGCCGGCTCGCATCATTCTGCCGAAGCGCCGATCATGGCGGAGCCGGTCGCGATCTTCCGGCCGGATGGCGATCCGGATGCCCTGAAGCATTGGCTCGCGAGCCAGACAGCGGATTCGCGCCAGCGCCTGACCATCCGCGCCATCTATCCCGCTGGCGGGGAAACAGCCGCCGTGGACCGTGCCATCCGGCTTGCCCGGGAAGCGCGCGACAGCGGCCGCGAGCCGCGGATCGTGCTGGAAAGCGGAAACGCCGGCGATATTTCCGTATCGCTCGCCTATGATTCCGATCCTGCGGATATGGCACGGCAATTGCATTCGGCAGATCGAACCAACAGGCCAGAGGAACAGCCATGATCCGCCGTTCTACCTATTCGATCCTTGCCCTTGCCGTTTGCGCAACCCCGGCAATGGCGCAACCTTTTGCCGATCTTTCCGCGATCGACCGCGAAGTGGCGAATTTCATCGGGGTCAATCCCAATGCGCCGGGCGGAGCCTTCGCGCCCGTGGACCGGCGGCTGAAACTGACGGCCTGCAATCGTCCCTTGAACCTGGCGTGGCAGGGCGGACGGCGGCAAACCGTGCTGGTGCAATGCCCAGTCCCGGGCGGCTGGAAGCTGTATGTACCTGTCTATGGCGCGGGAGCGGGCCAGATTTCCCAGCCGGTCGTTTCCCGGGGGGACTCCGTGAATGTAACCCTTTCAGGCCCCGGTTTCAGCGTTTCGCAATCCGCCGAAGCGCTGGAAGCCGGCGCCGTGGGGGAGTGGGTGCGAGTCCGCATCGGCAAGGACACGGAATTGCGCGCGCAGGTCTTGCGGCCGGGTGCTGTCGGCATGAATTTGCCGTGAGGCGGCAAATTTTCGCCTGACCCCTTAAAACTCCCATTTGGCTGCCGTTCTTGAATGCAAGGATATGACGGAGCGGCAAAAATGCGGCCAATCGAAATTCAGCCAGTGCGTCTGACGCGTACGACTGAGAAGGTCGTCGCGACAGATCCAGTGAAGGTTTCGCCCAAGGTGGCGAGTGGCGAAAAGAACGTCGAGGTAAGCGTGAACGAGCTTCTGCAGGCGGGTAGTCCGCCGGTGGATGCGGAGCGGGTCGAACAGATCCGCACTGCCATCAAGGAAGGCTCTTACCCCCTCGTGCCGGCAAGGATCGCGGATGCGATGATAGCTGCCAGCATATTGCTGAGGACAGGCGAATGACGGGCGATATCGAAATCAAGGCCATTCTGCGGCAGATGCTTGCCGTGATGGAAGCGGAACGGCAAGCGCTTGCCAGGCTGGATATCGACGCGATCATGGGCTGCGCCACGGAAAAAGGCGTACTGTGCAACCGTCTGGGCAGCGCATCCAACGACAATCTCGATGAAGAATGCCTCAGCCTGCTTGAGGCCACCAAGCGATTGAACGAGGTAAATCGGCAGGTTCGCAACCTTCTTGCCGCGAATGTGGCCTCGCGGCTCGATGCCCTGACGGGCGGGCCGGCGCTCTACAATACCCAGGCTGTCCGGGCCGGATACGCCCGCTGACACTCCCACAACCCTGATATCCCGCAATTTGGCACGGGCCTTGCTTGGATGCTTCCGGTTTAGATTGACCGGAGGCAGATTTGAGCGAGGTCAAGGCAGTTGGCGCCCCCGATGTCCGCATGGCGATTGCCCGTGCGGCGCAGGCGACTGGCGTCGATTTCGATTATCTGCTGGCGCAGGCCAGGCTGGAATCGCGCCTCGATCCGGAAGCGCGCGCCAGCACGTCCAGCGCAGCGGGCCTCTATCAGTTCATCGGCAGCACCTGGCTCGAAACTCTTGATCGCCACGGCGCGACGCATGGTTTCGGATGGGCCAATGCGGCCATCGGCAACAACGGGCGCGGGGCGACGATAAGCGATCCCGCACTGCGCTCGCAGGTCATGTCGCTGCGGTTCGATCCCGATGCGGCGTCGCTGATGGCGGCGGAGCTTGCCAAGGATAACCAGGCGGCCCTGCGCGGCACGCTGGGCAGGGAACCGGATTATGCGGAACTCTATCTTGCCCATTTCCTCGGGCGGGATGGCGCATCCCGCTTCCTGGGCGAACTCCAGAATAATCCGGGCCAGTCCGCCGCGGCCCTGTTCCCGAAACCGGCCGGAGCGAACCGCCCGGTTTTCTTCGAGAGAGACGGTTCGCCCCGATCGCTCCAGCAAGTGATGGATTTCCTGCGCCAGCGTCTCGACAAGGCGATGGGCCAGGAAGGCGACTTTCCCTTCAGCGCGATGGCGATGTCGTCCGTGCCTGCGGTCGCGGTTGCGGCCGGGGCACAGGCGCAACCCGTATTCACGGGTGGACCGCTCGCGCGCGAATTTCAGGCAGCTGTCGTCAGCCATCCGGCGGGCAGCCGAGTTTCCATGGCCGAAACACTGCGCCAGACCTTCGCGGGTCACGGTGACGGCCAGTCATCCGCGCTACCCGGGAGCGTCCGGGCCGCTTACGGCAAATTGAAGGCCTACGGACTGTGAAATTGGCTTCCTTCATCAAGCCGGCAACGCTCGCGCTGCCGATCGGTATCCTCACGATCATACTTCTGATGATCATGCCGATCCCGGCCTTGCTGCTCGATGTATTCTTCGTGCTGAACATCGCCTTGTCGGTGGCGGTGCTGATGGCCGCGATGAATGCGGAAAAGCCGCTGGATTTTTCTTCCTTTCCTTCGGTACTGCTGTTCGCCACCCTGCTGAGGCTGGCGCTCAATGTCGCGTCCACTCGCGTCGTCCTGGTCAATGGCCATGAAGGCGGAGCGGCGGCGGGCCATGTGATCGAGGCATTCGGCGCGTTCCTGGTGGGCGGCAATTTCGCGGTCGGCCTATTCGTGTTCCTTATCCTGATGGTCATCAACCTCATGGTCGTGACCAAGGGCGCGGGGCGCGTTTCCGAAGTGTCCGCGCGGTTCACTCTCGACGCCTTGCCCGGCAAGCAGATGGCGATCGACGCCGATCTCGCGGCGGGGCTGATGACCGCGGAAGAAGCCAAGGCGCGCCGCCGCGAAGTGGCGACCGAGGCCGATTTCTACGGCTCGATGGATGGCGCGAGCAAGTTCGTGAAGGGCGACGCGATCGCCGCGCTGCTGATTCTCGCGCTCAATGTCATTGCCGGCTTCTGTCTGGGCATGATCAGCCATGGCCTTACCGCCCAGACTGCGGCGGAACGCTATATCACTTTGGCTGTCGGCGATGCGCTGGTCGCCCAGGTGCCGGCCTTGCTGCTCTCCATCGCTGCGGCCGTGATCGTCACCCGCGTCTCGGACAGCCGCGATCTGTCGGGCCAGATCGGCGGGCAGTTCGCCGATCCGCGGACCTGGTTGCCGGTCGCCTGCATTCTGGGCGTGATCGGGCTAATCCCGGCGATGCCGCAGACCATCTTTCTTCCCGCCGCGGCCGGCGCGGGCTGGATCTGGTGGCGGCTGCACAAACGGGCGGCCCGGCCGGTGGTCTTCGTCGAGCCGGAGCCTGCTCCCGATCCTGCCCGGATCAGCCTGGAGGAAGTCAGCGACCATACGCTTGTCACCATCGAGGTCGGTTACGGGCTGGTGCCGCTGATCGACGATCGGCAAGGCTCGCCGCTGGTCGCCCGGATCACCGGCGTGCGCAAGCAGCTCTGTCAGGATCTCGGATTCATCGTTCCGCAGTTCCGCATTCGCGACGCGATCGAGCTGGCGCCCAATGATTACCGGGTGCTGCTGGGCGGGGTGCCGCTGGGCGGAACCAGCATAAGGCCCGACAAGGTTCTGGCCATAGATGCGGGCGACGTCCTGCCCGGCAGCGGATTGTCCGGGGAGGAAACCCGCGATCCCAGCTTCGGTTGCCCCGCGCTCTGGATCGAACGGGCGCAAAAGGATCATGCGACGGCCCTCGGCTACCTCACGGTCGATGCCGGAACGGTTATCGCGACCCATCTCAACCAGCTGCTGGCCCAGCATCCGGAAGCCCTGCTCGGGCCGGACGAGGTGCGCGATCTGCTGGATGGCGTGAAGGACCGCGCCGGGCAGTTGGTCGAGACGATCTTCCCGCAGCCGCTGTCGCTTGCCGCCATAACCCGCTTGCTGAGGGCGCTGCTGAAGGACGGGATATCCCTGTCCCATCCGCTGCCGATCCTTTCCAGCCTGAGCAATGCGGTGCAATACACGCTTGAGCATGACCGCCTGGTCGATCTGGTCCGCGCCGATCTTGGGCCGATGATCGTCGGGAAGGTTTGCGGCCCGGCCCAGCGCCTGCCCGTCATCACGCTGGACGCGCGGCTCGAGGAAATGATCCTCCAGGGCTTGCGCGACCCGGCCACCGGCGAACCCGTGATCGAACCGGAACTTGCCCGGAGCATCGGCAACCGCGTTGCGGACCTGGTGGCCGCGACGCCGCCCGGCACCTGCCCGCCTGCGCTGGTTGTCCAGCCCAACGCAAGGCGGGCCTTGTCCGCGCTGCTGCGCCTGAGGGCGCCGAACTGCCTGGTGCTTTCGATCGCGGAACTGCCCCCGGCGCAACCCATCGAAGTCATCTCCGTGGTCGGCGGCGAGGCTGAAAACGAACCGCTTCGGCATGATTCAGCAACGATTGAGAGCATTGCTGCATGAAACACGATCAACAATCCTTCGCGGTCGCCAAGGCATATGGTGATGGCGTCTCCGAGATAGTCCAGCGCTTCATGCCAATGGTAAGGCGCTTGGCGTGGCACCTGCATGGTTCCTGCGGGCCGGATATCGATCCGGACGATCTGATGCAGGCCGGTTTTGTCGCGCTCACCGAATGCGCGCAGCGCCATGTCGGCCCCAATTTCGAAGGTTTCGCGGCCTATGCGAAGACGCGGGTGAAGGGCGCCATGATCGACCTCCTGCGCCGGTCGGCACCGCTTTCGCGTGGGGCGATCAAGCGCCGGCGCGAGCTTCAGGAAGTGCAGAATCGCCTGTGGAACAGATTGGGCCGGCAGCCCGAGGCGGGAGAAGTGGCTATGGAAATGGGGATAGATCTGTCCGAACTGGCCGCATTGCGCGCGGCTGTCGAGCCGATGCATTTCGAGTCCATCGACGATGTCTATTCGGATTCCAGCATGGCGTTCTGCGATCACTCTCCGGATAGTTTCGCGCAGCTGGTTTCGCAGGAAAATCGCGAGATGCTGATCGGCGCCATCGCCGGCCTTCCGGAACGTCTGCAGCTCGTGATCCAGCTCTACTTCGTGGAAGAGCTCAACCTGTCCGAGATCGCAAGCGTTCTGGGGGTCAGCGTGCCGCGTATCCATCAGCTGAAGGATCAGGCGCTCCAGCGGATCAAGGCGAACATGGCTGCTGGCTGAGGCTGCGCCTTGTGTGCCGGGCAATATATAGGTCCGTTTTAGATCGTAAACGGATGCGAACTGCTTGCATTGGTTAATGCGAAGAAATACAAGTGCCGCGACGTAAAGGGGTCTACGTTGTCTTTTCCAATTTATTGGGGGGACAGCCGGACGAGCCGCTAACGCGGTTCGCCGGATGGTGAAGGCAATGCGCTTGCGCATTGACGACCAAGGGGGAATTCGCGGCAAATGCTGGCAGGACTGACTGCGTCGACCATTCATGTGGTCGACCTCGATCATCGGGTGAGGGCGCAAATCGCCCGCATGGCTGCGGGCAATGGCGGCCATGCGGAAATCTACGAAGATGTGGGGGAACTTGTCGCCGCGCGGCCGTCGGATGGCGTCATATTGGTCAATAGCGGCGGAAGCAGCGTCGAAGACCTGACCGTCCGGCTCCAGTCAGCCGCTATCTGGCTTCCCGTTATCCTGTTCTGCGAAGATCCGCTGCCATCCGCCATAGTCCGCGCCGTTCATCTGGGGGTCGTGGATTATCTGGCCTGGCCCTTCACCGAGGCGGAATTGCTGGATGCCTGCAGCTTCTGTCAGAATTTCCTCGACCGGAAAGGCGCCGCGCTGGCGCGCAAGCAGCACGCGCGGTTCCTCGTCGATCAATTGACCAAGCGGGAGAAGGAAGTCCTGCAGCTGTTGATGGAAGGCCATTCCAACAAGAGCATGGCAAATGCCTTTGGCTTGAGCCCGCGGACCATAGAGGATTATCGCTTCAGCCTTATCCAGAAGCTGGAGGTTTCATCCACCAGCGCGGCGATCAGGGTCGGTCTGGAGGCCGATCTCGATGATGCGCACTATCCGCTCAGGAGTCATTCCCAGGCTGGGATTGCCGCATCTCTGTAAGAAATCCGGCCCAGGCGCCAATTATCGCCAGCACCTTCGAAGCGGCTTCGAATTCAACCTTGAGGTCGGAGTCCATCTGCATCGCTGCCCGGTATCGGTTTGAACCCGATCCATGTTGAACAGAAGCGGCATGCTGCCTTGTCGCGAATTCCGCCGCTTGCTGATGCAGGCCTTCTTCCAGAAGGGCCTCCAGTTCGTCTTCCGAAATATGCGGGACCAGCAGGGCACGTAAGGGTTGCGGGCACAATTCCGCCAGATGGAAAGCCTTGCGGATGGCCCGATCATCGAACGAATGGTCCTCACCTGCGCAGCGCTCGTGCAGGAGGCTCAATTCCTTCAGCCATAGCTCGGAGGAAAGCGGAGCGAGTGAATCTCGTTTCACACGCGTCTTCCTAGCATTTGTTGCTCTACGCAAATCTGCCATGAACTCTAGTGCAGGGGCCTTAGCATAAAAATCGCTTCCGTCGATCTTCGATTGCCAAAGCGGCCCTTTCCCCCACCTGATTGCAGCCATCCGGCCCACCAATGCGGGAAGCGCGAAATTGTTCCCGGGCGTGCGCATTAGGGAAGAAAAGTTAACCGATAATTCCGATCGGAAGTGATCCGCCGATCAGTTCATGGCCAGTGCGATCTGGTTCCGCCCGAGTTCCTTGGCCTGGTAAAGCGCATCGTCCGCCGCCTTCAGCGCCGCGCGCGGATTCGGAAACGAAAATACATCGGCCATTCCGGCCGAGAACGAAACCCTGCCGATCGGCTCCTTGGTCTTGCGGTCGATCATTCGGCGCGAGGCAAGCTCTTCCCGCGCCCTGTCGAGAAGCCGGGATGCTTCTTCAAGCGTCTTGCCGCGGAACAGGATGACGAATTCCTCGCCCCCGTGCCGCGCCACGAAGCATCGGTCGGTCGATATGCAGGAAAGCTTTTCCGCCACGGCCTTCAACACGCGATCTCCGGTGTCATGGCCATGCGCGTCGTTGATCCGCTTGAACAGGTCGATGTCGCAGAAGGCCACTACCAGCGGATCGAGCGCTGCCCTCGCTTCCCGGTGTTCGATCGCGAATATTTTTTCGAATGCGCGGCGATTGGGCAGCCCGGTGAGATAATCTTCATTGGCGGAGCGGCGCGCATCTTCCAGGCTTCGCCGCAGCGCCTGGGTCTGGCGTTCGCTGCGGCTCAACTCCTTCTCCATGTCGACCGTTCTGGCCACCATCGTGCGGATCAGCTTGATCAGGTCGCCGATGGGAAGTTCCGGATTTTGCGAAATCTCCAGCTTCTCAGCCTGTTCTTCCAGAGCAGAGCCATATTCGCGAGTGGCGGTGCGCGCCGCGCTGGTCGTCTCGCCCAGGGCATCGATACCCTTTTCCAGCTTGTCGATCAGTTTGGTCAGCATGGCCAGGCCAGGATCGCGGCTGCTGTCGCGACAGATCTTTTCGAGCCATTCCAGCGTGATGGGTTCGCCCATATCCTCGCGCTGATCGATCAGCCGCACCAGCATCGGATCGGAATCGGTGAGATAATCGAATGCGATGGCAAGGGTGAACGGATTCACATCCAGTTCGTATTTCAGCAGGAATTCCGCCATCGAAGCGATCCGCTCCGCCCGGGAGCCTGGGCGCGCGATACGCAGGTTGCTGCAAAGCGTCGCAAGCTGCTCGGGCTCGCTTTCGGCCCGGCGGCCGAAGCCGAACCATTCCCTTACGCGCTTCTTTTGCGGATTCAGATCGCAATCATAGGCTGTCATGCCATAGTAAACGGCAATTTCACCGAAAATTTTAGGTATATTCCGCCGATAAATTCAAGATTTCACGCATTTGCGCAGATGAGCCAGGATCGTGCCGGCCGGGCACGCGCAACCAGCCCGGTAAAATCCGGAAAATCCGAAATTTTCGGCATTGCGGGATAGTGCGATCAGGCGATGCTGGAAGGGAACAGCGCGTTCCGGATTTCGGTGAAATCCTCGCGGATGGTGCGCAGGCATTCCGGGTCGAAATCGATCGAGCTTTCCAGAATCGCCTTGCGCGCAACTCCGTAAAAGCCGGAGAGGATTTCAGCCATTTCGCTGTCCGGATCGATCCCCATCTGCAGCGCGGTAAGCGATGTCAGGGCGCGGGTCAGCGACCCGCTTTTCAGGGTCGTGTCCTTCCTCTCGTTGGCGAGCAGCGCGGTGCTGAGCGCCGAGATCAGCTGATCGTAGCAGATGTGGACGAGCTGGGCGGAGGTCGCGCCATTCACGCGCGCGTCGAACTCCACTCGCTGATAGGCGCTGTAAGGGTCCTTTCCCGCAAGCATGTCAATCTTTCTGCGCGTTCCAGGCCGCCACTTGCGCCTGGAGGAAGGACAGCGTCGACTTGTAGGAGGTGATCCGTGTGTCGGCGGCGGAGAATTGCGTCGCCAGGCGCGCCCGCAGCGCTTCCTGCTGTTCCGCGATCTTGGTGTTTTCTTCCGAGATACTGGAAAGCAGGCTGGTATAGCGAGTGACCGACCCTGTGAGGGACCCGGGATTGCCGGCGGTCGTGGCGTTGCGCGCGATCTTGTCGACCGTGGAGTAAATGCCGTACAGCCCGTTGGTGAACATGGCCGCCGCGCCTTCCGGATCGCGGGCCAGAGTGGCCTGCAGCCGGCTTGTGTCCAGCATGAAAGTGCCATCGCGCTGGATCGACAGGCCGAGGTCCGACAAGGTCCTGACCGAATCCCCGGCGGCATTGGGCATGATGATCGTGCTGGCAAGGCCGACCAACTGGCGTTGCAGCGCCCGTGCCCCATCGTCGCGCGCAAGATCGCCGGTCTTGGGGTCGATCGCGGCATTGAGCGAGGTCATGATCTCGTTGAGGGCGGTTGTCAGATCCTGCATCGTCGAAGTGACCGCGCTGGACGGGTCGGTAAAGGTGATCTGTGCCGGATTGCCCGCGTTGGTGCCCTTGAGCGTGACCGAAAGACCGGGAGCGATCTGCCCCAGATTGTTGCTCGCCGAGGTCATCGCGATTCCATCCAGCGCATATTCGGCGTTGCCCGCACCGGTCAGCAAACGGCTGGAAGCGCCGCTGGAAGGTTCCCATGCCAGCGCGGCCAATCCCTCGTCGCCGGCGGTTTCGGATGCTTCCAGCACGAAGCCGTTGGCCGCCCCGTCCTGCCCCTTCAGGACGAGCCTTGCTCCATCGCTGGCCTGCGCGATGTAGGCGGTGACGCCGGCTCCGGCGGAATTGATCCTGCTCACCACTTCATCGAGCGTTGCGCCCGCAGGTATCTCTATATCGACGGCGGATCGTGAGGTATCCTCGGCGAAGCTGCCGGAACCCACCGTTCCGAACCGCAGGGTAAGCGTTCCCGATCCGACCGGGCTGGCGCTGGATGCATAGGCCGGGCTGGAGAGCGTCTGCGCGCTGGCGAGCGAAAACACTTCCAGGGAGTATGTTCCGGCAGGGCGGGTGGAAAGCGAGTTCTGCACCGTGGCGACAGCGGAATTGCTGATCGTGGGCGTTGGCGACAGGTCGCCTGCGCGCACCCGTTCACCCAGCGCGCTGGCCAGCTGCGTTATCTGGCTCTTGAGAGTGGATGCCGTCGAGATCTTGCTTTGAAGCGTTTCCTGCTGGGTGCCGAGCCGGTCGATCCGGCTCTGGAACTGCGCTTGCGCGAGGTTCGCCGCCAGCGCGGCCATGTCGACGCCGCTTCCGGCTCCTAGCGCCGAAATGAGCGAGCCGGACAGGGAGGAGGTGGAGCTTGTAGTGGCCATGACAACTAGAACGGCTGGTCGCGGCTACACTTAAGTGCTTGCCCGAGGGTCCGGGCGGCCGTCGGTGTCGAACCGCAATTCGAGCGGAACATAGATCAGCGGAGGAGCGGGGCGCTCGCCCCGCTTCAGCGAGAATACGAAGGCGAGCACGCTGGCGACCGCGGAATAAAGCTCCTCGCGGATGATCTGCCTTTCCCGCGTGGTGTAATAGATCGAACGGGCCAGCGCGGGATATTCGAGCATCGGCACTTCGAGTTCGGCAGCCAGTTCGCGCATCGCCAGGGCCTTTTCGCCGCGCCCCTTGGCAAGGACGATAGGCGCGGCGGCTTTGGTCGGATCGTAGGTGAGCGCGACTGCGAAGTGCGTCGGGTTGGTGATGACGAATTGTGCTTCGCGCATGGCCGATCCGACCGAACCCATGGCGAGTTCGCGCTGCCGCCGCCGCTGTGCCGCCCTGCGTTCAGGGGAGCCTTCCGATTCCTTGTGCTCGTCGCGCATTTCCTGATGGCTCATCTTCAGGCGGTTCAGGCGCCGCAGCATTTGAACCGGCACATCGACAAGGGCGATCAGGACAAGGCCGGCCGTCAGCGCGAACAGCAGCGAGGTTATGGCATCCCAGGCCAGGATGAGCTGCGGAATGAGCTGGCCGTGGGCGATGCCTGAAAGCATGTTCACATGGCTGGTCGTCCAGAAATAGGCGATCGTCCCCAGGACGGCGACCTTGGCGATGCCCTTGACCATTTCGATCAGGCCGTTGGGGCCGAACATGCGCTTGAGCCCGGCGACCGGATCGAGCCGGGACGCCTTCGGCATCAGGTTGGTGCCGAGGAAGCGGCCTTCGCCAAATGCAAGCTGGGATGCGACCGTGGCGATCATCACGACGCTGGCCAGGGTGATGACGGGCGGCAGCACCGCCATCATCATGGGCAGAATGATCGTGCCGGGGGAAAAGGCATCCAGCGCGGCCTTGTCCCAATGGAACCCGATGCGCGTGACGTGCTCCAGCCCGGAGAGGAGCCAGGGGCCGGCGAATTTGAGCCAGGTCGCGCCGACCAGCATGGCGATGGCCGTGGCAAGCTCCCGCGAGCGCAGGACGTCACCCTTGCGGGCAGCGTCCTTGCGCCGCTTCGGTGTTGGCGCAAAAGTCTTTTCGCCGCTGTCCTGGCTCATCGGACCAGCAAGCTTGCGCTAAGTTCCACCGCCGTATGGCTCAGTTCCATGAGCTGCCCCGTGACGAGCGGCAGGGCGGCGATCAGCGCCGCGATTCCGGCCAGCACGCCGGCCGGCAGGCCAAGCGCGAAGAGATTGAGCGAAGGGGCCGAGCGGCTGAGCACGCCGGTCAGCAGCTGCACGATCAGCAGGACGAATGTGACGGGCAAGGCGATGGCGATGGCGGTGGCGAACATCTGGCCCGTAAAGCCGAGAACCTGCTCGATCCTGTCCACCCCCAGCCATGTCTCCCCCGGCGGGAACACCTGATAGCTGTCGATCACCAGCGCGAGCCAATGCAGGTGCCCGCCCAGGGTCAGGAAGATCAGGGCAAGCACCACCGAGAAATACTGGCCGAGCGCGGTGGAGCCTTCGCCGGTTGCGGGGTTGACCGCCGTCGCCATGCTGAGGCCCATCGTGCCGCTGATGATTTCCGCCGCCATGACCGGGGCCGCGAAGATGATCTGCAGCACGAAGCCGAGCGTCAGCCCGATCAGCACCTCGCCCGCGATTGTCAGCAATCCCGCGAAAGAAAGCATGGCTGGCGGAGCCTGCAGCGGCGTCCATGCGCAGACCATCACGGCGATCGCTCCCGCGATAGCCACGCGCAATTGCATCGGCACAGTGGCCGCGCCGAAAAAGGGTGCGGCGAGCAGGGCGGCGCCGATCCGGGTCATGGCGAAGATCACTCGCCACAATTCGCCCTCCAGCGCACCGAACCCGAAATCCATCCCGATCATTTGCCGATCCGGGCGATCTCGGTGAAGATGTCCTGTGTGAAATCGCCGAGCAGACCCATCATCGAGGCCCCGAAGATCACCAGAATAAGCGCGATGGACGCGAGTTTGGGCACGAAAGTGAGGGTCTGCTCGTTGACCGAGGTGGCGGCCTGGATAATGCCGATCACCACGCCGACGGCAAGGCTCGACAGCAGGACCGGGGCGGCGACAAGCGCCGTCACCCACAGCATCCGGTCCGCCAGCGACAGGAGAAGGGAAAGCTCATCCATGGCTGCTATCCGAAACTTGCGGCGAGAGAGCCCATCAGCAGCGCCCATCCATCCACCAGGACGAAGAGCAGGAGCTTGAATGGCAGGGAGATGATGGTGGGCGACATCATCATCATGCCCAGCGACATCAGCACGCTGGACACGACAAGGTCGATCACCAGGAACGGCAGGAACAGCATGAAGCCGATCTGGAATGCCGTCTTGAGTTCGCTGGTGACGAAGGCTGGCAGCAGGATCGAGAACGGCACATCCTGGGGCGATGCGAATTTCGGTGCCTTGGCCATCTCGGCGAACATGGCCAGATCCTGCTTGCGGGTCTGGCGTATCATGAAGGCATGAAATTCCGTCCCGGCGGTGGCGATGGCCTGTTCCGCATTGACCTGCCCGGCCGCATAGGGCGCGATCGCCTTGGCGTTCACCTGTTCCAGCGTGGGCGCCATGATGAACAGCGAAAGGAACAGGGACAGGCCGATCAGGACCTGGTTGGGCGGAGACTGCTGGAGCCCAAGGGCGTGGCGCAGGATCGAGAGCACCACCAGGATCCGGGTGAAGCTCGTCATCATGAGCAGCAGCCCGGGCAGGATGGTGAGCAGCCCCATGATGAGGAGCAGCTGCAGCGACATGCTGAGGCCAGCGCCTTGCGCGCCGCCGATATTCTGGAACGCGCGATCCAATGCGCCCGGGATCGCGCTTTGCGCGAAGGCGGTGGCGGGCAGCAGCGTCAGGCCGACCGCGATGGAAAGGGCAAGGCGCTTCATGCGGCGTCTCCGGCGGCCTCTCCGGCGGTGTCTCGAGCGATTGCCGGGCGGGCGGGCGCTTCCGCCAGGCGGGTAAGGCCCTGCCGCGATACCGATACGAGAATCTCGCGGCCGTGAAATTCGATCACCGCCAGCTTGAGAGTGGGGGAAAGCATGGTGGTTTCCACGACCCGCACCGCCTTGGCTCCGCCGGTGGCCGCGCCGAAGCGCGATTGCATCCGCTGGGCGAGCTTGAGGCTGCCCCAGATAAGCAGGCCGATCAGCGGCAGCAGGACCAGCAGCTTGAGAACGTACCAGAACATCAGGCGGCGGCCTCCGAAGGCGCGCGAGCGCCATTGGCGAGTTCCACGATCCGCATGCCGAAGCGTCCGCCTTCCGTCACGATCTCGGCCTTGGCGATCACCTTGCCATTGACCAGAACGTCGAGCGGTTCGTCCGTCAGCCGCTCGAGCATGACGACACTGTCTTCGTTGAGGGCCAGAATATCCTTGAGCTTCATGCTGGTCCGGCCGAGTTCGACCGAGAGCCTCACATCGACATCCTTGAGCAGGGCAAAGCCATCGCCGCCGTCGAACACGTCAGTTCTCCTTGTTTCCGGTAATCTGGGTCAATTGCAGGGCCGCGCGATCATCGAGCGCGCCAACCGTGCCGTGGGCGATCACATGCTCGCCCGCCATGAGAGGAACGTTGCGGGCAACCGCCACGGGCAGGATCTGCCCCGGCTTCAGTTGCGAAAGCAGGGATACGGGCACGGCCATGTCCACCAGCACGGCCCGCAGCGGCAGGGGGATTCCCGCGAAGGGTTCCACCCTGGGGCTGGCGGCCTGATTGCCCTTTGCAGGCACGGCGCCATTCCGGCCGCGATTGCGGAACAGTTCCGCCATGCTCGCGGCAGGAAAGCCGAGAACGGCTTCCCAGGTCCTGCTGCCGTCGCCGATTTCGAGGGACAGAACCGCCACGTTGCATTCCGCGAAGGGCGCCAGCAGCTCCGGATCGGTGCCATTGCAGAGCGACTGGATGGCGCATTCCCCTTCCGGAGCAAGCGCGCCCGCCAGGGATTCGCTGAGCGGCTGCATCATCCGTTCGGCCATCAGCATGGCCGAGGTGCTGAGCTTTTCGGGAACCGGAGCGGAGCTGTCGCCATTGCCGCCATAGGCAAGATCGACGAAGGCGATCACGGTCCGCGCCGGCAGCGACAGGATCAGCGGCGCCTGGCTTTCGCCGGCCGTCACCAGGTTGATGGCGGCATTTGGGCCAAGTTTTTCGATCAGCGCATCGCTGCCGTCGAACTGCGCGGCAGCCACTGCCCGGACCGCGAGTTTCCTCCCGGCGCAAAGCCGCGACAGCGCAGGCGCGATCAGCTCCGCGACACGGGCGCCCATCCGGTCCAGATCCTTGATCGGATCGGCCTGGCGAACGCCGCCGCGCAGCAATTCGCGGTCATGCTGGGCCGCGACGCGCTCCGCAATAAAGACGCCTTCGGGTTTCATTGCACCAGCAGGCTCTTGAAATAGACGGAGTTGATGCCACCGAAGCCTTCGGCCTGGGTAAGCACGTCGTTGATCGCCGCAGTCAGGCGCTTTTGCAGCCGTTCCTTGCCTTCCGGCGTCATTATCTCTTCCTCGGGGGTATCGGCCAGTTCGATCAGGATGCGCGAACGCACCGCCAGTTCGTGCTTCCTGAGCCAGATCAGCACCCGGCCGTCACGCTGGGTCGATGCGGCGAGGCTCACCTGGATAAGGCCTGCCGAGCCTTTGAGGTTGGACGTGAAATCGTCCGCGAAGGAATAGTAGGACGTGCGATATTTGCTGCCGCCATCGCCGGGCACGTCAAGGCCTGCGTCAGCGCCTTCCTTTTCGGCTGGCGGCGCATAGGGGTCCACGTCGCCCTTGCGGACCAGCTTGGGCGTATTGTCTTCCCTCGCCGCCTCATGCTTGCCGCCCAGCATTCCGGCCTGCACCAGTCCGAAAGTGCCGCCTGCGCCGGCGCCGATGAGGATTATGCCCATCAGAGATTTCACGATCAGGCCCTTGCCTTTCTTGGCCGGCTTGGATCGATCCTTTTCCGCGTCGCTCATTGTCTATCTGTCCCTGTTGAAGATTTGCCGGTCAGGCGAAGATTCCGCTGCGTGCCGTGCCGCTGCCTGCCTGGCGCGAGGGGTTTTCGCGGATGGAAGCGAATGTCCTGTGCGTGTCGCGCCGTTCGCGCCCCTCTCCGCCCGTGTTGCTCGTCGAGGAGGAATCGCCTGCCCCGCGAGAGGAGGAATGCTGGCCACCGTCATCGCGGCGGCCATTCTGGGCCATGCTGTCTCCCGAGGCCGTGCGATCGGCGGGGATGGCATTGCTGACGGCGCGATTGAACTCGGGATCGTTGCTCGTCATGGAGACGGTCAGGCCGCGATCATCATGGTTGAACCGCACGGAAACCTCGCCGAAGTCGGAATTGACGACCGACAGTTTGACCGTCTGGGGGCGGGCGGCTTCCCGGGCCTCCACCAGCCTGTCCACCAGGGCGCTGAAATCGTGCGGCTGGATCGCTGCGGGCGTGTGGAGCGCAACGCGCGGGATGCCCTGCCCATTGGACGGGGCAGTCGCCTCTCCGACGGCGACGGTCGCCGCTTGCGAAAGGGCCGAAACCTGCAGGGTCCGTTCACTGATGCGCAGCTCGGTTGCGGCCTTTGCCATTTCCGGCCTGGCATCCGCCGCGAGATCGACCCTGATCTGGCGTGCCGCAGGCAGGCGAACCCCAGGCAAGCGGGCGCCGGCCTGTTCCTTGGGCGTTTCCGTTCCGGCCGGCATCTTTGCTGCCTCAACTGGCTTTGCGGTCTCAACCGGCGCTTCCGGGGCGAGCTTGGGCAGAGGTGCGTGCATGGGGCGCTGTTGCTCGCCATCATTCACTTCGGGCAAGGGCGCGGGCAGGGGATTGGCCGGGGCCGGATTGGCGGGCAGGGGAACAGGCGTTCCA